>HHCFJ05602__coassemble_337_pt1 | contig 33281 bp, 32 predicted proteins | sample HHCFJ05602__metabat2_low_PE_014 | metagenome-assembled genome bin HHCFJ05602
TTATGGGTTTTTCTGTCCACTAAAATGTTCAACTTAAATTTTACAATCTGCCATACATAAAAAAGGTTTCCTTCCAGCTCTTCATCGGCAATCGTCGTTCCTTTTTTATATGCTGTTAAGGGACAGTTGGCTACCAAGTATTCACATTCAACTTGACTGAGCCCAGCTTCATGCAGTGAAGCCGCAATATCCATGTTTTCACCTCCTTTTTGCGTAACTATATCACATTAAAAATAGCGCTTACATAAAATGCTTTAAATATCATTCTTTTTTTATGAAAATATCATCGTCATCCCGTATTCTTTTCACTAGAAGCCATAAGTTAGTGAATAAACTAAGCGGCTGGTATGAAAATTGAGTTTTCTCCCAGCCGCTGGTTACTTTTCTAATTTTGATGAAAAAGATCCCGTGTATAAAGTTTATCTTGCACATCACTCAATTCGTCACTATACCGGTTAGTAATAATCAGTTCACTCATTTCTTTGAACTGCTGCAAATTGTTAATAACTGGATTGCCAAAAAAGGTATCCGTCTGTGCCAACAATGGTTCATAAATGATTACTTTGGCTCCTTTAGCACGAATCCGCTTGATCACACCCTGAATCGCAGACTCACGGAAATTATCCGAGTTTGTTTTCATAGTGAGCCGATAAACACCGATCACTACTGCTCGTTCCTTTTGAGGACTGTACACTAAATCACTAGTATAGTCATAATAACCGGTCCGTTTGAGGATCTGGTCAGCAATAAAATCCTTCCGCGTACTATTAGCGGTGACAATTGCTTCAATTAATTCTTCTGGAACATCCTGATAATTGGCCAATAACTGCTTTGTATCCTTAGGTAAACAGTAGCCACCATAGCCAAAAGATGGATTATTGTAGTAATCGCCAATCCGCGGATCCAGGCAAACAGCTTTAATAATCTCCTGCGTGTTTAAGCCATGAACCTCTGCATATGTATCCAGTTCATTAAAATAAGCTACGCGTAAAGCTAGATAAGTATTAGCAAAAAGTTTGGTAGCTTCTGCTAAACCCATGAACAAAACCGGGATATTCTTACGCAAGGCCCCTGCCTGTAAAAGGTCTGCAAAGGTTTTAGCCCTAGTGATTGTTGCTGGTTGATCATTTTTTGTTGTAACAATGATCCGGTTAGCATTTGGGTGGTCGACCCGTTATAACTTCCATTCCGCGTTGTTTGCTTTCCAGTAATATAGATCTTAGTTGTTGAAACATAAGTTGGAATTACGACCCAGGCGCTCCAAACATAGCCAATTGCAGCACACACTATTGTCCCCGCCATGATGACCCACCACCGGTGGAGTAACGCTTTAATTAGATTTAATATGTCAACTTCGTTATATTCATTTATGTTCATTCCTATTCCACCACCATTGCGTTCCCTCTTATCTAGGTGCACTAATAAAAAAGTTCACTATCCCTTATTAAAATAAACAATAGTGAACTATTTTGGTGCAATGCACGCCAAATAAACTATTCGTTGTGTAATCTCTGTGCCAACTTAAACATGCCATCTTGCTCACCTACTCAACTGTTAATCATATTCACAAATAATTATACAGTCTTTGATACCGCTTACCAGTTAATATATCTATAACCTAGAAACTAGCTAAGAGCTTACGACTTTGGGCACGGTCTGCTTGCAATTGACTGATCAACTCATCAATGCCGTCAAATTTAATCATTGGCCGCAAATAATACATCCATTCAACCGTTACCTGCCGTCCATAAACTTGACGGTTAAAATTGAACAAATTGATCTCAACAGTTCGGGCAAGATCATTCCCGAAAGTTTCGTTATTGCCGATTGACGCCATCCCCTGGTACCAAGTACTTTCACCGTCCAAACGCACGCGAACAGCATAGACCCCATCTCCAGGGATTCGTTCCTGGGCCCACGGTAAAACGTTAAGGGTAGGAAAACCTAGCTCTCTACCGCGCTGGAAACCATGAACAACTTTGCCATGGACCTGATAGTGGTAGCCCAATAGGCGGTTGGCCTCCGTCATCTGTCCAGTGGCTAGGGCCTGTCTGATCCGGGTTGAACTAACTTTTTGGCCGCCATCACAAAGGTGGTTGACACACATAATGTTAAACCGTCCCTGGGCATACTCAGGCAGAAGAGGCATAGTAGCAATAGCTGGGGGGCCATAAGTAAAGTCCGCCCCTGCGACTAAGTAACGTGCCCGGAGAGCAACGACATATTTATCAATAAATTCCTGCGGTGGCATATATGCTAAATTTTCATCAAAAGTAACAATGTATAAAATATCTACTCCTAACGCTTCCATCCGCTCAATTTTTTCCTGATTAAGCGTTAAATAGCGCATGGAATCTTTGGTAACATCTGTAAAGAAAATCTTGGGATAGATATCAAATGTCAATACAGCTAGGGGCAGGTGTGTATTGTGAGCTTTCTTGCGGGCTACATTGATTACCCGTTGGTGGCCCCGGTGAACACCATCAAAGAAACCCATTGCTAAGACAACATCTGAATTAGGAATTTGCGTCTGGTCATATGGCTCAGTTAATCGAATTATTCGCACTTTATCACCTTCTTATTCGCTCAAATCAATCATTGTTTCTGGTCGAAAGACTTGGCGTTGCGTATCGTATTGGTAGACACACCGTACTTTGCCATGGTAAGTCAGCATCACCTTGGTTTTATCTTGATATTCAGGTAAAGCTAAAAAGCCCCCATTTTTAACTATCCGCCACTGATCTGAAGTCACAGCTACTGCTGGTAGGTCCCGCAGAGCTGTTGCCACCGGTAGGAGCACTTGATCTAGTTTGTCTTGGTCTTTAGCCTGTTGGAGTTGGTCTAAAGTCAGAGTTTGACCAACAGTGATCCCCCCGCTTTTCAGCCGCGTTAAATCTGACATTACTGCTGGAACACCGAGGATCTTTCCCAAGTCAACCGCTAGAGTCCGGACATATGTCCCCTTACCACAACCAACTTCAAAATAAATTTTCTGTAAGCCGGTCTGTGAATCAAAAGTCGCTGCTTGTCGCTGCTTGAAATAATCAACATGGATTAACCGTTGGGGACGATCCACTTTTTCGCCAGCCCGAGCATACTCGTAGAGGCGTTTCCCCTTGACCTTAACAGCCGAATACATTGGGGGAATCTGTACAATATCACCCACCAACTGTTCCATCGCAGCCACGATTTCAGTAGTGGCAAACGGACGTGTCAATGGTTGCTGCGCGATTTCAGCTCCATCCAGGTCTTCGGTTTCAGTAGCAAAACCCAGGGTGATTTCTCCCTGATAAATTTTACCTGACGCCATCAAATAATTTACTAGCTTAGTTGCTTTGCCGATACATACCGGTAAAACTCCATCAACATTAGGATCTAATGTCCCACTATGGCCGACACGTCGAGTTTGAAAAATTCCCCGACACCGAGCAACACAGGCTGCACTAGTCATTCCGCGCTCTTTAAACAAAGGTACGATTCCGTCCACTCTCCATCACTCCTCAATCACGTGGTAAATCTTTGTTATTATACCATTCTCGATACTGAAAAGGAGTGCTGGATCTGCACAAGGATCCAACACTCCTCAGTAACCTCATCTTAAAGTAACTTTAAAATGAGTTGTTCTTTTTTAAATCATTTAATAATTGGTCGATTCGGTCGCCATAGCGGACAGATTCATCCCGTTCAAACTTGATTTCCGGCGTCACATAAATTGTTAACCGGCGTCCCAGTTCTCCACGGATCAAACCTGTTGCCTTGTCCAAACCTTGTTGCGCTTTTTGCGCATCAGAAGCCTTGTCGGATAAAATACTGTAATAGATAGTTGCATGTTGCAAGTCCCCGGAAACATCTACCCCTGTGATGGTAATGTCTTGAACCCGCGGATCACGCACCCGTTTCAGCAAAATATCGCTCACTTCACGTTCGATTTCCTTGGCTAACCGTCCAACGCGATGTTCTTTAACCATACTGTCACCTCAGACTATTCTACTGGAACTTCTTCCATAACATATGCTTCGATTTGGTCGCCAACCTTGATATCGTTGTAGTTTTCAATCATTAAACCACATTCATACCCTTGCTTGACTTCCTTCACGTCATCTTTGAAACGCTTCAAACTAGCTAATTCGCCTTCATAGATAACAATCCCGTTTCTGATAATCCGGACACCACTATCCCGACGAATATAACCGTCAGTTACGTAGCCCCCACCGATCGTTCCAAGCCGAGAAACTTTGTAAGTCTGCCGAATTTCCACCTGACCAGTGATCTTTTCTTTGAACTCTGGTTCCAGCTTCCCTTTCATGGCACTTTCGATTTCATCAATAGCTTGGTAGATCACCCGGTGTAAACGAATATCTACCTTATCCATTTCTGCTTGCTTCTTGGCATCAACAGTTGGCCGCACGTTAAAGCCGACGATGATTGCTCCTGAAGCTTCGGCCAAGGTAACGTCACTTTCATTGATTGCACCAACAGCCTGGTGAATGATATTAACGCGGACACCTTCAACATCGATCTTCTTCAAGGACCCAGCTAAAGCTTCAACCGAGCCTTGTACGTCAGCCTTGATGATCACATTTACCTGTTTCATATCTTCTTGTTTCATCGTGTCAAAGAGGTTGTCCAATGTTACCCGTTGGGTTTCAGACCGTTCCTTCATCAATGCCCGTTTAGCTCTTTCTTCACCAGCAGCCCGGGCTGTCTTTTCATCATCAAAGACAACAAACCGTTCCCCTGAGTCAGGCACATCGTTCAAACCAGTAATTTCCACTGGCATTGATGGGGTAGCTTCTTTGATACTGTGCCCATACGCATCGGTCATCGTCCGCACACGGCCGAAGGTATTGCCGACAACGATTGGGTCCCCTACCCGGAGTGTTCCTTGTTGAACTAAGAGGGAAGCTACGGAACCTTTCCCTTTATCTAACCGGGCTTCGATTACAGAACCAGCCCCATTTTGGTCTGGGTTAGCTTTGAGTTCAAGAATTTCAGCTTGTAAAAGAATCATATCTAATAATTCATCCAGGTTCTTGCCGAACTTAGCTGAAATTTGGACGAAGATTGTATCGCCACCCCAGTCTTCTGGAATCAATTCATATTCCATCAATTGTTCCATTACGTGGTTTGGATTAGCCCCAGGCTTGTCAATCTTGTTAACCGCCACAATAATTGGCACGTTAGCTGCTTTAGCGTGGTTGATCGCTTCGATTGTCTGTGGCATTACCCCATCATCGGCAGCCACCACTAAAACAGTAATGTCAGTGATGAACGCCCCCCGAGCCCGCATGTTAGTGAAGGCTGCGTGCCCTGGTGTATCCAAGAAAGTAATTGTCTTATCATCATGCTTGATCTGATAAGCCCCGATGTGTTGCGTGATTCCCCCAGCTTCACTATCAGTAATGTGGGAATGACGGAACTTGTCCAGCAAAGTAGTTTTACCGTGGTCAACGTGACCCATGATTGTTACTACTGGTGGGCGTGGAGCTAAATGCTCAGTATTCTTTTCTTCATCTTGGAAGAACTTATCAATATCAGCCACATCGACTTCAACTTTTTCTTCGGCATTGATGCCATAATCAGCAGCCAATAATTCAATTGTGTCTTTGTCTAAGGATTGGTTTTGGTTAACCATAACCCCCATCATGAACAGCTTCTTGATAATTTCGGCTGGTTCCCGGTGGATTTTCTTGGCAATTTCAGCAACATTCATGCCGACTGTGTAAACCAATGTTTCTGGTAATGGCTTGTTCTTTCTTTGTGGGACTGGCTTCTTGTTTTGTTGCCGGTTGTTGTGGCGGTTCTTTTTATTTTTCTTGTTGAACCGCTTGCGTCCCCCATTTTGAAAGTTGTTATTCCGGTTGAACTTGCCGTTACCACCACGGTTGTTTCGTTGGTTGCTATCTTCATCCCGCATAGCCCGGCGCTCGTCGCGGCCTGCAAGTTGTTCATGCTTCTTGCGGAAATCCCGTGATTTTGGTGCAGATTGCACTGGCTTCTTGTGCTCAATGTGCTTGTTAGCCGGTGCTTTCTTTTCTGATTTTGGTTGTTGTTTTGGGGAAGTAGTATTACCCTTCATTGCTTTCTTGATAACTTGCTCCTCTCCAGCATTCACAGTTGACATGTGGTTGCCCACCGTCAACCCCTGCTCTTTAGCAATTTTAATTACTTGTTTACTGCTCATCTTGAGCTCTTTGGCTAATTCATAGATGCGTTTTTTAGTCATCTGATCACACTCCTAATCGTAACCTTACGCGGATTCGCCTGTCCTCCAGTCGGTCGACAGGAAAATCCTGTCTGAACCTAGGAGGTTGTTAATAATTGTTTCATTTTGGTACTAAAGCCTTGATCCATAACAGCCAGTAATGACCGTGAACTGCCAATCGCGTAACTCAGCTCTGCACGCGTAAACTCTGTGCACAAATAGACATTGTACGATTGACACTTATCCGTAAATTTCTTACGCGAACTCGCCCCACCATCACTAGCAAAAAAGACCAGTCCGGTTTGACGCCCACGAATAGCTGCTAAAACCCGGTCCTCACCCGTTGTCAGCTTTTGTGCACGCCGGGCAAGTCCAAGCATATTCAAAACTTGTTGCTTATTTTTCATTGCCAAATAACTTTGCACGTTCTACCTGGTGGTCAACATATGCAATTAACTCATCATAGAATTCATCAGCAATTTTCAGTCCAAAAGCCTTATCAAAAGTTCTCTTTTTCTTGGCTAACTTTGCGATAGCAACATCTAAAAAGATGTAAGCACCGCGTCCGGCTTTCTTCCCCGTAGGGTCGATGCTAACTTCATTTTGCTTGTTTTTGACAACTCGCACTAATTCTTTTTTCGGTTTCATCTCGCCGGTCACAATGTCTTTACGCATTGGAATTTTACGTTGTACCATAATAGACTTCTCCTCTAGTAATTATTCTTGGTCCGTAGCATCGTTTTGCGGATAAAAAATAATTGGTTCCAGTGCAGCTTCCTTGGCTGCAGCAATTTCTGCAAGATAATCTTCGTATGAAGGCATCTCACTTTCAGACTTAATATCAATCTTGAAGCCAGTCAACCGGGCAGCTAAGCGGACGTTTTGTCCCTTCTTACCGATAGCCAATGATAATTGGTCATCAGGAACAGCCACTGTACATTCGCGGTCGTTTTCTGGATTGAACCGTACTTCTAAGACATCAGCTGGATTCAGTGCATTGGAGATGAACTCAGCTGGATCTTCTTTCCATTCAACAATGTCCATGTTTTCCCCATGGAGTTCATTGACAATCGTTTGCACCCGTTGGCCTCGTGGTCCTACACAAGTACCAACTGGATCGATATTGTCATCATTAGAACGAACTGCGATCTTGGCCCGATCGCCAGCTTCCCGGGCAATCGAAACGATTTCGACAGTTCCATCGTACAGTTCTGGAACTTCATTTTCAAATAATCGCTTCAACAGGTCTGGATGTGACCGACTTACGAAGACCTGTGGTCCCCGTGTTACGTTTTCAACTTTGTAAACATACACTTTGATCCGTTGGTGGGCCTCATATTCTTCCGTTGGAATTTGGTCCCGCTTAGACATCAAAGCTTCGATCGTCCCAATATTTACGTAGATATTGCCCCGACTGTCACTCCGTTCAACTTCACCCGTAACGATTTCATCTTCGTAGCGAATGTACTTATCATAGATAACACTTCGTTCTGCTTCCCGCATCCGTTGCAAGATTACTTGCTTAGCAGTTTGCGCAGCAATCCGCCCGAAATTCTTAGGGGTGACTTCAAACTTGATCGTATCGCCAATTTCGTAAGCTTTGTTTTTTTGCAAAGCATCCTTCAAACTAACTTCCAACAATGGATCCAGTGCTTCTTCAACCACTGTCTTAACCGCATAAACGTGCATGTCACCTTTGTTTTGGTCAAATTCAACTTCCACGTTTTGGGCCTGGTCATAGTTGCGCTTGTAAGCAGAAACTAACGCTGCTTCCATTGCTTCAATGACGATCTCTTTCTTAACGCCTTTTTCTTTTTCCAGCGTATCTAATGCATTTAGTAATTCCTTACTCATGCTTCTTTGACTCCTTATTCTTAAAACTTAATTGCTAAACGCGCCTTGGCAACCTGTTTGCGGGGAATATCGACTGTTTTCTTGCGTGTCTTATCCATATATTCCAGCACTAAGTGTTCATCATCTAATGCGATGAGGTTACCTTCATAAACCTTCTTACCAGCAATCTGCTGGTACAAGGAAACATTGATATATTCTTGATTTGCTAGTGCCTGTTGATAATCCTGTTCCCGCTTTAATGGGCGTTCTGCCCCGGGTGATGACACCTCAAGGTAGTATGCCTGGGGGATCGGATCAGGGTCACAATTATCAAGTTTTTCGCTCAGTTGATCACTGACTAGGGCACATTCTTCAATGTTGATTCCTCCCGGCTTATCAATGTAAACCCGTAAGTACCAACTCTTGCCTTCCTTAACAAACTCAATGTCAAACAAGTCAAAATGGTGTTCCGCTAAAATTGGGTTGACCATTTCAGTGACTACTTCAACTACGTTACTCACTTGCTAACAGACCTCCTTTACATCCTTTTAAAGAAAAACCCAATAAAAAAAGTGAGCATACTGCTCACTCTTTTACGAGCTATACAATTAACAAACAAAGTATAGCATATTTACGTCTAGTGTTCAAGGACGAGCTCCAATGTCATCCCTATCATTGTTCCTTATTCTGAAATACATACCGGTAGATAAAATATCCACAAAGACAAGTAATCAAGTCTGCCACAGCCTGGGCCCAAACAATTCCGTGATACCCATTGGTCATCTTCAATATTTCCAATGCAATGAAATAGATAATTCCTTGTCGACTAACTGCCATTGCAAAAGCCGCCCAAGCATTCCCTATTGATTGAAAGACTGTTGTATAAACCAGGATCAACCCTACCAGAGGAGTAGTCAGCAGAGTTGCCCGCAACATGTATGCCCCAGCTGTTACGATTTCTGGTTGGTTCATGAACAGTCCTGTTACCGGACGTGCAGCAATAATCAAGACTCCACCAACAAGGATGGCATAAACTATCTGAACCAGCATATCAAAGTGTAAAATTTCTTTTAAACGTGACCAATTCTTAGCCCCGTAGTTGTAGCCAATCAGCGGTTGCGCCCCAAAAGTGAAGCCAACAATCACCAAGATAACCACTCCGTAAATTTTTTGCGTAATCCCCATTGCTGCCACTTGCTGGGCTCCATAAACAGCTAACGATGAATTCAAAAGCGCCATCCCAAAGGTCTGCGCAAAGTTAGTAATAGAACTAGGAATCCCAATCGCAATAACCTCTTTGACCGTTTGTCCATCAAGGCGAGCTAAGCGGGGGTCCAAGCTAACATATTGTGCCCGCTGCCAAATGAAATAGACCAAGATAAGATCCGTTACCAGGTAGCCGGTAACATTGGCGATCCCCACTCCTAGAGCGCCCATCTTCAAACCAAAGAGAAATATTGGATCTAAAATAATTGCCAAAATTGTCCCTATCATGCTGGCTAGCATTGCTTGAAAAGCCAGCCCCTCAGTTCGGATAAGATTTTTGGGAATGACTGAAAAAACAACTGCAAACGCTCCAACAGCTAAAACACGATAAAAAGCGGCTGCATCCTGATAGGTTGTTGCTTTGGCCCCTAAGATCAACAGGATTGGTTTTTCAAACCATAAAAGGAGCACCGTCAACACGATGCTAGTGAGTATTCCCCAATAAATGCTAAAACTGCTTACCCGCCGACTTAAGGTATAGTTTTTCTCACCAAACAAGCGCGAGATAACTGAACTACCACCTAATCCAAAGATATCTGCAACCGCTAATAAAAAGGTAAACAGCGGGGCCCCAATAGTAATTCCTGCCACTAGATTCGGATCACCTGTTTTAGCAACAAACATCGTATCTGCCAAACTATAAATCATCGTTGTCAACATCCCCAAGACCACTGGGAGAGCTAACTGAAAGTAAACTTTCTTGACTGGTGCTTTGACAAATAATTCTTCCATTTTCCATCTCCAAAATAAAAACGAATTAAAATAACCTACCACCCGTAGTCCATGAGGTAAGTATTTTAATCGTTTCTTGTATAACACTTACTACGCTAGCATATTTCAGTTGTGTGCGTAAGTAATTTTCACATACTTATCTTATAATATGCCAACTTGAAAAACTTCCTTCCCCTAAAAAATAAAACTGGAAAACACAGCGTTTTTCCAGTTTCTTTCTTATTTTCTAATATTACATTTCGTCTGGTGCTTGGACGCCTAATAGCCGCAAGGATTCCTTCAAAACGATCGTTAAACTCTTAACCATTGCCAACCGGGATGCCTTTTGTTCATCATCAGTTAGGATCCGGGAATGTGCATAGTACTTGTTGAAAGCCTTGGCCAAGTGAATAGCATACTTCGCAATCACAGATGGTTCGTATTCTTCAACTGCCCGCTTAACCGTTGCTGGGAAGTCACCCAATAACCGTAGCGTTTCCCATGCTTCTGGATCGTCCAGGGCGTATGCTTGATCCGTTGGGATGTCCATATTAGCTTTCCGCAGGATACTCATTGCCCGTGCGTGTGAGTATTGAACGTATGGGCCTGTTTCCCCTTCAAAACGGACAACCTCTTCTAGGTCAAAGTCAAAGTTGTTCATCCGGTCATTCTTCAAATCATGGAAGATTACTGCTCCGACCCCAACGTCATGCGCTACTTCTTGCTTGTTAGCCAAGTCTGGGTTCTTAGCTTCGATTTGCTTGTAAGCCAAGTCCACCGCATCATTCAAGACGTTTTCAAGGAGGATTACCCGTCCCTTACGGGTGGATAACTTCTTACCACCAGAAGTGATCAAGCCGAATGGAATATGCTTGATGTCATCGCTCCAGTCGTAGCCCATTTCCTTGAGAACAGCTTTCAACTGTTGGAAGTGTCCCGTTTGTTCAGACCCCACTACGTATAATGATTGCTTGAAGTTGTATGTCCGATACCGGTACAAGGCAGCAGCTAGGTCCCGCGTGATGTACAAAGTACCCCCATCAGACCGTAAAATTAAAGCTGGGTTGAGGTCATACTTATCTAAATCGACAATTTGTGCCCCTTGACTTTCTTTTAAGAGGTTCTTTTCTCGTAAGAGTTCAATAATTTCATCCATCTTGTCGTTAAAGAAGGATTCCCCATTAAAGGAGTCAAACTCTACCCCTAACTCCTTGTAAATCTTCATAAAGTAATTTAAGGATTCAGACCGGAACCATTGCCAAAGTTCAGTTGCTTCTTGGTCACCATCTTGTAGCTTTTTGAACCATGCCCGTGCCTTATCATTTAGTTCAGGATCCTTGTCAGCTTCTTCGTGGAAGTGAACATAATACTTGAGTAGCGTATTGATTGGGTCGTTTTTGACATCCGCCTCATTGCCCCACATCTTGTAGGCTTGGATCAGTTTCCCAAACTGAGTTCCCCAGTCACCTAAGTAGTCAATCTTGATTGGCTTATAGTTGGTCTTTTTCAATAATTCAGCAATTGAATTTCCAATCACAGTTGACCGCAAGTGTCCCATTGACATTGGTTTAGCAATGTTAGGTGATGACATATCAATTGGAACATTGCCCTGGTCACCAAGATTTTGATCCCCATAGTGAGCGCCCGCAGTCAACACGTTCTGTAAAATTTCTTGACTGTATGCTTGCTTATCTAAGAAGAAGTTGATATATGGGCCCACTGCTTCGATCTTTTCAAAACCATCTTGCGGTAACTTAGCCACTAAGTCTTGGGCGATCGCTTGGGGTGCCTTACGCAAAATCTTAGCCAGCATGAAAGCTGGAAAGGCATAGTCCCCTAAGTCTAAAGTCTTGGGTACTTCAATCTTGGCACTAATTTGGTCAGCAGTTAATTGATTGTCAACAGCTGCAGCAATTAAATCAGCAATTTTTTGTTTGTAGTCCATTTTTTCCTCCTAAATAAAAAATCTCTTACATCTGAAATGTAAGAGACGAGATTTCCCGCGGTACCACTCTAATTGATAAAAAGTCCACTCAACTATTTACGATGTGATTCATAAGAAGTGCGATTCAGATACTGCCCTCACCTGGCTCCCATCAACCCAGACTCGCTAAAGAGTTTCATATCCTACTAGTTTCTATCATCGAATCAATACCTGACGGCTTATAAGCGGGTAACGAGAATCGAACTCGCGACAGTAGCTTGGGAAGCTATCGTTTTACCACTAAACTATACCCGCATAACGTGGTTTAGTATACCACACAGTTTTTTAAATGTCAGCACTTTATGCACTAATTTTTTTCATTTTCTTCAAGCTAACTACAGCTCGGTTATGAAAGTCACCAACTGCAATCGTATCTTCTTGATGATAGTTGGTAATCTCCACCATAGCAGAGTTTTCGTAAATCTTTTGAATCTTTCCCTCGAAGTCATGATTTAAAGAGGCAAATTTCTGACACTTTACTGTATCACCAATTGCAAACTTCTTTTCCATGTCTATGCTCCTTTTAATTCCGTGATTGAATACTAACAGATTGAAAAACAACTTGCAAGTAATATTTTTACTTCAACAGCCAACTCCAATAAAAATAGCAAAGGAGGCTGGCAAAACCAACCTCCTTTATACAAAATTATCAAATTGTCCTATTTAATCTAAACCAACCCGCCGGAAAATATCATCGACATGGCGTAAATGCCAGTGATAATCAAAGGCATCATCTAAGTCTGCTTTTGATAATTGCTTTTGCACCGTTGGATCGGCTTCTAAAAGTGGTCTAAACGGCACTTGTTCAGCCCAACATTGTGCCGTATACGGCTGGATCAAATCGTAAGCCTCTTCACGACTCAGACCAGATTCGACTAGCTTCAAAAGCACCCGGCCACTATAAATCAAGCCCAGCGTCTTGTCCATGTTTTTCTTCATTGTTTCTGGGAAAACGTCAAGGTTTTTGATAATGCGGGTAAACCGGTGCAGCATATAGTCTAGTAAGGATGTAGTATCCGGTAAGATAATCCGCTCTGCCGATGAATGGGAGATGTCACGTTCATGCCATAAAGTAATATTTTCATAGGCAGTAACAATATGTCCCCGGCACACGCGAGCCAAACCTGAAATGTTTTCCGAACCAATCGGGTTCCGCTTATGTGGCATTGCTGAAGAACCCTTTTGTCCTTTGGCAAAGTGCTCTTCAACTTCATGAATTTCTGTCCGTTGCAAGCTCCGAATCTCGGTTGCAAATTCTTCCAAACTCGTTGCAATCAAAGCCAGTGCAGCGATATATTCGGCATGTAAGTCCCGTGGCAACACTTGGGTTGAAATTTCTTGGGGGCGGATCCCTAATTTATTGCAGACATATTCTTCAACAAACGGTGGCACTTCAGCAAACGTACCAACTGCGCCAGAGATCTTACCTGCTTCAACTCCCCGTGCTGCATGGTCAAAGCGTTCGATATTCCGTTTCATTTCAGAATACCAGCGGGCTAACTTCAACCCAAAAGTTGTTGGTTCGGCATGGACACCATGGGTCCGCCCCATGCAAACCGTATACTTAAATTCTTGTGCACGTTGACCGATCACATCAGCCAATTGTTGCAGGTCTTGACGTAAGATATCATTTGCCTGCTTTAAGCGATAGCCCTGCGCTGTGTCCACTACGTCTGTACTCGTTAAACCGTAATGAACCCACTTTTTTTCTGGTCCTAATGATTCAGACAGGTTCCGGGTAAAAGCAATCACATCATGGTGCGTAATTGCTTCGATCTCAGCAATACGGTCGACATCAAACTTGGCATTTTGCTTGAGCTTGGCAACATCAGCTGCAGGAATGTGGCCGAGTTCAGCCCATGCTTCATCGGCTGCCAACTCTACTGCTAACCAACATTCATACTTCTTATGTTCACTCCAAATAGCCGCCATTTCTGGCCGAGTATATCTTGAAAGCATTCCAAATCTCCTCTTTAAATAAGAATTATTTTTCAATATTTTCATTGTATCATGAAATCATACTAAAGTTGGTTAGGTTTATCTCATCTCGCAGGTTACCGTCTTCTCCGTTGAATGTCCCCTACGAAACGGGTACAATAGCAAGTGCTATAAAAAGGAGTTGTTAAGTTTGATAACCATTGCTGGTGTGATCGGGTCAGGTAAGTCGACCCTCACTAACCTACTTGCTACTGAACTAGGGACAAAGCCATTCTTTGAACCGGTGGCTGATAACCCAGTCTTACCGCTTTTTTACAAAGGAAATGAGATTGCCAATAAAAAACGGGCTGCTGGCGATAAAGACGCCACAAACCCTTATACTTACCTGTTGCAGACATTCTTCTTGAACCGGCGCTTTCAGATGATGAAACAGGCTGCACAAGGAGAAAACAATATCCTCGATCGTTCCATCTACGAGGATGCAATGTTTATGAAGATGAATACCGACTTTGGCAATGCCACCGCATTGGAATATCAGATCTACCAGGAATTGCTTGCAGAAATGCTCAATGAATTAAAGCATATCAAGCAAGACAAGTCACCGGACTTGATGATCCTGATCAAAGTTTCCTATACTACAATGATTAAACGAATTCAAAAAAGAGGCCGAACCTACGAACAATTATCGACTGATCCTGGCTTGGTTGCTTACTACAAGCGTCTTCTCCGTTACTATGACGCTTGGGAAAAAGCCTACGACCTCTCGCCCCTACTGATTATTGATGGTGACCGGTACGATTTTGTGGAGAATCCTAACGATCGTAATACCGTTTTGAATCTGATTGAACAAGAGTTAGTCAACTTGGGTAAGCTCAAACCTGACCGCTTCGCCCAATTAAAGCAGCAACGATCCCTAACCACCAAGTAATAATTAAAAGAGTCCCCAACCTAGCATTAAGCTCCTGGTTGGGGACTCTTGTTTTAGCATTATCTTTAATCAATCCTCGGCCACAGCGATCGCCTGCAGGACAACCTCCAGACGGTCACAATTTTTCCATGCTTCTTCTTTCTTATGCTTGTAAACTTGATAAGCAGTTGAATTGGCCGGTGTTTGGGCACATAATTCAGTGTACTTATCAAGTTCCTTCCGATACGCCTGATAATCGGCTTGGATCTCTTTTGTATTACTCATCGGTACACCTCATTTTATGCATTCCTGACATTATAATTATAGCATTTCTCCACTAAAAAAGCAGGCAACTATTGTAGTTCACATCAGTGCAAACTTCCTAGTCCCTGCCTTAATTTTATGCTAAGTAGTCCATCACATCGCGGGCAATGACTAATTCTTCATTAGTTGGAATAGTCATAACTGTTACCTTAGAATCAGGTCCAGAAATAATCACGTCCTGACCGGTAACATCCAGTTTATCCTCAGCAATCGTGATCCCCATAAAAGCTAACCGCTTCATGATTCTCCGCTTGATTGGACCAGATGCTTCGCCGATCCCCGCCGTGAAAATCAGACCGTCGATCCCACCAACTTCAGCTACATACTGTCCGATGAACTTGACAACATTTTTGACGAAGATATCCACTGCCAATTTAGCCCGGTGGTTGGTGTCCATTTTGGCTAACAAGTCACGCATATCTGGCGAGAAACCAGAGATTCCTAGCAAGCCGGACTTGTTATTGAGCAGGTAGATCATTTCATCCATGCTAACCCCAAGTTTTTCGCGCATATAGGCAACCAAGGACACATCTACGTCCCCAGACCGGGTTTGCATCGTAATCCCACTCAGAGGTGAAAAGCCCATTGAAGTATCATAGGACTTACCATTTTTCACAGCGCAGATCGAAGCGCCTGACCCCAGGTGACAGCTAATCAACTTAAGATCAGCCAATGGCTTCTTCATCAACTTAGCAGCTTCTCCCACAACATACTTGTGGCTTAAGCCATGGGCCCCAAACCGGCGCACTCCATACTTTTCATACCATTCGTAAGGGACACTATATACATAGTTAGTTTCTGGTAGCGTCCGGTGGAAAGCTGTGTCAAAACATGCCACCGCAACTGCATGGGGCAATGCCCGCTCAAATGCCTCAATTCCCATCAAGTTAGCAGGATTGTGCAACGGGGCAAATTCTTTTAACTCTGCAATCTTCTTTTTTACATCATCAGTAACAATTACGGAATGATCGAAATATTCGCCGCCGGCTACAACCCGGTGACCAACACCAGCAATTTCATCATAACTAGTAACGATTTTTAACCGCAAGAGTAGGTCCAGGAGCAACTCAACTGCCCGTTTGTGATCTGGGATATCTTCAGTCTGTTGGAACATCACCTGACCATCAGCATTCTTAATCGTAACCTGGGGCGCGCTGATACCTATTCTTTCAATCAATCCTGATGCCACAATTCGTTCAGCTGGCATTTCAAAAAGTTTGAACTTCAAACTTGAACTACCCGAATTAATAGCTAGAATTTTACTCAATTCACTAACCTCCATTGAACCTAAAATTGATACCCTTCAACTATACCAAATTGCCCTGCGATTTTCATCTATTATCAATAGCATAGTTAGATTATTGTCTATTCTGGTATTTCTCCTATAAAAAAGTTACAATTAATAGCAGTAATTTTGGAGAGGAAGAAGATCATGAATCTCGAAGAACGCCTACTCACGTTGGTCAAAAACGACCACCACCTGCTGAATGTCATTACCATTCTCCGACAGCAACACCTACGGGAAGCAACTATCGTTGGCGATCCGATCCGTAACTTGATCTGGAATGCCATAACCAAGCAGCCATCATCTGTACTATGGGACAAAATCACGGTTTATTACCGTAACATCAGTGAATCTTATGAAGATTTCCTGACTACCCAAGCCCAACTAAGCCAAAATCACTCCCAGTATTTCTGGGAATTGACTAACCTCAGTTTGCCGGAACATGCCGCTCTAGCGCCCAACCAACTAAGTATCTCTGAAGCAGTAGCGGCCCAACCAGAAAAATGCAGTGCAGTGGGAATTCAGCTTTTATCTGGCGGTGAGCTCACCGTGATTGCTCCTTACGGGTTGGACGATGCTTTTGCTTTACGGGTGGCCCCGACCCCGGCTTTTGCTGTGGGAACGGAGCAACATCCTAAATACCAACGTCGGTTGCATTTCAACCACTGGCAAGAACGGTGGCCTGACTTGACTATTGGATAAAATAACTATTTAAATATGTAAATTTAAAAGAGGCGGGGAAATTTTCCCGCCTCTTTTTTGACGAACGATTTCTTTGCCTAAACATAAGGAAAGATGCCCACACTTGTCCGCCATTTACCGTATGTCACACTACATAATGGCACTAACAATGGTTACTCCGAGCTAGATATTTCCATATAATTATTGAGCGATCCCTACTTCGCACCGTAACATATCCGCGTACGTTTCCCGTCTAATCACCAAACGTGACTCACCATTTTCACAAAAGACGACTGCTGGACGAGGATTGCGGTTATAGTTGCTTGCCATCGTATATCCATATGCACCAGTAGCTGGCACTGCCAACACATCTCCTGGATGCGTTGGAGGCAAAGGACAATCTTCAACTAGTATGTCCCCTGATTCACAGTACTTGCCCACAACGGTTGCGACCTGCGTATTTTCTGCATGAGGCCGGTCGGCCAGTAAAGCTTCATACTTTGCATGGTAGAGGGCTGGACGGATATTATCCCCCATCCCACCATCAACAGAAATATAGTCGCAGACCCCGGCTACATGCTTGCTAGAACCAATTGTATACAGGGTAGTAGCTGCATCCCCTACTAGGGCTCGGCCTGGTTCAACCCAAATTGCCGGCATTTGCAGATGATACTTGTTAACCTTGTATTCCACCACTTCGATGATTGTCTTTACAAACTCTTCGGCTGGTAGTGGATCATCTTCACCAGTGTACTTGATCCCAAAGCCGCCACCCAAATTCAACACTTGGGCGTCAAAGCCAAATTCCTGGTTCCAATCACGTAATAACAGGGCCATCTTCTTGGCTGCTCCAATAAAACCTTGTACATCAAAAATTTGAGAACCAATGTGACAATGAACCCCGATTACATCTAAATGGTCATCAGCCAACATCTCTTGGAGAGCGCGGGCAGCTTGCCCACTGCGAATATCAAAACCAAACTTGGACTTTTCTTGCCCAGTTGAGATGTACTCGTGGGTTTCAGCTAAGATTCCTGGGGCAACTCGTAACATAACCCGCATTGTTTGTTGGCGATCAGCCAAAATAGCTTGTAGAGTATGTAACTCCTGGAAGTTATCAACTACAATACAACCAATTTGTGCATCCACTGCATATTCCAATTCATGAGGAAGCTTATTGTTCCCGTGGAACTCAATCATCTCAGGACGCATTCCACCCTTTAGGGCAGCATACAGTTCACCACCTGATACAACATCACAGCCAATATTGCTCTCAGCTGCAAGTTGATACATTGCCAATGACGAAAAAGCCTTGCTGGCATAAACAACCCGGTGAGCAATATTTAAATCTTCAAAGACCCGTTGGAAGCTTCGAATCTGCCGCCGGATAGCACCAGTATCATATGCGATCAGTGGCGTACCGTACTGTTGTGTCAATTTGAGTGCATCCACCCCACCAATGGCAATATGTCCAGCTGCGTTTGTGTCTACCAAATCAAGTCTATTCGTCATTATCTTCACCCTCTCTTTTTGCATAAAAAAAGCTGTATCCTAAGAAAATTCTAAGAATACAGCTAAATATATCTTTTAATGATTTTTGTATTTTATCTTTGAGCAGTTCCTAACTTAAGTTTAGGCGATGCAACACAAAAAGCGTAGATATATCCAGCTGCATTGGTTTAGCTGATTTACCTACGAAACGTTTAGCTTGTGTGTTTGTCATAGCTAATCTTGTTTGCATCGTTCTAACCTCCTCGTTAAGATGTTTATACTATAACTAAAATAAAATGAGAAATCAACCCAAAATCTCATAAAATATCAAGAAAATATTGCCCTGGTTTTGTTTCTTGGGTACAAACCCTTACTATATCAAGCTTTTTTAGCCTTTACTACTTACAATAAAAAACGTGAATAAGAATTCATCTTCGCAGCAAGTCGTTCGTTCTTTGCTCTCACATTTGCGATATTTCCCATGCTATTTGTGGGCTCTTTGCAAATTTAAAAAATGAGACTAACGAGAAAACAGAATTTTCTCCTAGCCTCAATTTAAGTTAAATTATTTTCTATCATTTAGCGCTGAGTGCTTGGCCCCATACGTGAAATACATGACCAATCCGATAATAAACCATACACCAATGTAAATCTTTGCATCAATGTCTAAACCTAAGAACACGATCAACGCCCCTAAAAAGCCTACAAATGGTAATACCGGATAGAACGGCACCTTAAAGCCTGGTTCTGGAATATCCTTACCTTCACGGGGTCGCAAAGCATAGATCCCAATTGAAACAAACATAAAGGCCACCAAGGTCCCTGCTGAAACTAACTGTGACAGGAATTCAAATGGTGAAACAGCCCCTAAGACAACGCCGATGATCGTCAGGACTGTTAAAGCGTTCAAGGGTTGCTTATTTTTACTCAATTTACCTAACCACTGGGGCAACATCCCGTCACGGCCAAATGAATATAACAAACGAGAACCAGCCATCATCATCCCAATTAGCGCCGTGAACATCCCCACAATAGCGATAGTTTGTACAACCGTCGCAACAATTGGGTGACCAGCAGTCCGTAGAGCCCAGCCTACTGGTTCAGCATTATTCGCATAGTTGGTATATTTGAACATTCCCACTAAAACCAGGGAAACCGATACGAACAAAGCAACTGCGATAATCAGTGACCCGATGATCCCCCGGGGCATTGTCTTAGCCGGGTCTTTGGCTTCTGCTGAATTGGCTGCAATCGAGTCAAACCCAATATATGACAGGAAAATAGATGAAACCCCGGCATAAATCCCACGCCATCCCCCAAAGACTGTCCCATCAGGGTTAGCTTTGGCAGCAGGAATAAACGGTAAGTAGTTTTCTGGGTGTAAAGCTGTGATCCCTACGAGAATAAAAATAAAAATAGCAATTACTTTTAAAACCACTAAGATATTTTGGATCCGGGCTGCTTCAGAAACACCCCGTGATAACAGATAAGCAATCATAATGATTACCAATGCAGCCACCAAGTCAAACATCCCGCCTTTAACGCCAAAGGCATTGGATAGTTGCGGTGGAAGACTAAAGAGCGGTTGAATCAACCCCCGAAAGTTGGCTGACAATCCGGATGCCACAAAGGCCACCGCAATAAAATACTCAGCCAACAGTGACCAGCCAGCAATCCACCCGAAACCTTCACCAAAAATCACACTGATCCACGAATATGCTGAACCGGCAAATGGCATCGCTGACGCCATTTCAGCATAGGCTAGAGCAACAAAACCAGCAACAACCGCCGCCAAAATTTCTGAAATTGCTACGGCTGGTCCTGCATAGCGGGCTGCTACCACCCCTGGCAAAGTAAAAATTGACGTCGAAACAATCGTTCCTACCCCTAAGGCCAAGAAATCTTTGACCGTAAGAACTTGCATCAAGTGGGAGTCTTTGTCTTGATATACACTCGGATCTTCTTTGAGGGTAAACCTCTTCCATATCTTATGCATATATTCCTCCTAATAGTTATCTTCGTTTTTTATCGTACATTTCTATAATTATATCTGATTAAAAATAAATAACAAGTTTCAATTTTTAAATGAGAACTTGTTAATCTAAAATCATTTCCACTTGTTGACTTTTTGATAACGGTAATTTTCCGCTTCTTTTAAGCCCTTGGCCACATCTTGGGTAACGATCAAACTATCTAGGTTCTCCTGGGGCATGAAACCGTGGTCGACGACATCCTGCAAGAAAGCAAGTAACTGGTCATAGTAACCATCAATATTAGCCACAACAATCGGCTTGCGGTTGATCCCGAGTTGGTTCCAGGAATAAATTCTTCCATTGTACCTAAACCTCCTGGCAGGATCACAAACGCATCTGCCAACTCCAACATCCGCTTTTTCCGTGCCGACATATCACTAACATATTCTAAAGTCACGCCTGGGGCAGCAGTCACCGCCTCCTTGCGCAAGATTTCAGGCACAATTCCGATAATAGGACAACCTTGCGCCCGCACAGCCGCAAAAATCTCGCCCATCATGCCAAGGCGACCACCTCCATAAACCAGGCTGGCAGCACTGGTTTTCAGGTACTGGGCTAGACGCTGGACTTGCTCCTGATATTGCTGATCGTCACCGGAATTAGACCCACAGAATACACAAATTTTTTTCACGATTCGATTCCTCTCTATGCTAATACAATTAATTCTTACCTAGATAATGATACAAAAAGACAATCGGGGCCACAATTACCAGCAAGGCATTGCGTGCTAACTGAATAAATAAGTCGCTCAAAACGATACTCCGCTCCTGAGCTTCCGCCCGACTTCGGGTCATGGGTTCAGAGTCGGAGTCCATTTCCAACTGGTATTCTTCGCGCGCCCGCCGCAGGGTTTCCTGATGTGAAGTTACTGTTGCCTGCTCTTGTTGCCAGTTTTGCTCTTCATTAAATGGAAAAAAGAATAGATAATTACTCATTATGAAATAATTCAGCACATACCGGTATGCGGCAGCATCAAGCAAGTTGACTAACGCCAACAAAATCACTACTGGTAAGGCTGCGTGGAGCAAAGAACGCCCGTAACGCTTAATCATGATGTTCCTCCTGCATTATTTAGCAAAAAAGCGTGCTAATGATAACTGGTTGGTATGAGCGATTGTCAGGGAAAACAGATATAGCATCATAAAGTAACTCCCCTCTGCTGTCCCCATTACCACCAATGCTACCAGGGTAACTAAAGCCAAGATCCGGCTTAAAGTCCGCCAACGCTTGATCTCATAAGCATGACGGTGTAACTTCTGCTCAATCTTTTTACTGACCCGGTGGGACTTAAACATATCAATTTTACGCTGTTCCCGCTTGATTTCCTGCCGTAACCATGCATTAAAAACGATTAAAGTCAGGATTGTCATCCACAAACAGACTACCAACACTGTCTGAAAAGTCATTCTTTTGTTCCTGCCTTTCTGGCTTAAATTAAAAAGAAGCTGAATAGCTCAACTTCTTTATATCTTATCCAAAATGGTAATGCTCCCGCTTGATCCTTGCAAAGAATAAATACCTCTTAACGGGCAATCATCACATCACAAGTGGCCACCCGGGTTACATAGTCAGTAACGGCCCCGACTAAGACCCGTTCAACAGGGTTTAAGCCCGTTGGTCCCATGACAATCATGTCAGTATGATGATCATTAGGGAATTCCTGGGCAATAACTGTCCGTGGCGACCCAAAGCGTACATGAACACTCACGTCTTTTTGGCCCCGCTTAATAACCTCTTCTTTTAATTCTTCAAGATAGTTTTCAACATCTTCAAATGTTTGGTAAACAACATCACCATTTGTATCAACCATTCCGGCATAGCTAACAGAGAACTGCTTCAATTCGATAACATTTAAGATATCCAAATGTGCTTCGTTCCGCTTGGCAATTTCGATCGCTGTTTCTAATGCTTTCTCAGCAATTTCTGACCCATCAACTGGTACCAGAATATTTTTATATTGTTGTTCCAACCAAATCACTCCTATCTAGAGTCCATTCTTTAGTTATATTTTATCATAATTCCCTGCTGAAATTTAATCTATTCCAAATTAATTTAGGTACCCGAGCTTATTGTACGTACTTTTCTGTTAATTGCATGAAAGTCTGGATATCATGCAGAACCATGTCGATGCCAGCTTGCCAAAAATCAGCTTGGTGAAGATCCACTCCTAAGTGCTTTTGAGCCAGATCTTCGGTAGTCATGCTGGCAGTATCCCGCAACAAGGCGATGTATTGGTCTTCAAATCCTGGACCGTGTTGCTGTGCGCGGGCATAAATCCCTAAACTAAAGAGGTAGCCAAAAGTATATGGGAAGTTATAGAAAGGAACATCATCAATGAAGAAGTGTAACTTAGCAGCCCAGAAATGTGGGTGGTACGTTGCTAAGCCATTGGCATAAGCTTCTTGTTGGGCTTCCACCATCATCCGCGTGATGTCATCAGCAGCGACTAGTCCTTTTTGACGGGCAGCATAGAAGTTTTGCTCAAAGATGAACCGCGCATGAATATTCATAAACATTGCTACGGCATTTTGAATCTTAACATCTAAAAGGTTGATCCGTTCTTCATCAGTTTGTGCTTCCCGCAAAGTAGCATCAGCCACGATCAACTCCGCAAAGGTGCTAGCTGTTTCAGCCACATTCATTGCATAGTCTTGATTCAAACTAGGAAGATCCCACATCACATCACTGTGGAAAGCATGGCCTAATTCGTGTGCCAGGGTGGCAACTTCGTTGACCGACTCACCATAAGTCATGAAGATCCGTGATTCTTGTAGCTTAGGCAAGCTGGTGCAGTAGCCTCCTGGCCGCTTTCCGGGACGATCCTCTGCTTCAATCCAAGCATTATCAAATGCTCGCTGGGCCAAAGTCGCCATCTTAGGCGAGAATTTGTTGAAATTAGCAACGATAAAGTCAGCAGCTTCATCAAAAGTATACCGGCGTTCTTTGAAATTCCCTAGGAGCACTGGGGCATCTTGGTCTTGCCACTCCATTTTTTCTTTACCAAAAAGTTGTGCTTTTCTAGTCAAGAAATCCACTAATGGTTGCTTATTGCGGGCAACTGTGTCCCACATAGCAGTGAGCGTTTCCTGGTCGATACGGTTATATTCGAGCGGTTCTTTCATGAAATCATCCACCCCGTGGAGACGATAATTATTCAGTCGGAAGCCGTCAAGGTGATTCAATGTGTCGGCAAAAACTGCTGCCTGCGCACTCCAGGCTTGTTCCCATTTAGCAAATAATTCTTGGCGTACCTTAGCGTCCGGACTCGCCATCATCATGTTGAAAGCCTGCCCGGCAGATAACTGTTGATCTTGGAATGGAATCTGAATCCCAGCAACGATTGTGTCATAATGCTGGCTCCAGGCGCTTTGCCCGTCCAGGTTCAAAGTATTGATGATATTTTCGGCATTTTCATCGAGTAATTCTTGGCCGTCACGGCGCATCTCACTTAACCGGAAAGCGACCGGGGCAAAATCTTGCATCAAAGCGTGCCATGCAGTCGCGGTATAACTGGCAAATTTCTTCTTCAATCCCGTTTGCGCCAGTTGCCAGGCGGGCATTTGACTATATAATTGTCCGGTTAATAACTTGGCTTTTTGATCGTGGATGTCAGCTGAATTCAAAGCTTCGATAAAGGCTCCACACTCAGCGAAGTTTTTCTCAATCTCCTCTGCCAAAGCTAATAAAGCTTTGAGATCTGCTTCTTCCGTATTTGTATTAGGGGTAAAGGCTACAACCGCCTGGTGATACTGGTGGATCTGTGTTTGCAAATGTTGCAGTTCTGCTTGTAACGCTGGTGAATTGCTTCCCCCGGCAAAGATGGAATCTAAGTCCCAATTAAGTGCATATTTCATATCTTTTCTGCTATATAAAATGTAGAACAATATAGAAGTTAATAACTTTTATATTGTGAGAAAGAAATATAGTTTTTCCTTTCCTAATTTTATTCACTACCGTCACCAACAGTATCCCCACAACCTTAACAAGAAGGAAGCGACATTGACTGCCTCTGATAGTACTGAAGGAGAGCTTTGGATCACTCTCCGAGCCGTTAGCCCGGCTCATAAATTTTCTTAAATTAACGCCAAAAGATTGGCAACCGCATTTTCATCACGATCCATAACCGCACCACATTCATAACAAATATATTCTTCATGCTTGGTGTGGCACTTCTTATTACCAGCTAAGGTAACCTTATCATCACCTTGTTTGATATGACCGCATACCGAACAGCGTTGTGTGCTGGGGTAGAACCGGTCGGCAACGACTAATTCTCTCTCATACCAATCACACTTGTAGGTCAAAACCTGGCGGAAATAACCAAACAATGATCGATGAAGCCCTTTAGAAGCCACATGCGTCATCTGCATTTTTTTAACGGCTAGGTCTTCAATCACTACTTGGTCGTAATTGTTTACTAGTTTAGTTGTAAATTTTTGGACCAAATCGTGTTGAATATTGGTAACCCGGTGATAATCACGCTGTAACTTGGCTCTCGTCTTAACGTAATTAATACTCTGGGTTGCCCGATCTCCGTTAATCTTGCGCTTGTGGGCTAGTTGCCGTTGATAGTGCTTAATTCGTTTGTAGATTTTTTGGAGCTGACAGGGAAGGGTTCTGATTTTACCATCAGTGTAATTAAGATGACCAACATTCACATCGACCGCTGTTTTTGCGCCGGTTTTTGGCTTTGAAGGTATTGTGACTTCTAGGGGGAAACTAGCCCAATACTGTCCGTTTTCCCGATAGATAGACACAACCCTTAGCTTGCCGGTCAAATCTTTGGCGCCACTAAGTTTAATATCAGACCATTTTTCTTTAACGCCATGTGGCCTATCCAAACGTAACCGCCCATTGACCAACTTAGCACGATCAGTCTTAAACCCCTGACGGGGTGCCTTTTTGGACTTGAAACGGGGCTTGCCCCAATCTGTCTGAGCTTTGTTCAAGAAATTTTTCCAAGCCTTACCAAGGTCAGAAATAGCTAACTGTAAACACCGCGCTGATAGTTGGTACTGCCAGTCAGCTTTGTCAGCAACTAATTCGTCACGTACCTTGCGTTCACTAGGGTGCTGCTTTTTATCATTAAGAATCACTGCAGCGTCATACATATCATTCCAAAGCGCTAAGCCTTGGTTCCAGCAATAGCGCCGATAATCACACAAGTCATCGAGCACCTTTTTCATCGTTCGATTCGGATATAGTTTTACCTTTTGCGTGCGCAGCATACTTATTTCCACCCTTCAAAGAACTATCATCCTGCAACTTCTTTTTATATTTTCGTAGCCCATACAGGCGACATGAAAACACATGAATGATATTTACTAAGTCGTCCACCAATTCTTTATCAGGACTGGTGTCAGGATTATTAAGGACTACAATTTCAGTACCATGCTTTTGACATAAGTGCTCAAACCATTCATACCCAAACCGAATAAAACGGTCTTTATAGGTAATGTAGATCGTTGCGACCTTGTTTTGCATTACCTCATCAAGCAATTGGTTCCATTTTTTCCGATTATAGTTCAGCCCACTCCCAATATCAGTGATTGCTTCGTCAATAATAACCCCTTTGGCATTCGCAAACTGGCGAATAAATGCAATTTGATCAGCCAAATCATCTTTTTGACCGTAGGTCGAAACTCGAGCATAAGCTACATTTTTTCGAACCTGTTCACTGTCTAAAGGCTTACCGATGTATTGTAAGTATTGTTCTTCTGTGTAGTATCTTCGATTGGTAGGTGTACGATATGCTTTTAGAATCCCTTGGTTATCCCATTTTTGTAAGGTTCTGACCGTTATACCAAGTTTCTCTGCCATATCTTTTGGCTTTAATATTGGCATAATATCATCTCCACATTTTATATTTCTCTATGATATTATACCGTTTTAATGTACATTATTCTATATTTTGGTTAACTGTTATCTCCTCCTTAAAATATTAAATTTATCTCATTATAATATTACCATATTGCAAACGCAAACAAAGGCACAATGGTTTCCTATCTTACCCTATGGGAAAAATCCAAAAAAGATTGGACAAAGCCTAACTGGTTTTGTATACTATATCAGGTAAGTTATTTGTTGCCCTCGTGGCGGAATTGGCAGACGCGCAGCGTTCAGGTCGCTGTTGGGATTTCCCAGTACAGGTTCGACTCCTGCCGAGGGCATTTTGTTAAAAATTATAACGAATTAGAAAGCAAGAACGTTGATTTATCAACGTTCTTTTGTTTTATAACGTATTAAAAAAGATATTTTTGTTGTTTTGTTGTCTAAATTGTTGTCCTGGTATCATCTTTTTGCGACATAATTTACGTTTTTGCCGGTGTTGGTGGGTGTTAAAAAGCCCGTCATACCGGCGTTTTTATTTTTCACTTAACACTGAAAAACACTAGTTTTTTGATAAACTGTTGCAAAAAAATACAACCGGCTATCAATACGAATGTTTAAAAGCACCGTCTTTATAGGCGGTTTTTTTATTGTCTGAGATATAAAAAATACCAGTCCTGAGCTAGGACTGGTATAAAGAGCTATGATACTCTATACATTTTCATTTATATCTGTAATCACATTGCAATTATAGACGAATAAAAAAGAGCCTCGGTTAAGAGGCCCTATGCCAGCTGGTTGTCCGGGTCACTACTCCGAACGTGCACACTGGTGTAATTATTTTATTAAACTCATTTTAGCACGTAGTTGTCCATGTTACAACAAGGAAGCACACTTTAAGCCAAGAAACACTATCTTGGACTCGTGCGGGAAGGAGGTGCCTTCCATGATTCTGTTTATTTTGCTGCCGACACAGCACACGATGAATCGTTCGAACAAGCAAAAGACGTTTTACCACTCCCCAAAAAATCGCATGATTAAGCGGAAAATGTCACTAGAGTTACATTTGACTTGTTAGGGCATAATTTCCGTTTTCGTCAGTGTTGGTGGGTGCTAGAAAGTCCTTCATTAATATGGTCATAAATGCCAATATATTGTACCATTAGGTTAATAATGTGGAGGTTAAATCATGTTACGCAATCGATTGCAAGAAATTTTAAATGAACGCGGCTTAAAAAACGCCCGTGTTGCACAAGATATTCCTGAATTATCCCGCAATGTTCTTGACGAAATTGTAAATAACAACGACACAGCTATCCCCTTCGCAACTGTCGACCTACTGTGCCGTTATTTGAATATCAAACCGGCAGACTTTTTCGAATATCTCCCATTTGACGTAACTGTCAGTGTCAATACTGATGTAGATTTCTATTGTGCAGATAATTTTTATACAGAAATCAATGATGGTCTGTTACCAGTTAATGAAAATTTTCAAATCTCTGCCTTTTATTTGAACTTATATGTTGTTAAACAGAGTGGTACCTCAATAACAGGTTTAACCAAACGAGTTTTTGAGCTAAGTGCTGTTATGGAAGCACCCCTCAAACTTTTACCTCATCCAGAAAGTGACTTCAGCGACAACCTTTTCCAACCCTCGCAAGATATTGATTTTTATATTTTTTTGGGCGACCCGCTCCATGAGGTAACTGCCATCGAACGCCGAGAATTTTTTGCTTTCTGGAATGAAACTCTGACACCAGGTTTTCGTGAGGAGTTAATGAATCAAATCCAATCCACGATTAGCAGTTATATTCACGCTCATCTATTAACTCTCCCTGGAATCGACTGGTCACAATGTGCACTGCATATTACATATGAATTTGATAAAAAAGTTGATCCTATTATCACAAGTGCACCCCGCTTAATTGAAAAAGTAAATACTCCTGATCCAGACTAGTTATTCCTTTATAAAATTATGGCAAGTCGCTTAGCTAAGCTAGGATAAAGTTGACACAATAAACAACGAGGTTGAGAGAAAGCAAATCTTTCTCTTAACCTCGTTTTGCTATGCTATAAGTGAAAAATCTTTCCTATAAGCATAATGAATCCAGCTATTCCAAAGAAAATTCCCCAAAAAACAAGCTGAACAAAAAAATCAAGCAACTTTTCAATCATTCCATAAATATACATCAATACAAATAGTACTGGTGGTATAAGGATCAGTATAATGATACAAATTACGATCGTTATTACTTTTTCCTTTATTGTTTTCTTACGCCAGCTTTCTATCAATTCGTAACTGAATAACATTCCACCATTACGCTTTTCTATAACATTAATTGTTACGATAGTCGGCCACCATAAAATCATCATAATGATCCCTGTATAACAAAAAAGATCTGTAATTGTTGGTCGAGTGGTATATGCAAATAAAAATACTAATGAAGCAACAAACTCCACTAAGCAATAGCCACTGCAAACAATTAACTTCTTTTTATTAATTGGTTCCCACTTAACTGGTTTCATATTTCTCCCTCCTCGATTTAAATCTCTTCATCACTCATGATTATAGGAAAAAATTTGCCAATCTAAGGGACATTTTTCACTCTCCATCCTACCAACACCTTCTTACTCCGGTATAAACTAAAACTTCAATCCCTTAAAATGAAAACGTTTTAACAATTATTGTTTTTATGGAATTTTCTTTCAATAATTGATATAAGACCATATGAATGAGGTGTAAACAATAGACGCCAATTTAATCCGTAAAATCTTTCATGCCCAGATCGCCGTCAACGGCCATATCATCGGAGCATGTGTCGGTTCAGGAATTACCGCTAAATATACTGTTTGGGGTGGGACTGATTTTTTACTAGCGGTTGCAGCCGGTAAATACCGCATCATGGGACGCAGTTCACTCGCAAGTTATCTTTGCTACGGCAACAACAATGACATAGTCATGGAAATGGGCACCCGCGAACTCTTCCCCCTCATCCACAAAACGCCTGTGATCTTTGGCCTTTTTGCCCAAGATCCTAACCTTGACCTAAAAACCTACCTTCCCGCCATCCAAGCAGCTGGCTTTGCAGGGGTTACCAATTTTCCTACCCTTTCTTTAATCGATGGCAAATTTCGGACTGCACTTGAGCAGGAAGGCACTACTTTTGCCCAAGAAGTTATCGCCCTCAAACAGGCTCACGAACTAGGACTCTTTACGGTTGCATTTGTTACCACTATTGCCGAAGCCCGGGCGATGCTGGCTGCTCAGGCAGACATTATCTGTGTCCACCTGGGGTTGACCCTGGGTGGTTATCTCGGAGCCAAACAAAGCCGCAGTATCAATGAAGCTAAAAACACCGCTGCCACGATTTTCCATTTTTGTAAAAAAGAAAACCCTCAGATCATCACAGCTATTTACTCCGGAATGGCTAATACCGTGATTGATATGGACTATTTCTACCAAAATACCCAGTGTAACTGCTATATTGGTGGGTCGACCTTTGACCGCATTCCGATGGAACAAGCCATCGTTACCACTGCCAAAAAATTCAAAAACCAACAGGTTAAACTTCCTCATCCGGAAAGTAAACCAGACTATGTGTATTTCGTACAAAAGTACATCGAAGCAAACTACATGCGTAATATTCAGCTTGGCGACTTGGCTTTGACACTGCACATTTCACCGGCATACCTCAGTTCATTATTCAAACAAAAAGTAGGGACTTCCTTTACTTCCTACCTCGTTGAGTACCGCCTGAATTTGGCTCAAAAGTTGCTCCGTAAAACTGATTTGTCTTGTAAAGAAATCAGTCACCGGGTCGGCTACCATAACTACGCGCAATTCTCCAAAATCTTCAAAATAAAATTTGGATATAGTCCGCGTAATTATCGTAACTCTATACATAACCACATCATTCCCTAACATAAAGATATGTTATCTCATTTTGAAAGCGGTTACTATTTATAACGTAAGTTAGCTAACCTACTTAATTTATTTAAGGAGGATCTTTGTTTGAAAAAATTAGCGATTGCCGGAACCTTCGATACGAAAGGAACGGAGTTTGCCTACCTTAAGCAACTCGCCTACGACTTGGGGTTGAAGCCATACATGATTCATACGGGCGTCTTTGCTCCCAAATTTACCCCCGATGTAAGTAACGCAACAATTGCAGCGGCCGCCGGTTATGATATTGCCACCCTAGTTAATCGTCAGGATCGGGCACTGGCAACCCGTGCTTTATCTCAAGGGATGGAAAAGCTCCTCCCCCAGCTTTATGCTGCGGGTGAGTTCGATGGCATCATTACCTGTGGTGGTTCCGGGGGAACTTCCCTTGTAGCACCAGCCATGCGGGCCCTGCCGCTGGGTGTTCCCAAAGTTATTGTTTCCACGATGGCTTCTGGGGATACATCCCAATATGTTGGCACAAGTGACATCATCATGATGCCATCTATCGTTGACGTTGCTGGTCTGAATAAGATTTCTACGACCATTTTCAAAAATGCCATGCTTGCCATTGCAGGCATGCTGCAACTTGATGCCACCTTACCGGCATCAAAAGAAAAAACTAAGCCCCTAATTGGTGCCACAATGTTCGGCGTGACCACACCGTGTGTTGACTATGCTAAAGCTTACCTTGAGAAACAGGGTTATGAAGTTTTAGTATTTCACGCCACAGGTACTGGGGGCAAAACCATGGAACACTTGATCAAGCAAGGATTCTTTGCTGGGATCCTCGACCTAACTACCACCGAGTGGTGCGATGAAGTCTGTGGTGGGGTCCTATCTGCTGGTCCTACCCGTTGTGAGGCGGCAGTTGCTAGCCAAACTCCCCAAGTAGTTTCGGTTGGGGCCTGTGACATGGCTAACTTTGGTCCCCGTGCCACTGTTCCCCCACGTTACCAGGACCGCAACTTGTACCAGCATAATCCAACTGTAACCTTGATGCGGACCAATGAGGTCGAAAGCACCCAAATTGGACAGGAACTGGCACAGCGATGGAACCAAGCTCAAGCACCAATGAAGGTTCTCCTGCCGACACAGGGCGTTTCGATGATCGATGCTCCTGGACAACCATTTGAAAGTTTGAACGCTAGAGCGGCCCTTTTTGATGCAATCACTGGTCAGCTTGATAACCCCTTGGTAACAGTCGAAAAAGTCGACTACCACATCAATGACCAAGCTTTTGCTGAATACGCCGCCCAACAATTGCTACAACTCATTGCAGCTCAAGCTGCAAAGCAAGCCGAATAAATTGGAGGAAAAACAATGTTAAACAAGACACGCCAAGAAATTCTCAAAGATTTTGACAACCAAGTAAAAGCCGGTAAAATTTTGGTCGGTGTTGGCGCCGGAACTGGAATCACCGCTAAATGTAGTGAACAAGCTGATGTTGATATGCTGATTATCTATAACTCTGGTCGCTTCCGGATGGCTGGATGTGGCTCCCTCTCTGGCTTGCTCTCCTATGGGGATGCAAATAAGATCGTTCAAGAAATGGGCCAAGAAGTATTGCCAATTGTTAAAAAGACCCCTGTTCTGGCAGGTGTCTGCGGGACAGATCCTTTCCGCGTCATGGACATCTTTTTGAAGCAACTCAAGGAACAAGGTTTCAATGGGGTCCAAAACTTCCCAACTGTTGGCTTAATTGATGGTAAATTCCGGGCTAACCTGGAAGAAACGGGAATGGGATACGATCTTGAAGTCGATATGATTCGGAAAGCACATGAACTAGACATGGTAACCTGCCCTTATGTTTTCGACGAAAAGCAAGCTGCTGCCATGGCTGAAGCCGGGGCTGACATTCTTGTTGCCCACATGGGCTTGACTACCAAAGGATCTATCGGTGCAGAAACTGCTTTGACCTTAGATGACTGCTGTGACCGGATCCGGAAGATCATTGTAGCCGGTCGCAAGGTTAATCCTGAAATCAAGGTTATCTGCCACGGTGGTCCGATTGCCGATCCGGAAGATGCTGCTTATGTTATCAAAAATGTTCCTGAAATCGACGGTTTCTTCGGTGCTTCTTCGATTGAACGCTTAGCTTCCGAACGCGGAATGACCAAGCGAGCGGCTGCTTTCAAGGCAATCACCAAGTAGGTTAGTTTCATCTAAATTAAATAATTCCACTAAAACAGGGCGGGAAAGTACCTCAAATGGGTACCTTCCCGCCCTGGTGTCATTTATTGTTCACTCTGAATCATTGCTATAATGCTATTTATAATTTTTTCTACCCTAGACAAATCAATTACAAACCATTCACGTGGTCGTATCATCTTACCATTAGGTGATTTAATTTCCAACTCTAGCTGATAATCCGCTAAAGCATGATGCAGCGTTGTCTCTAATACACGTGGATCTAAATTTATTATTTTAATTTGTTCAATCAGCTTCACAGGAGCATACAAATAAGTTGGTTCATTTTCAGCATTCGCAATTCTTTTCTCGACGTTTCCAGAAGTGAATCCAATTTTATACAACGAGTTAATCTTAGCTATTTGAGGATTATCACTTAACGACTTTAAGATGTAAATATAGCCAGTTTGTTGATCTTCAGCAATTAATTCAATAACTCCCGACTCAAGTTCACTGACAATCTTACCTCCCCTACCGTATAGAGATGATCCCAACCCTCGATACCAAACCATACTTTCTGTACCATTTTCGTATATAACATGTACTCGCTTTTCTTTGTAACTACCATTTTTGTTTGTTCGTTGTACCTCTTCGCCAAATGATTCAATATGGCAGATTGTAAAATTTAAGTTGAACATTTTAGTGGACAGAAAAACCCATA
>HHCFJ05602__coassemble_338_pt1 | contig 33209 bp, 30 predicted proteins | sample HHCFJ05602__metabat2_low_PE_014 | metagenome-assembled genome bin HHCFJ05602
AAAAAGTGCCTCACAATCGTTAAGACTTTTGTCTAACAATTATGACGCACTTCATTATTGCAACCAGGCTTTTTTGTATTGATCCCATGCTATAATGAAGGTGGACTATGACCAAAAGGGGGAAATAGTAATGAAGAAAAAACATGATTGGTTTATGGAATTAGTTTTATGGCTAATGCTCTTTTTTGTTTTTTACAATGTAGTTGCGGGTACGGGGACCCTGCTGTTGAACATTGAAATGTTGATCGGGGCCATTATCTTGTATTTACCACGCTTATTAGCGCGAATTTTTCATTTTACTATTCCCTCAATGCTATATTTTTTCTATACATTATTTATTTTAGGCTCGGTATATTTGGGAACTGGCTTCCATTTTTACAGTGTTCCTTACTGGGATAAGGGATTACACTTGATCTCTGGTGCTTTATTAGGCAGTTTTGCCCTATCATTGTATGGTGCATTGACCGATAATGAAACACAAAATCATCCGCAACGGGCCTTGATCTGTGTCTATATGCTGTCATTTGCGATGTTTGCCGGAGTGGTATGGGAATTTTATGAATTTACTTGTGATGGGATTGCTAATTTAAACTTACAACGTTATCTTAGTGCCGGTCATGCCCTAGTGGGTCGGGCAGCGTTAATGGATACGATGGGAGACCTAATAGCTGATTTCATTGGAGGGATGGTGTTGACAGTATATACATATTTGCAGATGCGCCGTGATCCACTATGGATAAAGCAATTTTTCTTCCATAAAGATTGACGATAAAGGTGAGGACGAAATAACCCTTGCAGCAAGTTGTGGGGTTAAGCTCAAACGAGGGTTGGCGCAAAGGACGGCAACCTTCGTTCGCACTTAGATATTAGACTTGTGATTATTTCCACATTATCTGTGAAACAATAGTGCATAAAGACCGAGGCTGGGAGAAAACAGTGTTTTCTTCCAGCCCCTTTTTGTGTGTTAATCAGTATGTTGGTGCCAAAATTTTTTCAAGGCCAGCTGCAGTTGCTGAGGAGAGTTTGTCAGCTGGAAATGTTGCCAGTGAGGCGGATAAAACTGAGTGTAGCGCGGGCTTGCAAAACGTTGGTCAATTAGGACGACCACTCCAACATCGTCTTCACCCCGAATGACACGACCAGCAGCCTGGAAAACATTATTTAATCCCGGTAGCTGGTAAGCATATTGGAAACCATCGCGATGATGGGCAGTAAAATACTTACGTAGCTCATCTGTTTCGGGGTTGATTCGGGGGAGCCCTACACTGACGATTGCCACCCCGGCCAAACGGGATCCTTGAAGGTCAATTCCCTCAGCAAACATCCCTCCCAAAACGGCAAAGCCGACTAGGGATGAAGTTGGATTAGCAACGAAGTTAGCTAAAAAATTAGTGCGTGCTTCGTTGTCCATGGTCCCGGTTTGACAGACTGTTGCAATTTCAGGATAGTCACGATTAAAACGGGCTACTACTTGCTCAAGATAAGAATATGATGGTAAGAAGATCAGATAATTACCTGGATGGCTAGCAAGTAGCTGATAGATCGTTGCACTGACTTGTCCCAAACTAGCTGGACGTTTTTGGTAGGTAGTTTGGATATCATTGGTTACAAACAATCCCAGGTGGTCCGATGCGAAAGGTGAAGGTAGCTGGTACAGTAATCCTTGGTTCGTATCATCATCCAGACCAAACATTTCCCGATAGTACGGTAAGGGCGAAAGTGTTGCCGAAAAAAGGACAGTCCCGCCCCCGAGATTGAGGGAATCAGCTAGCAAATGGCTGGAATCTAGACAGATAGTCCGAATAGTGAGCTCATCATCTACAACGAGCAGGCGGGTGCGAAATGTTGGTCCATAGTAATCATTGATCTTTAAAAAGGCGTGAGCTGTCAGAAAATAGTCCTTTATCTCGTCGTATAATTCATCCTGCTGATGCTCCTTGAGCCAATCACTAGTAAACTCGCAAAAAGTATCTAAGCGCTTGTTAAAATCAGTGGCTGCTTCAGTCATCATCAGGGTCTCCTGGTGATACCTTTGGAGAGTGATCTTCAAAGCATCAAAACTATCTAATACTCGTTCCAGTAAATGAATTAAGCGTTGGCGACGTCGGGGTTGGTCCTTGAGCTGGCTTAGAAGGGGAACCAGCGCAGCAGAACTAATTTCCTTGGTGTACATCTGACGTGAGCGGTCAATTAGATTATGTGCTTCATCAACGAGAAAGACATAATGTGGGTCAGGCTGGGTGAAGAAACGTTGGAGATAGACCAGCGGATCAAAGAGGTAGTTGTAATCACAAATTACCACGTCACAAAAAAGACTGATATCGAGTGAGTATTCAAACGGATCAACAGTATACTTGCGAGCATAAGTCCAAATTGTTTCCGGGTCGATCAGCTGCTCATGTTGTAAGATGTCCAGCAGTGCCGGTCGGATCCGATCATAATAGCCTAATAAGAAAGGATTATCCTCATCGGCTAGGTCCCTTTCCTCTTTGAAGATGATTTGATCTTTAGCCGTCAAGACTACCGTGTGGAGGTTGAGTCCGTGCTCATGGAGAAGCTTGATAGTATCGCGGGCGACCATGCGGGTAGAACGTTTCGCAGTTAGGTAGAAAATACGCGTGCACAGGCCAGCACCTAAAGCTTTAATGGCAGGAAAGAGTGTGGAGATAGTCTTGCCTGTCCCTGTTGGGGCTTCAACAAGGAGCTTTTTTTGGCTAGCGATAGTGCGGTAAACGGCTGCGGCCAGTTCGTGTTGATTTTGGTGATAACTTGAAAAAGGAAATTCAAGTTGAGTGATAGCCTGATCCCGTTGGCGGTGGAGATCAGCGACAAGATCGAGCCAGGCTGCATAACTGGCAATGACATTATTAGTAAAGACCTTGACTTGATCACGGCTGACAGTAACGGATTTTTCCGTTATCTGTTTAGTTGTTGTCTGATAGTAAATTAAAGTTATTTTCAACTGGGGCAAGTCATATTTGGTCAGCAAAAGATGGGCATAGAATTTAGCCTGTGACCAATACAACTCTAAGGTGTTAGTAGTGAGATCTTTAAAAGCGACTGGCGAAGTTTTAATTTCCAAAATTTCACTGGGAAGGTGGTCAGCATAGCGCACACCGTCAGCTCGCCCGTGAACCTGAATAGTATGGGCAGCATGGGTAAATTCGCCCTTGAGGTCCACTTCGGCAGCGATTGTAGTAGGCCATTTCTTTTGTAAAAGATGGTGGATCCGAGTCCCTTCTTGAGCAGAATGATCGTTGGAGCTAGTAGTTACCAAATCGCCACCCTTGAGGACAAATTCGACAAGTTCGCGAATCCCAATTTTTTCTTTAATGTTAATATCCATCACTGACCACCTCTTAAGTAAAAAACTAACCGAATTAATTATACTATGGGCGAGTGAGATAGACACAAATCTTGAAAAATGAAGTAAACCAGTGATTGCGAAAAAATGGCGTATAGATTAAAATATGATTAGTTAATACTAATATGAGTGGGGAAGCAAGGTGAGAGTGATGGATAGCAAAGCAAAACGATTATTGGCTCATCATGTGATAAATATTTATCAAGTACAGATGCGACAGCTAGGGCAAAGTACAATGTTAGTAACGGCAACTCCGGGCCAAACGGTAGGACGGGGGATGCTACTTCCGACGATCATAGTCGAACAACGTGCACCATTGAGCCGCCTAAAGACAATTCCGAGTGATGTTAAGACAGGAATCATGAACTTTGCTAACCCGCTAGTTCCAGGAGGCGACTTCCAAAGTGGAATTGATGCTTCGGAAGCAGCATTGTGTCGCAATACATTTCTATATCCAGAGTTAAAACAAATGCGGCGAAAATATTATTATTACAATATTCAACACCTTAATGATTATTATTTTGTAGATCGCTTATTATACTCGCAAAAAATAAAAGTTCTAGGTGACGATGAATCGCTAAAGTTTCTTGATCATTTTCGCTATATTGATGTTGTCTCGGTCGCTGCCCCAAATGTCCGGGCAATGTTTTGTAATGGGATTAAACCGGATAAGCAGTTATTATACCGACATATTTATCGGCGCATTTTATGGACATTACGCTTATTCAAAAATCATCAGGTTCGGGTAGTAATTTTAGGTGATTTCGGATGCCAGCGGTCAGGAAATGATCCGGCACTAGTTGCGCAGGCATTTAGTCAAGCGTTGAAACGCCAGGAATTTCGCGGAGCTTTTACCACGGTGTACTTTGATATTAATCAGAATGCTAGGGCATATCATATTTTTAAAGAAACTTTACCAGCCACCTCACCGCAGCAAACAATCAAGTCTTCGACGGCGGTCTTACAATAATAGAAAACGGCAGGTCCACATTAAGCGGCCTGCCGTTTATTGGTTACTAGTAAGTAACCTGTTTGGGGTCTATAAAGATCCTTCAACTGTGCGAATGTTATTCACCACGCAGATTCTTAGCGTCTGCATCGATACGGGCAAAACCAGAACCAGCAGCTGGCTTAGGTTGCTTTTGCCGGGCTTCCATAGCCTTCCGTGCCATTTCCTTACGTTCTGCCTTACTTAGCTTCTTTGCCATAATCATTCGCCTCTTTCTGCAAAGAAATTAATTGATAATCTCTCTACACCTTTATTATAGAACGATTTTTTAAAAGTGCAAAAGTTTCCTTATTTAGGGGGTGGATTACCAGTTATAATAGAAAAAATAATGTAGCATGACTATTGAAATAATAATTTAAGATGAGGTGATTAAACTGGCAGTAACAATCAAGATGACCCAGGAATTAGCATCACCAATTTACCAAGATGCGCTGGCAATTAGGAAAAAGGTTTTTGTGGAGGAACAAGGAGTTGATATCAGTTTAGAAATTGACGGTGAAAAAGGACCTTATCACTATGTTTTGTATAATGACGGAGTTGCTGTGGCTACCGGACGTGCTTCATGGGAAAACGGTGGCTGGCATATTCAACGAGTAGCTACCCGGAAACAATATCGTGGTTTGGGCTTTGCCCGGCAGTTGTTAACTAAGATTGAAACTGATGCCCGACAGGCAGGAGCAAAATTTTTAACTTTAGGAGCCCAGGATACTGCTCAGGGCTTTTATACTAAGCTAGGATACCAGGTAGTGGAAGCCGGTTTTATAGATGCGGGTATTCCCCACCACCGGATGGATAAAAAACTTGAATTTTAACTGTTTTTGGTTTATAGTAGCAGACATGCGATGAGTCGAGAGGGATCAGGCAATACATTGAGTATTGTTTTGCTGCGGCAACTAGTGATCAAACTTTTGATAAGCGGGGCACATTAGTCACCGGATTGTGACGTGTCTGTAGATTAGTGTTGTGGAGCACTAGCTACTCTTTGCTATTACTGGTGAGGACCGCATGATAGAGGTTAGCAAGAACTTGTTCTTGCTAGCCTCTTTTTGATATTAATAATTTTCAAATATAGGGCGGAAAGCTTTATCCCGATATTTTTCTCTGGTATGCTGAAAATAAAAAGTTTAAGGAGTGATTTTGATGGGATTAATCATTACAATTGTTGTTATTATCCTATTGGTAGGCGGATATATTGCGCTATACAATGGCTTGCAAACGGCCAAGGTTCATGCCGAGGAAGCTTGGAGCCAGATTGATGTCCAACTCAAGCGGCGGAATGATCTGATTCCAAACTTAGTCGAAACTACTAAAGGGTATGCGAAGCATGAAAAAGAAACTTTGAGTCAAGTTATTCAGCTGCGGAATCAGTTAGCCGAATTGCCAACAGATGCACACCAAGAAAAGATGGCAGTTTCTAACCAGTTAACTAGTTCATTGAAGAGTATCTTTGCTTTAGCAGAAAGTTATCCAGATTTAAAAGCTAACCAAGAATTTGGCAAATTAATGGAAGAATTAACTAATACGGAAAACAAGATTGCTTACTCTCGGCAATTGTTTAACAGTTCGGTAGCAGTTTTCAACCAAAAACTGGTAACTTTCCCTTCCAATATGGTTGCTAAATTTCACCACTTCACTAAGATGGATTATCTGGAAGTTCCTATTGCAGAAAAAGCAGCCCCAAAGGTATCATTTTAGAAATTAAGGAGTGAAATGGATGCTGTACCAGCAGATTAGAAATAACAAAATTAAGACATTTGGGGTAATGTTTTTCTTTATGCTACTTGTCACTTGTGTTGGGGCGGCAGTTGGGTATATCTTTATGGGTAGTACCCGTGGTGGAATTCTACTAGCGGTGATTTTAGGCTTGGTCTATATGTTCGTGATGATGGGGCAATCGACAGCTGTTGTGATGCAAATGAATAACGCACAGCCAATTACAGACGCCAGCCAGGCCCCAGAGCTGTGGCATACGGTTGAAGATATGGCGCTTGTGGGACAAGTGCCGATGCCAGCTGTGTATATCATTCATGATCCTAGCCCCAATGCATTCGCTACGGGGCCAGATCCAGAGCATGCAGCAGTGGCAGCAACGACTGGCTTGTTAGACCGGTTAAACCGAGAGGAATTAGAAGGGGTTATCGCCCATGAAATTTCTCATATCAAGAACTATGATATTCGCTTGCAGACAACCGCAGTGGTATTGACAGCTGTCGTTTCAGCTCTGATTAATATGGGAATGAATTCCTTTATTTGGGGTGGTGGCCGAAGACGTGATGACCGTGAGGAAAGTAACCCACTGGATATTGTCATGCTGATTTTGGCACTATTGGCAGTGGTCTTAGCGCCATTGGCGGCAACCCTGACCCAATTAGCATTATCGCGTAATCGCGAATATTTAGCCGATGCTTCGGCAGTGGTTTTAACTCGTAATCCATACGGGTTAATCAGTGCGTTGGAAAAAATTAGTAATAGTCAACCGATGAGGGCTGCTAATGTGGGAAGTGCTTCGTTATACATTGCCGACCCATTTAAACAGCGGTCATGGAGTCAACTTTTTGCGACGCATCCATCGGTTGCTGATCGCATTGCCCGGTTAGAAAAGATGTAGAACGGATAGGAGTGGAGTATTAGTGAGAGGTAATCTGATTTATATTCACGTCGAAAATATATCACACATGGTACTGACATATGGTGTTACGACCAATGATTTTGTGACAGCGATGCGAGCGATGAACGGATTGCCACAAAATTTACTGCTCCTCTCTCCAGTTGATGCTAACCAAGAAATAGATATTAATACTGGGTTTAATATTGTAACGGGGCAGAATAGTGTGCACGATTATCTAAGTAACAAGCAGAACGTTAATATGCGGTGGTTAGACTTTGATGATCAACATGATTTAGAGCAGTTGACTCCGATTGAAATTGCCGGCATGTTGTACTTAGGTCATGCATATATGCATATGCAGTCGCCGTTTTATTATAAGCTCCAAAACCAGTATGCTTTTTTGACATTACCTAACGGAGCTTTGAAAGTTTACTACCGGCATATGAAGCAACTTGATCGGGTTTTGGCATATAGCTTTACTAGCCATGTGGCCACTGCTTTTAGAGAAAAACGGCGGTTATTCTTCTTACAACGACCGTTAAAATTTGCTCTCTTTCCTTTTGAACTCTCACAAAAACTCCATGTGTTATACAGTGACGGAGCAGTGTTTAACTTTGATGGGATGAAAGTGAAAAATGGGCAGGTCACTGTGCCAATTTTAGTGGCACCAGATACGATATACCAGGTTAAATGGCATGAACCAACGATGCTGGTAGAGCGTTCGCGTCCAGCAGCTAATCTGATTTATTCGCTGAAAAGTCAGGAATGGAAACTGGAAGTAACTGATCAAGAATTGTTTACAACCCAATATTTATAGAGTAGGGGCTGGGAGAAAACACTGTTTTCTTACCGGCCTCGGTCTTTATGCATCGATGTTTCTCCCTCACTTTATTTGCTTTCTGGCACTAGACGTAATATACTACTAATTCTATGTACCTGATATGTGATTGTGATACAATGAGATGGAACTCTTTGCATGATCTATAAATATATTTTTATGTTGACGGCCAAAAAAGCCAGAAAGGGAGATTTAGCATGAAAATGCAGTTAGCAGAGATTGCTAGTGCACTAGGTTTAGAAGCGCAACCGGGGTATGAACAGGTAATGGTAACTAGCGTGAGCTTTGATAGTCGGAGCTTAACAGCTGGAGCACTTTTCGTGCCTCTTACCGGGGAACATGATGGGCATAACTATATTGAAGCAGCCCAAGCCAACGGTGCTGTTGCCACTTTATGGCAACAGGATCACCAAGGGAAACGTCCACAGGGAATTTATACATTAGAAGTAGCAGATACTTTGACCGCATTGCAACAGCTTGCCCAATACTATCTGCACAAAATCAACCCCCGCGTTGTTGCTGTAACGGGTAGTAATGGGAAAACTACTACCAAAGATATGACCGCTGCTATCCTCCAACGAGGATACAATGTTCAAAAAACCTACGCTAATTTTAACAACCAAATCGGGGTCCCCACAACGATCTTGGGGATGGAGCCGAATACAGAAGTACTGGTGGTTGAAATGGGCATGGATCACTTTGGTGAACTGGACCACTTGAGCCGGCTAGTCGAACCAGATGTTGCTGTTATTACTATGATTGGTGAGGCACACATCGAATTTTTTGGAACACGGGCTAAGATTGCTGATGCTAAGATGGAAATCACACATGGCTTGGCCGAAGATGGTCTTTTGGTTTATAACGGAGATGAACCGTTGTTACGGCAAAGGACACAGAAATTAATCCAAGCGACAACGACTTTTGGCTTAAATGACGAAGATAATTTGCAAGCAACGAATGTTGTTAGTGATAGTCACCAGACTGCTTTTCGGGTTTTAAAATGGCCTGAATACGATTTCACAATCCCGATGATTGGTGCTTACAACGTTAATAATGCATTAGCAGCATTGGCGGTGGGAGATTATTTTCAAATTCCAGTGGCAGAAATGCAGCTAGCATTACAGGACTTTGCCCTGACCAAAAACCGTACTGAATGGGTTGATGGTAATCAAGGTGAACGGATCCTGAGTGATGTGTATAATTCTAATCCAACTGCGGTTAAAGAAGTTTTAGCTGCATTTGAAAACAACGTTACAACCACAGGTAAGCGGATTGTTGTTTTAGGGGATATGCTGGAGCTGGGTGAACAAGGACCAGCGTTACATGCTGGAATTGCTCAAGCGATTAATCCGGATGCTATTGCAAGCGTATATTTATGCGGTCCGTTAATGAGCAACTTACGCGACGCTTTATTAGCTAAGATGCCAGCAACTGCTATCCATTACTACGATACTAATGATAAAGCAAGTTTGATTGCTGACTTAAAAGCAGAGATTGCACCTGATGATTTAGTGCTCTTGAAGGGAAGTCATGGGATTCATTTGGAAACTGTATTGGCGGCCCTGACAGAGAATAAAGAATAGAAATATAAAACACAGATCATTCTTCCAATTGAGTTGGTAATAATCGGTATATACTGAGGAGGAATTTGATTGAAATTTGGAGACTTAGGTCTTGATAGAGATTTATTAAAAGCAGTTGATCGAAGTGGCTTCGAAGAAGCTACTCCAATCCAAGAGCAGACTATTCCCTTGGTCTTGGCGGGACTGGATGTTATTGGACAGGCACAGACAGGAACGGGGAAAACAGCTGCTTTTGGCTTGCCATTGTTACAGCATTTAGATCCGGACTTGCATGAAGTACAAGCGGTAATTATCTCACCGACGCGGGAATTAGCAGTTCAAACGCAAGAAGAAATTTATCGTTTGGGTAAAGAAAAGCGTGCACGGGTTCAAGCCGTGTATGGTGGAGCCAACATTCATCGGCAAATTAAAGCACTTAACCGGGGGACACAGATTTTGGTGGGAACGCCTGGGCGATTATTAGACCATATCCAACGGAAAACGGTCGATTTACGTCATGTTCAAATGTTGGTTTTGGATGAAGCAGATGAGATGCTCGATATGGGTTTCGTGGAAGATATTGAAAACATCATCCATGCTTTACCAGTTCAGCGCCAAACACTGCTTTTCTCAGCAACAATGCCACAACAGATCTTACGAATTGGCGAACGCTTCATGCACGATCCACAGATTGTTAAGATCAAGGCCAAGGAATTGACAACTGATTTAGTAGATCAGTACTTTGTTAAGGCAAAAGACTATGAGAAATTCGAAATCATGACCAGGTTGATTGACATTCAGGCTCCGGACTTGACGATTGTCTTTGGGCGAACAAAACGCCGGGTCGATGAAGTTGCTCGCGGGTTAGAAGCCCGGGGGTATAATGCCGCTGGAATCCATGGCGACTTGACCCAACAACGGCGAATGGAAATTTTACGTAAGTTTAAAGAGGGTCAACTAGATATTTTAGTGGCCACTGATGTGGCAGCGCGCGGATTAGACATTTCTGGGGTCACGCACGTGTATAACTATGACATTCCGCAAGATCCAGAGAGCTATGTTCACCGCATTGGCCGGACTGGTCGGGCTGGGAAGCACGGTGTGTCAGTAACTTTTGTTACTCCGAATGAAATGGATTATTTACGGGTTATCGAGCACCTGACTAAGAAGCGGATGACGCCACTTAAACCGCCAACGGAACATGAAGCCTTTATTGGACAGTTGGCGACAGCGTTCGAAGATATCGAAAAGTTAGTGAATAACACGGATACCGACAAGTTCCGTGATCAAGCTGAACAGTTATTAGCCCAGTATGATGCGCTTGACTTAGTGGCAGCGATGCTTAATAACATGACTAAGGATGATCCGGAAAAAGTTCCGGTTAAAATTACTCCTGAACGGCCATTACCACGGCGGCGGAAACAAGGTAGTTTCCACAAGAATCGCCGGTATAGTGGTTATCGGAATAATGGTGATCGGCGTTCGCGGACTTTCAATAAGAAGCGTAAGCATTTTAATAGGTAATCAGTGATAATTAAGAATGGGAGTGGAGAATTGCATCCAGCAACTTCACTCCTTTTTGAATGGCAATTCTTAAGTTAATATTTAGAACTTTCTGCTAGAATGTAGAGTAGTATTTAAAGGAGGAAAAGAGATGCTTATAGGATTAGGCAATGATGTTGCGGATATTAAACGTGAGCAAGAAATGTTGGCAAGCGGACGCCTAGACCGTTTTGCTGAGCGAGTTTTGACACCTGAGGAGTACCGCGTATATGCTACTTTTCCTCCGCGGCGGCGTTTAGAATATGTGACTGGACGTTTTTCAGCCAAAGAATCATACGCCAAAGCATTGGGAACGGGGATTGGCAGCCACGTTTCCTTCCAAGATATAGAGATCTTGAACGATGAACAGGGACGACCAGTAATCACAAAACATCCGTTAATAGACCAGGCTCAGGCGTGGATTTCTATTTCCCATACAACGGACTATGTGACGACCGTCGTAATACTAGAGAAAAAGGAAGATGATTGATAATGGTAGTCGCACGGCATCGGGGGACAAAGATTACAGTGGACTTGGGGGCAATCAAAGCAAACATTCGCACAGTCCTACATACGTTACCAGCTGACCAGAAGCTATTTGCTGTCGTAAAAGCTAATGCATACGGGCATGGCCTGGTTCCCGTAGCGTACGCCGCTAAAGAAGCTGGCGCCGCGGGTTTTTGTGTGGCAGTAATTGATGAAGGGGTTGCCCTGCGGGAAGCAGGACTCAATGAACCCATTTTGATTTTAGGGGTTAATCCAGTAACAGAAGCCCCATATATTGCAGCTAATGACTTATCAGTGGCTGTGGGGTCACTTGAATTTTTACAGGAAGCACTGCCATTATTGGCAGAGCAAGGATTACGGTTAAACGTTCATTTGGCTTTAGATACTGGGATGGGGCGGATCGGCTTTCGTCAGCCAGAAGCTGTTCGGCAAGCCGAAGAGTTCATGCGAGCACATGCGGAACAGTTTCGATTTGAAGGAGTATTTACTCACTTTGCAACTGCTGATATGGTTGACACTACGTACTTTAATCACCAAAAGCAAGCTTTCTACAAATTAGTAGGGGCTTTGGATGAACTCCCACCTTATGTGCATGTTACTAATTCTGCTGCGTCTTTGTGGCACCAACAAACGGCAGGTAATATGATTCGATTTGGAATTGCAATGTACGGTCTCAATCCTTCCGGCCGTGAAATGGCTCCTACATATGCATTACGACCGGCATTGTCATTGACTAGTGAAGTTGTTCATGTCAAAAAAATCACTGCTGGTGATTCAGTGGGTTATGGCAAGACTTATACTGCAGGGCAAGATGAATGGATTGGTACTGTTCCGATGGGCTATGCCGATGGATGGTTGCGACGTTTACAAGGGTTTAAAGTCTTAGTGGATGGCGAAGAATGTGAGATTGTAGGACGAGTATGCATGGATCAGTTTATGATCCGCCTACCTCACGCTGTTAAGTTAGGTACGAAGGTTACCCTAATCGGGCGGGATGGTGATGCCCAAATCACTGCCCAAGATGTTGCAGATTACGTTGGGACAATACATTATGAAATTCTATGTGGGCTTAGCCACCGTGTCCCCCGCGTTTATCGTGATTAAACCGATAACAATTGACTTTAGCTGGGAAGGAACTTATGGTAATCTTAAGGTATAAAATCTGTACGATGCTATTTGTACTGGGTAAGTGAGGGATTTGTCGTGATGAGAGAACGCAACGATGAATTATTCAATTGCACAAACTTTGCTTTATATTGTTCGTTTTATTCGGTTGATGAGGCAACCATTAAAGAAGATCCCGTTGTGGCTGATTATGTGGCTGCTCACCGGGAAGCTTTGGAGGCTCTTATTGCTGGATATGGTGAGATGGGAAATCTCAATCAAGAAATCTGCGCTGAATACCTGGGGATTGATTGTCCGGGGATAGGTGACCTCAGCGACAAATAGACTCGTTATCGAAAAGAGGGAGTAGATGGCGACAAGCATTAGTCGGGGAGATATCTTTTATGCGGACTTATCACCGGTTGTTGGTTCAGAACAGGGAGGAATGCGCCCAGTTTTAGTTATTCAAAATAATATCGGCAACCGGTTTAGTCCAACGGTGATTGTCGCTGCGATTACTTCGCGGATCAGTAAAACAAAGATGCCGACCCACGTAGCCGTGAGTGCCAGCAAGCATGGGCTTGAAAAAGATTCTGTGATCTTGGCTGAGCAGTTACGGACCATAGATAAGCAGCGGCTCAAAGAAAAGATTACCCATGTCCATGAACAAACCATGGAAAAGGTCGACTACGCACTCCGCGTGAGTATCGGGTTGACCAAGTTACATACAACACCGCATTCTGCTAAATAATCCAAGTAAAACAGGTACTTAAGACGGGACAAAAAGTACATCGAAACGATGCCTTTTGTCCCGTCTAACTTTTTGGTGGGGGAACTTGCTGGAAAAGAAGAAAACAGGTACACTTGACTTAGTTAGAAAGTTTTTAAAGTAGCTCAGTATTTTCAAGAAAGAAGGATTTTCATGAGTTTAATTAATTGTGAAATTACGGATTTTACTGCTCAGGCTTATCAACAAGGGGACTTCAAGACAGTAACTAAACAAGATGTTCTTGGCAAATGGAGTATTTTCTTTTTCTATCCAGCTGATTTTTCATTTGTTTGTCCAACGGAATTAGAAGAACTCCAGGAATATTATTCGGCCTTTCAAAAAGAAGGGGCTGAGATTTACTCAATTTCTGAAGATACTGAGTTTTCCCACATGGGATGGGCACAACAGTCAGAAAAGATTGGGAAAATTGCTTATCCAATGTTAGCCGATCCAACTGGCAAACTAGCTCGTGCGTTCGATGTTTTGAACGAAGAAGAAGGCTTAGCCTACCGTGGGGTCTTTGTGATTGATCCTGAAGGTAAGATTCAAGCTTACCAAGTATACGGGGACGGAATTGCACGGAGTGCCCAAGAAATTTTACGGACTTTACAAGCAACCAAATTTGTTGCTAAATATGGGGATAAGGTTTGTCCAGCTGGTTGGAAGCCAGGGGACGAAGGTTTAGGCACCGGTACTGATTTGGTTGGCAAACTGTAAAATTGGTGATTATAAAATAGAATATTTAGGTATGCTGTGAGTGGAAAATAACCTTTGTGACATTGTGGTTATTTTCACGATATATGTGTCCTATTAGTTAATAAAAAACGAGGTTGATAGGAAAACTCTGTTTTCTTTCAACCTCGTTTTTGTGTACTTATTAAAAAGCTAAAATCGTGTAAGTTTTATAGTGGCTAGTCAAAAGGATATTTTCCAGTGATTATGCAAAAAACTTGTAGGAGATTGGCTATAAAAAACCCCATCCCATGAATGGATGAGGTAAAGATGACTACCAGTAAAGGGAACTTCCCCTAGTTAGTCAGGAAATTAAGCTTGAAGATCTTCGATTTCAGAAACTTTGAAATTCTTGCGCTCAAGTGCGTCAACAATTCTTTCCATTCGTTCGTGGGTAATGTTAGCTGGTAAAGTGAATAGTACCCGCCGTACTAATTCTCCTTGAACGTCTAAAGTCATACAGTTAGCAATCGTAGTGTACTTGGTGATGATCTTAGCCATATCAACCAAATCGCCTCGTTCACCAGAGGAAACAACAGTTAAGACATAGGAACCAACGTTAACATTCCATGATTGAGATAACATCTCTAGTAACTTGGCATGAGTCAAGATCCCGTAGAAGTGATTTTCATTATCCAAAACTGTGATGTAAGGAAGATCTTTAATGGTAAAGAAGATCTTAAAGAAAGCATCATCAATATTAACAAACTTAGTTGCATTCTTTAAGAGATGGGTAACAGGGAGAGACATGTCACCACCCCGTGACTTATGCCGGTAAATGTGCATCTTGTAGATATTGCCACGGAAAAGATTACCCGTTTTATCGAGGACAGGCACACACCGGAACCCGGAGTCTTCTAAGATTTTGAGTGCCTCTTCAAGAGTAATATCTTCGGGCACAGTTGTTAATTCAGCTTTAGGTCTGACCAAAGTTTTCAGTAACATTTGAATCCCTGCTTTCTGTCATTAGTGTTTAAGTCAATCATACCATATTTTCACAAAAATCTAATTAAATAATTATAGAAGTCAAAAGTGAGTGGAAAATAACTTTTGCAGCCAGGCGGCTACCTAAGTTCAGATGATGGTTGGTGCAAAGCGCGGTGGTCTTCGCTCGTACTTAGATACTAGCCTTGCGGTTATTTTTCCCGGTATCTGTGAAACATTAGTGAATAAAAAAGACTGGGAGAAAACAACGTTTCCTCCCAGCCTCGTCGTCAAGAATAGATTTAATAACTTTAGTTCTTATTAGCAAGAGTATTCATGCCGTCAGTTAATACTTGTTTCAAAGTAGCAGCTGAGGCAGTCATCTTAGCTTTTTCAGCTTCATTCAATGGGACCTCGATAATTTGGCGTAAACCATTACCATCGACAACCCCTGGTGTACCAATATAGATATCATTTAATCCATATTGACCGTCCATGTAAGCAGAAACAGGCAACACAGCACCCTCATCCCGGAGGATAGCTTTGGAGATCCGAGCTAAGGCTGTAGCAACTCCGTAGAAAGTTGCTCCTTTGCGGTTAATAATTTCGTAGGCCTTGTTGCGTACCTGATCTTCCATTTCATCTAATTGGGCAGCAGTGATATTGTTTTCTTGTGCCCAATCCAGGAATGGTTTACCCCCAATAGTAGCAGCTGAGTATGCAGCAAATTCAGAATCTCCGTGTTCACCCATGATGAAAGCATGAATTGAGCGCGGATCGTTGATCCCAGTCATTTTAGCAATAGCAGCCCGTAACCGTGCAGTATCGAGGGAAGGACCAGAACCGATAACTTTGTGCTTAGGAAAACCAGAGAGTTTCCAAGTAGCATATGTCAAGATATCAACAGGGTTAGCAGCCACAAGGAAGATCCCATCGAAACCAGATTCTACGATAGGTTTAACGATAGTAGACAAGATACCTAGATTTTTGTTAACTAAGTCTAACCGTGTTTCACCAGGTTTTTGCGGTGCACCGGCAGTGATGACAACCAAGTCAGCATCTTTGCAATCAGCGTATTCAGCAGAATAGATTTTCTTTGGGAAAGAAAAAGCAGTTGCATCTTCCAAATCCAAAGCATCACCGATTGTCCGCTCTTTAGCAATATCGATAATGCCAAACTCTTCTGCGACACCTTGTAGGGCCATAGCATAAGCATAGCTAGATCCAACAGCGCCGTCGCCAATTAACATAACTTTTTGGTGATTTGCATTCTTTACCAAGTAACATCGTCCTTTCGTCTTGAGATAATAATTCAATCTATAAGAACAGTATAACAGTTTCGATAAAAAATAACACTTATTTTGATTGATAAACGCCGATATGATAACGATTAATCACTATAAATGAATATTAATATGCAAAAAAGCGGAAATAAACCCTTTCTAAAAGGGGTATGCTATACTGAAACAAAGAAAAACGTCCCCAACTGGAGACCGAAGCGGTCGCCAGGTTTTTTGGTATGGATAAAATGGAGTGATTTGTGATGAAAATGGTTGTAGGCTTGGGTAATATTGGGAAAAAATACGAAGCAACGCGGCATAATGTAGGATTTATGGTTGTCGATGAGTTGGCACAAGCGTATGGAGCAACTTTTGCTAAGGAAAAGATGAATGCTCTGGTAACTGAGATTTTTATTGCTGGGGAAAAAGTGTTACTGGTTAAGCCAACAACATATATGAATGAATCTGGACGTGCTGTTCGTCCGTTAATGGATTTTTACAAAATTCCCGTCGAAGACATTATCATTTGTCATGATGATATGGATTTAGATATTGGAAAGTTACGCTTGCGTCAAAAAGGATCTGCAGGCGGACACAACGGGATTAAGAGTATTATCAGTCATGTTGGAACGCAAAGCTTTAAGCGGCTACGGGTCGGCATTGGACACCCAGATAAAATGACCGTGGTTGACTGGGTATTATCGCGTTTTAGTCAGGCCCAAAAAGCAGTAATCACGGATACGATTGCAGATGGAGTAGCTGCGATTGAGGAATGGGTCAAGACGGACAATTTTGCTAAAGTGATGAATGATCATAACTAAAAAAGATCAAAGGGTATGAAAGGAGGGAGTGTACGAAATGCAGTTAGATCACCTTTTGGACGGTGTCCCTGACTATTCTAAGTGGCGCGATCACTTACCAGCAACAGGACGCTATCAACTGACAGGATTGCTGGATTCAGCTAAAACAATGGCTTTGGTTGATTTGTGGCGCCACCGTTCGCAACCATTAATGATTGTCGTGGATGATTTATACCATGCACAAAATTTGGTTGCTGACTTAACAAACTTGGTCGCTGCTGAAGACGTTGAGATGTTTCCCGTTGAAGACTTGATGGCGGTCGAGATGGCAGCTAGTTCCCCTGATTTTCGTCGCCAAAGAGTAAGGGCGTTGGATGCTTTGGTACGGGAAAAACACAAGATTATTGTAACCACGGTGGCGGGGATACAACGTTTTTTGCCCCAGCCAAAAGCGTGGCAAGACTACCAGGTACAATTGGAATTAGGCCAAGACTTAGATCTTGAAAGGACGCTTGCCCGCCTGAGTGTAATGGGATATCAACGACAAAAAATGGTATTAAAACCAGGAGAGTTTGCTGTACGAGGATCAATCTTAGATATCTATCCGTTAGATGGAGAAAACCCAATTCGGGTAGATTTATTTGACACAGAAGTTGACTCTTTACGCACTTTTGATGTAGCAGAACAACGGAGTATTGCTAATATTGATCGGGCAACGATTATTCCGGCGACTGATTTTATTGCTAGTTTCGAAATGCTCAACCGTGCAGCGGAACAAGTAGAAAAAAAGTACCAATCTGCTGTAAATAAAACTCAGGATCAAGAGCTGCAGGAACAAATGCAGCAGTATTTTCCTCCGGTGGTGGCTGCTCTTAAGCGTGGAGAACTTGTGGCAGAGTACTTGCCGTTAAGTGAGATGATTTTTACACAGCCGGCAAGTGTGATTGATTATGTTCCTGCTGGAAGCATTATTGTTTATGATGACTATAATCGTTTGCTAGACCATGCTGAAAAAATGCAACTGAATACCGCCCAGTGGCAAACTGAGCGAATGGCAAGTGGACGGCTGTTACCTAACCTTGCGTTACATCATGATATTCGAATTCTCCAAAAAGCAGATCATCAGCACCTGATTATTTTTAATTCGCTTTTTGCTAAGGGCATGGGACGGATGACACTTGATGGAATAGTGGAAGTCAAAACCCGGGCAGTACAACAGTTTTTTGGGCAGATGCCACTGCTCAAAGTAGAAACAGATCGCTGGCATAAGCAAGGACAAACAGTTGTTTTGGTGGTTAGTGACCCTAAGCGTATTCCCAAATTAGAGCAAACCTTAGCGGACTTTGAAATACCAGCTATTGTTACACCGGCAACAGCCCTGCAACCTGGGACATCCCAGATAGTTGAAGCCAGCCTAACCAAGGGTTTTGAGCTTCCAGCCGCTAAAGTAGTTATACTAACTGAACATGAGTTATTCCCTAAAACGACCAAGAAACGTCCCCGGCGGTTAACGATGAGCAATACCGAGCGGTTGAAAAGCTACAAAGATCTCAAGGAAGGCGACTATGTAGTACATGTCAATCATGGGATCGGTCGGTACATTGGGATGAAGACTATGGAAGTCCAAGGAAAGCACCAGGATTATATTACGATCGAATATCAAAAAGATGATCGTTTATTCATCCCAGTGACACAATTAGACCGCATTCAAAAATACGTTTCTGCTGAAGGAAAGCCCCCTCACATTAATCGGCTTGGAGGTAGTGAATGGAAGAAAACCAAACACCGGGTAGCTAACAAGATCGAAGATATTGCGGATGATTTGATTGCTTTATATGCCAAGCGGGATTCTGAAAAAGGGCATGCTTTCCCGCCCGATGATGATTACCAACGCGAATTTGAGGATGCGTTTGCGTATACAGAAACGCCTGACCAGTTACGGTCAGCAAAAGAAATTAAAGCGGATATGGAGAAGCCAAAACCAATGGATCGTTTGTTGATTGGTGATGTTGGCTTTGGAAAAACGGAAGTTGCTTTGCGGGCTGCTTTTAAAGCGGTAGAAGATGGAAAACAAGTTGCTTTACTGGCCCCGACAACGGTACTTGCACAACAGCATTACGAAACAATGATTGAACGTTTTAATGATTTTCCGGTAGAAATTGGAATTTTATCGCGTTTTAGCACCTCCAAGCAGGTCAAAGAAACTTTAACTGCTCTTAGAGAGGGGAGACTAGATATCATTGTTGGTACCCACCGATTATTGTCAAAGGATGTACAGTTTGCTGATTTAGGTTTATTAATTATCGATGAGGAACAACGGTTTGGTGTCAAGCATAAAGAGCGTCTCAAAGAATTACGCACTAACGTGGATGTGTTGACTTTAACGGCAACACCGATTCCACGAACACTGAATATGTCAATGCTTGGAGTGCGGGACCTATCAGTTATTGAAACACCACCGCAAAACCGGTATCCAATTCAAACGTATGTTATCGAGCAAAACTATGGTGTGATTGTTGATGCTATTAGGCGGGAACTTGAGCGGGGAGGCCAAGTATTTTATCTCCATAACCGTGTAGAAGATATTGAGCAAGTAGTTCATTTCCTCAATGATTTAGTTCCAGAAGCACGCATAGTTGCGATTCATGGTCAGATGACAGAAGCACAATTAGAGCGGACATTGTTTGACTTTATTGCTGGAGAGTATGATGTGCTAGTGACAACAACAATTATTGAAACAGGGGTTGATATCCCTAATGTTAATACATTACTGGTAGAAAATGCTGACCGGATGGGGCTTTCACAGCTTTACCAGTTACGGGGCCGGGTTGGACGGTCGAACCGAGTGGCATATGCATACTTTATGTACCAACCCAACAAAGTATTAACAGAAGTAAGTGAAAAGCGCCTCGAAGCGATTAAAGATTTTACGGAACTTGGTTCAGGGTTCAAAATAGCAATGCGGGACCTAGCTATACGAGGGGCTGGTAACCTTTTAGGTAAACAGCAACATGGGTTTATTGATTCAGTTGGGTACGATCTTTATGTTGAGATGCTCAATGAAGCGATTGCTAAAAAGCGGGGGCAGCATGTTACTCCTAAGACAAATGCGGAAATCAATTTGGACATTGAAGGTTACCTTCCTGCTACCTACATTGCTGATCCTCAACAAAAAATTGAAATCTATAAGCGGATCAGTCAATTTGAAAATGAGGCCCAATATCGGGAAGTACAAGATGACCTAATTGATCGCTTTGGTGAGTATCCTCAAGCAGTGGCTAATTTGTTAGAAATTGGTCTCCTTAAAGTTTACGCTGACCAGGCGTTGGTTGAGGAGATCCAACAAAAGGGCAGGCGAATTAACGTAATATTTACTGCAACCAAGACCCAGCAGGTAATGCCAAAGCAACTCCTGCAGGCATTAGCAGTTACAAAGCTCAACGCCACAATCAACCCGCGGGGAAACAAGACGGAGGTTAGTCTAGTTGTGCAACCTAAGATGACGGCAACGATGGTTGTGACCGAATTACAAAATTACTTCAAACAGGTTATTGCACTCATCTCGAAAGAGGCGACGCCATCCCGTCCAACAAAAGGAGTTAGTGGACAGAATGAGTGATAACAAAGAAGTGACAACAATCATGCGCGGGGCGTTAATCTTATCCTTGTCGTCCCTAATTGCTAAAATTCTCAGTGCTTTTTATCGCATTCCGTTTGAAAACCTAGTTGGAAATATTGGATTCTATGTTTACCAACAAGTTTATCCATTATATGGAATTGGAATGACATTTGCCTTATCAGGATTACCAGTGTTTATTTCTAAAGTTACAGTAGAGGCTCACGATGAACGAGCACAATGGCGGACAGCGCAACAGTTATTAGTATTGTTGAGTGGGGGTTCTTTGCTCATCTTTGGCGGGTTAATGGGACTGGCACCAACACTGGCGCTCCACATGGGGGATCGGCAATTGACTGTAATTATTCGCAGTGTTGCGTGGATGATCCTTTTGATGCCGATTTTGGCAGTAGGACGAGGATTTTATCAAGGTAAACTAAATATGGTGCCAACTGCGATTTCTCAAGTTAGTGAACAAGTGGTTCGAGTGGGAGTGATTGTTGGTGTAGCTTATTATAGTGTTCAGCATCATTGGTCTGTGTATCGGATGGGAGCCGGTGCGATGCTGGGAGCGACTATTGGTGCAATAGTGGCTAGCCTGGTTTTCCTTCCTTTAGGTCCCAAAATCAGTAAAAAAGTAAAAAAGCAACAGCGCTTTTCGTACAGGATATTAACTAAACGTTTGTTGACAGAAGGATTAGTAATTTGCCTGTTTGCGGCTTTAATGCTGATTTTGCAATTAGTGGACTCCTTTACAGTTAAACAGGCTTTGGTAGCTAATGGAATGCCTGATCTGGTAGCCAAAGCGGTCAAAGGAAACTATGACCGCGCTCAGCCCCTAGTACAGGTGGGAACTGTATTAGCAGTTAGTTTCTCAGCAACTCTTTTACCATCATTAAGTAAGGCTTTAGCTAAGCGTGATATGGAAGCTTTTCGTGCGGTAAGTCAATCCCTCATCAGGATTAGTGTGACGGTCGGGGTTGCTGCTACGGTGGGGTTAATTACCTTGATGCCCGCAATTAATACGGTTTTGTTCAAGGATGCAGTGTTGAGTACCACACTAGCAATTTATTGCTTGAGCATCGTGTTAGTTACCCTAATTACAAATTACAATGCCCTCTTACAGAGTATAGACCGGGTGCAAGTGACAGTGGTTAGTTTTTTAGCAGGGGTTATGGTTAAGTTGTTAACAAATACTATTTTGATTCGGTGGTTAGGTATTAGTGGCGCTAGTTGGGGAACTGTTTTGGCATTAACAGTAACACTAGTTATTATGTTGCTCCAGCTCCCCCCACTGGTCCAACATTTACTATATGATTATCGCTTCTGGAAAAAATTATGTTTGGCGGTTGGCATTATGGCTGGTGTGACTGTTAGTCTAATGGTGGTAGTCCAACATTATTTACAACTGACAAGACTTGTTGCCATCGGCACTACTGCAAGTGGGGTTATTCTGGGTGGTTTGATTTTTATCGGGTTAAGTTTAGAAACAGGACTTCTGACACAGGCGGAATGGCAGAGTTTGCCAGGAGGGACGCGGTTATGGACCTTGTGGCATAATATAAGAAAAAAACGGAGTGAACAATAATGCGATTAGATAAATTTTTGAAGATCTCTCGAATTATTAAGCGGCGGACAGTTGCCAAAGAAATTGCTGACCAAGGCCGGGTAACAGTTAATGGTAAGCAAGCCAAGTCATCCACAAAAGTGGCAATTGGCGATATTGTAGTGATTGTTTTTGGTAACAAAACGCTCACAATTAAGGTTAAGGAATTACGGGAGACGACTAAGAAGGGTGAAGCTGACAGCTTATTCGAATTAATCTCTGAAGAATATAAAGAAGATTATCGAATTTAATTAATCTACAATTAGGCAATTTAATTTTGTTATAATACAAATAATTAATACGGATGAAAAACACGTAAAGGGACGAAAAGCCATGCCGAAAAAATCAAAGATCAAAGTTCTCCATCGGGATTATACTGAGCGGCAAGAACAGCTTGCACGCCAGTATCAGCAAACGGACGAAGCACGCAAACGCCACCAGGTGCGTCTATTAAGTTTGGGGTTAGTTGTGACGATCATTACGGTGGTGTGCTTATTTCAGATTGTACAAAGTCGGGTAACAGTGGTAAATTTGCAAAAGCAAACCACTGATGTAAATAAAGAACTCAAGACAGTTCAAGCTAAAAATGACCAACTTAATCAGCAGGTTAAGCAACTCAAAGATAAAGACTATGTCCAGAAATTAATTCGGGAAAAGTATTACTACACTAAAAAAGGTGAAACAGTGTATACCATCCCAAAGACTAATTAGGATGGTATACGGCTTTTTTGCATTCTTAATCGGTAATCATCTGTGTTATACTAAGACTACGAGTTATTTTAAGGAGGATATAAGTTTTTTATGTCAGTTGAAGTTGGAGCGAAGGTAAAGGGTAAGGTCACTGGGATCACTAATTTTGGCGCATTCGTTGATATTGGCAATAATACAACTGGATTGGTTCATATTAGTGAAATATCGGATAAATACGTTAAGGATATTCATGATATCTTAACAGTCGGCGACGAGGTTACTGTCAAAGTAATGTCAGTTGGCGATGATGGCAAGATCGGTTTATCCATTAGAAAAGCGGCTGATAAGCCTCACCGGGAAGATAGTCATCCAAAACATTTCAATAAATCAAATAACCGGGACCGGCGGGAAAATAATAACCGGTCAGAAAGAAGCTTTACTCATGGCAGTCGCGGATTCCAGCGCAAAACTGAACATAAAAACCAAGACTTTGATTCCATGCTGGCAGGCTTTTTAAAGGAAAGTGATGAAAGATTGACATCACTACGGCGTAATACTGAAGGTAAACGTGGTGGCCGAGGCGGCCGTCGAAGCTAAACACAACGACAATGAGGCTGGGGGAATTTTCTCCCAGCCTTTTATTTATTGAATAAGTTTCTGACGTGAAAAAGCTTACAACCAGATGTAAGCAATAATTTACGGTATGAACCAGAAGTTAAGTTAAATATATAGTTAGGGGTGAAAATGTGGATCTAGAAAAGCAATTCTATCAGCGTATACAAAATTTAGGATTAGCTAGAAAAAAAGTGTTAGTAGCGTATTCAACAGGGGTCGATTCAACCGTTTTGCTCCATCTTTTACAGACGTTACCGGTAGCGGTCCGGCCACAAATTTATGTAGCATACATTGATCACCAAATTCGTGAACAAAGTGTTGTGGAAACAGCGTATGTTAAGGAATATTGTCGCCGCCAACATTTACCACTTTTTGTCAAAGTATGGCCGCGAGCGGATCATCCCGCAACTGGGGTGGAAGCAGCCGGAAGGGAGATTAGGTATCATTTCTTTGCAGAGACAATGCAACGTGAAGGAATTCCTTATTTGGTGACGGCCCACCATGCGAATGATCAGGCTGAAACATTTTTGATGAAACTCTTACGTGGTGGTGACCTGGAGCAACTAGTAGGGATTCGCCATCAACGACAGTTTCAAGGTAAGTTTCGTTTAGTCCGTCCACTGCTAGGAATTTCCAAAGCTACGTTACGGCATTATGCAACTGTTCATCAGCTCAAATATTTTGAAGATTATACTAATCATACTGATGACTATTTGCGTAACCGTATGCGCCACAACGTAGTTCCGCGGTTACAAGCAGAAAATGAGCAGACCTTAGCTCATATCCAAGAATATCAAGACCAATTAGCGGATGTTTTGATGGTTGCGCAAGCAGCAGCTGCTGCCAAATTGGATGAAATTAAATTGCGTACAGGAAGGTATTTGGTTGCTTATTGGGTGCGTTTGGCGAGTCCATGGCAAAAATTAGTGCTTAAAGAGTTGTGTCGCACCCAACACGTGCAGATTACTGGAGAACAGTTAGAACAATGTGTCGCTTTATTGCGCAATGATAGCAAACCACAAGGGCAGGTAATGCTGGGGCAGTCATGGTGGTTAGTCAAAGAATATACTGTTTTTTACTTAGCTCAGCGAGCTGATAATCATGTTGATTCGGACGAGAAATACGAACTAAAATTAAATCAGTGGGTAAATATTTCGGCTTATGAACGCTTTGGACTCTTTGAAATGACGACTTATCAACCCGAGTTACATGATGATGTTTTGAAGATAGACAGTCTTGATAAACCGCTATATATTAGGCATCGCCGCCCCCATGATCAGTTGAAAACTACTAGTGGGAGTCAGAAAGTCAAGCGGATCCTGATTGACCATAAAATTCCTCGATCACAGCGAGATCAAATTTGGTTAGTCACTACTGATGAAAATGAAGTTTTATGGGTAGTTGGTTTAAAGAAATCTGATTTGTCAAGACCCGCGGACCATGCTAAAATTCAATACATAATAGTACACCAATCACGGTGAGAAAGAGGTCAGCGAATGAATAACGACATTGACAAGATTTTATACAGTAGCGCAGATATCCAAGCCGAAGTTAAGCGTCTAGGCCAGCAACTTGCGGCTGATTATCAGGGGAAAAATCCATTGGTAATTTGTATCCTAAAGGGTGCAATTCTTTTTATGACGGATATTGTTCGGAATATGGACATTCCGTTGGAGATGGACTTCATGGATATCTCTAGTTATGGTGCTGGCACGATCTCTACTGGGGAAGTTCGTATTCTTAAGGATTTAGACTCATCAGTTAAGGATCGGGATGTCTTGATTGTGGAAGACATTGTAGATACAGGTCGGACGCTCAAGGCTCTGTCAGACCTATTGAAGCAACGAGAAGCTAATTCGATTAAGATCTGTACGTTACTAGATAAACCAGAACGCCGGGTTGAAGGAGTCGACGTTGATTATGTTGGTTTCCAAATTCCGGATGAATTTGTCGTTGGCTATGGGATGGATTACGCTGGCCGCTACCGCAATCTTCCTTACGTAGGTATTTTAAAGCGGGAAGTTTATGAGAATAATTAATAGTCAACAATGGTCAATTGTGCTATGATTGTACTCATATCAATGTAAATTATGGAGGAAATCTATGAACAATAATCGAAATGGGCTTCTTCGTAGTAGCTTATTTTATATTGTAGTTTTCCTTGGCATTATGGGGGTCCTGTATTACTTCTTTGGAAGCAAAGCAAGTTCTCAGACCCAACAAATTCAATCCAGTCAATTTATCACTGAATTGCGTAAGGACAATGTCAAGAGCTTTACGGTTCAGCCTTCTGGTAGTACCTACAAAATTACTGGGACATACAAGAAGGCGGCCAAGACCGAGTCAAAAGCTAATGATGGCTTGAGTCGGTTAACTGGTGGAGCAACGTCAGAAGCAAAGTCATTTAGTACTAATGTATTGACGAATGATTCTACCATGAGCCAGATCCAAAAGTATGCTACGAAGAACCACGTCACAAATGGTGCTAAGGAAGAAGAATCTAGCAGTATGTGGATTCAACTGGCAGCATACATCCTACCAGTAATCTTCTTTATTGCTATCTTCTATATGATGATGGGCCAGGCTGGTCAAGGTGGCGGCAATGGCCGCATGATGAACTTTGGCAAGTCTAAAGCCAAACCAATTGAAAAGAAGAACAACAAGGTTCGTTTCTCTGATGTCGCTGGTGAAGAAGAAGAAAAACAAGAATTAGTCGAAGTAGTTGAATTCTTACGGGATCCACGAAAGTTTCTTTCTTTGGGAGCACGGATTCCATCAGGGGTGCTTTTAGAAGGACCTCCTGGGACAGGTAAAACTTTACTGGCTAAAGCTGTTGCTGGTGAAGCTGGAGTACCATTCTTCTCGATTTCTGGTTCTGACTTCGTTGAAATGTTTGTTGGGGTCGGGGCTAGTCGTGTGCGTGATTTGTTTGAAAACGCCAAGAAGAATGCTCCTTCAATCATCTTCATCGATGAAATCGATGCGGTTGGACGTCGCCGTGGTAACGGTATGGGCGGGGGCCATGATGAACGCGAACAGACCTTGAACCAACTGCTAGTTGAAATGGACGGTTTTGCTGGTGATGAAGGGGTCATTGTAATGGCTGCTACTAACCGGTCTGATGTTTTGGACCCAGCGCTATTACGGCCAGGTCGTTTTGACCGGAAGATCTTAGTTGGTCGACCAGATGTCAAGGGTCGTGAAGCCATCCTAAAGGTTCATGCGCGGAACAAGCCATTAGCCAATGATGTTGACTTGAAGGAAATTGCTAAGCAGACACCGGGCTTTGTTGGGGCTGACTTGGAAAACTTGTTAAACGAAGCTGCATTGCTGGCAGCTCGGAGAAATAAGAAGCAAATTGATGCCTCCGATGTTGATGAAGCTGAAGATCGGGTGATTGCAGGTCCAGCCAAGAAGGATCGGGTAATTTCCAAACGGGAACGGGAAACAGTGGCATACCATGAAGCTGGGCATACGATCGTTGGGCTAGTGCTTAACGATGCCCGCGTAGTCCACAAAGTTACTATTGTACCGCGGGGCCGCGCTGGCGGTTATGCTATCATGTTGCCTAAGGAAGACCAAATGTTAATGACTAAAAAAGATGCTCAAGAACAGATTGCTGGTCTGATGGGTGGTCGTGCGGCTGAACAGATCATCTTTGGGACCCAGTCTTCGGGTGCATCCAATGACTTCCAACAAGCAACGCAAATTGCACGGGCAATGGTAACCCAATATGGGATGTCCGAAAAGCTCGGACCAGTTCAATATGAAGGTCAAAGTGGAATGTTTGCTGGTGATATGGTACCTGGCAATGCACCATTCTCAGCTCAAACAGCTAACTTGATTGATAGTGAAGTAAAGCGTTTGGCTGAAGAAGGAATGCAAAAGGCGACAGAGATTATTGAAGCTCACCGGGAACAGCATAAGCTAATCGCTGAAGCCTTGCTCAAGTATGAAACCCTGGATGAAAAGCAAATTCTTAGTTTGTTTAAGACAGGTAAAATGCCACAGCAAACACAGAGTGAATTCCCAAGTGAACGTGCAGCTACGTTTGAAGAAGCCAAGAAGGCTTTTGAGCAACGCGATGCTGCTCGGGCTAAGGCGGCTGAAAAAGAAGAACGTCAAAAGGAAGAAGCTCAACAAGCAGAAGATGATCAACCGATCGACTTCTATCCACAAGATAAAGACCGCAATTAATGCGGTGTGTGTGAATAACGGGGAAAAACAATTTATTGTTTTTTCGCCGTTATTTTGTTTATTATAGAAAAGAAATTATTGTCAAGTAAGGAAGGACTAAAATGAGCGATTACTTAGTTAAGGCATTAGCCTATGATGGCCAGCTGCGGGCGTACGCAATTGATGCGACCCAAACAGTTGCTACGGCACAAACCAAGCAGGGAACGTGGAGTGCAGCCACAGCAGCTTTGGGGAGAAGCATGGTTGGTACGCTTCTGTTGAGTGCAGCCGAGCTGACCAATGATGAAACGTTGACTGTCAAAATTAACGGGGATGGCCCTGTTGGGGGAATCGTAGTGACAGGGAATGCCCGTGGGACTGTCAAAGGTTATGTTCAGCATCCAGAAGTTCATTTACCTTTGAATGAGCACCATAAGATTGACGTCAAAAAAGCTGTGGGAACAAAAGGATTCTTGGCGGTGACCAAGGATTTGGGACTAAAAGAACCATTTACAGGGGAAGTACCATTAGTTTCAGGAGAACTAGGGGAAGATTTTACCTATTACTTGGCTCAATCAGAGCAGATTCCATCTGCTGTTGGCTTATCAGTATTTGTAAATCCCGATGATTCGGTAGAGGTTGCTGGTGGATTTATGATTCAAGTGATGCCAGATTGTCAAGAAGAGGTCATTGCCGGTCTTGAAAAGCGACTGCAAGAATTACCATTGGTTTCTGAAATGTTGTGGCAAAATAAAACACCAGAAGATATTTTATATGCTTTGTTAGGAGAATCTAACGTTAAAGTTTTAGAGAAAAAAGCAGTTGCGTTTAAGTGTGACTGTTCAAAGGCAAAGTTTGCTGGAATGATGGCTACTCTGCCAAGTGCTGACATTGATCAGATGATTGCTGAAGATCATGGTGCGCAAGCTGTATGCCATTTTTGTGGTAAGAAATATGATTTTACTGCAGCTGAATTACGTGCGATCGAGGAACATGCACAAAATAAAAGAACTAAGAAAGAGGATGATGAGAAGTGACAGAGTGGAAAATTGGTGATGTGACAATTCCCAACCGTGTGGTAGTGGCACCGATGGCGGGGGTGACAAATGTTGCTTTCCGGATGATCTGTAAAGAATTTGGTGCAGGGTTGGTAGTTTGTGAGATGATTTCTGATAAAGGAATTGAATATCGCAATAAGAAGACATTGGAAATGCTATTCGTTGATCCCCGTGAACATCCAGTGAGCGTGCAAATTTTTGGTGGGAGCAAGGATACCTTAGTTGAAGCTGCTCAATTTGTGGCTGAAAATACTGCTACTGATATCATTGATATTAATATGGGATGCCCGGTACCAAAAGTGACCAAGACGGACGCGGGTGCTCGCTGGTTGCTAGATCCAGACAAAATTTATGAGATGGTAAGCGCAGTAACATCTGCAGTTGATATCCCGGTAACAGTAAAAATGCGGACAGGTTGGGATGAAAATCATATTCTTGCAGTTGAAAATGCTTTAGCTGCACAAGAAGGTGGTGCCAAGGCATTGGCTATGCACGGTCGGACGAGAAAGCAACTTTACTCTGGCCATGCTGATTGGGAAATTTTACATGATGTTGCCCAGAAATTAACTATTCCATTTATGGGAAACGGGGACGTTCGGACTCCTCAGGATGCAAAACGAATGTTAGACGAAGTAGGAGCAGACGCTGTGATGATCGGACGGGCTGCTTTAGGGAACCCATGGATTGTTCGGCAAACGGTTCAGTATTTGGAAACAGGAGAATTACTGCCAGAGCCAAGTCCGGAGGAAAAAATTAGAGTAGCAAAAGAGCACCTTCATAGATTGGTTAAAGTAAAAGGAGAAAAAATCGGTCCGAAAGAGTTCCGTTCGCAAGCAGCATACTATCTAAAAGGCATCCGCCGTTCTGCCCGGGTTAAAGCTGCACTAAATGAAGCAGAAACGGAAGAAAAAATGACACAAATCTTCGATGGTTTCTTGGAACAATTATTAACAAAAGATTAGAAAAAAATAAGTGTTTTTTGTTGACAGGCTCATTTACTATGCTATAATCAAGATAACTTTTAGGAAAGTGGGGATAAAGAAATGGCAAATAACGAAACCATGAATGATCAGTTCCGTGTTCGTCGCGAAAAGATGCAAGCTTTGAGCGACGCAGGCATTGCTCCGTTCGGACACCGCTTCGAACGCGACACGATGGCAGGTGATTTACACGCTAAATTTGACGGCATGTCAAAGGAAGAGGTTGCTGAAGCTAAAGCTGTAGTAACTCTTGCAGGGCGGATCATGGCTAAACGTGGCAGCGGAAAGACTGGCTTCGCTGATCTTCAAGATCGTTCCGGTCGAGTACAGATCTACGTACGTAAGGACGTTCTTGGCGATAAAGATTACGAAGTCTTCGATCATTTGACTGACATCGGTGATATCGTCGGTGTTACTGGTGATGTTATTAAGACTGACTCCGGTGAATTAACACTGCGAGTGACTAAATACACCTTCCTTTCAAAGGCATTACGTCCTTTACCTGACAAGTTCCACGGTTTACAAGATAAGGAAGCTATCTATCGTCAACGTTATCTTGATTTGACAACTAACCGCGACAGTCTTGATCGCTTCATTAAGAGAACAAAGATTATTGCTGCTATCCGTAAGTATATGGATGATAACGGCTTTATCGAAGTTCAAACACCAATTTTACAAATTCAAGCTGGTGGTGCCGAAGCACGTCCATTCATTACACACCAAAATGCAATGAACATTGACATGTATCTCCGGATTGCTACTGAATTATATCTGAAGAGATTAATCGTTGGTGGTCTTGAACGTGTTTATGAATTAGGTCCTGACTTCCGTAACGAAGGTATGGATAAGAAGCACAACCCAGAATTCACTATGATTGAAACATATGCGGCTTACTTCGACTTCCAAGATGTTATGGATGAAACAGAAGGTATTTACAAGGCTGCTGCTCATGCTGTTAGCCCAGACGGCAAGGTAACTTACCAAGGAACCGAATTAGACTTTGGTAAGCCATTCCGTCGCTTGCACATGGTTGATGCTATCAAGGAATATACTGGTATTGACTTCTGGCAACCAATGACTGACGAAGAAGCACGGCAATTAGCACGTGAACACAACGTTGAAGTTGAAGACTACTACACAGTAGGTCACGTTATTGCTGAATTCTTCGATGAATTCTGTGAAGATCACATGATTCAACCGACATTTATCTATGGTCACCCAACAGCAATTTCACCATTGGCTAAGAAGAATGCTGATGATCCTCGTTTCACAGATCGTTTCGAACTTTACATCTGTGGTAACGAAGGTGCTAATGCCTATACGGAATTGAATGACCCAATCGACCAACGTGAACGTTTCGAAGCTCAAGACAGCGAACGTGAAGCTGGTAACGAAGAAGCTCACGGTGTCGACGAAGACTACTTGAAGGCTATGGAATATGGTATGCCTCCTACAGGTGGTTTGGGCATTGGGATTGACCGTTTGGTAATGTTCTTGACTGACGCACCATCAATTCGTGATGTTATCCTCTTCCCAACTATGCGGCAATTGGACGACAACAACTAATAACATCTACGGACTCGCTTCGGCGGGTCTTTTTTATTTTACAAAGGTTTTTGCGGGGCGTTATTAGTGTTGAAAGCCAAATGCTAGAGCACAAGTAACAAAAAGTATTTAAGAGAGCTTTTGACAGTGAAACTGTGCTGATAAAATTCGAAAATGTTCTTATTGTTCCCTAGTAGCGAGTGTTTAATAGTCTATGAATCAGTTGGCCTAACTTTTATTATTATGGAAGTTGGGCTTGTTTAGATGTAGAAACGCTTTGAAGTAAATTAAAATAGATTATAATGCATTAATAAAAATGGTGTGTATGGTATATAACAATACGGAAACACGTAAGGGGGAGCACGATGGAAACGGGGAGAGGGCAACTATTAAAAGTAAGTTTAACGACGCTCATTAACGCTTTAGGCGCGACGATTTTTACCTATGTGCTATCATTAAAGCTTTTGACGGTTACCGGATCTGCCATAGGCTACGGAGTTAATATTTTTATTGGACCAGTAGTTGGAATGATCTTTGCACCGCTTATTGGGAAGATAATTGATACATATTCGAAAAAGAAAATTGCGATCTTGGCGGAGCTAGGATTGATTATCTCGCTACTTACCTTCTTAGAAGTGTATCCGTATGTTCAAAACAACTTGCTGTATGTCGCGATCGGGTTTACGTGCTTTAATAATTTGTGTGCTCGCTTTTTCACAATTTCATATCTCTCATCTGCACCAGATCTTGTAGAAAAAAGTCAGCTTCAAAGGTTGAATGTTGTTCAAACTACGGGGGTTGCGATTACAAACATGCTTGCATTACCAATTGCTGGTTTTTTATATGGATTAATACCGTTTGAAAGATTAATCTGGATAGAAATCGTAACAGAGTTACTGACATTATTGTTAACAAGAAAAACTAAGTTTAAGGTAACGAAGAGTAATCTTAATATAGATGATCACGATAAGACAAGCATCATTAGTATTTTGAACAAACACGTTAGCTTATTAGAGTTGATTATTGTAGTAATGATATTAAATTTTGCAATAACTTCAATTGAGATAGGTGTTCCTTATACCATTGTGAAGGTGTTAAAGAAATCAACTACAATTAGCGGGAATATACAGGGATTATTTTCACTAGGGATCGTTATTGGTGGGGGAATAATTTCAATCATAAGTCTAAAAGATGTGCTGGTATTTACTAGGCGAATATACAATACTTTTACCCTGATGCTAGTTATTTTCGGGATCAGTACTTATTGGTTGCCTAACTATACATTAGAAGTTTTTGCGATATTTGAACTAAGTTTGGGTTTTATGACAGCTATTTCAGATCCACCGCTGTTTACATATATCCAAAAAGAAATACCTCGAGAGTATTTAGGAAGAATTAATACGTATTTATATACTAGTGTTCAATTACTTACACCTTTGGGGGTTGCGGTATATAGTTCCTTATTTGAATTACTTAGTTATCAGCAGGTTTATTTGATTAGTGGAGTATTTGTGTTACTGGTAGTTTCCATAGTGAAAAAAGCTCACTTGTGGTTAAGGTGATTAATAGCGTAGCGGTAGTGCTTGTGAGAAGGGTACTATAGCTACGCTATTTAGTAGGTAGGGAAAGTTTTAGTAGTTGTTTGCAGAAATAAGTAGTGTCCCCTAAGTGAAAAGGATTACATTTATTTTTTGCAAAAAAAGTGTTGACGGGCAGATAAAGAGTTGGTAAGATATTTTTTGTTGTCAATTGCAAGTCATTTATTGATTGCAAAAAAGATGTTGACGAGTTATCATAATAATGATATATTGTTTTAGTCGCATCGCGACAAAGTAGATCTTTGAAAACTGAACAAAGTTTCGACAAATCAAATGTGTAGGGCTT
>HHCFJ05602__coassemble_342_pt1 | contig 31634 bp, 25 predicted proteins | sample HHCFJ05602__metabat2_low_PE_014 | metagenome-assembled genome bin HHCFJ05602
ATCAGAAGCAAAAGCTCGCATCTTCATTTGCTAATGTTGTTGGTGCTGAAAGGGTGAAAGCAATGAAAGTAATATTGGTAGTTGCAGTGCTTATGCTGGTCGTTTTGCTGATTCTTTTGCAAAAACGCCGGCGGGTTAAGGCGCTAAAAGTCTTACAGAGTGCGAGTCTTAAACAAGTCAATCAAGCCCTAAGTACGTGTTTGCCCCAGGTGCAAACGGAAAATTTTGATGGCAAAAAGTACCATATAGATAATAATGCGGAACTTTTGGCCGATGTTTGGGGCAAGGGGGTCATGGCCTTTGAGTATTCTTTGCCCGGAGTTCAACTCAGTGTGCAGGATTTACCAGCTATCCGCCAGGCATTGGGAGCGTTGTTGACCCAGTACGCCCACGACCAACGAATAGTTGGCTACCAGGAGGAACCGCCCTTTGTAGTTTCTGATATTTGGGTGTTAGCTGATGTTTTACATCTGGATATCTCATACGTAGTTAACCGTGCAACCAGTGAATATCTACATGATATTGCCGCTCCGGAGCATGAAAATAATTAAAGATCACGCACAGATACTAAAAGTCCGCAACGATCATTGGGTCGTTACGGACTTTTTTGGTGCAATATTAGCCGAGAATAACAGCATCATCGGGAGCAGCAAATGGATCTTTCTTGTTAATGTGGTCATAGAAGAGAATGCCGTTCAAGTGATCAATCTCGTGTTGGCATACGATGGCTGGATAGTCACGGAGACGTTCAACGTGTTCATTACCCTCTAAGTCGAACCAGCGTAATTTGATTCTTTGGTGCCGCAAAACATAGCCAGGAATATCCCGGTCAACTGACAGGCAACCTTCACCTTCAGCCAAACCCGCTAAGCGAACGGATTCAGAGATGATAGTCGGGTTGACCAAAACATGTTTGAAGATGATTTCATCGTCTGGTCCGGGAATGAGGACTGCTGTCATCCGCTTGGAAACATTAACCTGCGGAGCGGCGAGACCAACCCCAGCGCGTAAACGGTATTTCTTAGCAATTTCAGGATCTTGGCTATTTTCAAGGAATTCCATCATTTGGTGGGCTAATTCCTTTTCTTCATCACTTAACGGGAAAGTAAGTTCTTGAGCCCGTGCCCGTAAAGTGGGATTACCATCACGAATAATATCATGCATTGTAATCAAGGTTATCTTCCTCCTTAATTGGTATCTAACTTATCATATCACATTTAATGATGGCTGACGTGTGTTTTGCGTGTTCACTTGTGGCTGGAATGCAGAAAAAGACCCCAGTTAAAAAGTTTCATGCCAAACACGGGATAATTATACTGGGGTGGTAACCGCGAGGGGAGGTAAACTATTTCGAATAATTCTTTCCTATTATCTATGGCAAGTAATAATGCTGTTAAAACGATGACCCAAGTAGCAGGCTAATGCTTGTTAAAAAATATGAAATAGTCCATAATTTGAGTAAGAACTTTAGCAGTATCAGAGGAGAAACGGCAATGAAAGAGAATTACGCATACCCGTTATTCGATGATTGGACTACGGACGAAATTATCATCATGGTTGATTTTTTTGCGACAGTGGAAAAAGTTTACACAACTGGAATTAAACCGTCAGAATTTGCCCGCCATTTAGACGCATACCGCCAGGTGGAACCATCCAAGATGCGACAAAAACAACTCGATCGTCAATTCCAAGCTGCCAGTGGGTTAAGCATTTATCAGGCAGTCAAAGCCTACGAAGAACAGCAAAATAATAAACTCGTAAGAATCGCTTCGGGGAGGATGTAATTATGGTAGAAGCGTTACAGATCAAACAACAGGTACGGCAGTGGATGGACACAGCTCGGCAAATGATGTTGGACGGCTTAAATGAAGGAATCGATGTCACCACCAAGACAGGTCCCCATGACTTAGTAACCAACATTGACCGCCAGGTTGAGCAGTATTATATTACCCAAATTAAGCAAGCTTATCCTGAGGCTCACTTTTTTGGTGAAGAAAGCATCCATAATTATACCCAAGAAGGAATGATGTGGATCATTGATCCGGTAGATGGAACGATGAATTTTGTTAAGCAACAGGATAACTTTGCCAGTATGGTAGCTGTCTATCAGGATGGCAACCCAGTGGTCGGATTTATTTTGGATGTAGTCAATAATGACCTTTATTGGGGTGGGCCAGAAGTGGGGGCTTATCGTAATGAACAGCCATTATTGCCCCCAGCAGATCTGAGCCTTGAGCAGGGACTGTTGGGAGTCGGCAGTCGGATGATCCTATCGAACAATTATCATTCCCAAGAACTTGGGCAAAAAGCATTCGGTATTCGGGTTAACGGCAGTGCCGGAATGGAATTTATTAGTGTTTTAACAGGCAAAACCACGGGTTATTTGTCCTATCTCCATCCGTGGGATTTTGCCGCGGGAAGAATTATTGCTGAAAGTCTGGGATTAACTGTGAAAAAAATTGACGGTAGCGCGCTAGATATGCTATCATCAACAACTGTATTAGTAGCAACTAAGCGCACTGCAGCTGAAGTAATTCGTGTTGCTAATTCATAGGTAGCCAAACGGCTGTGACGGATGTCACAGTTTTTTTATAGCAGTGAGTTATTGAAAAATGCTTTCCAGCGCTTACATTATTTAATATGAAAATTTACACCGAAGGGAAGAGAAAAAGTTGAAATTACGGGAAGACATTCGTAATGTTGCAATCATCGCTCACGTTGACCACGGTAAAACCACTTTGGTTAACGAAATGTTAAAGCAATCAGATACTTTGGATGAACATACTGAAATCGCTGATCGGGCGATGGACTCCAATGCAATTGAAAAGGAACGGGGTATCACTATCCTGTCCAAGAATACAGCCGTTAAGTATAAAGGTAAGCAAATTAACATCCTTGATACACCAGGGCACGCTGACTTCGGGGGCGAAGTAGAACGGATCATGAAGATGGTTGATGGCGTTCTCTTGATCGTTGACGCTTTTGAAGGAACGATGCCACAAACACGTTTCGTGTTGATGAAGGCGTTAGAACAACACTTGACACCAATCGTAGTTATCAACAAGGTTGACCGTGAAGGTGCTCGTCCAGAAGAAGTAGTAGACGAAGTGTTAGACCTCTTCATCGAATTAGGGGCTGATGAAGATCAATTAGACTTCCCAGTGATTTATGCATCTGCTGTTAACGGGACTAGTTCTTTAGATTCTGACTTAGCTACCCAAGAACACACTATGGATCCAATCTTTGATACCATTCTGGATACAATCCCAGCACCAGTGGACAACTCAGATGAACCATTACAATTCCAAGTTGCAATGCTGGACTACAACGACTTCGTTGGTCGGATTGGGATCGGACGTGTTTTCCGGGGTAAGATCAAAGTCGGAGACCAAGTTACTGTTATGAAGCTAGATGGTTCCCAAAAGAACTTCCGGGTTACTAAGTTGTTTGGTTTCTTTGGCTTGAAGCGGTTAGAAATCAAAGAAGCTAAAGCAGGCGACTTGATTGCTGTTTCTGGTATGGAAGATATTAACGTTGGGGAAACTATTACACCAGTTGATCACCCAGAAGCTCTGCCTATTTTGCGGATCGACCCACCTACTTTGCAAATGACTTTCATGCAAAGTGACTCACCATTTGTTGGTCAAGACGGTGAACACGTAACTGCACGGAAGTTGGAAGACCGTTTGAAGCGGCAATTGCACACTGACGTTTCATTGCGGGTTGAAGATACTGATTCTCCTGATGCATGGATTGTATCCGGTCGTGGGGAACTTCACTTGTCAATCTTGATTGAAACATTACGGCGTGAAGGCTTTGAACTATCTGTTTCTCGGCCAAAAGTTATTTACCGTGATATTGATGGTCAATTATCTGAACCATTTGAAAATGTTGTGATTGATACACCAGATGAATATTCTGGTTCAATCATTGACTCCTTGGCTCAACGTAAGGGTGAAATGACCAACATGGAACCAAACGGTAACGGGACTACCCGGTTAACCTTCTCCGTTCCAACTCGTGGTTTGATTGGTTACGATTCACACTTCCTTTCCATGACACGGGGTTACGGTATTTTGAACCACACTTTCTCAGAATACAAACCAGTTATCAAGAACTGGAACCCAGGACGGCGGAACGGTGCTTTGGTTTCAATCAACCAAGGCAAGGCCACTACTTATGCAATCATGGGGATTGAAGGCCGGGGAACAATCTTTACTGATCCCGGAACTGATGTTTACGAAGGAATGATCGTTGGTCAATCTTCTCGTGAACGTGATATTTCCGTTAACATTACTAAAGGTAAGAACTTGACTAACGTTCGGGCAGCTGCCAAGGACGAAACAGCCAAGATCAAGAAGCCAACTCATCTGACTTTAGAAGAATCAATGGAATTCTTGAACGAAGATGAATTGTTGGAAGTAACACCAAATCACTTACGGCTACGGAAGCGGATCCTCAACACGAGTGAACGTGAAAAAGCTGCTAAGCGGGCAATGAAGGCTGCCAACAACGACTAATTGAAATATAATTAAAATATTCCTCATCCATTTTGGATGGGGATTTTTTATTGTCGTGAATTTTAAAAAAAGAAACGTTATTTTAAAAAGTAACCGTACCAAAAATTCATTTTTGTCATAGGACACAGGGAATATAGTAGAATATGTGCCTAACCTAAGTGAAAGCCTGATTTTAAAGCTGGGGAAACCAATGCGCCAATTTTTCTATATGTCGTGAGGAGGAAAACTAAAGCGAGGAGAGAATTTTAATTTTATTTGAGAGTTTTTTATTATAACTAGCAGTTCTTGTCTTGCCAAACTGTAAACGATATAATTTATTCAAGCATATTTTAAATAGAAGTAAGAAAAATGATGAAAAACATACGACAAAAAATTAAGTATCTAGATTTATATTTATTTATTCCCTACGTCATTCTCTGTATGATTGGGGTAGTAATGGTTTATTCGGCCAGTTCAATTAATTTATCCTATGCCGATATGGCAGCGAATAGTTACTTGAACAAGCAGCTGGTGTTTGCATTTTTAGGAATTTTTTGCACTTTAGTAGCAACGCATATTAATCCCTCGATGTTAGTTAGCAATAAATTGATGGGGATTGGTTATGGTGTGGTCCTTCTTGGACTAGTTTGGGCACGGATGTCTGGCACAGTTAACGGGGCTGCTGGTTGGATTAATATGGGGTCGATTAGCATTCAGCCTTCGGAATTTTGCAAACTTTTTCTAAGCTTGTATTGTGCTCGCTTGCTAGCCCAAAGGGAACAACGAATTTATCTCCGACTACCGGACCCGGCCCCTGTTTGGGGAAAACTGACTGCTGAGCACATCAGATATATTGCGATAGCAGGGCTGCTATTGTTGATCTTGATCGAACCGGACTTAGGAGGATTCATGATCAACAGTTGCATTGTTTTAATTCTATGGTTGGCGAGCCGGCGTGATTACCGGTGGTCAGTTAAAGTGTTAGGGGGCTTAGCCCTGGGGGTGATTTTACTCTCACAGTTGATGCGCTTTTTCAATCCATTTTCTGGTAGACTAGAATATATGTATCGGCGATTTACAGCATACTTCAATCCGTTCCAGTATTCAAATGCTGAAGGTAAGCAGTTGGTTAACTCATACTATGCGATTAGCAACGGTGGGTTTATCGGTCGCGGGTTGGGTAACAGTATTCAAAAACGTGGTTACCTACCTGAACCATACACTGACTTTATTCTCTCAGTGATAGCCGAAGAAATCGGTTTTATTGGGACCTTAGTTGTACTATGCTTGTTAGCATGGATCATTTGCCGGATCATTTTGATCGGGATTCGTTCCAAAAATACATATAATAGTTTGGTTTGTTACGGAATTGGAACATTTATGATGGCCGAATCGTTGTTTAATATTGGTGGTGTAAGTGGTTTGATTCCAATCACGGGGGTTACCTTGCCGTTTGTTTCCTACGGGGGGTCAAGTATGATTGTTTTATCGCTATCTTTAGGGATAGTGATGAATATCTCTGCTAACCAACGGCGAAACCGTGAAATTGATTTGATTTCTGCTACTAAAGACATTTAGGGAGATGAAACGATTACTATGGAAATTAAGAAGGTTTTAATTGCTAACCGTGGCGAAATTGCCATTCGGATTATTCGTGCATGTCATGAATTGGGAATTGCAACCGTTGCAGTGTATGCACACGAAGATGAATATGGGGTTCACCGTTTTAAAGCGGATGAAGCCTATGAGATCGGTCAGGGTAAGAAACCAATTGAGGCTTATCTGGATATGGACGCTATCATTGAAGTGGCTAAAAAAACACATGCTGATGCGATCCACCCCGGCTATGGTTTCTTATCTGAAAATGAAGAATTTGCCCAAAAATGTCACGACAACGGGATTATCTTTATTGGGCCTAAAGTTGAACATTTGGAAATCTTTGGGGATAAGATCAAAGCTAAGCAAGTAGCCGAACAAGCTGGTCTGAAAACCATCCCTGGGACGAAAGATCCGATCGCAACGGTGGCCAAAGCCAAGGAATTTGGAGCTACTCATGGTTATCCGATCATGCTCAAAGCTGCGATGGGTGGCGGTGGTCGTGGGATGCGGATCGTCCACAATGAAGCTGAGCTCCAAGAAGCCTATGATCGCTCACAAAGTGAAGCCCAACAATCGTTTGGGGAAAGTAACATGTACGTTGAAAAGTACTTGGAACACCCTAAGCATATTGAAGTGCAGATTCTGGCTGACCAACATGGTCATGTCTTGCACCTCTTTGAACGTGATTGTTCTATTCAACGACGGAACCAAAAAGTAATCGAATTTGCTCCTAGTTTGTCACTGACCCCAGAACGGCGGGCAGAAATCTGCCAGGCGGCCGTGCATTTGATGGAATCAGTCCACTATCAAAATGCGGGGACGGTTGAATTCTTAGTAACCAATGATGATTTTTACTTCATCGAAGTCAACCCCCGGGTACAGGTAGAACACACTGTCAGTGAAATGATTACTGAAATTGATATTGTGCAAGCCCAAATCAAGATTGCGGCCGGACAGGACTTATTTGCTGACATTGGTTTACCTGCCCAAGATGATCTCCAGTATCGGGGTTATGCTATTCAATGCCGGGTAACCACTGAAGACCCAGAAAATAACTTTATGCCTGATACTGGTAAACTTGAAACTTATCGGTCTCCTGGTGGTAATGGTGTCCGCTTAGATGGGGGGAATGTCTACGCGGGAGCTGTGATCTCGCCATTCTTTGATTCCTTGCTGGTTAAGGCATGTGTGCAGGGACGGACATTTGCTGAAACAGCGGCGAAGATGCTCCGGGTATTGGATGAATTTAATATCACGGGAGTCAAGACTAATATTGATTTCATGAAACGGGTTATTGCCCACCCAGTCTTTTTAGCTGGTCAAGGCTACACCACTTTCATCGATGAAACACCCGAATTATTTGAAAATAATCACCGGCCTAACCATGACATCCAATTATTACGCTACATCGGGGATGTTACCGTCAATGGTTTCCCTGGTGTTACCCGGCATGAAAAAGTCTTCGTTCCAGACGTTCACTTAGAAGATGGACCCGCTGCTCAACCCGCCCACTTGGTTACTCCTAAGGACTTATTAACTCAGTCAGGGGCGACAGCAGTGATGGACTGGGTCAAGCAACAATCACGGGTATTATTGACAGATACAACGATGCGAGATGCACATCAAAGTTTGTTTGCGACCCGGATGCGGACTAAAGACATGTTGCCGGTAGTTGAACAGTACGAAAAGCTGATGCCAAATGTCTTTTCAGCTGAAGTTTGGGGCGGGGCAACCTTCGATGTGGCGTACCGCTTCTTAAATGAAGATCCATGGGAACGGCTCAAGAAGATGAGAAAAGCAATGCCTCATACATTGCTCCAAATGTTAACACGGGGGTCCAATGCTGTTGGCTATCAAAACTATCCTGACAATGCCATCAAAGAATTCTTACATAAGAGCGCTGCTAATGGTATTGACGTCTTTAGAATTTTTGACAGTTTAAACTGGGTTGCCCAAATGGAAAAGAGTATTCAATTTGTGCGTGATACCGGGAAAATTGCCGAAGGAACCATGTGTTACACAGGGGATATTTTAAATCCGGATGAAAATAAGTACACCCTGGACTACTACTTGCACTTAGCACAACAGTTAGTTGATGCTGGGGCTAACATGATCGGGATCAAGGATATGGCCGGACTCTTAAAGCCTAAGGCGGCTTACGAATTGATCGGTGAGCTCAAGAGTCGGTTGGATGTGCCAGTTCACCTCCACACCCATGATACGACAGGTAATGGTGTGGCAACTTATGTTCAAGCTACTCGGGCTGGGGTTGACATCGTTGATGTGGCAGCTAGTGCTTTAGCGGGGACTACTAGTCAGCCAAGTATGACGAGTTTCTATTACTCCCTTGCAGATGATGACCGGCAACCACAGTTAGATATTGAGCAAGCAGAACGGATGAACCGCTACTGGGCTGGGGTCAAGCCATTCTATAAGGACTTTATGAATGGGATCACTGCACCACAGACGGACATTTATCAAACTGAAATGCCAGGTGGGCAGTATTCCAACTTGCAGCAACAGGCTAAAGCCTTGGGGATCAAAGACTTTGAACAGGTCAAGGAAGCATATCGAACAGTTAACCAAATGTTAGGTGATATTGTTAAAGTTACGCCAAGTTCTAAAGTTGTTGGTGACTTTGCCATCTTCATGATCCAAAACAACCTGACTCCTGAGATGATTCTCAGTGGCGAACGCAACTTAGACTTCCCTGACTCAGTGGTTGCCTTCTTTGAAGGTGACTTAGGGCAACCAGTTGGAGGCTTCCCAAAGAAGTTACAAGAAATCGTCCTGCAGGGTCGGTCTGCGATCACGGTGCGGCCAGGGAGTTTGGCTAAACCAGTTGATTTTGCGGAAGTAAATGCCGAGTTGAAAACTAAGTTAGGGCGCACACCGAGTGAAGAAGAAGTTATCAGCTACATCCTATATCCAAAAGTATTTATGGATTACCGTAACAATATTGAACGCTTTGGGGAAATGGCGGCTTTGGATACGACTACCTTCTATCAAGGGATGCGTCCTGGTGAAACTGTGCACATTAACTATGGTCCAGGGAAGACTTCGATTGTTAAATTAAATTCCATCTCTAAGCCAGATGAAAAGGGCGATCGGACTTTGTTCTATTCCTTGAACGGGCAAACCATCCAAATTACAATTCATGATAAGGATAGCCATAGCGCAGTAGTCACAATTCCTAAGGCTGAACCAACTAATCCTAACCACATCGGGGCAACTTTGAGTGGGTCAGTATTACAAGTGTTAGTTGAAACAGGACAGACGGTCGCTAAGGGTGAATCACTTATTGTAACTGAAGCAATGAAGATGGAAACAACAATTAAAGCACCGTTTACCGGAATTATTAAGCACATTTACGTGAAAAACGGTGATGTGTTACAGCCACAAGATCTCTTGATTGAGATGGAACCAAGCAAGTAAAAAAATTGATTAACAGAGCTACGTCAATGTTGCTCTGTTTTTTGGATATAAGTAGAGAGGGGGAGTAGTGTGGCCGACTTTGAGATGAAAAAGCGCCAAAGTGTGAGTGTCTTTATTAACCATCTTCGTCAGAGTAAACAACTGCGTCGCTTTGGAGATATCATATATGTTTCGCGGCGGATGAAGTATGTGGTGATTTACATGGATCAAGATCAAGTTACTAGCAATGTGCAACGGCTCAAGCAACTTGGTTTTGTGAAAAAAGTAGTCGTTTCACCGCGGAATCAAATTAATATGAATTTCGATGAAACGCTGAGTAAATATCGACTGACAGAAGAAGACCAAGAAAAAATCAAGGATCAGAGTGAAGAGAAATGAGAATTATTTCAGGTGAATACCGTGGTCGCCGGCTCAAGGCGGTGCCGGGGATGAAGACGCGTCCCACAACTGACAAAGTGAAAGAAGCAATGTTCAATATTATTGGCCCATATTTTGCGGGTGGTGTGGCATTGGACTTGTTTGCTGGTAGTGGTGGGCTGAGTATTGAAGGAGTTTCCCGGGGGATGACCACCGCCTACCAAGTCGACCGGCAATATCAGGCAATAAAAGTAATCAAGGATAACAACGCGGTCACAAAGAATCCCGATAAATTTAAAGTCCTAAAAATGGATGCGTGGCGGGCACTAGAATATTTTGTAAAAAAAGGGATTACGTTTGATTATGTATTCCTAGATCCGCCGTATAAAAAACAGCAGATTATTGCGATGCTAGACGAAATGGTAACTAAAAAACTATTAAATCCAGGTGCGGTTATCGTGTGTGAAACAGATCTTGAGGCTGATTTGCCCCAAGATTTGCCACAATTTGCGGGCTTACGGCAAGCAAAGTATGGTATTACTTTAGTGACCGTTTATCAGTACAAAGGGGCTGAATAGTATGACCAATGTAGCAATTCCTGGAAGTTTCGATCCCATTACCCAAGGACATTTGAATATTATTCAACGTTGTGCCAACTTGTTTGACCAGGTGCATGTTTTGGTAATGACCAACACTAGTAAAAAAAGTCTGTTTACCCTGGACGAACGGGTAGACTTGGTTGCTGGTGAAGTGGCGCCACTAAAGAATGTCACGGTCCATGGCTTTGCTGACCAGTTGACAGTTGATGCTTTGCAGCAGTTGGATATCCAGCTGATGGTTCGGGGAATTCGCAGTGCTAGCGATGCGGAATTTGAGCGTCAAATTGCGGGGTTGAACCATCAACTTGATCCGCAGATTGAAACTTTATTTATGCCCGCTGAGCCAGAGTTTAGTGTTATTGCATCAAGTATGGTAAAAGAGATCGTTCGCTTTGGGGGCGATGCTTCGGGGATGCTTTCTTCCCGAGTATTACAGGCGGTGAGAGCAAAGTATGCGCAAAAATAATAAGAAGAAAATATTTGGTGGCATTTTAGCTGTAATAGTCATATTGCTATTTATGTTATTGCCGTTGCCATATTATATTGAATCACCTGGTGGTGCTGAAAACATCAGTCACTTCATCAAAGTGGATGGGCATCGCTTGAAAAAGCGGGGGCAATACCAATTAGTGTATGTCCAAATGCAACGGGCAACCCCATTTACGTATGTAATGCACTTTTTTAAGCCCCATACGGATGTTTTGTCGGCTAGTGAAGTTATGGGAACAGACACCAATTACCAAGAATATTCCCGAATTCAAAAGTACTATATGGATAGTGCTGTTGCCAACGCCAAGTATGTTGCACTGCAAAAGAGTCACTATCCAGCGCGTCTGGTATATCAAGGAATTTATGTTATGCAAGTACAAAAGAATTCTTCATTTAAAGGGCGCCTAGCTGTGGGCGACGTGGTTGAGAAGGTTGACGGGAAGCAATATACCACAGCGGCTGGTTACCAAAAAGCTGTCAACCGGGGCCACCATGGGCGCAAGTTAACGTTAACGGTGTTGCGCCAAGGAAAAGAAAAACAATTGACCGGACACACAGTTAAACTGGGTAACAGTAAGCGGTACGGAATTGGGATCATTATGAGTGACCGTCTAAAAGTTAAGACGCCGGTCAAAATTACCGCCAATATGGAAGCTATCGGTGGACCTTCTGCGGGGTTGATGATGACCCTGCAGATGTACGAACAGCTAGATAAACACAATCTGTTGCAGGGAAGAAAGGTTGGCGGAACCGGAACCATTGCGCCGGATGGGAGCGTTGGTGAAATCGGTGGCGTTGATAAAAAGGTTGTTTCCTGTGCTCGTTCTGGTTGTCAAATTTTCTTTGCACCCGAAGAACATTATCCTGGCGAAAAATCCAACTATGAGGTGGCCCAAAAAACAGCTAAAGAGATTCATACTAAGATGAAAATAGTGCCAGTTAAATCAGTAGATGATGCGATTGCTTACTTGAAAAAAACTGCATAATTTTCCCGAAAGTCTGCTAGTATTAGCAGGCTTTTTTCGTATTTAGTTTATTAGGAAGGAGGAAAAATATGCAGTGGCAATATGTAACAGAATGGATTAAGGAGCACAAGCAGCAGTTCTTGCTTTATGGAGGAATTGTTTTTTTATTAGTTACTATCGGTATCATTTTTAGTTGGCGGCGGGGGACATCTAGCCACAAAGCACCAGTTACGCCCCGGGTGGCCTCTTTGTCGACTAAAGTTGCTACATCACCTGCGCCAGAAGCCAAGCGTTCTTCCCCAACTAAAGAAGCAGCGCTCTATGTTGACATCAAAGGGGCGGTTAAACATCCCGGTGTATATAAGATAGCTAGCAATGAACGGGTGAGTACGGTTATTCAACGGGCAGGGGGATTATTGGAGCAAGCAGATCTTCAGCAAGTTAATTTAGCCCAGAAATTAGCTGATCAGGCGGTGATTTATATCCCCCGGGTTGGTGAGGAAACAGTGGGGGAGTGCGTAACTTTTATTGAACAGCCAACTACTGCAACAGCGCCAGCACCGGCGTCAGGCGCTACTAGTACATCCACTGCGGAAGGAAAAGTTAATTTGAATACAGCCAGTAAGGATGACCTAACTAAATTAACGGGAATTGGTCCGAAAAAAGCTGAACAAATTCTGGCATACCGGCAAGAGCACGGAGCATTCAAAAGCATTGATGAGATCAAACAGGTCTCAGGCATAGGAGAAAAAACCTTTACAAGTATTAAGGATCAACTGACGATATAAGAATGACAATGTTATACTTTATACAAATGAATCTGAGGTGAAGTTAGCGATGAAAAAGGATAAGCGGATTCCATGGAATCAATATTTTATGCTACAAGCAATTCTATTATCGATGCGGAGCACCTGCGAACGCTTGTCAGTCGGGGCGATCATTGTACGGGACAACCGGATTATTGCTGGTGGGTATAACGGGGCTGTTTCAGGTGACGACCACTGTATCGATGTTGGTTGCTACATTCGGGATGGTCACTGTATGCGAACAATTCATGCTGAAATGAATGCGGTCCTCCAATGTGCAAAGTTTGGTATTCCCACAGCAGATGCCGAGATTTATGTGACTGATTTTCCATGCTTGCAGTGTACCAAGTCCTTACTGCAGGCAGGAATCAAGAAGATCCATTATTTGCGCAACTACAACAACGATGAGTATGCAATCCGACTGCTGGAACGGAAACACGTTGCCGTTGAACAAGTGTCAGTTGATCCAAGCTACTTGAATAGCGTTATTAAGGATAAGTTTTAGATATTGCGTCAACAGCTAGTATTTTATCTAGCTCTTGCTACGGTTTGTCTTAGCCTACTGGTAACTAGTAGCCACAAGCTATTATTTGCCTTAGTATGGGTGCTATTAACACTACGGATCATTTGGGCCCAATAAAAGTCCTGGCTAATAGTGTGGCTCATCTGGAATATAACTGCTACTGCATGGTTAAATTGGCGGAGCCACGACCTGAACTTGCCCCCAGGTAATGTCACTCATGCTCAGCTTCAAGTTTATGCTGATGATGTCGAAGTTGACGGTGATCGGGTCGCATTGGTCGGGATTTTAGTGGAGCAAGAAAAGCTACCTAAGGTTCGGGTCCAAGCTTACTACTATTGTCACGATCAGCGTGAGCAAGCCTTTTATTGTCAAAATAAGCACAACCTGGTATTGACTATTGCTGGGCAAGTGCGCCCAGTTAGCGGGCCTACCAATGAGAACCAGTTTGATTATCGCCATTATCTAGCTAGCAAAAGACTGGCGGGGGTTTTGACTATTAAGCAAATTCGGCGAGTTGCTGTTGCCCGTGGGACGCCAGTAGGGATGGTGCATCATTGGCGCCAGCAATGGCGGTTATATCTGGAAAAACTACCGTATTACTTGAAATGGTACAGTAAGGCGTTGCTTTTGGGAATAAACGAGACAGCTGAGCCCCTCTATACAGATATTCAGCGTTTGGGTTTGATATATCTTTTTTGCTTGTCAGGCATGCACGTTTTTTACTTGGTTACCCTCGTTCAAAAGTGTGGTCAGTATCTTCATATTAGTCGGGAAACGAGCAACTGGATATTACTAGGGATCTTGCCAGTTTTTTTGATTATAGCAGGCCAGAGTCCTAGTTTGATACGGGCTGTTTTAATGGTCGAATTAACGATTTTTTTGCGGGATATTTTACATTATCCTGTGCATAGCTTGACCATATGGGCAGTAGTGTTATCAGGTAACCTATTGTGGAGTCCGTTTCAGGTGCAGATGCTGGGATTTGAGTTAAGTTATTTGTTGACGATGGTCTTGTTATTGAGTCAAGAAATATCAAGTTTACGGCTAGGTGTCCGGCTAAATCTGGTTAGTTTTCCGCTCTTGGTGTGGCATACTTTTCAGTGGAATTGGCTCACCATTCCCTTATCACTAGTGGTCATGCCCGTGTTTCAGGTACTTATTTTACCTAGTACAATTGTCGGTAGCATTTGGCCTGGCGGATTTAACGGGTGTGAGGAGATTTTGAAAGGCATATCTGCCGTATGGGAAAGCATGGCTAAGTGGCCAACTACGATTACATATGGGAAACCTGCCTTAATTACTGTTATTGGTATGATAAGTATGCTCCTCTATCATCAGGTAGCAGTCCGCAAAAAGATAGTAAAGATACTGTTAATGAGCATGCTGTTGCTTAATTATGGGATCATTCATTTCCCTTTAAGTGATGAAGTAGTCTATTTTGATATTGGACAAGGAGATGCGACTCTGTTGCGCCAGCGTTTTAATCGGCAAGTAGTTCTGATTGATACTGGTGGGCAGGTGTCGCTTAACCGTGAACGGTGGCGCCAACGTGCGTCAAGAAGGACGAATGGGGAAACGATAATTGTAAACTATCTGTTGAGCCAGGGAATTGATCATCTGGATGGATTATTATTGACACACCAAGATACAGACCATACAGGGAATATGCCAAGTATAATGCGGCGTATTGCTGTTCGGGAAATTTATGTCCCATGGGGGATGGAACACAATCAACATTTTCGTAATAAGATCCAAGTGCCAACTACTATCCACCCAGTGGTTGCAGGCAGTAAACTTCCGTTTCGGGGTATGGCGGTGTTACATCCAATTCAAAAAGGAATGGGGAAAAATGAAGATTCGCTGGTTCTAGTATATAATTGGCAGCAACGTCGATTCTTTTTCTCTGGTGACTTAGACCAAGCAGGAGAAAAAGCGATCCTACATCAGAATCCAGATCTTAAAATTGACTACCTTAAACTAGGCCACCATGGGAGTAAAACGGCGACTAGTGCTGAATTATTACGCCAAGTTGAGCCACAATTAGCAATAATATCAGCCGGAAGGAATAATCGTTACCATCATCCCAGCGAAGAAACGGTTACCAAACTCAACGAAAGAAAAATCCCATTTATGAATACCGCAGAGGTCGGGATGATCAAAATTAAAAAAGGCTGGCACGAGGAAATTATGACGTTTTCCCAAAACGAGCAGGCTGAACGCAAGTAAAGAATAGGTGATGAAATGGCAATTAATAAAGGAACTATTACGATTAATAAGTTATTTGAGCAACTTAAACAGGGAGAAGTAGCACCTGTTTACTTGGTGTTGGGGGAAGAAAGTTATTTTCTCAACCCGATTAAAGAGGCGTTCATGGGATTAATCGCCAGTGAGCAAGCTAGTTTTAACATTGGGCAATACGATATGAAAATCACCCCCTTGGCTCAAGCAACTGACGATGCTATGTCGATCCCGTTTTTTGGTGAGCGCCGGTTGGTAATAATCAAGAATCCGATATTTTTAACGGGTGAAAAGACCAAAGGTAAGATTGAACATGATACAGCTAGTTTTGCTGACTATCTCCAAAATCCACTTTCGTCAACTGTTTTGGTAATCTTTGCGCCATACAAAAAGCTCGATGAACGCAAGAAAATTGTTAAGCAACTCAAGAAGAGTGCAGTCATTGTTGACAACAGTGTAATGAACGAATTTGCAGTGCGCAATTACTTTGCTAACAAAGTGACTGAGGCAGGATTAACGATTGATCGGGCAGCATTAGACCTGATTTTAGAGCGAACAGATGCGAGTTTGCAGTTAATGATGAATGAGTTGCCCAAGCTCAAAGTAGCAGTAGGCGAGCAAAAAAAGATAACGGAAAAAATCGTTGATGCAGTGGTGACCCAGACACTGGAGCAGAATATTTTTCGCTTGGTTGATATTGTCCTTGCCAAAAATGTTCCAGCTGCCCTCCGCGTATATCATGATTTATTAACGCAAAAGATTGAACCTCTGAGTATCAATTCGATCTTGATTAGTCAGTTCCGCTTATTGTTGCAGACACAAATTTTACGGAAGCATGGGTATGCGCAGGGGAATATCGCTGCGGTCCTCAAAACTCACCCGTACCGGGTAAAGCTAGCTATGCAGAAGGCTAACCACTTTTCACGGCAAGATTTGAAAGAAGCATACTTGGGTTTGGCTGAGATTGAGGAGAAACTAAAATCCAGCCGCCAGGATCCGGAATTAATGTTCCAATTGTTCATGTTGGAATTTAGCAGACGAAAAAATGTCAGCTAAAAAAAGCGAGTAGGAATTATCCTACTCGCTTTTTTTAAAAGGTAATTATTCAATTACTTGTTAGCATTTAAACGTGCAGCTAAACGTGCTTTATCACGGGAAGCCTTGTTAGCCTTGATTAAGCCCTTAGCTTGTGCCTTATCGATGGCAGCAACTGCTTTGTTAAACAAAGCTTCAACGTTATCAGAACCAGCTGTCACAGCCTTTTCAAAAGTCTTAACAGCAGTCCGCATTGCGCTCATTTGGCTTGCGTTCTTAGAACGAGCTTGTTCGTTAGTCTTAACGCGCTTGATTGCAGATTTGATGATTGGCATGAAATTCACCTCCGCCTACTTATATGATTCCGTATCGGTCATCATTAATTTTTAACATTAACCATTATACAAGAGCACTATCAACAATGCAATAAAAAAATCATTAACTGTCAAGATTATTTCCTTGACAGAACTCTTCAATGAGGTAGTTGCATTTTGTGGTGACTTCTAGTATATTAAGTGATGTTGTAAAACGACCTCTTACTTAGTACACCCGCTTCACCGGCGGTCAACTCGGTTTGAGGTGACTTTAAAATGAAAGGTGGAAATAGACAATGGCTATTTCAAAAGAAGAAAAGAACAGAATTATTGCTGAATACGCAACTCACGAAGGCGACACTGGTTCCGCTCAAGTACAAATCGCAGTTTTAACTGCTGATATTAACGAATTAAACGAACACATCAAGCAACACAAGAAGGACTTCGCTTCTCAACGTGGTTTGATGAAGAAGATCGGTCACCGTCGTAACCTTTTGGCTTATTTACGGAACAATGACTTACAAGCATATCGTGAATTGATCAAGCGTTTAGGCTTACGTCGTTAATATTTTTTTCCAGCAAGGTGTTATCGCCTTGCTGTTTTTTTATGCAATAAACTTTTACCAAGTGAATGTGTGCTATAATATATACTCAAGATAGGATTTACGGTTTGACAGCAAAGGAAGCTTGATTTGCTGTTTCTTTTAATGAAGAGAGGTAACAGGAATGAATTTTGATAACGCAAGAATTATTACTGCGATGGTTACTCCATTCAATCAAGCAGGCCACATTGATCGTGACTTGCTAGCTAACTTGATTAACCATTTATTAGACCATGGTTCTGAAGCTTTATTATTGTTGGGGACGACTGGTGAAGCACCAACATTGACCCATGATGAAAAGATTCAGCTGGTTCAGTGGGCCACAGAAATCATTGCTGGGCGAGTACCATTGATTGTGGGAACAGGTTCTAACAATACGGCACAGACAATTGCCTTTACCAACGAAGTGGGGCAGATTGCTGGAGTTGACGCAGCCTTAGTGGTGGTTCCGTACTACAATAAGCCTGACCAAGCAGGAATGATTGCTCACTTTACTACTGTGGCAGATAACGTTAATTTGCCGATCTTTATGTACAACATTCCCGGGAGAACTGGGGTTCAAATGAATTTGGCAACGGCAGTTCAGTTAGCTCAACATGAAAACATCATTGGGATCAAGGATTGCCTAGGGAACGAAAACTTAGCCCAATTGGCTGAATTAACACCAGATGACTTCTATGTTTACAGTGGTGAAGATGCTGATGCTTTAGATGCACGGATGTTTGGAGCACAAGGGATCATCTCTGTTGCCAGTCATATCTATGGCGATCAAATGAAAGAAATGTATGATGCGTTTGATGCTCATGATACAGCTAAAGCAGCTGCTATTATGCGGCGGTTAATGCCAGCAATGGGAGCATTGTTCTCCCACCCATCACCAAGCCCAGCCAAGGCCGCTTTGAATCATCTCGATGTTACCGTAGGTGGTTGCCGGCTTCCTATCCTAACGCTTAACGCGGAACAAGAACAAGAATTATTTAAGAAATTAAAAATCTAACTATAAAGTGAGGTAAGATAATGAGTTCAGTTAAGATTATTCCTTTCGGCGGGGTACGTGAAAATGCGAAAAACATGTACGCTGTTGAAATTAATGATGAAATCTTCATCTTAGACTGTGGACTCAAGTATCCAGAAAACGAATTACTTGGTATTGATATTGTGATTCCAGATTTTGAATATCTGCGGACACGCAAAAAAGATATTGCGGGGGTCTTTTTAACCCACGGCCATGCTGATGCAATTGGGGCTTTGCCATATTTTGTCAGCGAATTTGATGTGCCGGTTTTTGGATCGGAACTAACCATCGAATTAGCCAAGATTGCTTGTGAAAGTGAAAGCAAGGCTAAGCAATTCAACGATTTCCATGTGGTGACGGAGAAGACAGAGATCGATTTTAAGCATGCAACGGTGTCATTCTTCAAGACGACCCACTCAATTCCTGAATCATTAGGAATTGTCTTGGGCACGGATGAAGGAAGCATTGTATATACTGGTGATTTTAAGTTTGATCAAACGGCAGCTGCCGGATATCAAACAGATTTCGCTCGCTTGGCCCAAATTGGGCAAAGTGGGGTGTTGGCTTTGATGTCAGATTCAGCCAACGCAGAAAATACTGACAACCGGCAACAAGTTGCTGATGAATATGAAATTGCTGACCTGATCAGTTCTAACTTCGAATACCAAGCTGGACGGATTATTGTAGCATGCAAAGCTTCTAATATCTTGCGGGTTCAGCAGGTTTTGAATGCGGCAGCGGAAAATGAACGGAAAGTCTTTTTGACAGGTCGCGACCTCGAAAAGATTGTGCAAACAGCCATCAGATTAGACAAACTCCACTTGCCAGAAGATGATTTGCTAGTACCAATTTCCGAAATTGGTAACTACAAAGATGACCAAATTGTAGTTCTTGAAGCGGGGCGGTCAGGCGAACCATTAAAGTCACTACAAAAGATGGCATTGCGGCGGCACAAAAATATCGAATTGCACAAGGGTGACTTGGTATACATCACGACGACCCCATCACATGCAATGGAAACAATGGTGGCCAAGACCCGCGATATGATTTATCGCGCTGGCGCAGAAGTTAAGGCAATTTCAGACGAAATCAACTCATCCGGGCATGCTAGTCGTAACGACTTACAATTGTTAATGAACTTATTGCAACCACGGTATGTAGTCCCAGTGCAAGGTGAATACCGGCTATTGGCTGCTAATGCCGAATGGGCCAAAGAATTAGGAATTGCGCCGAAGGATATTTTCATTCTTAGCAAGGGTGATGTTTTAGAATACCAAAAGGGCAAGATGCTTGTGGCCGAAAAGATCACGGTTGGCAATACGATGATTGATGGTATTGGTGTGGGTGATATTGGTAATATCGTTCTACATGATCGGAAGCTACTGTCTGAAGATGGTATTTTTATCGCGGTGGTGACGATTGATCAGCGGAAGCGAAAAATTATCGACTCACCTAAGATCACTTCACGCGGTTTTGTATATGTCAAGAACAGTCGTGACTTGATGAATGAAAGTGCGGAGATTGTCCGTAAGTCAGTCCAACAAAATCTTGATAATAAAGAATTTGACTGGAGCCAGTTGAAGCAAGATGTTAGAGATAAATTGAATCACTTCTTGTATGAGCAAACTGGACGCCATCCTGTTATCTTGCCGGTAATTATGGAAGTTAACCAATATAACCACCGGTGGAACAAAGGCCAGTCCAATAAGAAAGACAATACTAATTCAGGCGCTGCAAAAGGCAAGGGGACCAAGAAACGGCCTAAAAAGCGTGAAAGCAACAATAAAGCCACTGGACCTAAGAAAAAACAAGCACATCGCGCTCGGCGGACACAACGGAAGAAGCCGGCTTCAGCAGGAGAAAATAAAAAGAACTAAGTAGTCAAAACGAAGGTCGGAGTTACCTTCGTTTTTTGGCTTATGGGGAGGAAAATATGGATGTTAACGTAACTGCAGGTGAGCAGTTTTTAGAGCAAAAAAATTATGCCGCTGCTTATGAAAAATTCTTGCAAGCATATGTCAGCAAAAAATCAATGCGGACGAACCATTTGCTGTTTACGGCTGCCTTTGCTGGCAAGCAGTATGCCGATGCCTACGCAATTGCTGCAGATTACTTAGCCGAGTACATTGCTGATGATGTACTATTTTCAAAGTATCTGAAAGCAGGTGTTATGGCAGGTAAAAATATTAACGTTGTCCAGCTATTAATTCTGCTAACACCGTACATGACATCTGCTGAAAAAGAAACATGCCAACAGGTAGTTGCGACAACTCTTACTCGCTATCAGCAGGAACATCCTGAAATAAAGAAGAAGTGGCAATACTTAGGAGCGTATTCTGTGTTTGAACAGCGGGATTTGTTTGCTATGGCCCATGCTTTGTCGACTGCTGATTTTATTGCTTATAGTCGCCAATGGCTGGTTGATAGCAATGTGCACCCCATACTACGAGCAAGTATTGTCGATGATCTCCGGCAGTTAGGTGTGACAGAAGAAGTGGCATTAATCAATCTCAACCAGGAACAAGTAACGGTTATTCCGGCTCAATTACCTGCGGTGGAACAGACTGAAATCGGGGAAAAAGTTTTAGCCTCATTACAGACAACAGCTAATGAAGCCTTAGTAGGTGAGGTCAGACTACGCCTACAAATTATGTACCCCTTTGTCTTTAAAACGCTCACGTCTGAACAAATCCAAATGATTGCTATGGCACCATTAAATACTACCGTTCCTAGTGAGAACAAGTTGCTACAACGCCTAGAAGCAGCGCTGCAAGAATGGGTAGTTTAATGGTATTCATGCTAAAATAAAGATGAGGTTTACTCAGTAAAGCAGGGGGTGATTTAGCTGACAAACATGGAGGAGCGCAAGATAATTCATGTTGATATGGATGCTTTTTATGCAGCCGTGGAAATGCGGGATCATCCCGAGTGGCGTAACCTCCCCTTGGTAGTGGGAAGAAATCCGCGCCAAACAGGGGGACGGGGTGTAGTGGCGACTGCTAACTACCATGCGCGGCGCTATGGAATTCATTCTGCGATGAGTACGCAAAAAGCATGGGAATTGTGTCCCCACGCGGTTTTTAAGCAACCTGACTTTGCTAAATACAAACAAGTTTCCCAGCAGATTCATACTATTTTTCATGAGTATACTGATATTGTAGAATATGTTGCTTTTGATGAGGCATATTTGGACGTTACACAAAACAAAAAGCAGCTTGAATCAGCAGTGGCGGTAGCGGCGGCCATTAGGAATGATATCAAGCAAGTAACGGGGTTAAATTGTTCGCTGGGAATATCCTATAATAAGTTCATGGCTAAATTAGCTTCAGATTACTGCAAGCCGGCGGGAAATACGGTGATTGACGCAACGGATGCGCTAGCCTTCTTGTTTCCCTTGCCAATTGCTGCCTTTCGGGGCGTGGGGAAAAAGACTTTGCCTAAAATGCTGGCACTTAATATTCAAAATGGTGCCGACTTGTACCAGTGGAAACAAGCAGATTTGATCAAAGAATTTGGCAAGTTCGGTTATGTCCTCTATGAACGCGCACGGGGAATAGATCGTCGTCCAGTTGCTGCAACGGCACAACGAAAGTCAGTTAGTAGCGAACGGACCTTTGATCAACCGCTAACGACGCGGATTGAAGTTACGATGGAATTAACCAAGTTGGCACAACGGGTAACCCGCGAGTTAGCTCGTCATCATCTGCATGGCAAGACAATTGTTTTAAAGGTTAGAAATAGCGATTATGAGACATTTACGAAACGGATCACATTGGCAGATTACGGAGCAACGGAAGTTGGAGAATTGGTCGAAGAAGGCCAGAAGTTGTTTGATGCGATTCAAGCTACAATGATTGATGTCCGTTTGCTGGGAATTGGGGTAACTACCCTAGAATCAATTGATTATAAAGATATTAATCTTGATTTGAAACTTTAAGAATTATATTTAGGTATTGTATACTTAATTATTAATAGTGATGTGAGGAGAAAAATGACAGTAGAACAACAAATTATTGAAAAAATTAAGGAGTTTGACACGATTATTATTCATCGTCACCAGCGCCCTGATCCGGATGCTTTTGGCTCGCAGTGTGGCTTGGCGACAATTTTGCGGGCTTCTTTCCCTCAAAAGCAGATCTACCAGGTAGGTAAGGATGAACCTGGTTTGGCTTGGATTGGGCAAGAACAAGAAATAGCAGACTCCGTTTATGCTGATGCTTTGGTAATTGTTACTGATACAGCTAATCGGCCCCGGGTCGATGATGACCGTTATCTTACGGGTAAGTTCTTGATTAAGATTGATCATCATCCGAATGACGATCCGTACGGGGACTTGATGTTGGTGCGGCCTGAGGCTTCCAGTTGTTCAGAGCTCATTGTAGATTTGGTCAACGCTGCTGCGGGAACTTTAGTATTGAATCAAGACGCGGCTACTAAGTTGTATGCTGGGATTGTTGGTGATACGGGACGTTTTATGTATGCTGGTACCACTGCGCACACGATGGAAGTAACGGCCCAACTGATGCACACAGGGATTGCGGCTGCGACGATTAACCGAAAATTGGATGAAATCAGCAAACCTGAAGCTCGTTTGGCAGCCTATGTTTTACAAAATATGCAATTTACCACACATGATGCTGCATATATTGTCCTGACTAAGGATGTCTTAGCAGAACTAGATTTAGGCGATGCAGGTACATCTTCTGCAGTTCCGTTGTTGGGTAAGATTGCACAAATTATTTGTTGGACTGTATTTGTTGAACAGCGTGACGGGTCATACCGGTTACGAATTCGGTCCAAACGTCCTCATATCAATGAGTTGGCTAAGGAATATGGTGGTGGTGGTCACCCATTGGCAAGTGGAGCGATGATTAGCGATGCTACCCAGATTCCTGAGTTTGTTGCTAAGTTAGATCAGATCGCCGCTAAGGATACAGGAGATACAGAATAATTTATGAAATTTACAGATTTTGAATTTAAACCATTTATTAACGACGCACTAGCAGAGATTGGCTTTACAGAACCAACGGAAGTGCAGGAACGTTTGATTCCGATGATTCTAGATGGACGCAGTGTGGTTGGGCAGTCACAGACTGGTAGTGGGAAAACCCATGCCTTCTTGCTACCTATCATGCAGAATGTGACTGCTGATGACTATGTGCAAGCTGTAATTACAACCCCTAGTCGGGAATTAGCTTATCAGATTTATAAAGCTGCTAAGCAGATTGTTCAGCATGCGGATCAGACGATTCAGGTAGTTAACTATGTTGGGGGAACAGACAAGCACCGCCAAGTAGAAAAATTGCAGCACCACCAACCACAAATTGTTATCGGAACGCCAGGGCGGATTCTTGATTTGATCAGGACTAATGCCCTTGATATTCATAAAGCACATTATTTTGTAGTTGATGAAGCTGATATGACGCTTGATATGGGCTTTTTAGCCCCCGTAGATGCGATTGCGTCCACAATGCCACAGGACTTACAGATGTTGGTCTTTTCAGCTACCATTCCGGTTAAATTACAGCCGTTTTTGCGTAAGTATATGAATAATCCAGTAGTGGAAGTAGTAGAAACCAAGACAGTAATTAGTCCTACTATTGAAAATATTTTGATTTCGACCCAGGGGAAAGACCGTAACCGGTTGATTTATCAACTGTTGACGATGGGAGAACCATTCTTGGCGTTGGTTTTTGCCAACACGATTAAGCGGGTTGATGAATTAACCGCGTATTTACGGGCACAAGGATTGAAAGTGGCTAAAATCCATGGGGATATTCAACCCCGGCAACGGAAACGAATCATGCGTGAAGTGCAGCAATTAGACTATCAGTTTGTCGTTGCAACGGACCTGGCAGCCCGGGGAATCGATATCGAAGGTGTTTCGCTGGTAATCAATGATGACATCCCAGAAGATTTGGAATTCTTCATCCACCGGGTTGGTCGGACAGGGCGCAATGGAATGGCCGGGACGGCAATTACTTTATATGGTCCGGGTGAAGACCAGATGATTGTTGAACTAGAAAAGATGGGGATCCACTTCAAGCCGCAGATGTTGCGGAACCATGAGTTGGTGGATTCATATGATCGTAACCGGCGGGATAAGCGTCGTGTAAGACAACAAAAACTAGATCCACGTCTGGTCGGAATGGTTAAAAAAGAAAAGAAAAAGCGCAAACCAGGCTATAAGCGCAAGATTAAACAAGCTATCCAAAAAGACCGCCAACAAAAGAAAAAGTTAGAAAAGCGGCAGGTACGGCGCCAACAACGGCAGCGGGGTTAATAATATTATTCAGAGAGAAGCTGAGAGAAATGCTATATTCTCACCAGCTTCTTTTTTGTTAATCTGACTCACAGATAGTATAGAAAACAAGCGCCAATCTAGTCGCTGAGGACAAACGAAGATCGTTACATCTGCGTTATTCCTCGTCTTGGTTTAGCCAAATGACTTGCTGTGTAGGTTATGTTCTGCTTTTTGTTATGAAAACATAATTTATTGATATTGATTTTTGTTGCTTTTATAATTAATGGGGCACATGCTGAGTTAGTTTAGGTGATAGGGGGATATTTGATGAAGAAATTATTCTTAAAAATCATGGTAGGATGTCTTGGCTTGTTTGTGGTTAGTGGGTCTGTCCAGGCTAAGAAGGTATCCAATAAGAAAATCAATAAAATTGTAAGGAAAATGACGTTGGATGAAAAAATAGGCCAAATGTATGTCAGCCCCAGTTCAGGCAATATCGATACCATGATTTCCGATAGCAAAAACTACCATTTGGGGGGAATCGTTTTATTTGGAAGCGACTTTGCCAAGCAGGATGCACAAGCAATGAAAGCTAAAGACCGGGCACTGCAAAAAGCAAGTCGATACGGCGTCTTCATTGCCACGGATCAAGAAGGAGGGACTGTTTCGCGATTAAGTACATATCCAGGACTGACTAATAACAGGAAATTTCCTGCACCCCAGACGGTGTATAAGCAAAAAGGTATGGCAGGAGTGGTTACTGAGTATAGTGCTGTAGCCAAAATCATGCATGGCTTGGGGATTAACTGGAACTTTGCTCCGGTTGCTGATGTTACTACTGACCAGGGAAGCTTTATTTATCCGCGAACTTTAGGTGAAAATTATCAGATAACGGCTAACTACGTTAAACAGGTAGTGCCAGCGATTCAGAAGCAAAAGGTCGGCGCAACACTGAAGCATTTCCCTGGCTATGGGGCAGCAGCTGACACCCACGTCGGTTTTGCGAGTGATAATCGTAGTTTGGATGTCTTTCGTCAGAATGATTTTTTACCCTTTGTGGCCGGGATCAAGGCGGGAGCTGATTCGCTATTAGTAGGTCATGTGGTAATGAAAAGCGTTGATGGCAGCAAGCCAGCCTCTTTGTCCAGGCCGGTTCATGATTTGGTCCGTAAGGAACTCAAGTTTAAAGGAGTTATTGTCACTGACGATATGAACATGGGGGCAGTCACTAAGTTTGCCCAGGAAAAGAAGATTAATGCGGATGTTTTAGCTGTTATGGCGGGCAATGACATGCTTTTAAGCTCAGATTATAAGACTGGAATTCCGGCGATTAAAGCTGAGATTAAGCGGGGAAATATTTCTACTAAACAAATTAATCGGTCGGTAACGCGGATCTTAAAAATGAAGGCTAAATTAGGCATCCTTAAATATTAAATTTTTATGAAGATAATGGTATAATAAGTCTACTAATAAATACAAAAAGGGATGATTGAGATGAAATATTGTGCTAATTGTGGCGCAAAGCTAAAAGATGGGGCAAAGTTTTGTACAAGTTGTGGTCAAGCAATTGTTCAGAAAACTGAACCACAGCCCAAGGCGGTAGAGCAGGCTGAAGCAACGGCTCAACCACAACCTGCTCCAGCTGTCAAAACAGCTGTGGTAAATAATGAGAAAATGAAGCAGGTTGCTGGCAATTATTGGAGCTGGTTAGCTAGTGCCTGCAAGAAGCCTTTTACACCCCAAGAGGGACCGAAGTATGCGGGAGTAATAACTTTACTGATTGAAGGAATCCTCTTTGGGTTAGCAATTCTGCTCTTGATTAGAAAGATTGCTAGGGCAGTAATGAGCGTTGCCGATGTATTGTTCAATTCATATATTAGAATTGAAGGCCAGGAGGGATTTTCCGTGGCCTTTGCTTTCTTTTTAGTAACAGTGATCGTAGCATTTGTAATGATTGGGGTTAACTACTTGGTTGAGCAAAGTTTTTCAGAAGCTAAACACCCAAATTTTGTGACAATGATCAATAATATTGCACATAAATCAGTTTATCTATTGCCATTGAACTTGTTGCTCCTATTAAGTGTAATGATGATTTCTGACCAAAACTTGAGTGGGCTGAAATTCTCCCTGGTAGTTATTGGTTTGATGTTAGATGTATGGACAATTGCTATTCTTGCCACAGGTTATGAAATCGTTAAGCCAAAGTTTGATAGATTTTATGCAACATTTGCGATCTATCTGGTTGATGCAATTATTTATTATATTGCATATTCCGTATTACACGATTCCTTTTACGTAGTATTTAAAGAAGTTATTGACCGTCTGTTGAATATCTAAAGACCAGCAAGGAGGAGTAAGCAATGGCAGCTAGCAAATTTTGTCCTAACTGTGGGCATCCAGTCAGTGAAGATGAAAAGTTCTGTGCAAACTGTGGGCAGGTACTCCAGGAAGCTGAGCCTAGTCAACCTGCGGAATCTCAGGAAGTCCAAGCAGGACCAGTAACTCCTGAGCCACAGCCAGTGGCGGAACAACCGCAAGAACAAGAGATACAACAATATAGTCGGCAAAGTCCTGCTAACCAGTCCAAGAAAACGAATAAAGGAATCGTAGCGGCTGTAATTGTTTTAGTAGTGCTGCTGGGAGGCTACCTCTTTGGGCGCAACTACTATACTAGCGCTAAACAGATGGACCGCTTTTTGACAGAACTAGCCGACAGTAAAGGGGACGTGTCACCATACCTGACTAGTAGTGATTCTTCGTTAGAGATTTCAAAGGATGAAGCCAATGCATTTCGGAAGATGTTTACTGGTGATCAAAAGACAATTGATAGCTTGAAGAGTGCCTTAACCGCGAATATGACCTATGGCAGGTGGACTTGGGTCAAGTCTGGTCACCGGTTACTAGTGTTCCCAGCTTATAAGCTCCAAGTTGAACCGGTATATGTGAGATTGTATACCAACCATAGTGGGGTTAAGGTATACCGGGATGATAAGAAATTAACAACGACAACCGCTGCTTCCCAAGTAGTTAAAGTTGGCCCAATCTTACCAGGGCGGTATACTTTCAAAGCTACAGGTACTGTAAAGGGCAAGAAACTGAGTTCAGTCAAAACGGAATACATTACATACGGTAAGGATAACCAGGTAAAGTTGAATCTGAAGACAGCTACGTTTACTGTTCAAGGGCCAGAAAATAGTACGATTTATATCAACGGCGAAAAAGTTGGTAGCTTAGGTGATGATGGCAAGAAGAAATTCACTGATTATCCATTAACTGATGGGGGTAAATTGTACTTGCAAACTAAGTTCGATGGCAAGACGGTCAAATCTAAGACGGTTTCTATCGAAAAGGAACTTGATAAAGGTAACAATACGATCACCCCTGACTATGACGGGTTGGTTGATAAAGAAGCCGCTGAAGAACTGCTGGCGGATGCCTTTTCAGGCTTGAAATATGGCGAAGATAGCTCTGTGGCTGATGATGACTTTATTGATGGCGAAAATAATGATGGTTACAATGAGCTGGTTGCTTTCTTTAACAGTATTGAGGACAATCTGCAGGACGTTAAAGTTGTTAAGGTCAACAGTATTGCACCTTTGGAAAAGAACAAAGCACGGATCTCATACTCCGTTAAGTATCGTTTCAACAATGAAGATTCAGTGAAGATCCAACAGTTTACTTATAACAATGCTGAGATTGAAAAAGAGGATGGCTCATACAAGATCAAAGCAATTGGTAAAACCGGGACGGAACCTGATTGGGAACGGACACTGGAAGAATAATGGTGTTAAATCCACCACAATTTATTTATTAAATAGCAGACGGGATTTTTATTAGAATTCCGTCTTTTTTATTGGAAAAATTAGCATTTTATAATCAGAATCGCACCTTATTTTAAATAAACTACCAAGTATAGTCCTACGGAAGGTGCACATTGGGAAAAAAGAAAAGGAGGCAGTAATGACCTGAAAAATGGCTAAAAAATAAGTATAAATGGTGGGACAAACACAGGAGAAAAGGCATTCTCTGGATTGATGAGTTTAATTTATTTAAGTATAATATACTTAAAGGATTATTAATTATTAAAATGGTATTAAATAGATGGAAGGGATATAGATGTTAGGGAAGAGATCTAGAAGAAATCTCAACTTTCCCCCACTATGGGAAAAACAAAACCGTTACGGAATCCGTAAGAAAACAATCGGGACAGTCTCAGTTTTACTGGGATCATTTTTCTTAGTGAATAGTGGCAGCTTCGTTAAGGCTGATAATATCAGCGATGCCACGAGCAATCAGGTAGTTAATAAGGAGACTAGTTCACCTGATGTGACTAGTAGACAAGATACTACTGTTGTTTTAGCTAATAAAGCGAACACAGCGAACACAGCAAATACTGATGCTACAAGTAGTAATTCACAGGCAACTGCTGGTAATGCAAATACTACTAATGAAACCACTACGACTACTAATAATCCTGGTCAAAGTGATACTACATCAGTTGATAATAAGACTGCTCAACCAACTACTACCCAAGGTAAACAGCCAACATCTACTAATACACCTGCTTCATCTACAGTTCGCGCTAAGCGGGCTGTAGCAAATCAAGCGGAAATTATCGATGAAAATGAAGCCAGTAGCAATGTGACCTTGAACCACGGGGATAGTGGGAACCGGGCTATTTCAGTTATTGTAGCAGCTAACCGGGACGATGAATTTACCGTTGAAGTTCCATATATCTTTACTGGTACAACTGACCGGAGTTTAGATGGGAAGTATGACGTTACATCATCAGTCACAAAAGTTACTGACCCTGGATTTGCAACAAATAAGAATTTCCAGGATACAACTTTTACATACCACATCAAGCAAAAGTCATCAACCACTTTCAATTTGACTTTGAATCCAACAATTAGTGATTGGGGCTTCTTTGCAGAGGGGACCAAGTTCTATGTTATCCTCAAAAAGAATGGGGTTGAAGTTGGACGCTTAACTTATACTATCGGGGAAAAAGCACAATTTACTAATGCAACACCACTTTTTGATGACAATCAAAAGGGTCCTTTATCAGTCAATGAAAAGTACCCAATTGCCATTGCTCTTAACAATAATGGTGCTAAGGACGGGAACCAGTTCTCAGGGACAATCAATCTTGATGTTCCGGCTGGTTTTGTGGTTGACGCAAATAACTTTGGCTTGGTTGCCGGACAAAACATTGGTGATGATGATAAGACCTTCTATACTTTGGTCAACAATCCAGAATATTTGAAGGTAGAACAAGCCGGTGCAGGCAGTCCAGTTACAATCACATTTAACAATCTTGATCAGTCCCTCTTGAATGGGAATGAAATTGTCTTATTTGGAAGTTATCAGAATAATTTAGCTGCTGAGAATAATAACTTCCAAGCAACTGTGACTTATCATGTGACTAACAAGAATAACGATCATAATGTAACCGATAAGGACCTAGTTTTCACTGGTGACGTTAAACATGTTGGACTAGCAGTTACTGGACAAAAAGCACCAGACCTTGAAGCTTCATATACCGTTGATGAAAAGAATAATATCTTTGTTGATAAGGTAAATAATGGCAAGCATGACACCGACAATCCTTACTTAGATTATCAGCAAGAACGGGCTATTCAAGTCTTCAATAAAGGTAATGAAGAGCAAACCAACGTCAAGGTTCATTTTATTGTTGAAGAAGGAACAGTCTTTGTTAAGCGCAATGGTCAATACGGGATTAATATCCAAACAAACCAAAAGAACCGGATTGCCAGCGTTATGGTAACTTTGGCTAATGGCCAGAAGGTGCAACTAGGTGTTAACCAGGGCGATACTAGTACCTTTGTTACTTTCCCAGCAGGATCAGGGATTAATGAAGATGGTAGCAATATCACGGCTATTGACTTCGTGTTTGATAACATCATTGCTGGGACCAAGGTGCTCGCAACTTATAACAGCAATGGTATTTTAAACAAAAAAGATGGCGACCACGCCGACTACCAATTGATGTTTAACTCAGACCAAGTTAGCGATACCGTTGATGTTAAGCAGGAATTAACTGTTAAGAATCCAGCTTCTAAGTCAATCTTCTTTACTGGTGGGGTCTTTGGCTTTAAAGATGGTGCTTACCAACCAACAGACACTGTTAATAATGGGAACAAAGCTGAAATTCGCTACGTTCTGCAAAATGCAACTGCACCAACTAATGATGCTAGTTCATATATAATTGTCATTCCTAAGGGCTTTGATATCGATAAAAATGATATTCATATTACGCAAGTTTCACAATGGGTTGGTGGCGCCCCTGATGACTTATTGAAGAATAAGTTAGCTACGTTAACTGACTTGGGTTATATCGGAAAGAATGGCGAACATGTCTTCCGCATTGATTTAACCTTTACCCCAAGTTATGGTCGTCCTGTTTGGGTTGGTGGTGCAACTCCACAATCGACAATGACGATTACAGCTAACAAGAAACAATTACCAGGTAGATATCAATATAAGAATCCTGGCGAAGTCAAGGGTGACGATGTAGTTGGCTATTGGGCAGACAGAAGCGAAGCCATCAAGAATAACCCTAAACTTAAGGACGAAAAGGGACAAGAACTCCTTTATAAGGTGGACGATGTAAACCATGCCAGTGACCAGGCAAAGGACTTCACTTTCAAGAATGGTGACCAGTACAAGCTTATCTCGATGATTTATGGTTTACCGGGCGCTAATAATGGGCTTAACTACATCCTAACTTCATCATCCACTTATGGTAAGGATAATCGGATTAAGGGTGACCTCAATGTTGATTACTCTAGTGAAGACCCAGAGGATACCCCGGCAACCAACAATTATGACACTGCTCATAAGAAGGATGGCTATACTGGTGACCTGGTATTAATCAATTACCTAAACGATAA
>HHCFJ05602__coassemble_358_pt1 | contig 29264 bp, 33 predicted proteins | sample HHCFJ05602__metabat2_low_PE_014 | metagenome-assembled genome bin HHCFJ05602
GCCCTACACATTTGATTTGTCGAAACTTTGTTCAGTTTTCAAAGATCTACTTTATAAAAAGTTGTTTGCTTGAAACAACTCATTCATAATAGCATTTCAAGTTTCATGCGTCAAGCATAAAATTTAAAAAATCTCACTGCCGTAAGAAGTGATTTGATAACTCCTTATCAGCAACGAGATTTATAATATCAATTCCTACCCATAGGGTCAAGAACTTTTTTCACTTTTTTTATCGATATCCGCCAAAGCTTGCTCAACCCACTCATCAAGGCGGTCTGCAATCGGGGCAAACCCTTCCTCAACATGGCGGTTAGTCCAGTAATGTTTATACTGGTTGGGCGCAACGTTTGTGTGGTAAAAGTCAAACTTTTTCTCTAAGCACCGCAACGATAAACTGATCTTTTGCGTATACTCATCAATATCAATGATCATCACCCGAACCCGTTGTCCTACTTGGAGTAAGTCGTAGATATCACTAATATAACCATTGCGACACTCGGAGATGTGAATCAACCCCTGGGTATCATTATCAAGGGAAACAAATGCTCCATAGGGTTGAATCCCCGTCACTTTGCCCTCAATAACCATCCCAATTCTATATCGCATATTAATCCCGATCCTTCACCGCAATCTTTTCGATCACAATATCCCGACCAGGTTTGTCTCCTGGCATCGTTGGTTCTTTAGCGATCTTGTCTACAACTTCCATTCCAGCTACCACTTGACCGAAAACGGTATGACGGTGATCAAGCCACGGTGTGCCCCCCTTTTGATAAGCAGCTACGATTTCTTCAGGATAATGCGCCCGCTTCATTTCAGCTGCCATTGAATCAGAGAGGTTCTTGTTTTGGACGATAAAGAACTGACTTCCATTAGTGTTTGGACCAGCATTGGCCATTGACAATGCTCCGCGGAGGTTAAACAACTGGTCAGAAAATTCATCTTCAAATTCTTTTTCCCAGATACTGCTACCCCCCATACCGGTTCCGGTTGGGTCTCCCCCTTGAATCATGAAATCATAGATCACCCGGTGGAAAATTGTCCCATCATAGTAACCATTACGCGCTAAAGTCATGAAGTTTTCAACTGCTTTGGGCGCTAGTTCTGGAAAAAGGACACATGTAATATCCCCCAGGTTGGTCGTAATTGTTACCTGTGGCGTCGTATCTGTATTTACTGCTAATTGTGGATACATCAACATCACTTCCTAATATTTAGTTTTGGCAATCAAAAATATTTTAACACGAAACCTACTATGCTACTATTGTTTTCACTTTAGAGCGATACTTTGCTTTTAATTCATGTTCAGTGTATCGTTAGTAATGCTATTACTTCATTGTGGAGGAAACGAGAATTGGAAAACTACTATGATATAACTATTATCGGTGGCGGACCGGTGGGCTTGTTCGCTGCGACATACGCTCGGATGCACCTTGCCCAAACCCAAGTGATTGAAAGTCTCGATCAGAGTGGTGGGCAAGTCAGTGCCCTTTTCCCTGCTAAAGAAATCTACGATATCCCCGGCTTTACCCGTTTGACGGGGCAAGAATTGATTGACAATTTAACCCGCCAGGCCCAACACTATGGACCTGAAATCAAGCTCAATCAAACTGTCCAAGAAATCATCACGACCGACCAGGGGTATGAAGTGGTTACGAACCAAGGTTCCAGCTTTACCAAGACAATCATCGTTGCTACCGGAGCAGGAGCTTTCCAACCCCGTAAACTCCGTTTACCAGAAGCAGGTCCCCTAGAAGGAACCAAAGTCTTTTATTTTGTTAAGGACCAGACACCTTTTATTGATCAAGACATTGCCATCGCTGGCGGCGGTGATTCCGCGGTTGATTGGGCCTTGCACTTAGCCGAAGTTGCGCACTCAGTAACCCTGATTCACCGGCGAGATCAGTTTCGGGCACTTGAAAGTTCAGTCGCAAAATTGGAACCTGCAGGCGTTAAGCTGGCCACTCCTTATACCATCCGTGCTTTGGCTGACCACAATGAAAAATTAAAATTAACTTTAAAAAAGGCTCGGAGCACTACAAGTGAGGAACTGGTTGTTGATAAACTACTAGTGAACTATGGATTTGTTTCCAACAACAATATGGTCCGCAGCTGGGGGCTTGATACTGACAAACGCGGTATCACCGTTGATCGGACGATGATGACTTCACGCCCTAATATCTTTGCCATTGGCGACGCAGCCTCTTATCCTGGCAAGACACCTTTGATTGCTACTGGCTGGGGCGAAGCACCTATTGCAATCAACGCCGCCCTCAATGCGATCTATCCAGACCGAAACCAAGCTCTCCATAGTACACAACTCATCAAAAATTTTGTAAAGGACTAGTGGATCATGAGTTACTTAATTGATTTTATCCTCCACATTGACGAACATTTAATCACGATTGTTAATATGTTTGGCGATTGGACATATTTAATCTTATTCGCCATCATCTTTGTTGAAACTGGGGTAGTCATCATGCCGTTCTTGCCGGGGGATTCCTTGCTCTTTGCGGCAGCTGCAATGGCGGCCAACCCTAAGTATCACCTTGATATTTGGATCTTTGTGGCTTGCTTCTTCATCGCATCCATGTTGGGAGATTCTTCTAACTATGCGATTGGCCATAAAGTCGGTCACTCCCTAACTAAGAATTCATTTTTGAGTCGCTTTATCCGCAAAGATGATTTAGTTAAAACTGAACTTTTCTTTGAAAAGCACGGAGGAAAGGCCATCATCATTGCCCGCTTCATGCCAATCATTCGGACGTTAGTTCCGTTTGTAGCTGCTAGCAGCGGTTTCCCCTACAAAACCTTCCTTCATTACAATCTTTTAGGGAACGTCCTGTGGGTAATCATCTGTTGTAGCGGGGGTTACTTCTTTGGTAACTTCACGATCGTTAAGGAACACTTCTCCCTAATTATTTTGGGCATCATTGTTGTTTCCTTAATTCCAGCAGTGGTTGGTGCGCTCAAGGCGCGCTTGAGTAAATAATTGATATAAAACAAAAGGATCGCGGTTTGAAGCCACGATCCTTTTTTCTTATTCACGTTGTCGTTGAGTAAATAACACCCAGATTCCCAGCAAGATTCCCCCAATAAAGAGCGCAAAGAATAATCCAAAGCATATAGCAAAATAATAGCTCGGCAATAAATTAATGATCTGATCTCGTCGTGGATCAAACAGCCAATCCTGATTACGGAACAATAGTTGATGAAAAATGACAAAGAAATCATTAAAATCAACTATTGCTAAACTTGCTAAACAAATGCTAATACCAGCAACACCACGCAATACCAGCCGGGCGAGCCACAGCGAGTATGCATCATGACTCCACCGCCATACTGGTTTAATGAGCGCTGTTATCCCGATAAAACCAATATACACTCCCCAAACTAGGTGTTTAACATCCTGAAAATGGGTCTGTGCTGGTACAGATAAAGCCAGGTGACCACCAATTGTTGTCCGGGTAGGAAAGTTAAGGAATTGCCACACCCGCAAGTATTCTCGGAAAGCAGCTTGGTCATTAAGTCCCAAGCTTTGGCCCCAGTGATAGTGGCGAACCAAGACCCAATATAAGGGCAGACAATTTACCGTAATAATAATTGCCCCTAGTAATATCCAGCCACTAATAACTAGACCACAGATTATTCCCCGCTTTTTACTTGGCATAATCTGGTCATCCTTATTCAATCACCCAATCATCCAGCGTATCCAACTCAATCGTTGGCTGTTGCGGCTTTTGGGCTACCTGCTCTTTAGTAGAAACCCCGGTATAAACCAACATCGTGTCAATCCCAAAATTGATCCCTGCCGAAATATCCGTCATGTAGTTATCACCAACCATTACTACTTCGTCTTTGGCTAACCCTAACCGCTTCAATGCTTTTTCCATAATAATGGTCTCAGGTTTGCCAATATAAGTTGCTTTTTGTTGGGTAGCTCGTTCTACCAAGGCGATGATTGAACCTGCTCCTGGAACTAAGCCCCGTTCATTGGGCAAGTTAGTATCTGCATTGGTTCCGATAAACTTAGCCCCACGCTTGATTGCTAAAGTAGCTAGTTCAAACTTGTGGTAAGTCACATCATAATCCAAACCTACCACTGCATAATCTGGGGTAGTTTCTTCAAACTGAAAACCCTGGTCCAACAAAGCCTGTTTTAGGCCTAATTCACCAATTGCGTATACAGATCGTTTTTTAGGATCCAAGTCAGCCAGATAATCCGCTGTTGCTAATGCACTAGTATATACCTGGTCAGGGGTAACATGGATATCGAAGTTGTCCCCTAAGTTAGCAACCACCTTTTCTGGTGTCTTGGTACTATTATTAGTCACAAATAGGATCTGCTTACCTTTCTCTTGAAGTCGTTTAATAAACCGTTGGGCCGCCGGGATCTTTTCTTTTCCCCGATACATCGTTCCATCTAAATCAATCATATATCCTTGATAACTCTTCACTATCTCTTACCTCACTTCTGCCTAATTGTAAAACCACGATTTGTCTTATTATCGCGTGAACGCTTTTTATTATAATTTTTATGCTTAGGGTTCCGCCGCCGTGATCGGTACGTTTTTTCGCCATTATCATTCCGCTTTTCTGCAGAATGATAACCTCTTTTGTTATTGCGCCGGGGTTTACGTCCTGGCTTGGATCCCCCAAGGTTTTGGAGGATAAAGTACGCACAGCCAAAATTACAGTATTCGTCCAGGTAATCTTGAATGTGGTCAATGTTTTGTCCTGAACTTCCCTGCTTACTATTGCTGGCATAAAATCCCCGCAACCGTAATTGGTCATAACCCCAATCACCCAGAATATAGTCGTATTTGGTTAAAATACTGCTAAACCGTTCTTCCAATTTTTCAATATTAAACCCCTCACGGTAGTTACTGATTAACCGATACGGATGACCATCAATCGTTAGTTCCGTCGCATTTTTCATCTTAATATGACTAGCAAAAGCCTTGATCGTTTCGGCCTTTTTAGCCAATTGTTCTTGACGTCGCTCTTTTTTCTCGCTATTCACTAGCTCCCCTCCATCAAACAATATACTTCAATTATAAACAGAAATCTTATTTCAATGCTATTTTTCTTTATCGGCGCTTTTGATAATCAATTTTCTTTTCTGTCACCATCATCACAATATCATCCCGGCTAAAAGGTGTGCCAAAAGGGATGGACCGGTGCAGATAATCTTTCTCAGGGCTATCCACACCAACGTTGATATTTTCTGCCATGTTGACAGCACGGTTATGAATATGCCCGTGTAAATTGATCCGATTTTTGGCCGGGCCCACGATCATTGGGTAATGGGTCAAAAAGAACTGATACTTGGCAAATTTTAGCCGAATCCCTACTTCATGAAAGGTAAACTTGGGCTTACCATTGACAGTTATATTATGCTTGGCAAGATACTTAAACAGTGTTTGGTTGTCATGGTTTCCCTTAATAAAGCAGATGTTACCATTGAGGCGCAATAACAAACTTAATAACCGGGCTAATTCCGCTGCCTTAGTACTAATGAGAGCAATATCGCCCAAATGATACACCTGATCAGTTGGTGCTACCGTAGCATTCCAGCTATTAACAATTTGCTCATTCATCTCGCCAATAGTCAAGAAATGGCGGTCAGCAAACCGGGCATTATGCACGATCCCTGGATGAAAGAAATGAGTATCCGCAGTAAAAAAGTCCATTTTTTCACTTCCTTGTTTATTTGACAAATAGTAAAGAGGTGGGCCACACCAACTAGATTAGTTAGCACTTCCCACCTCAGATTAAACGACCAGGTTCTCCTATTCCCGGTCAATGATATTAATTATTTTCACGATGACGCATCCGGATGGCTACATAAAGAGCAATAAACCAAATGATCGCAGCAATCAGTGCGTATAAGGTGGTCTTTTCCAAGCATAATACTACCGCAATAAAGACCAAAAATGCCAATACCAAGTAGTTGGAAAGAGGATACAACGGCATTTTGAACGTTAATTTTTGTTCTGCTTGCTTTGAGAGTGACTTCCGGTACTTGATATGGGCAACAACAATTGCTCCCCAAATGAACAAGAAGCACGTTGTTGCGACACTCGAAACAAAGTTAAACAAGGATGTATTAGGAATGATGAAGTTAGCAATAACTGAAATTGCGATTACCATTGCAGAGAAGATCAAGCCGTTAGCTGGGACCTGGGTCCGTGAGAGCGTGCTCATCTTGCGGGCAAATTTTGATTTGCCATGGTAATTCAAAGAAAATAACATCCGTCCGGTTGTAAACAAGGAACTGTTAGTTGCTGAAGCAGCGGCCGTCAGGACAACAAAGTTGATGATTCCTGCAGCCATAGTCACCCCAATATTTTCAAACACCTGAACAAAGGGACTGGAAGAAGCAGTAATGTAATTCCATGGATAAATACACATTAATGCCAGCAACGATCCAACGTAAAACAAGATTACCCGCGTAGGAATCTCGTTGATTGCCTTAGGAATAACTGTTTCTGGGTCTTCAGCTTCAGAAGCAGTTACCCCAACCATTTCAATCCCAATGAAACCAAACGTTACCATTTGGAATGAAAGAACGAAGCCTTTCCACCCCTGGGGTAAAAAGCCCCCTTCGCTAAAGAGGTTACTCAAGCTGGCATGTCCCACTGGTGTTCGGTAGTTGACTGCAACTAAAACGATTCCCGCGATGATGAGCGCAACAATCGCAACAATCTTGATCAAAGCAAACCAAAACTCCATCTCCCCGAATAACCCGACCGTGATCAGGTTAATTAACAGCAACAACCCGATCAATATCAGCCCGGGTAACCACTGGGGAATATGGGGGAACCAGTATTTGATATACATCCCACTCGCCGTAACATCAGCCATAGCGATGGTAATCCAGCACACCCAATAGGTCCAACCGGCAATAATACCGACATCTTTCCCGAGGTACTTGGCGATAAAATCAATAAACGAATGCGTATCCAGGTCAGAGAGTAGCAACTCCCCCATGGCCCGCATCAGTAAAAAGCAAATCGCACCAGTGATCAAATACGCTAGGACAATTGCCGGCCCCGCTGAGTGAATCGACTTACCAGACCCTAGGAATAACCCAGTTCCGATCGTGCCCCCCAGCGCAATCAACTGAACGTGACGACTTTTCAGACTTCGGGCATATTCTTTTTTCTCGGACATATCGTAACTCCTTCAATAATGTTTGACACTGTTTCTAATTATTACATAAATGTGTTTCAAATGTTACATTATTTTTAATTTATAGTAAATTCATCGTTTGCCCTTTAAAAAAACTTTAATAAGTGCACTTCTTTTTCATGAAAAAAAGCAACTAAGCACTCCCCAGGGCAAAGTTCGTTTTTATGAGCATAAAATGTGAATAATATGAATACGGACGGAAAAGAATGTTCAACTCATGCGGTCATTCTTTTCCGTCCGTATTCCTGCTAGCGTCTGCGGAAGAAAAAATCCTTCCCAGGCACTATCAATCCTGCGGCAAGTTACCCTAGTAACTATACCGCCTAAAAAACCACACTATTTCACTACAACATTGGCTACCAGAAATGCTTCCAATTCATGCACAAACTTGGCAAATTCGTCTTGATTCTTAATCTCAGGGAAGTCCCCCAACAAAACTTGGCTAGCTTGCTGGGCATTGCCCCCCTGCTTTTGTACTACCAAAATAGCTTTGCGTGCTTGCGTATTTCCAAATAAGCCTTGAGGTAAATTTAGTAATGCTTGCAAATATCCGACCTGTTGGATGTACTTCACTAATGGGAGTCCTGCCGGTGTCTGGAATAAACCAGCTGGAACAATAAACACCCCCACCCCACCGGGCTTGAGCGTATTCAAACTTTGTTCAATCAGTAAGTGGTGCGCAAACGAATGTCCCTCTTGGTTATGAGTTGCAAATTTTTCTGCTTTTTCATCAATTGGGTAGTACCCAACAGGTAAATCGCTGACGACTGCATCGACCGCTGGAACCAATAATGGATCCAGCCCATCCTGGTGGAACAAATCCACTTTAACTTGTTGTAACTGGCTACTCAAGCTTGCCAACGTCAACAACGTATCATCGTTGTCAACCCCCATTCCTGTTACATCTTGGTTGGGCAGGTGGTTCAACAAGGTAAACAATAAATTGCCTGTTCCCACTCCCATATCCAGCAAGCTGAGCTGGTGATGATTACGGAAAATCACTGTCAAGATATTAGCCAGTAACAACCCGATTGTATCTGGCGTCATCTGGTGGTTAGGTTGAATTGCTTCTTGCTTATAACCTTTAAGAATCAATAATTGCACTAACAAACGAACATCATCCGCTGCTAAGGTAGTTAGATCGACTTGGTCATACAGGTCCTGTAGTTTAGCAATAGTCGCTGGCTTGGGATGCCCATCTTCAACCTGGATCTCCCCTGTCAGGAGGTTGTCCCCTGTTTCAATCAAGGCATCAAAATAATCGAGGTCCATATCTTCTTGCAGTAAAGCAATTGTTTGCCCTAAGATCTGCAAATTAGGTTCAACTTTGGGATTAAGTGCCATTTTCCTTCCTACTATAATAGTTGCTTGGCCCAGATGTGGCTTTAAATGAGCAACTATTTAGCTTTTCCTTTCTATATCTTCTTACCGTGGATACTACTTGGTCCAATAAACATCCTGCTTCAAGGCTGCTATTCCGGTAAGCTCAACTAAAACTAGTCCTTTTATGGATCACTTTTTCAATTCTATATAGATTTAAGCATGATTTCAAGCTACCCGCCTTATTTTTCAAAGCAATACTGTTGGTTATTGGACAAAGTTACAACATAATGTCCTCCTTGCCAGACAACCTTTCCTTCCGGATAAGTCCCTGCATGGCGCTGGTCGTAACGCAAGCGGTTCATTACCGTTTGTGCTTGGTTGGTATTGATCATTTCCTGATAACTCATGATTCGGGCGTAATAACACAAACTCTGTCCAACTGCCACCATTCCCAAAATTCCCAACAACAATAAGCATGTAACCATCGTATAAGCCTTAGTCCGCCGGTATCTAACTTTCAGCATACGGAGCCATCACCACCCTTCGTTGGTACTGCTTGCCACTGATGGTGGCTTTTATGGTCAAAATGCCCGCCTGGTATGTATAGTGAATTTGATCGACATGATATAACAACGGAATCCGTCCCTTAAAGTCACTTGGCCGGGCAGGCGTGAGGGCTTTTTTCATAATTAGTTCTTTTTTATCAGGTTTATGAAGTAAACAGTAATATGCTTTTTCTGGCGGCAAATAAAATACCATTAACGAATCTGACTCAGAACAAGGTTGTAGCTGCAGGCGGTCCATTGTCAGAACTGTAATCAGGTGTTCCCACATCACTCTGTCTTGTTGCTGCGTGGTCCGTTGCGGTGAATAGAGTATCTGGGCTAATCCATTAATCAAAAGAATAGTCACAGCTGTAATCCCTAGGGCAATGATCGTTTCAAGTAAAGTGAATGCTTTACTCTTGGGGGACTTTTGGCGGTAGTTCATCTTCTTTCACCTCATACAAGCGCTGACGACTCCAATTGAGCTGCTGGTAAGACTGGTTTAATTGAGCGTATACTTGCCGTTCACGGCGGACTAAGACCTGTTGATTGCATGCAACAAGCATTATCCCTAAACTGATGAAAGTTAGGCCTAACAAAGCTTCAGCTAGCACAAAAGCTTTATGTTTAGGTTTGATAAATTGCATAACGTCCTCCTACTCCCAACTGAAAAGCCACACGATAACCGGGTCCTGGTTGCCTAGCGTCCAAGTATACTGACTGGGGCATCACATTACCGGTCGCGGTCAGCTTGATTTCATAGTAAGTCCGCGGGCGAAGACGTTGGGGGTAGGGCAAATGTCCCCAACTATTACGCTCCCCCCGCATAAAAACAACTTCATCGCGATAAAAACATAAGCGCGCACTTTTATTAGCAGTCATGTATTGGACAGTTCGATCCCACTCCGTATCGAAGCGGTGCCAAAATATTCGTTCCTGCGTACTTTGCCACGTCTGGCGTGCCGGTGGAAACCCCAAAAGTATTAATGCTGCTGTTATCGCCAACACGACGAGCATTTCGACCAAAGAAAAGGCCCCATAGCGTTTATTTTTCATGGCTAATCTCTAAATGTTCCCGCTTGATTGCTTCTACCTGACTAGCAGTAAGATACTTAGCTTGTTCTAAGTCAGCAACCGTCACACTGTTCACGTTATGGTCATTCATGTACAACTGCGCCTGCGTATTAAGCTCAGTCTGCAATGCATTGCGGTTAATTTTACTGGCATTTTTTCGTTGGGCAGCCACATTGGGGAGAATGATCAACACCAGTAGCGAAATAATAAATAACACCACTGCCATCTCTAACAAGGTAAAAGCCGGTACCTTTTTAGCCAAATATTTCTTCATTTATATACATATACTCCTTCCAAACTATGATATAGGGGTAATAGAATCGCCAAGTAAGTGCCGATAATCAAGCAAGCAATAATAACAAAGAGGAGGGGTTGAATGTAGTTCATCATCTGTTCACTCTTTTGCAATAATTTCTTGTAAGCTAGCTTGGAATAAACTAAAAGTTCTGTCCCCAGTTGAGACAAAGTCTGCCCCTTACCGATGAAATAAGTCAACTCTGGCGGTAAAAAAGGATAATGCCGAATAAATGTTGATAAGCTCTGACCAGAATTGATATGCCGTTCTAACCGTTCCCCTAACTGATAAAACAATGATGCAGGGTCAAAAACCAAGAGATATTCCCTAATCTGCTTGAGGTCCATCCCACTTTTCAGCAGCATTCCGATATTAAAGGAAAGATAATAGTAACTATATTGTGAATACAGTTTACCGATAATTGGTAAACTCACATACCAGCTGCTCCGTACTACCGCTCCTTGTTTCCGCCACCACCAACCGACCCGCAATAAATACACCACTAAAACGCTTAGTAACACTACTCCTATATACTTGAGTACTAACCACCAACTGATAAAGTTGGTTTGGTCAAAATTGCTAAAATGAGTTAACTGCGGAAATAACCATATTTTGACCGCTATAATAATCCCACCAATCACAACAAACAAAGCCACTGGGTATGCTAATAGTGCTCGCAAACGGGCCTTTTGGCGTATTCGGGTAGTCAGCAATTGTCCCAGCTGTTGCAAACTCCGGTCCAAAAAGCCATGCTTTTCTGCAATCATGATCTGGCTATAAGAATTAGTAGCAATCCTCCCTGCCAATGCCTGCCCTAAACTTTGTCCTGCTTGCAATTGTGTATTAATTTGCGTCAAAAATGATTTTAGTTCCGGTGCTAATCCCTGCATCATAGTAAGTGCTGTTTGCAATTGAAAACCTGCCTGTAATAAGTCGGCCAGCAATGAGAAAAATAACACTTGCTGGCGCAACGGTAAGCGTGTTTTGGGTGGGCGTAAATACTTAGCAGCCTGGCGGTTAGCCTTAGGATTAGCCTTCTTGGAAAGCGGCCACTGTTTGTGGGGTGATCCACCCCGCTTGTTGACATCGCGCAAGGTTCTCCCTCCATTCCGTCGTCATTCCTGCCTGGGGCCTTCGCAGTGCTTCTTGATCCCAACCAACCACTTGATCGAAAAGGACTCGCTGGTCACCTTGAATAGTTGGCAGTAACCGCTGGTATGAAATTAAATTCAATACCTGGCCTAACTCCTGCTCGTCGACCCCCAAATTTACTAAGCGCTGATATACCCCATACACGTTACGGGCATGGACCGTGCTCAAGACTAAATGCCCACTCAGAGCTGCCCGGACAGCAATCTGAGCTGTGCCTGTATCCCGAATCTCACCAATTATGAACACATCTGGATGGTGACGTAATGCTACCCGCAATAGCTGTTCATAGGTCATATCCGCCCGGTCATTAACCTGGATTTGGAGAAAACGCTCTTCTTGAATCTCGATCGGGTCCTCAATACACAGCACCATCTTACCCGTCAATTGGCGGGCAAAATGATACATCGCTGTCGTCTTACCACTCCCCATCGGCCCGGCAAATAAAACTAAGCCTCGTTGTTGGCACGCTTGGCTAATCCGCTGCCACTGGTCAGCAAAGAAATACCCTTGCTTGAGCTGGGCATGGGGATACAGCAGGCGGATTACCAGGGACTCCCGGTCACGGTAGTCCCCAACCGCCGACAAACGACAGTGAATAGTCTGGTCCGCATGTTTAAACTGCCACGCTCCCAACTGGGGGCGGCGCTTTTCCGTCAAGGACATATCACTATTAAACTTCAGGTAGTTGATCATCTTTTGCCCCTCTGTATGGGGAACACGTCGGTATTCATAGTGTAGCCCCTGACAGTCAAAGCAAATCAAATATTCCCCGTGGCGAGGAAGAAAATAGATATCCCCCGCTACCATCTCCGCAGCTGCTGTGAGTACCTTGTGCGCTGCTCTTTGCATAAAAAATCCCTCCTTTACAATCTAAATACGAAAGGAGGGGGAATTCTAACAAAAAAACCCGGAAGAAAGTCCGGGTCTAATCTCGATTCTATGTTACTGGGTTGTCCCACTAACTGGTATTGAATTAGTCTTCAGGGTATTCAGCAGAAGTGAACACTTCGGAAACGTCATCTTCATCTTCAAGCTTTTCAATCAGGCGGTTAAGCTGTTCAACCTTGTCTTCCGGTACAGGAACAGTGGTTGTTGGAATCATTGTTAATTCAGCAGTAGCTAAATCATACTTCTTTTCCAATTCAGCCTTAACATCAGTGAATGCCTTTGGATCAGTATAGATTTCAAAGACTTCATCTGCTGATTGTAAATCTTCTGCCCCAGCTTCGATAACGTCTTCAAACATTTGGTCTTCATCAACGTCCAAACCTTCACGAGCAATTGCAATGTAGCCCTTACGGTTGAACATGAAACTAACGGAACCAGTTTCACCAAGACTACCACCATTACGGTTGAAGTCACCACGCACAGCAGATGCTGTCCGGTTACGGTTGTCAGTCAAAGCGTGAACTAAGATAGCAACACCTGCTGGGCCATAACCTTCGTAAGTGATTTCTTCGTAGTCTTCACCACCAGCACCAGAAGCCTTATCAAGGGCACGCTTGATGTTGTCCTTTGGCATGTTAGCGCTACGAGCTTTGTCGATCATTAACCGTAATTGCGGGTTAGAATCTGGGTCAGGACCGCCACTCTTTGCAGCCACATAGATCTCTCGTGATATTTTTTGGAAAATTTTTCCACGTTTAGCATCTTGAGCAGACTTTCTGCCTTGGATGTTATGCCATTTTGAATGTCCTGACATTTTTACTACCTCTTTCCAATCTTGATAACTGGCAATATATAGCCAAATTAAATATTACCAAAGAAATTTGAATTTTACAATCCTATCCGCCTAATCAATGCGACCGTTTTCTTTGCCGAATGCCAAAGTAAATCACCAAGATCAAAATGGCAGTCAAGGCTCCGGTACCATCTAGCATAACGTCTTGAAAAAGCGGCGTCCGCCCACCCGTCAGCATCTGGTGAAACTCATCGCTGGCAGCATAACCTAGACAGGCCAGGTAGCAAACTACTCCAGTCAACCCGAGATTTCGGAGGCGGTCCTTGAGGCCAAGGACCATAAACCATCCCATTAAAAAATATGTCCCATAGTGGGCACACTTTCGGATGAAAAACTCTACCATTTTAGCATAGCCTAAAGCAGATAATGATACATGTTCTCCGGCATACGTAAAATCAATTCCTTGGAGGAGCTTCAGTCCCGGCTGGCCTGGCAAAAAGTGATGGAGCTGGGGCACAATCGTCTGCTGGTGGTAAGTCTGGGCCGAACTATAAAACAGCACTACCATGATTACAACCACGATTCCAAGGTAGATATTAGGATTAAGCTGACGTTTTTTCATTCTTTCCCCTCTTTACTAGTACTATAAGTCGAAGCTAGTTATTGAACTACCCCAACTTATCCTAAAACTCCGTTTCTTAACGATTTGAAGCTGGGGATTCTAGGAACACCCATAACTTGCTATTTAAAACGTATTTTAAACAGTAGAGGTTCAGGCTATTTTACTAAGGTACGTTCCATACCTTTTTTGTTTAAGCTAGAGTTTTTAAACCTCTAGCTAAGATATTTTTAGCGGCATTCACATCACGATCGTGATGCGTTTGACAATTAGGACAACCCCATTCACGAGTATCTAGCCATTCTTGTTGTGTTAACTTATCAAAATTATGATTTTTCTTACCACAATTAGAACAGATACGACTAGTATTTTTAGGGTCAACAATGATTAGTTGTTTTCCATACCAGGTACATTTGTAGTCTAAAAGACTAACCAACTTAGACCAAGCTGCATTGGCAATTGATCTGGATAGATGATGGTTTTTTAACATACCGTTGGTATTTAATTTTTCAACTACGATTACATCGTAATCTTTAACTAATTTCGTAGTGATTTTATGTAAGTAATCTAAGCGTTGGTTAGCTACTCTATTTTTTAATTTAGCCACTGTTTTTCTCTCAGCTTGATAACGTGGAAATTGTGTTAATTTTGTTCTAGGAAAAAGTACTTTTTTGTATCTATCAAACGCAATTTCAACTTTAGCCTTGTGTAAACGACGTGCTAATTTACGTTCATGTAATCTTAATTTAGCTTGCATGTCTTTATCAAAACAGATTGTATCATGCTTAATTCCATCAGAAGTAATGATTAAATCAGACAAGCCTAAATCAAGTCCAATTACTTTTCCTGTCTTTTTAAAAGTTTGATTTTCACTTTCAGTTAGAACAGAAATATAATATTGACCTTGACTGTTAATTCTAAGGGTAACAGCTTTGATTTTACCTGTAATTTTCCTACCAGTACGATACTTAACTACTCCTAGTTTAGGTAACTTAATGTGATGATGATCTAAAACTTGGATATTATTTTGAATAGCTTTACTGGTATATGCTTGAGCGTATTTTTTGCGTTTAAATCTTGGAAAACCATTTCTTAGTTTCTTGTTGAAAAGCGTTTAAATGCGTCATCTAAATCACGGTTAACTACTTGAAGTGAGGTTGATTCTGCTTGTTTTAACCATGGATATTCTAACTTCATGGCTTTTAACATATTATTCATAGCAAAATGATTTTGATACTTTGCGTCTTTATTATTTTTATGACGTTCAATCTGCATATTTAGCATTTGATTCCATACAAAACGAACACAGCCAAAATTAACTAGCAATTGTTCTTTTTGTGTTTGATTAGGATAGATTCTAGCTTTGATTGCCTTAAGTACCATGTTTTTTAACCTCGCTTTCCTTAGAATTATGCCTTTATTTTACCAAAAAAGAAACACGAAGTATTTAAAAAGGCGATTCATCTGCCACTTATAGAAGTGGCAGTATTCTCGCCCTCTTGGGATAAAAAATAAGAAGAGCTGGTTATATGACTCTCCTTATTCAATAACTTATTTAGTTGATGCACGTTTAACGTACCCGTAAGGTAAGAGAATTGTCTTGTCTTCTTCGACGTCTTCTTCTTTATTCATCATCTTCGTCAAGTACCGCATAGATACTGCCCCAATATCATATAGGGGTTGGGTAATTGAAGATAACTTTGGCCGTACCATCTGGGTAATCTCGGAGTTGTTGCTAGTAACCAATTCAAATTCTTCTGGGACTTTGACCCCAGCATCCAGGGCACTATTCAAAACTCCAGCCGCTAACCGATCATCACCCACATAAGCAGCAGTAACCCCCGCTGCAGCCAATGCTGGCCAGATTGTTTCCCCAGCATGGTAACTGTAATCTGTTTCAAAAATCAAATTCTCGTCAAATTCGATGTTGTTTTCAGCCAGAATTTCTTTATAACCCTTCAACCGGTATTCACCGTTAATTGGGTCAGATAGTGGACCAGAAATGAAAGCAATGCGGTCGTTGCCATGAGAAATCAAATCACGCACAGCTTCCTTAACAGCAGCTACGTAGTCGATGTGGACACTTTCAACTTCGTTTTCAGGATCCACTGACCCCGCCAAAACGATTGGGGTCCGCGTCCGTTTGAATTCTTCCCGCAACTGGTCGTCCATGTGGTTTCCCATAAAAATGATACCATCAACTTGCTTAGCTAATAAGGTGTTTAAAACTTGAATTTCTTTTTCTTTATTATCATCAGAGTTGGCCAAGATGATGTTGTACTTGTACATCGTTGCCACATCATCAATACCCCGGGCTAATGTTGAAAAGTAAACATTAGTTACGTCAGGAATGATTACCCCAACAGTAGTTGTCTTTTTGCTAGCTAAGCCCCGAGCAACCGCGTTGGGACGGTAGTCTAAGCGGTCAATAACTTCCAACACTTTTTTCCGGGTTGCTGGTTTAACGTTAGGATTACCATTAACCACCCGTGACACAGTCGCCATCGACACTGCAGCTTCACGCGCAACATCGTAGATTGTTACAGTTTGTTTTTCCATAATATAGCCTCCCATTATTTAGTTTTCATAACGATTTTCATCCGTAATGCTTAATCACTCTAGCAGATTTCACCTTTCATTGCAAGCGTTTCAATCTGTTTTTTCATTTGGTTTTCATATAGGCTTGGAACCGTGTGCTATAATTAATATTAGTTTTAATTTTTATAAAGGAGTACATCATTATGTCACATATCACTACTGTTCAAAATTGGCTAGCAACCAATAATCTTGATATTGCATATGTCAGTGATTGGAAGAATATCGAATACTTCACTGGCTTTAGCAGTGACCCAGTTGAACGGGTCTTAGCCTTGTTTATCTTCCCGGATCAAGATCCATTTATCTTTGCGCCAGCCCTAGAAGTCGGCTCAGTCAAGCAAGCTGGCTGGCAATATCCTGTTTATGGTTATCTTGACCATGAAGATCCTTTTGCATTGATCAAGCAACACATTAATGACCGGAAAAACAACCCCACCCAGTGGGCAATCGAAAAGGGATCATTAACAGTGGAACGCTATGAAGCAGTGCGGCACCAATTCCCGCAAGCTGAATTTGCTGGTGACCTGACCCCTGTGATCCAACAAGAAAAGTTACTGAAAACGCCAGATGAAATTCAAAAATTGATTGTGGCTGGTCAATACGCAGACAAGGCCTTTACTGTTGGTTTCAATGCACTAGCTCAAAATATGTCCGAACAAGATGTCGCAGCTGAAATTGATTACGCAATGCGGAAGCAAGGCATCATGCACATGAGTTTCGATACTATTGTCCAATCAGGTGCTAACGCTGCTGACCCACATGGCGCACCAAAGACGGACCTAATCCAACCAAACGCCCTTACTCTCTTTGACCTCGGGGTAGTTTACCAAGGTTATATCTCTGATGCTTCACGGACTGTGGCCTTTGGCGAAATCGACGATAAGCAAAAAGATATCTATAATGTTTGCTTGGAAGCCCAACTTACTGCACAAGCTAAGGCAAAGCCAGGGATGACCGCAGCTGAACTGGACCAAATCGCACGGGATGTGATCTCCAAGGCTGGTTATGGCGAATACTTCATCCACCGCTTGGGTCATGGGATGGGACAAAGTGAACACGAATTTCCATCTATCATGGAAGGAAACAATATGGAACTTCAACCAGGTATGTGCTTCTCCATTGAACCTGGGATCTACATTCCAGGCTTTGCTGGGGTCCGCATCGAAGATTGTGTTCACGTTACTGAAACTGGGGTGGAACCATTTACTCATACTTCCAAGGAATTGCGGGTTATCCCCCTGCGGTAATTAAGCTTGCGCATTTAGGTTAGTTGCTAACATTCGAACAAGATACTAAAGAAGAGCTCCACTTAATTGTGGGGCTCTTTTTCATGGCGGTATTTAGCAATAAAAAATACCTATTGCCTGTAAGGAGCACTCGTTCTCCTTAGTAGGTAATAGGTATCAGTCTTGTTTAACCCATCCTAGTCTTCAGTGTGGGGATAGAAGACTTGCACCCGTGGTTCATCTTCTTCGGTAAAGATCCCACTGTCAACAACGATGTCATCTTGGTAAGCTTCTTCTTCAGCAGGAGTTTGCATATCTTCTTTAACCTGGTTTAACCGGTCCTTGAGGTCAGCTGTACTCTGCTTCAGTGAGGCTAAAGTTGCTTGCATGTTGTCTTGTTGGTCTGCAAACTTCCCCTTCACTGTTCCCACTTGGTCCTTCATCCATTCAGAAAAAGTTTGTTCAGTAGTGGTTTCATCCATATATTCTGCAAAATACTTGTAGTATTTGAGCGCTGTTTGTTTGCCCTGGTCAACTGACTCATCAAGTTGACGTTTGAGTTGCGCCCTTTTTTCAGTGCTCATCTTAGCAACATAAAAAGCTGTCCCAGCAGCTGCTGCACCCAATCCTAGTAACCACTTGTTTTTCATAATCACTACTTCCTTTCTGAATCTGTTGTTTGCTTGCGTGCTTTAAAGGCACGATAAACCTTAAAAGCTTTACGTCCAGTATTGTACGCCAATGACATCTTGGTCGTCTTTTGAACGGAATCTTTGAGATGCCCAGCTAGATCTTGCCCTGCAGTGTTAAGGTCTGAAACGCTCTTGGCCAAATCAGCGGCAGCGTCAAATACTGGGTCAATCTTGGCTGACTTCTGGTTGATGTCAGCCATTAACGTATTAGTCTTTTGTACCAAATCTTCTACTTCGTGGGCGATCCCATCAGCATCATCGGTAAGCGTCTTAATACTTTTATTCATTTCATTAATCGTCTGCGTTAGTTTACTCAAAGAAACACAGATGAAAACAACTAAAAGTAAAAAAGCAAAAGCTGCGATCAGCCCGGCAAGTTGACCAAAAGTTAAGTTCATCCTAGAGACCCTCCTTGTTAATCTAAGAATATCATCAATATTTATAAACTTCAAATGTAAATGGAAACTGTTCCAAGCCTGATTGTTTGGTATCATTGAGATAGTCAATCACTATGTAACGAGGAGTCAATTATGCTTTTAAGTCCAATCATTAACCACCAACTCAACAAAGATTCACACTTTATTACCAAGTACATCACTAATCTCAACTGGGATGAAATCTTTGCTAAGATTGTTAACACAATTATCATTATTCTTGCTTTAAGCTTGCTCTTTTTCATCATCAATTCGGTCGGTAAAAAACTGATTAAAAATGCTTTTCGCCGGGCTCGCAAGGGCAATGACTACACCAAAGGGCGGGCTGGTTCAATCTACACCTTGAGCTTAAACATCTTTCACTATATCGTCTTGTTCTTTTACTTCTATGCCGTCCTCTCGGTGATGGGAATCCCCGTTGGCACCCTGATCGCTGGGGCGGGAATCGTCAGTGTTGCGATCGGCTTGGGGGCCCAAGGTTTTGTTACCGACGTTGTCACTGGCCTTTTCATCCTAATGGAACAACAATTTGCTGTCGGTGATGCAGTCAAAATTGGTACTATCACCGGGACAATCCATGCTGTTGGTCTTCGAACTACCCAGGTCAAAGGTTATGATGGAACACTGACCTATATCCCTAACCGTAGTATTACTATTGTCAGCAACATGTCCCGCAATGATATGCAAGCACTAATCAATATTCCCATCACGCCCAATATGGACATTGAAAAAATGGAAGAGATCATCATGCAGGTTAATAAAGATCTGACGCCGCAGCTTGATGCAGTGACCCAAGCTCCGGCCTTGATCGGGGTTGTTGAACTCCCCAGTGGCCAGTTAGTCCTCCAAACATCGGTCTTTGTCCAAAATGGCCAGCAGGCTAAGGTTAAACAACAGTTTTTAGCAGCCTACTTGGCAGCTTTACAGCAAGCAGGAATCGAATTGCCGGTAACTACCCAGCAAAAATTAAATAGTTAGCAAATGAAGAGAAAAGAACTCTTGTGTCAAGCTGTTCATCTCAAATCAAAGGATGGTTGGCGCAAAGTGCAGCCGTCATCGTTCGCACTTAGGTACTAGACTGACTGTTTTTTCCACAATGCATAAAAAATAGGGGCTAAGAGAAAACAAAATTTTCTCCTAGCCCCTAGTCATATTAATCGTTCAATTATTCATACTGGGCTGTAAAAACTACGTGTTGCCGGTGTTCCAAGAAGCCCACCATTGCAGTAACTCCCTTCATGATAGCTTCTTCCTTAGGTGCTAGGTGTTCAGAATGAAGGGAATATGGACTCTCCACCCCCAACCAGAACATTGTCCCGGGGATTTTGGAGATCAAAAAGCCAAAGTCCTCCCCCGTCATGGCCGGAGCCGTCTCAATAAATTCGACTTCCGGCTTTTGTTGCATATAGGCGATGAAATCTGCCGTGGTTTGGGGATTATTTTCTACCGGCAAATATCCTCCCTGATGCAAATCTAAGTCCAATTCGCAAGCAAAGCTCTGGGCGACTCCTTCCGCAATCGCCCGCACCCGCTTTTGAATCAGCTGGTTATTAACCTGGGTCAAAGCCCGAATTGTCCCGTCAATTTGGCATTCCCCGGCGATAACATTCCCTGTCGTTCCGGCACTAAAATGCCCCAGGGTCACTACCCCTGACTGAATCGGGTCAACGTTGCGGCTGACAATGGTCTGAATCTGGTTGACAAACTGTGCACCCGCTACCACCATATCATTGGCCTGGTGAGGATAAGCAGCATGCCCACTCTTGCCCGTAAAATGAGCGTGAATCTCACAGGTTCCGGCAAACAGCGTCCCCTGTCGACAACCAATTGCTCCCGCTGGTAGTTGGGGGTTGTCATGAAAGGCATAGATTTCATCAGGCATCCAAGCATCCAGTGCCCCACTTTCATAGAGTTGCTTGCCCCCACTAGCGTTTTCTTCGGCAGGTTGGAAGATGAAAGTCAAATTGCAAGCCGGCTTAACTTCTGCAAAGTGACTCAAAATCCCCAAAGCTACTGTCATATGAATGTCATGCCCACACGCATGCATCCGCCCTGGGTGCTGGGAAGCATACGGCAGGCCCGTGGCTTCCGTTACTGGCAAACCGTCAATGTCAGTCCGATAACCAATCGTCTTGCTTCCATCTGTCCCTAAAACATGGACCATGATTGCTGTTTTCCAGGTTTTGACCTCGAGGTGGTCCTGAGGCATGGCCTGGATAATCTTTAATAATTCCTTTTGCGTTTCAAATTCTTCCATCCCGATTTCTGGGATCTGGTGTAATTTACGTCTAATCTGAATCAGTTCTGGCTCGCTTAATGCCATTTTATCCCGCTCCTCATCTCAATTTTAATCTCCCCCTTATGATACTCTAGTCACAATAGTTTGGGTACCCGGGGAAAATTTTCTGCAATGATAATGAAAATTCCTTGACATGGTCTTATGGTAATGATAAATTCTAAACTACATTAAAAACGAATTAAAGACAACGACCAGAAGATTATGTTAGGTAGTTTGGGCAGAGATTTCTCGGCTGGTGGAAAGAGAAAGCAAACTTCCTAGCTGAACCACATCTGCCAGTTGCCCCGTTGAACCCTTAATAGTAGGCGGGGCCGGGTCTGCCCGTTAGCAGGAGAGTTTTTAACTCGCTGAGGTTAACTTTGTGAGAAGTTAACATATCTGAGGTGGGACCGCGTTATCAACGCCCTCTGAGCATAGTGCTCGGAGGGCTTTTTGTTTTGGATCAAAAAGGAGGGATTCCATGACTTATATCTTAGAAATACTTCCGTCACTTTTGGCGGGGGTCAAATTAACTCTAGCTGTTTTTGCTTGGACTCTAGTGGGGGCTTTACCCCTCGGTTTACTCGTCGCTTTAGGCTTGCTTTCCCGCTGGCACCCCTTACGTGCTAGTTTGCATTGTTATGTCTGGCTGATGCGGGGGACCCCTCTACTTTTACAACTGATCTTCGTCTTTTATGGCCTCCCGATTCTAGCTAGCTGGCTGACCTTACCCCGCTACGAAGCGGCGCTAGTAGCATTTATTCTCAACTATACTGCTTATTTTGCTGAGATCTTCCGAGGTGGACTGCAGGCAATTGACCAAGGCCAATACGAAAGTGCCCGCGTTTTACGCCTTACTTACTGGCAAACAATTAGTCGGATCGTTGCACCTCAGGTCATTAAAATTGTCCTTCCCGCCGTGGGAAACGAAGTCATCAACCTCGTCAAAGATTCCAGCCTGGTCTACGTGATCGGGTTAGGTGACCTCCTGCGGGCAGGAAACATCGCAACAGCACGGGACGTGACGCTAGTTCCCTTGCTTTTAGTAGGGTTGATTTATCTGGTATTGACCGCCCTTTTAACTTTGATCTTGAACAAGGTTGAACAGCGGTTTAGCTACTGGCGTTAAGGAGGGATTACCATGTTAGAATTACGCAATATCAACAAGAGCTTTGGCAACCGCCAAATCATCACCGACCTCAACCTTCAGGTGGAAGATGGCAGTATCCTATGTATTGTCGGTGAATCTGGGGGTGGGAAAACCACCCTTCTCCGCTGTATCAGTGGTCTGGAAACCATTGATAGTGGTCAACTTTTGGTTGATGGCCGCCCCTTTGATCCCCAAGCAACGACTAGTGAAGCCGTCATCGGGGTCGTCTTTCAAGACTACAATTTGTTTCTTCACCTAACAGTTTTAGAAAATATTACCTTAGCCCCACACTTGGTACTCAAGCAGGATATGCCGACTGCCCAAAAAGCAGCCCGAACTCTCTTAACTCAGCTTTCCCTAGCAGATAAGGCTGACCTTTACCCTTACCAGCTATCCGGGGGACAAAAGCAACGCGTCGCTATCGCTCGGGCTTTGGCGATGAAACCACAATTTTTGTGCTACGACGAACCAACCTCAGCCCTTGATCCCACCCTATCCCAGGCAGTTAAAGAGATCATTCTGTCCTTAAAAGCTCAGGGAATGACTCAAATTGTTGTCACCCACGATTGGGACTTTGCAGCTGCAATTGCTGATCAGACTCTGACTGTTACTCCGGTCCAAGCGTAAGGGGGTCTGGTTATGAAAAAGATCAAACTATGGGCTTGGGGCATGGTACTCATTGGGCTGTTGGTAGCGCCACTAGCTGGCTGCCAGCACCAAAGTGTAACTAGTCGGGCCAACCAAACCGATACTTGGAACAAAATTAGCCAACGAAAGACACTCGTCGTTGGTCTAGATGATAGCTTCGTCCCGATGGGCTTCCGCCAAAAAGACGGAACACTTGCTGGGTATGACATCGACTTAGCAAGAGCGGTGGGAAAACGCCTCGGTTTGCGGATTAGTTTCCAAACAATCGACTGGTCTATGAAAGAAACCGAACTGCGTAACGGGACAATCGACCTTATTTGGAATGGTTATACCAAGACCCCAGCTCGGGCTAAGACCGTCGCTTTCAGCCATACCTATCTCAAAAACAAGCAGATCCTCGTTAGCAAAAAAGCTACTAACATTACCAGCCCCGCCCAAATGCAAGGTAAAGTCGTTGGCTTGCAAAGCGGCTCATCTGGCTATACGGCCTACAACGACTACCCGCAGTATTTAAAGCGTTATCCCCGGCAAGCCATTCAGTATGACACCTTTACCAACGCTTTTTTGGATTTGAACGCTAACCGAATCCAGGGAATGGTAATTGATAGTGTTTATGCTAATTATTATATTGCTCACCAAAAAGATCCCCAAAGTTACCGCACTTTAACAGTTGGCTTTCCCAGTGAGGACTTTGCCGTTGGTATGCGCAAGGGGGACCGAACCTTACGGCGTAAAATCAATCAAGTGTTCACTCAGATGGCCCACGACGGAAGTCTAGACCGAATCAATCAAAAATGGTTTGGTAAACCAAACCAAATTTCCTTTGCGGCTAAAAAATAGGGAGGCAATTCATTTGGTCGTTAAGCCAAGAAAATTTTTTAGGCTGCTGGTGTTTTTAATAAGTACACCCGACCTATAAAAAAATATGTGCAGCATTGAAACCGCGTGACCACGCGTTTTTTTCTAATGTAAGCAGCGCATATTGTTCAATATGTCCTGTATCAGTTGTTCCAGGTGTGTTTTCTTGTAACCTAGCGTTTAAAATAAGCTATTCTTTCGTTTTAAAATGAACTTAAACAAATGATTAAAAAGACTGCAAACTAAAAATCTAGTTTGCAGTCTTGCTGTACTTAAATAATTATTTGCTTGTTGTTAGTCGTTATTGACGTTCCGCAAGTCTTCAACAATTTCCTTCTTGCCATCAGCTACTTGGGCCACATCCTTGATCTTCTTGGCCGGCATCCCAACTACTACCGTATATGGAGCAACATCCTTGGTTACCACGGCACCAGCGCCAACAATCGCACCTTTACCAACGCGAACACCCTCTAAGACAACGGCATTAGCGCCAATGATAACATCATCTTCGATCACAACTGGAGTTGCAGAAGGTGGTTCTACCACTCCGGCTAAGACTGAACCAGCCCCGATGTGGCAGTTCTTACCCACGATCGCACGGCCGCCAAGTACAGCCCCCATGTCGATCATTGTCTTGTCACCAATTTCAGCTCCGATATTGATCACAGCACCCATCATGATTACAGCATTATCCCCAATTTCAACTTGATCACGGATAATAGCACCTGGTTCGATCCGGGCGTTGAACTTCTTTTTGTCGACCATTGGCACACCAGTGTTGCGACCGTCATTTTCAACGTGATAGCCAGTCACATGCGCATCAGCCAAGACTGGTTCCACGTCTTTCCAATCACCAAATAATACTCCAAACTTATCGTTGATATATGCATCAACTGTGGCTGGAATCTCTAATCCAGCCAGGTCCCCCTTAACGTGAACCTTAACTGGGGTTTTCCCCTTTGACTCAGCAATTGTTCTGATAATATCGTTTGCATCTAATTTAGCCATTTAATATGACCTCCTATTTTTTATCATCTTGTTGTGCAGGGAGTGGCGTTACCATATACTGGCGCTCGAGATCATGCGCAATGTAGTTAACACATTTCATCACTTCCCGTCGCGTCACAATCCCCGTGAAGGTTTGGTGCTGGTCAACTACCACCAAAAATGGTTGGTCAACCAACAAGTGCAGGATCTTCTCCATATCGTATGGGAGGGTAATCGTTGGTACATCCGTTTCCATGACGTCTTTGACCACCATACTTCCCAAATGACCTGGGTCAATCCCGTTCAATCCCATCATCTTGTCCGTAATCATCGCCAATGATATTAGTCCTTTGAAGCGCTGCTCATTGTCCAAAACTGGGATCTTCGCATAGCGAACCTTGGTGAGCACCATAAAGGCATGGTCGAGATGATTATCTTCTTGCACATTAGCAACAATCGAAGCTGGAATCAAGAAGTGTGCTTGTCTTTCTTCCAACATAGCTGCCACTGCTTTTGCTAGCATTATTCGTCCCCCTCTAGTTCACTACTTCTATTTTAGGGTATTTATATAGAAATGCCAATACTTCCCCCAAAGCAAAAATAACGGACCAAACCACCCAGGTGGTCCGATCCGTTATTGGTCAAACTCTGCTTATTTGTTCAAGCGTTCGTTTAATTCCTTAGTTAATTCTTCAAAACCAGGCCGACCCAAGAGGGCAAACATATTCTTCTTGTATGCTTCTACCCCTGGTTGGTTGAATGGGTTGATCCCGTTCAGGTAACCGGAGATTGCCACAGCAATTTCGAAGAAGTAAATTGTATAGCCTAATGTGTAAGCTGTTTGGTCAGGAATGTTCACAATCATGTTTGGTACATTACCATCTGTGTGGGCCAAAACTACCCCTTGGAAGGCTTTAGTATTTACGAAGTCCATTTCCTTGTTGCCAACGTAGTTGAAGCCATCTAGATTCTTTTCATCCATTGGGATCACTACATCGTTAGTTGGCTTGCCAACCTTGATAACAGTTTCCATCAAGTTCCGGCGCCCTTCTTGGATGTATTGCCCTAATGAGTGCAAATCAGTGGAGAAGTTAGCAGATGAAGGATAAATTCCCTTTTGATCCTTACCTTCTGATTCACCCATTAATTGCTTCCACCATTCAGAGAAGTAAGTCAATGTTGGTTCGTAGTTTTCTAAGATTTCAGTAGTGTAACCCTTGCGGTACAAGATGTTCCGCAAAGCAGCATATTGGTATGCTTCGTTGACCTTCAAGTCAGGGTTGGAGTATGCAGTCCGTGCATCTGCAGCCCCTTGCATCAGGTCGTCGATATTTGCGCCAGAAACGGCGATTGGTAACAAACCAACTGGTGTTAAAACAGAGAAACGACCACCGACATCATCAGGAATAACAAATGTTTCATAACCTTCTGCATCTGCTTCTGTCTTGAGGGCACCACGTGCACGGTCAGTAGTAGCATAGATCCGTTCCTTAGCAGCTTCTTCACCATACTTCTTGATCAAGACTTCCTTCAATACCCGGAAGGCGATTGAAGGTTCAGTAGTTGTCCCTGACTTAGAAATCACGTTGATCGAGAAGTCCTTGTCCCCGATCAAGTCGATCAAGTCGTGGAGGTAGTTCCCAGAGATTGAGTTCCCCGCAAAGAAAATTTGTGGAGCGTTGCGCTTTTCAGCTGGTAAGTAATTGTAGAAAGTGTGGTTCAAAAAGTCGATTGCGGCCCGTGCTCCTAAATAAGAACCCCCGATCCCAATCACAACTAAGATGTCGGAATCAGATTGGATCTTTTTAGCAGCCGCTTTAATGCGGGCGAATTCTTCCTTATCATAATCAACTGGCAGGTTCAAAAAGCCCCGGAAATCGTTACCAGCACCAGTACCTTCGCGTAATTCGCTATCTACGGCGTTAACGAGTGCTTGCATTTCGTTAAGTTCGTTATCGTTAACAAACTTAGTTAAGTTTGAGCTATCAAATGAAATATGAGCCATCGCTTGTATCTCTCCTTTAAAAACTTGAATTGTTATTATTGTAATCCTCTTCATTATACAATATTCCAGCCTAAAATGGGAAAATTTAACGACAAATTATTATGTTTGCTGAAAAATACTTACAAAAGTTGATTGTCTTCCTATTTCTCCAATAAATTATTTCTAAGTCTTTCCTAAAATTATGATAATCACATAGCCTTTTACCGCCATTCGGTTTATCATAAGTTAGATAATTCATACTTGTACGAAAGGACGACTATGATCGTGGCTTGGCAAAAATTTAGAAACTTCATTAATACTAGGTGGGGGTTTTTCACTCTCATCTGTACATTATTTTGGATTAAGACTATTCTGGTATATCTGATCGACTTCAATCTGGGAGTGTCGTCGGCCTACCAGTTGCTTATTCTCTTGATCAATCCGATCGCCACCACTCTCCTGCTTAGCGGGATAAGTCTTTACACCAAACGGACACTTCCGTTTTATATCACGGCGGTTCTCATCTATATTGCCAATACCGCCCTTTTATTGTTCAACGTCATTTATTATCGGGAATTTACCGACTTTATGACAATGAATGTTATCTTTGGCTATTCAGCAGTTTCTCAAGGGCTCAGCACTAGTTCTCTTTCCCTGTTAAAGCCGGCCGATATCATTATTGTAATTGATGTTATTTTGGTTTTACTCGGCTTAGTAACTCGGTTCATCAAACTTGATCCCCGGCCGTTGCGGACTAGGGAAGCCGCTGCTGTTTCTTCATTAGCAATTATGCTCTTCTTTTTTAACTTAACCTTAGGCGAAATCGACCGGCCCCAGCTTTTAGTTCGGACCTTTGACCGCAATTACCTGGTTAAGTATTTAGGGATCGATGCTTTTACGGTTTATGATGGTCTCAAAACTGCCCGAACTAACCAAGCTCGGAGTAAGGCCAGCAGCGCTAACCTCAATCAGGTCATTGATTTTACCCAGCAAAACTATGCCCAACCTGACGCCAAGAAGTTTGGGATTGCCAAGGGAAAAAATGTAATCATCATCCACCTAGAGAGCTTCCAGCAGTTCTTGATTAACTACAAACTCAATGATAAGGAAGTAACGCCTTTCCTCAATAGTCTATACAATGACAAGTCAACGTATAGCTTTGCCAACTTCTTCAACCAAGTAGGTCAAGGAAAGACCTCTGACGCAGAAAATATGCTGGAAACCAGCACCTATGGGCTTCCCCAGGGGTCACTTTTCTCAGCTTTAGGGACAGACAATACGTTCGAAGGCGCCCCTGCCATCCTCAACCAAACCCAGGGGTATTCGACGGCTGTCTTCCATGGTAACAAGGGATCATTTTGGAACCGGGACAATGTTTATAAAAATCTTGGTTACCAATACTTCTTCGATGCGAGTTACTACAATACAGACGCCAATAACCTCACCGAATATGGGCTCAAAGATAAACTACTGTTCCATGATTCTGTCAAGTACCTGGAACGACTCCAACAGCCGTTCTACGCCAAGTTTATTACCGTCAGCAACCACTTCCCGTTCGAGCTGGATGAACAAAATACCAGCTTCGACAAGGCGGATACCAGTGATAACTCAGTCAATAATTACTTTGTCACCGCGCATTATCTTGACCAGGCAGTTGAAGAGTTTTTCAACTACCTCAAGAAGTCTGGACTCTATGATAACTCTGTGATTGTGCTCTATGGTGACCACTACGGGATCTCCGACTCACGTAATCTCAAGCTTGCTCCCCTCCTGAACAAGTCCGCGGATACTTGGAATAGCTTTGATGATATGCAAATGCAACGGGTTCCGTTCATGATCCATATTCCAGGTGTTACTGACGGTGGGGTGCAAACCCAATACGGGGGTGAAATCGACGTCTTGCCAACCTTGCTCCACCTGCTGGGAATTAATAGTCAGTCCTACCTGCAGTTTGGAACCGACCTGTTTTCACCACAGCACAAACAAGTCGTCGCCTTCCGCAATGGTGACTATACTTCACCGGATGTATCAGTTATTGGCAATAAGATTTATGATAACAACTCTGGCCAAGAGATTACCCACCCTAGTGCTAAACTCCAAAAAGAAGTCAAAGCCAACCAGGAATATACCGCCCATGCCTTGTCCTTGTCAGATTCACTGAATAACAAGAACCTATTGCGCTTCTACGTTCCTAACGGCTTTACGCCGGTTGATCCGAAGAATTACGACTACAAGAATGATTTTGCAGCCATTACCCAGATCCAAAGTATCTTGCAACGCAAGTCAACTAGCTTGTGGTCCAAAAATGATAACCATACAACGATCGACGATTACAAGTCGGATGCCCCTGAGCTCAAGACTACCGATAAGAATGACAAGAGCATTGCCCAGGCTGAAAGCAAAGCTAGCAGCACCCCGACTTCTACCGGCAACAAGACCCAACAATAGCTACTAAAAAACCTGATGGCGAAATTGAAGTGCAACAGAAAAGTTAGACAAAGTTAAATAGTTAAACTGCTAAGGCAT
>HHCFJ05602__coassemble_363_pt1 | contig 27897 bp, 30 predicted proteins | sample HHCFJ05602__metabat2_low_PE_014 | metagenome-assembled genome bin HHCFJ05602
GGCGGACTGTAAATCCGCTCCTTCGGGTTCGGTGGTTCGAATCCACTCCCATCCACCACATTGGGGTATGGCCAAGCGGTAAGGCAACGGTTTTTGGTACCGTGATGCACTGGTTCGAATCCAGTTACCCCAATTCTTCAAAACGTTACCTTCTTGGGTAACGTTTTTTTATTTACCATGCTAAAATTAAACTAGCAAATTTATGGACGTATTTAGTAGGAGGAAAAAATGAAAATAGGTTTTATCGGTGCAGGTAATATGGGACGTGCGATCATCAATGGTTGGCTTAACCAACATGCAGTTACAGGAGGAGAAATCTATCTTCATAGTGCACACCGTTCTTCCTATGAGCCGTATGCGCAGGCTCAAGGCTTACATGCTTGTGCAAGCAATGAAGAAGTGGTGAACCAAGCAGATTTGGTCTTTTTGGCCATAAAACCTGCTCAGCTCCGCACTGTACTCTTGGAAGTGAAGGCATCTTTACTGCGGAAGCGACCAGTGATTGTATCTATGATTGCTGGATGTGATTTAGCAACAATGCGGAAAATTTTAGATCAAGCTGAATTGGAAATGATTCGCATCATGCCAAATGTTAATGTTGAGATTGCAGCGGGAATGACAGCATTAACCCGCAACGAATTTGTGACCACCGATCACTGGCAGAGAGTAGTAGCATTGTTTAATACAATTGGGGCAACAATTGAGTTAGCAGAGGACAAGTTTAGTATCTTCGCGGCTCTTGCCGGAAGTTCACCTGCTTTTATCTACTTCTTTATTGATGCGTTGGCTCGGGCCGGAGTTAAGTATGGTTTAGATAAGGTCACCGCAACGCAAATTGCTGCGCAAGTAGTTCAAGGGAGCGCCCAGAAAACATTAGCCACTACTAAAACACCTTGGGAACTGGTAGATGAAGTATGTTCTCCAGGGGGAACCACTGTGGCTGGCCTGTTAGCTATGGAAGAAGCAGGTTTTATGACTGCGGTTATTAAGGGAATTGATGCCACAGTCGCTAGAGAAAACGAATAAGTTATGCGAAGGAGTGTGAGAGTGTGAGTTCGCCGATTTATATCAAAATACATAATGAGATTCGGCAGCGAATCGAAGATGGAGAATGGGCCGTTGGGGACCGCATTCCGGCTGAAAGAGAACTGGCAGAGCAGTTTGGGGTTAGTCGGATGACGTTGCGACAAGCGATTCAAACATTAGTAGATGAAGGTTTATTGGAACGACATATTGGAGCAGGGACATTTGTTGCCCGTAAAAAGGTTCAGGAAAAGATGACTGGAGTAACAAGTTTTACCGAGATAACGGAGGCGCAAGGGAAAATGCCGTCTAGTAAAACTATCTCTTATGTTGTGACTACTCCATCATTAAGTGAAAGCGAGAAACTTAACCTCAAAGCAGGTGAACGAGTCCTTCGAATGGAACGCATCCGATATGCAGATAATATTCCGATCTGCTTTGAAGTAGCAACTGTTCCTTTTCACTTGGTAAAGAATTTTGATCGTGAACAAATCACGCAATCACTCTATCGGACCTTAGAGCAGCATGGGATGACCATGGGACATGCAGAACAGATTGTTTCGGCGGTAGCAGCTTCTGAGCGGATTGCGGCTTATTTAGGGATTAAACGAGGAGCAGCTGTATTACGTCTGCGCCAGGTCTCACAACTTAAAAATGGGCAACCGTTCGAATATGTACGAACACAGTATGTGGGCAACCGGTTTGAATTCTATCTCGAACGTTAGTTTAAAGTTTTGCGAACAAGTATAGTTTCTAAGAATAAATAAGAGTACAATTAAGGCTACATTATTTAAACTACGGGAGGCAGTGTTATGCGTGAAATGCAGCGTAAGATTATTGAAGAATTAAAAGTTCAACCGCAAATCAATCCCCAAGACGAAATTCGGCGTTCGGTGGATTTTCTAAAGGCATACTTAAAAAAACATCCCTTTTTAAAGGCACTAGTGTTAGGAATTTCTGGCGGACAAGACTCAACTTTGGCAGGGAAATTAAGTCAAATTGCTATCCAAGAATTGCGTAAAGAAACTGGTGTGAATTACCAATTCATTGCAGTGCGGCTACCATATGGTAATCAAGCAGATGAAAGTGATGCAATGGATGCTATCGCTTTTATGAATGCAGACCAGGTGGTAAGGGTCAACATCAAACCGGCAACCGATGCCATGGTAGCGAGCTTAGAAGAAAATGGGCTTAAAATTAGTGATTTTAATAAGGGTAATATCAAAGCACGGCAACGGATGATTGCACAATACGGAATAGCGGGTGCTAATAACGGTGCTGTTGTAGGAACAGACCACGCAGCTGAAGCAGTCACTGGTTTTTATACTAAATTTGGTGATGGTGGTGCTGATATTACACCATTATGGCGGCTAGATAAGCGACAAGGTCGGGCTATGCTGGAAGTTTTAGGAGCCCCACGCCATTTATATGAAAAGGTACCAACTGCTGATTTAGAAGAAGATCGACCTGCTTTACCGGATGAAGTAGCCTTGGGAGTAACTTATTCGGATATTGATGACTATTTAGAAGGCAAAGATGTTGCCCCTGATGTAGCTGTCAAAATTGAGAACTGGTTCCAAAAAACACGCCACAAGCGACATTTACCAATTACAGTTTATGATGAATTTTGGAAATAACTAATAGATTAGAAAAAATAGACGACAAGGGCTTAAATCAGATCTTGAGAAGGCTTTAGTCGTCTTTTCTTTTTTGTTATGATAAGAATGATAAAAGGGGGATTACGCCATGAATCAAACCGGAATTCAAAAGTACCTTCAAACCCTTACCCAGGCACTGGAGAAGACCAAAGAGATCGAAAACCAATGGCAAACAAAATTGGCATTTGTGATACAGGTGGCCACTGCCGGGTCAACTGTTGAAGACATTCGCCATTATGATGATGTGCATGAAGTTTTTGGTCATGGGGTTGTTTTGCTAGAACGTTTGTGTAATCAAATTGAAAAGGCTAAGACACCACTGAAGGTTAATGCATTGAACCGGCGAATGTTTACGAACTATTGTCGGTATATTGATGATTGTGAAGAATTGCATGCCGTTATTCATCACAATTTAGGTAGAATTGATGTTGCACAGTTAAAAGCAATTAACCACCAGCGGGAAGAACATCTTCAGACAAGTTTAGCCACGTTTACGTTGATCAAAGAAAAATTAGGAGGCGACTAGAGCCGAATGGATCAAAATTACCTTCACCAGGCAGCTGCAATGCTGCCTTTTAAATTTGAACAAGTTCAAGCAGCATTAACCTTGTTGACGGCAGGGAACACCGTACCTTTTATTGCCCGTTACCGGAAAGAGCAGACAGGAAATTTAGACGAAGTAGCTTTACGCCAGATTGCCAGCACGTATGAACAAGTCGAAAAACTAGCGCGAAGGAAGCAAACCGTTTTAAATGGAATTGCTGAACAGGGAAAGCTGACAGCATCTCTACGGAAGCAAATTGAAGCAGCGACCGATCTCATTACTGTGGAAGATTTATATTTGCCTTATAAGCATAAAAAGCAAACTAAGGCGCAAAAAGCCCGTGCTGCCGGGTTAGAACCCCTGGCCCGCCTGTTGTTAACGAAGGGGACGGCGCGAGTTGCCGATTTCATCAACCCAACTTCAGGAATATTGACGACTACTGATGCTCTTGCAGGTGCACACGAAATTATGGCCGAAGCATTTGGAGAAAATGCTGGGTTACGTGGATGGATGCGCCGGCGCTTTCAGCAGCATGGTCGGGTAGTGACACGAAAAAAAGCTTCCGGACAAAAAAATGATCCCCAAGAAGTTTATGCTACTTACTATGATTGGGAGCTGCCGGTGGAAAAGATCGCTCCCTACCAGGTATTAGCTATTAATCGTGCTGAAAAAGCTGGCGTTATCCAAGTGAAAATCGATCCGGATGATAGCTATATCTATCAATACCTGCATTCACGGTATAGTAGTCGGCAACCAGACAACCAATATCTGCAGGCAGCCTATCTTGATGGTTATAAGCGGTTTATTAAACCAGCTATTGAGCGAGAAATCAGAACGACAATGACGGAACAAGCAGTGACTGCAGCAGTCAAAGTGTTTGGAAATAACCTGTATCATTTATTAATGCGAGCTCCATTGAAGGGACGGACAGTTTTAGGTTGGGATCCAGCCTTTCGTACGGGGTGCAAACTAGCTGTAGTTGATCCAACCGGGAAACTTTTAGCTAAGACTGTGATCTATCCTCATGAACTGAGCAAAGGACAAAAGCCGACTTCACAACAACGAGCTCAAGCCGCCCGTGAGTTAGTTGCAATGATCCAACAATATCAGGTGGAGATGATTGCTATTGGCAACGGGACAGCTAGTCGGGAATCAGCACAATTTGTGGCAACGGTTATCCAGCAACATGCTTTACCAGTGAAGTTTGTAATTGTTAATGAGGCAGGAGCTTCGGTTTATTCGGCAAGTGAACTGGCACGACAAGAATTTCCTGACCTTAATGTTGAAGAACGTTCAGCCATTAGCATTGCCCGACGATTGCAGGATCCATTAGCAGAATTGATTAAGATTGATCCCCAAGCAATTGGAGTGGGCCAATACCAACACGACCTACCTACCAAAGAATTGTCTGCCCAGGTGGATGCAATAGTTGAAACCAGTGTTAACCAAGTAGGAGTCAATCTTAATACTGCTAGTGCGGAGCTTTTGACGCACATTTCAGGACTATCAAAGACAACCGCTCACAATATTGTCGCTTACCGAAATGAACACGGTAATTTCACTAACCGTACCCAGCTCAAGCAGGTTCCGCGGTTAGGTCCGAAAGCTTTTGAACAAGCAGCGGGCTTTTTACGGGTTGTTAACGGGGAAAATATTTTGGACAATACCAATATTCATCCGGAAAGCTATCCTTTAGTGCAACGGTTACTAACCGAATTGGGCTTGAAACCAGAGCAAATTGGAACGGAGGCCATAGGTTTAGCCTTGGTAGGGGTATCTTTATCGCAATTAGCTCACCAATTGGGAGTGGGAGAAACGACGTTAAATGACATAATTGCCGATTTAAAGAAACCAGGACGAGATTATCGTGAGCAAATGCCAGCACCACTATTGCGTGATGATGTCCTTCATTTGGCTGATCTTAAACCAGGAATGCACCTTCAAGGAACAGTGCGTAATGTTGTTGATTTTGGGGCTTTTGTGGATGTTGGAGTAAAGCAAGATGGGTTGGTACACATTTCACAGCTGAGTACAAACTATGTGGCTAATCCACGGGAAGTAGTGGCTGTGGGAGATATTGTTGATGTCTGGGTAATAGCAGTTGATCAGAAAAAAGAACGACTTCAACTATCAATGATGGCACCAGAAACGGGGAAGTAGGATGACTGATCTGGAATTACAAAACTTGGTAGAAGAGATCGCACATACTTATTTTCGCCAACCTTTTATTCACCAAGCACGGTTTAATTCGCGGCTACGAACAACGGGGGGACGTTACTTGCTGACTAGTCATGACATCGAAATAAATCCCCAAATAGCGACTGACTATGCGGATACGATTTTGGTTGGAGTGATTAAGCATGAATTATGTCATTACTTTTTACATCAGCAAGGTCGCGGGTACCAACACCGCCAGCGCGATTTCAAAACATTGCTCCATCAAGTCGGAGGGCTACGCTATGCCCCGCCTCTCACAGGCAAAAAGCGACGTTTATGTTATGAATGCCAACAGTGTCATACACGGTATTGGCGACAACGTCGGATAAATACTAACCGCTATGTATGCTCACGCTGTCATGGTCACTTAGTTTTTGTTGAAAAATATTAATAAATTCCTTGTCAACTAAGAACGGGTTTGCTATAATAACTTTTGTTGTCGCGGGTATGGCGGAATTGGCAGACGCGTCAGACTAAGGATCTGGTGGGCGTTTAGCCCGTGAAGGTTCGAATCCTTTTACCCGCATCACAGGAGGTTTTGCATTATGCAAAGCCTCCTTCTTTATTTTTTGCGAAAGTTTGAGGAATGAGGGTATGGAAAAATATGTTAAAATCGCTGCTAGCGCTGCTTACTTACCCCCACGGGTAGTAACAAATGATGAGCTGAGTCAAATTATGCCAACATCTGATGAGTGGATTCAGGCACATACAGGGATTAAAACCCGTCATTTTGCTTTAGAGGAAAACACCTCAATGATGGGAGCAAAGGTTGCCCAACAACTGCTTGAGCAAGCGCAGGTGGCTGCGACTGACATTGACTTGATCATTGTAGCTACAATTTCGCCAGACGCAATTACTCCTGCAACTGCGACCCTAATTCAAAAAGCAATCGGGGCTACTAAGGCTTTTGCATATGATATTTCTGCGGCATGTGCAGGGTTTATTTTTGCCCTGAGCACTGCTGATAAATTCTTACGGACTGCGCAATATCATCGTGCTTTAGTAATTAGTGCGGAAAACTTTTCTAAAATGTTAGATTTCCAGGACCGTACTTCAGCAGTCTTTTTTGGGGATGGCGCCGCTGGAGTTCTCTTGGAAAGCAGCACAGATCCAGCTGATAACATGATTATTGCAGAATCATTGCATGCAGATGGGAATGCAGAAGTTATCCATAGTGGTCGGATCGCACCAATTACTGATATTGCAGCGACTAATTATCCCCAAATGGATGCTTTTTTCCAGGATGGACGAGCAGTTTATCAGTTTGTAACAGAGAACATTCCCCCGCATATCAGAGAATTTTGTGATCACAATGGCTTGACCCCCGACGATCTTGATATGGTGATTACCCATCAGGCCAATTTACGTTTGATTGAGAAAATTGCCGCGTTATTGCAACAACCTATGAGCAAATTTCCACATAATGTTGATCGGGTAGGGAATACATCTTCAGCAGGAATAGCATTAGTCTTAAATGAAATACTGCAAGCGGGAAAGCGGCCACAAAAGTTAATGCTAACCGGTTTTGGTGCTGGCTTAGCATATGGGAGTATCTTGTTAGATCTCCAGCATTATCAATAAAAAACAACGGGCTAACTACCAGAATTGTTTCTGGAGGTTAGTCCGTTGTTTTTGTAGACAAATTTATTTTAGTAATAACCAGTTGTTGCAGTTCCAGTAGTGGTTGAAGTAGCAGTAGTGTAATCAGAAGTGACATCGGCTCCATAATTATTAGGGTTAGCAAAGGAAGCAGTACTATCAGCTAGACCTAGTTCATGACGTAACCGGTTGGCTTGTTTTCGTTTTTCACTCACAGGAGCAACTTGATAAGATAAGTCATCGATCATGGCGTTTTCACCTTGGAGGGTATATGACTTGATGTTGCCTGCCGTGGAATGATAGTTAGTTGCTATGGTCATCATGTCATTATAAGTTAAGTCAGTGCGAATATTGGCCTTAACCGACTTTAAGATTCCCTGATAGTTGCTGAGGGAAGAGATTGACAAAGTTTTGTGAAGTAATGCTTCGATTACTTGACGTTGCCGGTACTGACGTCCGTAGTCTCCCTTAGGATCTTCGTGCCGCATCCGACTATAAGCAAGAGCTTGTTTCCCATTCAAGGTAACTTTCTTACCTTTAGTAACATGAGCATCCTCATAATTGAAGGTTAATGGTGGCGTAACCGTTACGCCACCAACAGCGTCGACTGTTTTGACCAAACCATCCATATTGACAAGCAGATAGTAGTCGATAGGAACATCTAGTGTTTTTTGAACAGTCTTGATGGTCGTAGGCACTCCACCTTCGTGGTAAGCAGCATTGATTTTTTCGTAGATTAGGTCCGATCCGCTAACATGGACCAGGGTATCCCGAGGAATGCTGAGCATGGTAACTTTATTTTTCTTAGGGTTGACCGTAGCAACGATCATAGTATCTGTTCGCCCAGTATCCTGGCGGCCTAGCCCAGCGTCTGTTCCCAAAAGGAGGATCGAGAACGGTTTTTTCTTTTTGAGGATTGCCGAGACATCCCGCATTTTTTTAATATTAGCAGATGAGTATGTATCATCAATAGTAGTCTTGGCGTGTCCAATAATATTTAGGGCATAGACACCAACACCACCGAAGATCAATAGCACTAGCACAAGTAAAATAAGACAGATACGTTTGCGTTTCTTAGGAGGTTTGTGATAGCGATGCGAGTTATTATTTTTCCGGGTCCGACGGAGCGGAGTTTCTAGCAACTCGTCTTGAGATGATTTGTTATTATCGTTCATTTTCCGACTCCTTACCTATAACATATTAATGAAATTATATAATGCTGTTCTTATTTTTTAAAGCTATAAAATGAGTTCTAAACATTTATTTAAAGAAGTTTGTCAACGCGTTGAAGATCAGGCTTACAACTACTGCCGGTGTAAATAAATTAACCAGTAAGAGATGACGACAGTTCTTTATGGTGAGCCGGAATTTTGCTATTATTAACATGATCGTTAAGTTAAAGAGGATTGAGAACATGGTTAAGTTAGTTCTGTTGCGGCACGGACAAAGTGCTGCCAATAAATTAAATATGTACACGGGGTGGAGCGATGTTCCCTTGACCAAATATGGGGAGCTGGAAGCACACGCAGCTGGACAAGCATTAGCGCAGGTAGGAATTAATTTTACAGCAATTCATACGTCTGTTTTAGTGCGGGCTATTAAAACAGCCAATATTGTGGCCGAAGAAATTCATCAGCTTTACCTTCCGTTATTTAAAACATGGCGCCTTAATGAACGCCATTATGGAGCTTTACGCGGATTAAATAAGGACTGGACGCGGGAGAAATTTGGCGCTGAGCAAGTTGCATTATGGCGTCGATCATTTTTTGCAGTTCCGCCCCAATTATCATCTCCGGACCATGATCGCCGTTACCAGGATCTGCCTAATGATGCATTGCCCTTGGCTGAAAGTTTGGCAATGGCGTATCAACGGATTTTACCATATTGGCAAGACCAGATTGCTCCCCAGTTGCGGGCCGGGAACAATCAATTAGTTGTTGCCCATGGTAGCACGTTGCGGGCAATGATTAAATATCTTGAGCAGATATCAGATACAGATATTGATGGGGTCGAAGTGGCCAATGGAGAGCCAATCGTCTATACACTTAATGATCAACTGCAAGTAGTAGATAAACAGATATTGCAGCCACAAGCTGAATCATCTACCCTGTAATTGGGAACGATGCATCCTGAATTCAAGGAGGAGATAAACATGGAATACGCACCAAAAGCACCAGCCTTATGGGAAGCCATTACACAAGAGGAAGAACGCCAAGAAGGAACAATTGAACTGATTGCGTCAGAGAATATTGTGTCAGAGGCTGTTCAAGCTGCCCAAGGCTCAGTTCTGACTAACAAGTATGCAGAAGGATATCCTGGAAAAAGGTATTATGGCGGTTGCCAATACATTGATAAGGTAGAACAATTAGCTATTGATTATGCTAAGAAATTATTCAATGCAGAATATGTTAACGTTCAACCTCATTCTGGATCCCAAGCTAATATGGCGGTATACCAGGCCCTCCTACAACCAGGAGACGTTATCTTAGGCATGGGGATGGACGCCGGTGGGCATTTGACTCATGGTTCTAAAGTTAACTTTAGTGGGAAGATTTATCAATCATACAGTTATGGTTTAGATCCAGAAACTGAAGAGTTAGATTTTGCGGAAATCCGGCGTATTGCCCAAGAAGTTCAGCCCCAGTTGATTGTGGCTGGAGCATCAGCTTACAGTAAGATCATTGATTGGCAACAGTTTCGTAGCATCGCTGATGAAGTGGGGGCTTATTTGATGGTAGATATGGCACATATCGCAGGCCTAGTTGCAACGGGGCTCCATCCGAGTCCACTACCAGTTGCGGATGTAGTGACAACCACTACCCACAAAACTTTGCGGGGACCACGGGGAGGAATGATTCTTTCTAACAACCCGGACTTAGGTAAGAAACTTAATTCCGCTCTGTTCCCAGGGATGCAAGGGGGGCCTTTGGAACATGTTATTGCAGCTAAGGCCCAGGCATTTTATGAAGCATTACAGCCATCATTTACAACTTATATGAAGCAGGTTGTGGCTAATGCACGCGCAATGGCTGAATATTTCCAAAAGAGTGAACAAATTCGGGTTGTTTCGCAAGGAACTGAAAACCATTTATTGATCCTTGATTTAACAGCAACCGGGTTAACGGGGAAAGATGCCCAAAACCTACTGGATGAGGTTAATATCACCACGAATAAAGAAGCTATTCCTAATGATCAGCGAAGCCCATTTGTGACTAGCGGTTTACGGATAGGTACGCCGGCAATTACAAGTCGGGGCTTCAAAGAAGAAGATGCAACTAAAGTAGCTAGTTTGATTACTACGCTGTTAACTCATGCTGATGATCCAGCTGTAAAAGCAACAGTTAAAGCAGAAGTTAACGAACTGACCGCTAAGTATCCACTAGCATAAGTGATTAAATATTAGATATTGAACAATAAGAATAGCGCACTGCGAGAGAGCAGTGCGCTATTTGTTTGATTTTTAATCATTCTGGGAAGTAGATTCTTCACTTTCTGATTTTGGGGATGCAGAATGACTACTTCTAATTCTGGTAACACGGAAAGAAGTAACGTATGCATTTTCCATTTCAATCGGAGTAAAGGAGAATTCGCCTACCCGAATAGGATGTTCCAGTTCCAAAGGATAATCACCTTCCAAGAAGTAACCTGTCAGTGTAGCAACAGGTGATTCTTGAAACTGCGTGATAGTAGTATGAAAATGTCGTTCGAAATCAGAGAGAGCAATTTTACCAGATACCCGGTAAGTAGGGTTACCTTGACTATCATCGTTGACCCGAATAATTTGTTCGGCACTGACGTGGTCAATTTCTTCACGAACAGTACCAAATAATTCTTCATAAATATCTTTATCGGTTACTATCCCGGATGTTCCCCCGTATTCATCCTGCACAATAACCATCGGGACTTTAGCTTTAATCATTACACGTAAAACAGCGGGTAATGATTGGTTTTCATAGACTGATGGGATGCGCCGGATGATTTTGCGGATAGGTGCGTGGGGATTAACCTGATTTTGGCGCATAATATCATAAGAAAAAATATAGCCTAAAATATGGTCCTTATCATTATTTTGCACCACCGGAAAACGGGTGAATTTCTTATTAAAGTACAGCTTAGAAGCATCTTCTACTGTTTCGTTACTATTGATGACAGCTAACTGGGTCCGGTCAATCATAATATCTGCAGCTACTTTATCATTCATTTCAAATGCTCGCTGCATGAACAAGACGTCTTCTTTATCCATCTCCCCGGCCTTTTGTGATTGCTTGGATAAGGAAACAATCTCTCCTTGAGAATAGATATCTTCTTCAGGGTGAGTACTATAACCGAGCATTTTGGTTAAAATGCCAGCTGTGGCAGAGAATAGCCAAACAAACGGATAGAATACGACGTGGAAAAACATCATGGGATTTACGATCATCAACAAGACTTTAACTGGTTTGTCAATGGCCATATTTTTAGGGACTAAGTCTGTGAAGACGGCATGGAGGAAGGTAAAAATTAAAACCCCAATGATTGGTGCAAAGGCATCTAAAATCTCTGCCGGCAAAAGATTGGTTGCTTCAATCAAGTTGGTGATGTATTCTTCCCCGATCCACCCTAAAATCAATGAGGTCAGGGTGATCCCCACTTGAGCAGTAGACAAGTATTCAGTTAGGTTAGCCACCATGTGACGGGCCCGCTTAATTTTTTGAGTCTGATCCATTTCTTCTAGTTCAGAAGGACGAACTTTGATAATGGAATACTCTAAGAGAGTAAACATAGCGGCTAACAGTAAAATAACAATAATAATCAATAATACAGGTAGATTTATAATCTCCCACATATGTGATTTAACTCCTTATTTATAAGATTTTTCTACATTAAGTAAATTCTACCATGAAACAGAGCGAAATAAAAAATTCGGAGCCGCTTTCAAACGAATTTTAGAGATTAAAAAACGGAGATGAGAACAGAACTAATTACTAGTTCCAAGTTCAATCTCCGTAAGTTAACTGAAAGATTAAATAATGTTTTATCAGCTAAAGTTTAATGCTTGATCTCAGTAGCTGAATATAATAGTTAGGCCAATGCTCCCATTGGGTCCCATGGTGCAAGCACTTGTGGTTCTTCCGTTTCAAAAACTTTTTGGAGTTCGGCAGGCAAGAACTTCTTGTTTACGACAACTTGATAGCAGTATTCGTCCATCCATTCATCACTCATTACAAAGAAGCCTTTTTCACCAACCTTGTCACCCCAGGAATTTTCGACTTTCCACTTGCGTGGTTCACCGTTAACCAAATCAACCCCGGTAAGAACCATAGCGTGGGTCATCAAGCTTTGTCCATAATCGAGACGTTCAGCCTTGGACATGCTGAAATCAACATCAAATAATTCATCTGGATTGTAAAGACGGGTATCCATGATCCCGGCTTTGCGGTCAGATTCTTTACCAACATCACTGCCAAACCAAACACTTTCGCCACTTTCGAGTTGCTTGATTGCAATCTTGCGGAAGGTATCCATATCAACATTGAGGTGCCGAATAGGACGACCACCGACAACTGAACCCAGCATTTCTACTGTGTATAAGTGGTTATATGGCTTGTCTGCAGTTGGTGCATTGATCACAGAAACATAATCATCAAGGTTCCACCCAATGTACTTATTAAAGAATTCCTTAGGGGTAATGTTTTGATCAATGTGGTAGTTGTTATCCTTATCACGGTATTCAAAGTCAAAGGATGTTGGAGGTTCGCCAAAACTATATGTTAAGATGCGGTAAACTTCAGTCAGCATCTTCTTTTTAGTCTTAGCAATTTCTTCATCGCTAGCGTGATTTGCTACTAATTCCCGAAGGGTAACAGCATCTTTCCGGAGTTTGAGATTCAAAGTGGCGTTAAATTCACTGGATGAAGATGAATTATAAGTTTCAGGCATAGCGCTCTTTGGCACTACCCCGTACTTTTCAATGATGCCGACCATCATGTCCCACTGGCCACCATCTTGTTGTGGAGTTTCCATTAGCCAAGCAACTTTACGATCTGTTGTTGGTAGTTCTGCTGTTTTTAAGACGTTTTCATAGAAGTAGTTAGACTTTTCCAGCTTATCCCAGAAGAAAGTATAGTTTTGAGATAATTCGAATCCAGGTTCTACGCGGAAAGTATCTTTCATGAAATGACGCATAGTGTTTAAAGCAGCAAACATCCAGCACCGGCCAGATTGCTTTTGGTTAGAAACTTTTCCAGTGTCGAGATCAATGGAGAAAGTCCAGTTGATATCATTGGCAACAGCCGGTAAGTCATAGCTGGCTGCCAGAATTCCGTTTTTGGAAACTGCCCGCCGCAAAACATCATGTCTGCTATCAGTGTGTAAATCATGCTTGAAATCTTGAAGTTGTTCAGCACTAATTGCTTTTTCCAAATTAGCCACGCTCCTTAAAATTAGAAATACATTATATATTATAAGATAATGATGAGATTAAGTAAACGAATAAAGGCTGAATGTACATCATGAAAATGAACAAAAAAGCGAAGAATCACTGTACGCAACAAGTGATTCTTCGCATCAAAAGAAATTAACGTGCTTCTAAGACTTCAGGGCCATCCTGGCGTCCAACAATGACGGTATTAACCATATCCAAGAATAAACCGTGTTCAACAACCCCAACTTGTTTAATCAAGTAATCAGCCAAAGTATGTGGATCAGCTATTTCTTTGAGGTGAAGGTCGATGATATAGTTTTGCGAATCCGTTCGCAACATACTACCATCGGCATTCTTTCTAAAGGTGGGGTTGAGCCCTTTGGTTTCAAACCGTTCAAAGACTTTCTGACTACCGTAAGGAATAACTTCAACTGGAAGAGGGAATGAGCCCAGTTGTTGTGAAAGTTTGCTTTCATCAACAATCCACATTACTTGTTTAGAGTTAGTGGCAACAATCTTTTCAAATAGGAGGGCAGCTCCACCACCTTTAATCCCTTGGAAATCAGTGCTGATTTCGTCGGCACCATCGATAGTCAGGTCAATGTGGTCCACTTCATCAACTGATTTAAGGGGGATATTGAGAGAGCGAGCTTGTTCAGCTGTTCGGTTGGAAGTAGTTACCCCGATAATATTGAGTCCTTCTTCTTGAACGCGTTTACCGAGGGCATCAACCATGAACTTGACAGTTGATCCGGTTCCCAAGCCGACGATCATTCCGTCTTCGATCCATTCGACTGATTTTTCTCCGACAAGCTTTTTAAGTTGGTTTTGATCCATTATGATTCCTCCAGCGTGGTATGTTTTTTGAGCCAAAGTTCTTGACCTTGAGGATGATGACGCAAGAAAGTAACCATCTCGGGACATAAAGGTAAAATTTTTAAGTGCTGGCTGACGATATGTTCAAAAAAGGTTGTCATTGTCGTATGTAAATACTGTGCGTCGTAGCCGGGGCGTAACCAGCATCTTTCTACTGCTACAGCTTGAACATCAGGTAGAGAAATCCACCCGATGCTGGCAATTAGCTGTCCGTCAGGAGTGCAAAGATGCAAATTATTTCCTTGATGTTTAAAATTCATTGCGCTCTTCCTTTCGGTATCAGTATAGCATTATAATTAAAATGAATGGCATTAAAATCGCCTAATGAAAGGAGAATAACAAATGAAAAGAGGATTTCAAGTAGTTTCAAAATATAAAAATGAGGATATAAAATTACCGATTCGGGCAACTAAAAATGCGGCGGGATATGATTTTTTTGCAGCAGAGGACTTTGTTCTGCCAAGTATTTGGAAAATGAATTTTATTAAACTATTGTGGCGAATCCGTAAAGAAAAGACTCTGCGCCCTGAGGACTATACCAAGGCGGCTGATGATTTACGTCCGCTGTTAGTTCCTACGGGAATTAAAGCATACATGCAACCAGATGAATATCTCCTACTAGCAAATCGCTCGAGCAGTCCTTTAAAGCGGGGATTGATACTTCCTAACGGAGTAGGAATAGTTGATAGTGACTATTACAATAACGAATCAAATGAAGGCGAAATATTCTTCCAGTTGGTTAATTTAGGGCCAAAGGATTATCACATCAAGAAAGGTGACCGCTTAGGGCAAGGGATTTTCATGTCTTATTTACAGGCTGATGGCGAAGAACAACCACTCGGTGAACGAACTGGTGGATTCGGTTCGTCGGGGCGGTAACCCTTCCCTCAAAAAGAAAGGGAAAATATGTTAAAATAATATTTTAACTATATAGTATATTTATTTTATTTTTTGTAGAAATGAGGTGGTGTAATGGCAAAAGTTAAGACCAATTATTTGTGTCAGGAATGTGGATATATTTCACCGCGGTATCTGGGGCGGTGTCCTAATTGCAATTCCTGGAATACCTTTGTTGAACAGGTGGAAAAGCCTGCCACTACTTCCAACAGCACGGCTAGTCCGCGGGTGAATTTGCGGGGAACCCAAGTTCAACCACAACTTCTTGATACGGTTACTACTCAGAAGGTTCCGCGCGTGACAACTGGGATGCAGGAGTTAGATCGAGTACTAGGAGGCGGGATCGTTCCTGGGTCACTGATTTTAATTGGTGGGGATCCCGGGATCGGGAAATCGACATTACTATTACAAGTATCAGGCCAGTTGGCTCACTCCCAAAAAAAGGTACTTTATGTTACTGGGGAAGAAAGTGCCAGCCAAGTCAAAATGCGGGCTGACCGGTTAGGTGTCGGTGGAAATTCCTTCTATATTTATCCAGAAACTGATATGGCAAGTGTTAAAGAAAGTATTGCTACAACACAGCCAGACTTTGTAGTGATTGACTCGGTGCAAACCATGCAGGAACCAGGGATGAACTCTGCTGTGGGCAGTGTAGCCCAGATTCGCGAGGTGACGGGTGATTTAATGCAGATTGCTAAAACTAACGGGATCACTGTTTTCGTGGTGGGACATGTTACCAAAGGCGGGGCAATTGCTGGTCCTAAGATTTTGGAACATATGGTTGATACAGTTTTGTATTTTGAAGGCGATCAGCACCGAGTTTTCCGAATGATACGGGCTGTTAAGAATCGTTTTGGTTCGACTAATGAAGTTGGGGTTTTTGAAATGCGAGAACAGGGGTTAGCAGAAGTTACTAACCCGTCAGAGGTCTTTTTACAAGAGCGTTTGGCTGATGCAACCGGTTCAGCAGTGGTGGTTTCTTTAGAGGGGACACGACCTCTTTTGGCTGAAATCCAGGCCTTAGTAACGCCGACTGCTTTTGGTAATGCTCAACGTACAACTACTGGTCTCAATCGCAACCGGGTAGCATTGATTATGGCAGTGCTTGAAAAAAGAGCGGGTTTATTGTTGCAAAATCAAGATGCGTACTTGAAAACTGCTGGGGGATTAAAATTAGACGAACCAGCGATAGATCTAGCGTTAGCAATTAGTATTGCTTCAAGTTATCGAGATACTGCAACACTACCAACGGATTGCTTCATTGGTGAAATTGGATTAACTGGTGAAGTTCGTCGGGTTAGTCAGATTGAGCAACGGGTTAACGAAGCAGTCAAGCTAGGATTTCATCGGGTATTTGTTCCACAAAACAACCTTGATGGGTGGCAGTTCCCTGATGGAATTCAAGTTGTGGGTGTTAAGACGGTTGAACAGGTCCTGAAATTAGCCTTTAAATAGGTAAGATGTTTTTAGAAAGAAGATGATATAACATGCGCAAGAAAATTGTTCTCATTGCTGCAGCCTTACTGGGAATTGGCATTGGGTATAATTTTATGCCACTATTGTGGGAGCTGCTGCATGTTTCTACAAATCGTATTTTAGATAACATGGCAGTTAATGCCCTGATTGGTCTAGTGGTATTTATCATGCCGGCATATCTTTTTAGCAATTACATGGATGATTTATTACAGCGGATTGAAGAGAAGCTGCTGCAACAAAAGCCCGAAACGCTGATCTCTGAATCACTGGGTGTAGTATTAGGGCTAATAGTTGCGGTTTTGATTTCTACATTATTTTGGCATTCGCAATTATTCCTGCTTCATACAATCCTTCCTGTCATCCTGATGATTATTTTGGGATATCTAGGCTTTATTATTGGTCGTGATCGGCTGATAGATTTCCGCCGCACCTTTCTATTTCGCCGGGATAAGTTAGATCCAGAAAACAAAATTGATACTGTGGCTGCAGACAACGTTTTGGCGCGGCGTGCAGGAGAAAACTTCTACCGCTATAAATTATTAGATACCAATATTTTAATTGATGGTCGTATCTATGACTTAGCGAAAACGGGTTTTTTAGAAGGAACTTTGATTGTTCCTAATTTCGTTTTATACGAACTACAATACATTGCTGATTCTGGTGATAGTATCAAACGCGTTCGGGGGCGCCGAGGACTGGATATCCTTAATAAACTGCGGAGTGAACAAATTGTCCCTATTCAAATGTATGATGGTGATTTTGAGGATATTACAGAAGTTGATAGCAAGTTGATCAAGTTAGCTAAATTGCTAGATGCAGAGATTGTTACTAATGACTACAATTTGAATAAGGTGAGTCAGTTTCAAAATGTTAAAGTGTTAAATGTGAATGCTCTGGCTAAATCACTAAAACCACGGGTGATTCCTGGTGAAAAACTTGAAGTTATGGTGATTAAGAAAGGAACGGAACGGCAACAAGGAGTGGCTTACCTAGACGATGGGACCATGATTGTTGTTGAAGATGGTTATTATTATATGAATAAAACTATCGAAGTTGAGGTTACTAGTGCTCTGCAGACAGACGCTGGACGAATGATTTTTGCTAAGCTAGCCCATTCGCGGCGCAAGCTAAAAGCACAGTCTCCTGCTAAAGACCAGGAGCAGGAAAGTAATTTACCCCAAAAAAGAAAATAATAACTCGGGATAGTTTATTTTTTGGGATATTCATTGTAAACTTTAAAGAGTATCGACAAAATGAAAAAGAAAGAGGCGCTTAAATTGGCAGACAAAAAAATTCGTGTTCGTTATGCACCAAGTCCAACAGGGCACTTGCATATCGGGAATGCACGGACAGCATTATTCAACTATTTATTTGCACGGCATAATAAAGGAACTTTTGTGATCCGGATTGAAGACACAGATACTAAGAGAAATATTGCTGACGGTGAAAAGAGCCAATTAGACAACTTAAAATGGTTAGGGATGGACTGGGATGAAGGTCCAGATAAGCCAGGTGAATATGGTCCTTACCGCCAATCTGAACGTAAAGGGATCTATCAACCGTTGATTCAAGAACTTTTGGAAAAGGGCTTGGCATACAAATCCTATATGACAGAAGAAGAATTGCAGAACCAACGGGAAGAACAAAAGGCCCGTGGGGAAGCTCCACGTTATGTCTATGAATACGAAGGTATGTCTGACGAAGAGATTGCTGCTAAGCAAGCTGCTGCAGAAGCTCAAGGCTTGAAACCAGTTATCAGAATTCGGGTACCACACAACAAGGTATACGAATGGGATGATATGGTTAAGGGACACATTAGTTTTAAATCCGATACAATCGGTGGCGACTTTGTTATTCAAAAGCGTGATGGGATGCCAACATACAACTTCGCCGTTGTTGTTGACGACCACTTGATGGAAATCACCCATGTTTTACGCGGAGATGACCACGTAGCTAATACTCCAAAGCAATTAGTAGTTTACGAAGCATTTGGTTGGGAAGCTCCGGCATTCGGTCATATGTCACTGATCATTAACTCTGAAACAGGTAAGAAGTTGAGTAAGCGGGATGAATCAGTATTGCAGTTTATTGAACAGTACCGTGATTTAGGCTACTTGCCAGAAGCTATGTTCAACTTTATTACCCTCTTAGGCTGGTCACCTGTTGGTGAATCAGAAATCTTTAACCGCAAACAATTCATTAAGATGTTTGATTACAAGCGGTTGAGTAAGTCACCAGCTGCTTTTGACAACAAGAAGATGGAATGGATCAATAACCAGTATGTTAAGTCCGCTCCTTCCGATGAAATTACGGCATCATCGCTACAACAGTTAATTAAGGCAGACTTAATTCCAGCTAACCCAAGCGTGTATGAAATTGAATGGGTACGGCAATTGATGGAATTATACAAGATGCAGATGTCATATACAGGTCAGTTAGCTGAAATGGCATCAGTATTCTTTACTGAACCACCTAAGTTAGATGAAGCTGCCAAGAAGGAATTAGCTGATGAAACAGCACCGGTTGTGTTGAATGAATTTGCTAAGCAAGTTAACGAACTACCAATTTTTGATGCCTTTGACATCCAAGCTGTTATTCGGAACGTTCAAAAAGAAACTGGTGTCCGGGGACGGAAACTGTATATGCCAATTCGGATTGCGACAACACGGGCAATGCACGGTCCAGATTTGGCACCTTCCATTGAATTATTAGGGAAAGAAAAAGCTTTAAAGCATTTACAACAAACTTTAGATGAAATGGCTGAATAGAAGTGTGAAAAAGGCGCCTAGTCATGGTTAGCGCCGTTGCGCAATTAAAAGCCAACTGGAAAGGACTGTGACATAAGTGCGTCACAGCCCTTTTTTGCTAGTTTAAGAAGTGAGGTACAAAATGATTCATCTTTATAATACTTTGACACGAGAAAAAGAGGTTTTTAAACCTTTACAACCTGGAAAAGTGACGATGTATGTCTGCGGTCCAACAGTATACAATTATATCCATATTGGCAATGCACGGAGCGCGGTAGCATTTGATACTATTCGGCGGTATTTTGAATATCGCGGATATCAGGTAAACTATGTTTCCAACTTTACAGATGTGGATGACAAAATTATCAAGGCTAGCCACGAGATGAACCTTTCTGTCCCTGAAGTGACGGAAAAATTTATTCAGGCTTTTTATGCGGATACGGATGCCTTAAATATCAAGCGAGCAACTAAGAATCCACGAGTGATGGAAAATATGGATGAAATCATCGCATTTGTGGATGCTTTGATTACCAAGGGCTATGCCTATGAAGCTGATGGTGATGTCTACTACCGGGCGCGGAAGTTTGCTCATTATGGTCAACTATCCGGCCAAGCAATTGATGAATTAGAACTTGGAGCAAGTGAACGGGTAACGGATATTGACCAGGAAAAGAAAGAAGATCCGTTGGATTTTGCTCTGTGGAAAAAGGCTAAACCGGGTGAGATTTCATGGACTTCTCCATGGGGAGAAGGGCGGCCAGGATGGCATATTGAATGCTCTGTGATGGCAACAAAATATTTAGGAGATACAATTGATATTCACGCCGGGGGCCAGGATTTAGAGTTTCCTCACCATGAAAATGAGATTGCACAGAGTGAAGCTAAAACGGGACAGAAATTTGCTAATTACTGGTTGCACAATGGCTTTGTAACAATTGGCAATGATGACGAAAAGATGAGCAAGTCGCTAGGGAACTTCGTTACTGTTCATGATCTCGTTCAAGAAGTAGACCCACAAGTTTTGCGGTTCTTTATGGCAACAACCCAATACCGGCGACCAATTCGATATTCACAGGATAACTTGGATGAGGCACGGAACAATTTAGCCAAACTTAAGCATGCATGGGACAACCTTAATTATCGTGTGGCTAATGATGCCACTACTGCCCCATTGACTGCAGCTGATCATGTTTGGATTGAACAAATGGCCGCTTATCAAATGAAGTTCCTTAAAGCAATGGATGATGACTTCAATGTTCAAAACGGGATCGCCGTAGTTTATGAATTAGCTAAAGCAATGAATCGCTATGCAGAAGAAGCTACTGTTAGTCGTGGAGTGGCTGATGAAATGTTGCATGAATTTATGCGGATGATTGCGATTTTTGGGATTGAGTTTAAAAATGAAGAACTTCTTGACACAGAAATTGAGCAATTAATTCATGAACGTGATGCTGCTCGGACAGAAAAGAATTTTGCGCGGAGTGATGAAATTCGTGATCAATTGAAAGAACAGGGAATCATTTTAGAAGATACTCCGCATGGAACGAGATGGAGAAGAGAGTAAAATAATGGATTACAATGCAATGAATGGAATCGCTTTAGCATATATGGGCGATGCGATCTATGAAGTATATATTCGTGAACATCTCCTTAAGGGTGGTTTAACCAAGCCCAATAAGTTACAAAAGTTAGCTACACATTATGTGTCTGCCAAAGCACAAGCATTTTTGATTGAAAAAATGAAGGCAGCAGATTTATTGACTACCGAAGAAAAAGAGTTTTTTAAACGGGGACGGAATGCGAAGAGTCATACTAAAGCTAAGAATACTTCAGTGGGAACTTATCGAATTTCAACGGGGTTTGAAGCACTCTTTGGCTACCTTTTTTTAAGTGGACAGAAAGAACGTTTGGATGAACTAGCCCAATGGTGTATCACAACAGTTGAAAAAGAAGGGAAGTAACGTATGGGTAAACAACTTAAAAGTGACTTTGTAATTGGGCGTCATCCCGCCCAAGCAGCATTAAAAAGCCAACAGCCGATCAACAAGGTGTTTTTACAATCTGGGTTGAAGGCAGATGTTTTAAAAGAAATCGAAAAGCAAGCTAAGCAACGGGGGATTATTGTTTCTTGGGTTCCCAAGACTAAGTTAGATACCCTGGTTGACCACCAGAACCACCAAGGAGTGGTAGTGGCAGTGGCCCCGTATGAGTATGCTAGCATTGATGACCTGTTTGCGGTAGCAGCTCAGCGCGAAGAAGATCCTTTTTTCTTGATTTTGGATGGAATTGAGGATCCACATAATTTGGGATCAATCATGCGAACAGCTGATGCTGCTGGCGTGCATGGAATTATCATCCCTAAGCGGCGGGCAGTTCAACTGACTGCAACCGTAGCGAAAACTTCGACTGGGGCGATTGAATATATGCCAGTGGCACGGGTGACGAACTTGGTTCAAACTGCTAAAGAGCTTAAACAAAGAGGGCTATGGCTGTTCGGAACTGATATGCAGGGAACTGATTATCGTAAGTGGGATGCTCATGGACCAGTAGCTTTAGTTATTGGCAATGAAGGTAAAGGAATCTCGCCGTTATTGAAAAAGAATTGTGATGAAATGTTAACAATTCCGATGGTTGGTCATGTTCAATCACTCAATGCCAGTGTGGCAGCTAGCCTGTTGATTTACCAAGGATTTACCTCGCGGGGGCGGTAATCATGATCAAGAAGAATATTCTGATAGTTGATGCATACAACATGATCGGGAATTGGCCAGAATTGGATCGCCTAAAGAAAGCTGATCGGTTAGAAGAAGCGCGCGATCAATTATTGCATATTCTTTCCAATTATAAGCGTCAGACAACATATGATATCATCGTAGTGTTTGATGCGATGTATGTTCCAGGACTATCGCGTAGCTACGAGCAATATGATTTGCGGGTAGTCTGGACAGCAGAAGAACAGACAGCAGATTCTTATATCGAATCGTTAGCTGGAGAACTCCAAAATGCCCTGACGCAAGTGACGGTAGCTACAAGTGATCAAGCTGAGCAGTGGACTGTCTTTGCCCAAGGAGCAATGCGGGTGCCGGCGTGGGAGCTATATCAAAATATCAAACGGGCTAAACATGAGGTACGGCAGCAAGCGCGGCAATATCAAGATGAGGTCTCGGTTCGGCGTTCACCCTGGGATCAAGAGCAACTGGATAAATTAGCTGCATTACGGGATGAGTTGTCACAAAGGTGATTTGACAGGTGACTTTTGCCCGTGCTAAAGTTGGAAAGAATAGAGAGTTAAGAAAGCGAGACAAAAATGGCAAATAAGAGAAAAGTCGCATTGGCTTGTTCTGTTTGTGGTTCCCGCAATTATACAGCGACAGAGAATCCAAATCGAACAGACCGGTTGGAGATCAAAAAGTATTGTAAGTATTGTGGCAAGCATACTTTACATCGAGAAACTAAATAGAGCTGGTTGACAGGAGGGGTGAGAATGAAGTTTTTTAAGAGCGTGGCCAAAACAATGAAGGATACAACCTGGGAAACAGGTCGAGAACTATCACGGGATACTACTACAGTAGTGGTTATGTCGTTATTCTTTATTGCGTTTTTCGCCCTAGTTGATTATGTGGTCTTATGGGCATTACAGTTTGTCGGTTAATTAATATCCTGGTGTATTGCAGCAGAGTTTGCTATAATACCTGGGGTGGTAAAACTTCGGGTGTAAATTCGGGGTTTTTTTATTTTACATAAAATTAATTTAAGGAGAATGTTACATGGTTGAATCAGCGGAAAAGAAATGGTACGTTTTACACACTTATGCTGGCTACGAAAACAAGGTTAAAACTAACCTTGAATCACGGGCACAGTCTATGGGGATGGCAGACTATATTTTTCGGGTAGTTGTTCCGGAAGAAGAACGCATCGAAAAAACTAAGACGGGAAAGGAAAAAGTCGAAATGTCCAAGACTTTCCCAGGTTATGTTTTAGTGGAAATGGTAATGACTGACCGCTCATGGTTTGTTGTACGGAATACTCCAGGGGTTACCGGTTTCGTAGGCTCTCACGGGTCAGGAAGCAAACCTGCGCCACTATTGGATGAAGAAATTGATGAAATCTTGAGTCAATTAGGGATGAAGTCAAAAGTGGTTAACTTTGCTGGTAATATTGGAGATGCAGTGAAGATTGTCGATGGAGCGTTTGAAGGCTTAATTGGCAAAATTATTGAAATTGATGAAGAAAAGATGAAGTTAAAAGTTACGATCGATATGTTCGGTCGGGAAACTGCAACTGAATTAAACTTTGATCAAGTGGAAACTTTGGTTTAATCAACAAACTAAACTGATATAGGAGGATGGTACTATGCAGAAACGTCAGCTCGTAGGATGGGGTGGCTTGGCATTAGGAGCATCCTCCTTTTTAGTAGCACGGTGGCATCAATTCGGGACGGTAGAGCGTTTAAGCGGGGGCAAGCCAACTGGCAGTCCGATTCCAACGTTATTTATTCACGGCTATGCCGGAACCAGATTATCAACTGGTCCGTTAATTCGCAGGTTGGCGAAGCGGGGCTGGGGGCAAAAGACGGCTGTGGTGCGGATTAAAGATAAGCAGCATTTTAAAATGATCGGTGATCCCAGCTTGCCTGGTTCAATGGTCCAGGTGTTGTTCACTAACAACCGCCTAAATATTATGGCTCAGACTATGTGGCTGTATCATTTGTTAGCAGTTCTTCACTGGCGTTATCGGATTGACCGCGTCAATATTGTGGCTCATTCGATGGGGGCAGTGACTGTCTTACGGTATTTGATGTTATATGGGCAGAATCCAGCTGTCTCGTTGGTCAATAAAGTTGTTATGCTAGGGGGACCTTTTAATGATACCGACCCGGGAAAAAACACATTCCCTATTGAAGACTACCCCTTAACTGTTAATGGGCCAAGTAGACAAACGCCGTTGTACCAATGGTTTGCGGATCATCAACAATGGATTGATCCGCGAACGCAATTTTTAAATATTGCAGGTGATATTGGTCATGGGCGCCATTCAGACGGCATAGTGGCAGTAAATTCGGTATTAGCTTTGCGCTATTTATTGCCACCAGCTAATTATTACGAACAAGTAGTAGTGACAGGGCGCCGGGCAGCCCACTCGCTGCTACATGAAAATAAAGAAGTTGACCAACTAATTGGTCATTTTCTTTTTAAAAGATGAGTTTTCACCTTTGAAAAGGATATTGCACAGAACAAATGAGTGTGCTATATTATTCAAGTATGCTTTAGTGCATACACGTGGGAGACCAAATTTACATGGTCATCCGTACCACACACGGACTTTAAGGAGGTATTACCGTGGCTAAAGAAGTAGTAAATGTAGTTAAATTACAAATTCCTGCTGGTAAAGCTACTCCAGCTCCACCAGTTGGTCCTGCATTGGGTCAAGCAGGTATTAACATTATGGGATTCACAAAGGAATTCAACGCACGTACAGCTGATCAAGCTGGTATGATTATTCCTGTTGTGATTAATGTTTACGATGATCGTTCATTCGATTTCGTTACTAAGACTCCACCTGCTGCAGTTTTACTTAAGAAAGCTGCTGGTGTTGAAAAGGGTTCTGGCGAACCTAACACAAAGAAGGTTGCTACTGTAACTTCTGCTCAAGTTAGAGAAATCGCTGAATCAAAGATGCAAGATCTAAACGCTGCAGATGTTGAAGCTGCTATGCGCATGATTGAAGGTACTGCACGGAGCATGGGCTTCGTTGTTGAAGACTAATTCTTTAACACGGGTTTTTGCTTCTCAGACGGACACTTTACGAAAGTAAGCGTGTCAAGTGGGAGGTTTATCCGATAGACCACATATTGCAAGGAGGAAATACACTAATGGCAAAGAAAAAGAGTAAGAAGTATTTAGAAGCTGCTAAGCAAGTTGAAGCTGGCAAGCAATACGAAGCTAAAGAAGCTATTGAATTGGTAAAGAAGATTGATTTTGCTAACTTTGATGCAACTGTTGAAGTAGCATTCAATTTGAACCTTGATACTAAGCAAGCTGACCAACAATTACGTGGTGCTGTTGTTTTACCTAACGGTACTGGCCGTGACCAAACTGTTGTTGTTTTTGCTAAGGGTGCTAAGGCTGATGAAGCTAAGGCTGCTGGTGCAGACTTCGTTGGTGACGATGACTTGGTTGCTAAGATCCAAGATGGTTGGTTGGACTTCGATGTTGCAATCGCAACACCAGATATGATGGCCCAAGTAGGTCGTTTAGGTCGGGTATTAGGTCCTAAGGGCTTAATGCCAAACCCAAAGACTGGTACAGTTACTATGGATGTTAAGAAGGCCGTTGAAGATTCTAAGGCTGGTAAGGTAACTTACCGGACTGACCGTGACGGTAACGTCCACGTACCATTTGGTAAGGTATCATTCGATACTGAAGCATTACTTGGTAACTTTAACACTATCTACTCAACTATTGCTAAGTTACGTCCAGCTGCAGTTAAGGGTATTTACATGAAGCACGTTTCTGTTGCTTCCACATTCGGCCCAAGTGTAACTGTGGACACAACTACTTTATAAGATAGTTTATAAAAAAATGCTTGACCTTAACTGGGTTTAATGTTAACCTAGTTAAGGTCAATTTTTTAATTATGATTCTACCGAAGACTCAGGTGGCTCACGCCTTAAACATTGCCTGCCGAGGAGTATATTATTTGTACCTCTCTCTGTGTCTTGGTGGACATAGGGTTTTTTATTTTTATAGAGAACTCTGACACAATGACTAGGAGGTGAATCAAAGTTATGAGTAAAGAAGTTATTGCCAAAAAGGCTGCACTGGTTGATGAAGTTGTTGAAAAGTTTGCTAACGCTTCATCAGCAGTTGTTGTTGACTACCGTGGTTTAACGGTAGAAGAAGTAACTGAATTACGTAAGCAATTGCGTGAAGCTGGCGTTGAAATGCGTGTTATCAAGAACACTTTCTTGAAGCGTGCTGCTGACAAGGCTGGTTACGAAGGACTTGACGATGCATTCGTTGGCCCAACTGCTGTTGCTTTCGGTTCAGATGATGCTACTGCACCAGCCCGGATTTTGGTTAAGTTTGCTAAGGATCATGACGCTTTGACTGTTAAGGGTGGTATGATCGAAGGTAAAGTTGTTACTCTCGAAGAAATCAACGAACTTTCCCAACTTCCAGATCGCGATGGTATGCTTTCAATGCTGCTTTCTGTATTGCAAGCACCAGTTCGCAACTTTGCTTACGCTGTCAAGGCTGTTGCCGACAAGGGCGAAGAAGACGCTGCTTAATGCAGGTTGCGTAAGTACAACATTTTAGATATATAATTACCAAATATTGGAGGAATAAAACAATGGCATTAGATACAGAAAAGATCATTGCTGACTTAAAAGAAGCTAGCATTCTTGAATTAAACGACTTAGTTAAAGCTATCGAAGAAGAATTCGGTGTTTCTGCTGCTGCTCCTGTTGCAGTTGCAGGTGCTGCTGGTGGCGACGCTGCTGAAAAGAGCGAATTCGATGTTGAATTAACTTCTGCAGGTTCTGCAAAGGTTAAGGTTATCAAGGCAGTTAAGGACATTACTGGTCTTGGCTTGAAGGATGCTAAGGGCTTAGTTGACGGTGCTCCTTCCGTACTTAAGGAAGGCGTTGCTAAGGACGAAGCTGAAGAAATGAAGGCTAAGTTAGAAGAACTTGGCGCATCAGTTACTCTTAAGTAATTAACGCACTAAAGTAATAGCGCTGGAAGCGAGTTTCGTTTCCAGCGCTATTTTTTATGATTTTGTATTAAAATTAGGTAGTGCGCTTATTTATCAAAGCCCCAAGATGGTTAAAATCCCTCTTAAGATGAGTGCGAGAGGGATACTGATGAGAATTGATAACAAGTGAGCAAGGATAAAGTAGAGAAGTAAAATTAAGATTGAAAACCACTACCACTTTGACCATGCTTTCCTGGCTGTGGCTGTAACAAGTCCAAAATAAATTTTTACGCGAGGGTCAGCTGCTTCATTTTCACTGGCTAAGGTATCGATAACTTGGAGAGGTACTGCTAATTTGGATGACAATATAGCTACAAATACGAATGGAAAAACTAACCGTGAAAAAAGTTCAATTCACGAACCAGCAGCAAAGGGAAGACTATTGATAATACTGTGGATATAAAATTATAGTGTGGAAAGAATCCACACATGATGATAGGACATAAAAGAAATAAAAATCTCGTGTAAAACTAGAAGCACAAAATAGGAAACTATTTTCCTAATAGTGTCAGCTATTTTTTTCGGACGCATACGTAACCTCCTAACAAAAAATTACATATATATTTATATCAAAAAAGACGATATATCAATCTAAAAGCACAAAAGAAAGTAGGAACTAATATGCAAAATCGTTATGTCAAACCCCAGAATGTTAAAGAAGCGATGATAATTATCCAAGACTTGTTCAACAAGTATCGG
>HHCFJ05602__coassemble_365_pt1 | contig 27594 bp, 23 predicted proteins | sample HHCFJ05602__metabat2_low_PE_014 | metagenome-assembled genome bin HHCFJ05602
TGCTTAATCTGCGTCATTAAATTTGTTCAAGTTATTTATTGCAATCTGCCATTTAAATAAGAAAGTTGTAAAGCGAAATGTTTGTAATTTACCCGTCTAAAGTGGCTTGAACGGGAAGGGGACAACTTAGGTATGTTCATATTATATAATCATAATCTGTTATTAATAGTTAAATAATTACTATATTTCAATGAGAAAGGTGCTAATTTGCCCCCCAATGAATTTTAAATTATTTTTACCAGATGATTTTTATCGGATAACTTCATGGAAAGATAGTTACTAATCAATCGTTTTACCCTATAATAGGGACAGTAGGATTATATATTGGAGGGCATTATGGAAAATAATACTGCTAGTTTAAAACTGTTTGCATTGAACTCAAATCCAGAATTATCACAAAAGATTGCTACCGAATTGGGAGCAGATCTATGCAGTGCTTCAGTTAAGCATTTTAGCGATGGTGAAATTCAAATCAACATTGATGAAAGTGTCCGGGGAGCGGATGTCTTCGTTGTGCAATCAATTTCTGACCCAGTTAATGAAAACTTCATGGAATTGATGATTATGATCGATGCTTTGCGGCGCGCAAGTGCTGAAACAATTAATGTTGTGATTCCTTATTATGGATATGCACGGGCAGACCGGAAAGCGCGTGCACGGGAACCGATCACCGCTAAGATGGTGGCTAATTTCATTCAAACAGCAGGTGCTGATCGGGTAGTTTCTATGGATTTGCATGCTGGTCAGCTCCAAGGCTTCTTCAATATTCCAGTCGACCACTTGCTGGCAATTTTTACCCAAGTGGATTATTTCAAGAAGATTGGTCTCGACAAGGATGTTGTGGTGATTGCGCCAGATCATAGCAGTGCCAAGAAAGCACGGAACATGGCCCAACTACTCAAAGCACCAATTGCAATCATTGATAAGCGGGATGAGAATTCTCTGGAAACAATTCATGATCAGACGGTTATTGGCAACGTTGCCGGTAAGAACTGCATCATCCTGGATGATATGATTGATACCGGTGTTCGGATGACAGATGCGGCCAAAGCATTGAAGATGGCTAATGCCAAGGATATCTATGCCTGCGCAACACACGCTGTTTTCTCTGGCAAAGCTGTAGAAAGCTTGCGTGATTCTGATATCAAGCAAGTGATTGTGACAGACACGATTGCTATTCCGGAAGAAAAGCAATTCGCTCAACTCGAGGTGTTATCCGTAGCACCAGTATTTGCTCAAGCAATTTCGCTGATTTACCATAATCAGTCGGTCGATAGTCTATTTGAACAACACGAAATTTAATTCTTGCGATAAATATAGCAAAGCGGGAAGCACACGAAAAAAATGTGCTCCCCGCTTTTTTGTTTATCGGGTAATTGTTAATTTTCCATCATTCAATGTATAAATTTTATCGGCAAAATCTTTGAGGCGCAGGTCGTGAGTTACCACTACTACTGCCTTGTGTTGCTGATGTACAACGGCCTGTAAAAGTTGACCCGTTTCACGTACCCGTGGACTGTCAAGAGCAGCAGTTGGCTCATCAGCTAAAATGATTGCTGGATCGGCATATAATGCCCGTGCGATTGCTACCCGCTGTTTCTGCCCACCAGATAGCTGCTCCGGAAATTTATGCTTGAGCTCGGCAATGCCTAGTTGTTTCAACAAGCGATCCAGTTCTTGTGGCGAAAGATTCCCTTTTTTGACTCGGTCAACTAGAGCAAACTGATCAGCGACATCAAGGTAAGGCACTAAGCTGGATGACTGGAGAACAAAGCCAATTTTATTCAGGCGAACTTGTTCCCGCTGTTGGGGAGTTAACTGATCGATTTGCTGGTCTGCGATGCTTACCGTACCTGTGGACGGTGTTTGCAGACCACCGGCAATCGTTAAAAAGGTACTCTTGCCGGAACCAGAGGGACCTAAGATAAGCACTAGTTCACCATATTCAGCTTGAAAATCAAGATCTTTTAGCACATGAACACGTGCGGACCCAGACCCAAAAAACTTATTGATATTGTGTAAATGAATTGCTGTCATAAAATTAACCTCCAATTACTGTGATTGGATCGACTTTAGCTATTACACGACCAGGGATCAGTGCCCCAAGGAAGGCCATTAAGAGCAGCCCCAGTGCCCCTAAACCTAGTAGGGGGAGGTCAAATGACACGGGGACACCAGCTGGTAAAGCCAAATCTGTTCCGTATGTTAAAAGGGTTCCGATAACAAGTCCGATTACAGTGAGCAAACCAGCCTGCAATAAAGTGGCAGTAACCAGCAAGCGGGCAGGAATCCCTTGAGCTCGGAGAACCGCATAGTTGGGTAACTTTTGCATTGTAATAATGTATAGAAAAACAGCGATGATAATGAGTGAGATCACTAGTAAAAAACCAATCATAAAAATGAAGGTGCTATTTTGAGCCGCATATCCCGGTAATTTTGCAATGAAGTCAGCAACAGGGTATGTTTTCGAGTTGGCAGATGGAGCCGGGAGGTTTTTGTGGGAACTAACTAGTGCACTGCCACCAAAAGTTGCTGGTAATTGGCGAATATTAGCCCACGCAGCAATGTTTCCGTAAATGACGGGTGTAACACTCATCTTAGCGTTATGAGTAAAGCCAACAATAGTATATTTTTGTGGATCAGAGTTAAAGGTAAGCTGGTCGCCAATTTTCAAACCTTTATCTGCCAGGCTATCATCGACCACTAGCTGGTATTTCCCACGCAGCTGGTGACCAGTAGTGATCTTTATCTGGGAGGCAAGAGCTTGGTTAGGATTGATCCCGATAAAAGTTCCAGAGATATTGGCATGGTGCGGACGTTTAGCAACAATGGTTGCCTGACCGATAACAGATACCTGGTGATTTTGTGTTCCTTTAGCGACTTCTTGGTTAGTTAGAAGGGATTGACGTAGGTTGGTATCAGCATCTTTGTTGAGGACAATCTTTTTGATTTGCCATGAATCAATGGCAGCGGTATTTTGGTTGGCTAAACCAGAAGCCAGACCGGTTAAAATGAAAATCATATAAGAAATTAGGGCAATCATTGCAATAACGAGCCCATACCGGAGTTTTTCGTGGCGTAATTCTTTTAATGCTAAAAACATAGTCAATCCTCCTCTGAAAATAAGTGCTTTAAGGCTGTATTAAGTCGGGTCAAAATCAACGCTTGAGTGGCAGAATCCGATGTGGCAATAGCCTCGCGCAGGGCTGCATGGCTCAGGGTAGCAGCAGCCCATGTTTTTGCATCAGAATCTAGTGGTACTGATGTGGAGACATTTTGTTCATTAAATAAAAGATGGTTCTTGATAAATAAAAAGTATTCACTAGCTACCGCTTGTTCAAGGAAGGAGCGGGTAAAGTTAGTATAGGTGGCAGCTGAGTTTGCAACTGGCGGAGCAGGAATGGCGCGATGAATTGTTTGGATTGCTAGTTGGTAAACAAAGTGATAAGCATCATTTAAATCAGTGAAATATTTATAAAAAGCCCCGCGCGCGATCGCAGCCTCTTTAACGATGGGGGCTACTTGAGCATCGGCCAGGGGATGGTGCGAGAACTCTGTGACCAGAGCATGAATGATCCGGTCCTTTTTCGGTGTGGGTAGGTTTAAAAAAGTCGAACTAGGCATAATTTCTCTCCTGTATTCTTTAACATCTATGTGACACGATGTCACTTTTAAAATCAAGAATACCACAAAGTGACACGGTGTCAACTAAAATGTGGGAGAGCTGACAAAAAGTAAGTGTTCTTATAATATATGCATGTGCATACAAATTAATGACCAGAAGGAAATAATTATGAAGAAGATTTTAGTTTTAGGGGCTACTGGGCAAATTGCGCGTCAATTTAGCCAACGATTATTGGCCGAAACAGACATGGAACTTGTCTTATATGGGCGGAATATCAGTACCCGTCTGGCTGCGTTAAAAGGAGACCGGGTTAGCTTGGTTGATGGGACTTTCCAAGACCAAAAAGCACTAATGCAGGCCTTGCAAGGCGTTGACTTAGTTTATTTAAATGCGATGTCTGATGCTCAGGCAACTCAAACAATCATTAGCGCGATGAAGCAGGTAGGAGTTACCCACCTGATCGGGGCTACAATTGCGGGGACAGAAGGAGAAGTACCTCAACCACTGGTAGGCTGGACCGAAGCTAATTTACCGGCTGCTTATATTGCTGGGGAGCAGGCTTCCGCGGACGCTGTCAAAGCTTCGGGGTTAAAGTACATTTTGTTACGGTTAACTTGGTTATATGACGACCCCCAGGATCGCGAGTATGAGTTGGTTCCTAGTGGCACAGCTTTTGCGGATGCAGAAGTGACTAGAGAAGCAGTAGTCCAAGCATTGTTGGACTTATTAAATGACGAAAACTTGACCTGGGATGTTACCTATGGTGTGGGTAAGCCTGATACCCATTATGGTAAACCCTCATTTTATTGAATAGGTGACCATGATGAACGATAGTTTAAATGCTCTGCTAACTGCGCGAACATTATTGGCGACCATTGAGAAACAAGCCACAGAGGTACTGAGTAGCTTGGAAACCAAGGTAACACTCAACGAATTATATGTTTTATATTTCTTGGATCAGGCCGATGGGTTACCGTTGCGGATTAATGATTTGAGTATCAAGCTAAAGCTTAGTCAAAGCGCAACTTCCCGCATGTTAACCCGTTTTGAAAATACGTGCGGGGTAATCACTAGGAAAAAAGATGAGTAGGATAAGCGCAGTGTACGGATCAGCCTGACTTCCCATGGGCAAGACCTCCTTGCCCAGGCCCAGGCAGTTTTGCCACTGATGCGGGCACAGCGGGCAGGAAAGATCATTAATATTGCTTCAATCTCAGGCACAGTGACCGGGCTAGGACAAGCTATTTATTCGGCAACTAAAGCGGCTGTCATCATGATGAGTGAGGCGTTGGCTGATGAGGTAGCACCGTTTGGGATCCAGGTAACTGCTGTTGGTCCTAGCGGAGTGCGCACTGACTTTTTGGATGACCGTTCGATGAAACGGCCCCAAAAGCAACTGCCAGAATACCAGGTGGTACGGCAAACAATGGCCGGCTTGGCCCAACTCAATCACAGCCAAAGTGGGGACCCTGAATTGGTCGGCCGGGCAATCATTACCCTGGCTCAAATGGAAGAAATGCCGCGGCGACTGTATCTGGGCAACTGGTCTTTAGGCGCCCTCCAGCAAAAAATCGGAACGTTGGTAGAAGAAATTAACCGTAACGTTGCTTTGAGGCAAAGTATTGACTGGCCAGTAGAATAAAAAGTTTCCTCCTTGATTTGTGGTATAATCGAACAAAATTAGCGGGAGTGGTGAAAGAATGGAAAATGAATCAATGCCAGTGTCAGCTCAGATCACAGCTGCAGACCTAGCACGGTACGAACAGGAATTAGCCGCGTATCCGGGAGCAGAGCCGTTGGCCAGAGCAGTTCAAAACACTGGAGTGGTCGAAGCTAGCAAGAATTTTGCGGCTAAGCAACATCTGGACCATGTCTTTTCAGTTGAAGTTAAGACTGGCAAGGTTACCAACCAGAAGCAATCAGGACGTTGCTGGTTGTTTGCAACCCTGAATACGTTGCGTCATCAGTTAGTACAAGAGTTAAACTTGAAAGACTTCGAGTTTTCTCAAAACTACAATGCTTTCTATGATCGGCTTGAAAAGGCTAATGCATTTTATGAACGGATCATTGCTACAGCCGACCGTCCCCTTAACGATCGGTTAGTCCAGTGGAACCTGAGCTGGAATGACAGTGACGGCGGGCAGTGGTCCAATGCGGTAGCATTGATTGAAAAGTACGGACTGGTGCCCAAGAGTGCGATGGAAGAAACTTTTACTAGCTCTAACACTGCCGGGTTAAATACAACCCTGCAATGGAAGCTTCGGCGCGATGCCATGGTTTTACGGCGAATGATATCTGCCGGTCAAACTCCGGCTGCAGTTGCTGAACAAAAACAGGCCTTTTTGAGTGAGGTTTACCGGATGTTAGTTTTTGCCTTTGGTAAACCAGTTGAAAAATTTGATTTCGAATACCGGGACAAGGATAACAACTACCACATTGTGCGGAACCTAACTCCACAGGAATTCTATGCCAAGTACATTAAAGTTGACTTTGATGATTATGTTTGTTTGACAGACGCACCGGACCACGAGTTAGGTAAGGTATATTCCCTTCCCAGCCAAGATTATATTGCTGGTGGTCGGACGAACCAATTCGTAATTGTGGATACAGCAGCGTTAAAGCAGGCGACAATTGCGCAGCTACAAGCGGGTGAGACAGCTTGGTTTGGATGTGATGTGGGCGCGGATTCTGACCGTAAGGCCGGGATTTTAGACCCAGATTTCTTCAAGCAAGATGAACTCTTTGGGGTGGATTTGAGTTTCTCCAAACAGGATCGGCTCGCCAGCGGGCAGGGGGAAGTTTCCCATGCAATGACGATGACAGGCGTTGATCTGGTTGAAGATCAACCAACGAAATGGAAAGTTGAAAACTCGTGGGGTGACAAGCCGGGGCAAGCGGGATATTTCATTATGACTGATAAATGGTTTGATAATTATATGTATGAAGTGATCATCAACAAGAAGTACCTGACTTCGGCACAAAAGGAATTGTTGCACCAAGAACCTATTCCATTGGCACCTTGGGACTCATTGAAATAGGCTGTTGGGTTAAGCACTGACAGGGAAATATGATGGATCTTTGCAACTAATATTGGTAAAGAGCGACGGGGCTGGGAGAAAACTTTATTTTCTCTCAGCCTCGTTCTTTTTATATCCAGATTTTGCCAAAAAGGAATTTTATTTACCAACCGTTGAAATGAAGATTTGCTCTGGTAGCAATTATGACACGGCATATAGTAAAATATGCGTGTTTCACAAGAGAAGAACCTTGGTTTGAAGCCTTTTTGAAAAGCACATATTTTTTAATATCTCGTGTCAGCTAGAAAAAGTAGGCGGAGAAAAGATAATGACTGCTTAAATTATTTGGACATGAAACCTAGCTTGTTTGCGAAAGGAAACATATTCTGCTGCCAAGATCCAGCCATAGTTATTTTTTGCTTGTCAACTATCTCTTGTATGCTTTATATTAAAAATAATTTCAGGTATTTGCAGGCGAAACCGGATAAACTTTGCCGTCGTTGGAAAGGAAAACTTACATGAGAGTTAATATTTTGCAGCATACGCCGAATGAAGGACCCGGGACTATTCAAGATTGGGCCCATGCACATGGACACGCAGTGTACATTTATCATCCGGCGACTTTTGGCCGGTTGCCTCAAGCAGACGAAACAGATATGTTAGTGATTCTGGGTAGTCCCCAAAGTCCCAACGATGATTTACCTTGGATCAAGGCGGAGCGAGATTTGATTCGGGAACTATTGGCCCAAAATAAACCACTCTTTGGCGCTTGTTTTGGGGCCCAACAGATTGCTTATACTCAGGGAGCCCGGGTACATGCGGCTCCACATAAAGAAGTTGGTTGGGCGCCGGTCTATTTGCAAACTGACGTGATTCCGGGCTTGCCAGCAACGGTGGAAGCATTGCATTGGCACCAAGAAATGTTTGAAATTCCTAGGGGAGCAAAGTTGCTATTCAGTAGTGATCTGGTTGCCAACCAGGGTTTCTTGTTGAAAGATAATGTAATTGGTTTACAATTTCATTTTGAACCAGCGCTGGATAATGTGCGCGAAATTGCCATTAACGATGCTACTTATCCAGATGACAATAATGATCTGCACCAAACGGCAGCAGAAATTATTGCTCATGGCGTTCCAGCGCAAAATCGACAAGTGATGTTCCAGTTATTAGACTACTTAGTGTCACAAAAATAACCCTTTAGGGGCTGACGGAGTGATCTTTTAGTGATCGCGCCGCAGCTCCTTTTTGTTTTCTGCTAAAATGAGTCATGGACAATTATGATTTGGAGGCAATAATATGGGGCTTACTTTTATTCTTGGCAATGCGTCACAAGACCACCAGCAGGAGTTGCTGGAGCAAATGCTGGCGCTTAAAGAAGCAGACCCACAAGGGAAGTTTTACTTTATCGTCCCTGATCACGTTAAGTTTGGGACAGAAGTTAAAATACTAGACATGCTACGGCAACAAGTAGGCGTTGAGCGGCAGGCGACATTTGCAACAAACCAGGTGCAAGTCTACTCATTCACCCGTTTAGCTTGGTATTTTCTCAAAGACCAGCCAGTTTATCAGGTGCCCCGCTTGAGCCAAGCTGGGACCAACATGCTGGTAACCAAAATTTTGCAGGACAAAGGGGATGACCTGCGCCTATTTCGGGGTGAAAAAAATCAACCGGGGTTTGTGGCTAAACTGGTAACACAGATGAACGATTTGCGGGCTGCTAACATCAGTAGTACAGATCTTCAAGAGCTGATCCCGCAAGTAGCCTCAGATGTGGGCCAGCAAGCCGACCTCCAAGCAAAACTAACCGATTTGGCATTAGTATATCGAGAATATGAACATTATTTGCAAGGAAAATATACTGATAATGCAGCCGTTTTAACAGCTTTAGCAGCATATTTTACTCAGGCAGACCTGAGTCATACTTATTTTTTCCTTGATAAAGCTTACCGCTACAATGCTTTAGAAGAACAAGTGCTTCAAGTGCTGTTTCAACGAGCAGCGCAAGTGTTTGTGGCGCTTGTGTTAGATCAACCGTCCTCAAAGCTACCTGACCCTAGTTCCTTCTATCTACGGACAGGGCGGACATACTTCCGGCTTAACCAGTTGGCACGGGCAAAAGGAGTAGCCGTACGGAATTTAGCAGTTCAACAGCCTCGAATCACCGCACCAGGCCTCCTCGGACTGGAGGATTATTGGATAAAGAGTAATACGGGCCAAACCAATAGCGCAGTGCATGATATTGGGACAGCTGTGCATGTAGTTCAAGCGGCGACCAAGGACGCCGAGGTGAGATTTGTTGCTAACAAGATTCATCAGATGGTAGCTCGTGAAGGTTACCATTACAACGATTTTGTGCTTTTGACGCCGGACCTGACAGCCTATCAAGAAGTCATCCAGCCGTTATTGCAGCAGGCACGGATTCCGGCCTTTATTGATGGTCGCCAAACAATGAGTAATCATCCGTTAGTGGAGTTGTTGACAGCTTTGTTTCAGATTAAGGAACATAACTATCAATACCAGGATATGATGCGGCTATTAAAGACAGAGTTGTTGCTCCCCCGCGACCCAGATGCTGAAAATGAATATATGAGTCGGCATAAATTTAGGGAGCTTCTGGATATTACGGAGAATGCCATTCTTAAATATAATTTCAATGGTGCTCGTGACTGGTTACAAAAAGAGGACTGGAAGTTCTTTTATCGCAAGACAACTGCGGGACGGGAACAGTTTGCTAGTGAAAAGAAAGTTGAACAGCAGATCAACTTTATCAGACATTATATTCAGCAGACACTACCGCCTTTCTTTAAACAGTTAGACCACGCCCAAACGGGGAACCAAGCGGCTAAATTACTAATTACGTTCTTAGTAGAAAATGGAGTAGTAGTTCAGCTACAAAAACTCCAAGAACAAGCCCACCAGGCAGGGGATGTAGTGGGAAGTTCCCGTCCCAAAGAAGTATGGCAAATGTTGATCAGAATGGTCGAAGAATATAACGAAGTTTTAGGAAAGCAACCCTTTGTCGCCAACAACTTTCTTGAAATCCTGCAAAGTGGGTTTGAAGGGGCTAGCTACGGGCAAATTCCAGCTACGTTAGACCAGGTACTTGTGTCAGACGCATTGTTAGCCCAACTAAATGAACAAAAAGTGACTTTCATACTTGGGCTGTGTGAAGGGGTTATGCCAGAAATTATCAAACAAGACGACTTACTAACTGACCAAGATCGTGCCCTCTTGACCCCATTGCTAGCAGATAACCAGGTACTTAAGCCAAGCAGTGAGTATGCGATGCTTGATCAAGCGTTTATTGCTTATTTGGCCTTTATGTCGGGCAACCAGCAATTGTATCTATCTTACCCCGCCAATATTGATGGTGAAAAAACAGTTAACCCATCGCCATATTTACGGCAGATCGTCACACACTTTACTTTACTAGTCCGGCAAGTAGCAACGATCCCACCCGTAACTACGGGGGCGATTACTGACTATGTTGGCGCTCCCCGCTTGACTTTAACCAATTTAGCTGGGGTTACTCGGCATGCTCTCCAAAAAAAGCAGCCGTTACCTGACCGCTGGCAGGCTGTTTATAATGTTTTAACCAAAGATCCACATTGGGCCAAACTAGCCCACAAGCTCTTAGGTGGGTTGACATACCACAATTCCCCGGAACCTTTGCAGCCAACAGTAGCTCAAGAGCTCTATGCTAGCAAGCAAGACAATAAGTTGGTGCTGAACACCTCTATTTCACAGCTAGAAGAATTCTACTCCAATCCTTATTCATACTTCTTGAAATATGGACTGCAACTGCAACCACGGGAAGTATTGGAAATGTCAACTACGATTCGGGGGACGATTTTCCATTTGGCATTGCAAGAGCTTTTTGACCGCCTAGTGCAGGCCGGCCAGACTTTGGCTGAGCTGAGTGCAACCGAATTTGACCGGATGATGACTGCGATTATGGATGACATTCAACACCGGGATGAATTCCGCATTTTACAGAGTTCACACCGGATGCGGTACTTAGGGGATAAAATCCACGGGACAATCGCACATATGGGGTGGACGGTACGCCAGTCCCGAACTAAGTCGCCAGTCAAAACAATTGGAACCGAAGTCGTGTATGGTCAATTAGGAGATACCAATAGTCGGCCAGGGCTACAATATGATTTTGCTGTGGGAAACCAGGCTGATTACCGCATCAACGTACGGGGAAAAGTTGACCGCATCGATGAATTGGTGGCTAATAATAAACGCTACCGGACAATTATTGATTATAAATCTAGCGATAAACGGTTTAGCTATGGTAAAGCATATGCTGGTATTATGTTGCAATTATTAACATACTTAGCCTTTTTAGAGCGCGAAGCCCAAGCATTACCAGCAACCCAACGGTTTGAACCAGCCGGTGCTTTGTATATGCGGATCTTTAGTCCTAATTTGAATCAAGCTCAAGTTCTCAAGAAGAATAGTAGTCAGGAAATCTTTAAGCAACACAAATTAAACGGCTTGTTGGTCAACGACCAAGATTTCTTATTGACTTTGGATCAGGATCTAGCGGGGGATGCGACTAAAGCTGCTAATTCTAGCATTTATCCGGTTAAACGGAAAAAAGCACGGCAGGAAGGCGATTATCAGTTTACCTCTAGCAGTCCGACTACCAATACTTTGTTGACACTTAACCAACTCAACCAGTTGGTGGTCCACGATGAGCACCTGATTGTAGCGGCTGCCCAAAGAATTTTTGCCGGGGATGTTAGTTTGGCTCCGGCGCGCTTTACTGACAATACAAGTGTGCTTGCATACTCTGATTACAAGGCGATTATGCAATTTGACGAGATGTTACCTGAGAATAACTATCGCCCAATTCCAGAATTGCGACTCCAAGAAGTCTTAGAGCTATTAAATAATGCACAGCAAGAGGGGGACAACAATGGCAGAAATTAATTTTACACCGGGACAAAAACAGGCGATCTTTGACCAGGGGCAAAACATCCTGGTGGCTGCCTCAGCTGGGTCTGGGAAGACCCGGGTTTTAGTCCAACGGGTGATCGAAAAGATTAAGCAAGGAACTGATATTGACCAGCTTTTAATCGTAACTTTTACCGAAGCAGCGGCCGCTGAAATGCGCGACCGGATTAAGAAGGCGCTCGAAAAAGAACTGCAAACAGCTTCGCCGGCCGAAGTGCACCGTTACCGGCAACAATTAGTAAAACTAAATGTTGCTAATATCAGCACCATCGATGCTTTTTGTTTGCAAATCATCCGTCGCTACTACTATGTTATCAACCTTGATCCGGGCTTCAGGATGTTGACGGACACGGCTGAACAGACCATGTTAATGGAAAATGTGTGGGAAGACGTGCGCGAGCAGTATTACCAAGCTTATTATCAAGGGCAGGACACGGCTGAACCCGACTGTGCGTCCTTCAAAGAATTAGCCGATAATTTTACCAATGACCGTGATGACGAAGGTCTGACAACGATTGTACTGCGGGCTTATCGGCAATCGTTGTCCTTGCCACACCCCCAGGAATGGCTTCAAAAGTTGGGCCAGGCCTACCGGGTCCCTGAAGCAGGTTTAGGCCAGATGGAACTATTTCGGCAGGGGATCATTCCTTTGGTACAACAGGAATTAGAGCAACAAGCTAGCAATTTGACCCTGGCACAGACAATTGCCGAAAACAATGGTTTTGACAAAGCAGCTGCTAAGATTGCCGATGATCAAGCTCACTTACGCCAAGTTCTGGCTGCTTTGGCCGCTTCGGACCCAGAGTATGCCACCATTCAAGCACGCTTGGCCTTTACATTCACTAAGAAATATTATGGGCGGAACCTTGATCCTGTGGCAACCCAAGAGAAGGAACGGATCAAGGCACTGATTGACGATGTTAAAAAGACCCTCAAAAATCTCAGTACCCGGTGGTTTGGGGAAGACGAACAAGCCGTTCGGCAAACCTTACATGCTTGCTACCGCTTAGCTAATAAACTGGCAGAAGTGACCCTGCGATTTATGGATGCATATGCCCAAGAGAAAAGGCGGCGCCACCTGTTAGAGTTTAATGATTTGGAACATTTAAGCTTACAAATCTTACAGAATGAAGACGTGCAAACCAGTATGCGTAACCAGTTTGCGGAAATCATGATCGATGAGTATCAGGATACTAACCACCTCCAGGAAGCAATCCTGACGAGCTTTGCCCGAACTAAACCCGGCAACCTTTTCATGGTTGGGGATGTTAAGCAGTCAATTTATGGCTTCCGTTCGGCTGAACCCCAGCTCTTTTTGGATAAATACCACCGCTATGCCCAGACTGACAATGACGATGAACGGGTGATCCTAGCTGAGAACTTCCGGTCAGTACAAAATGTAGCAGACTTTACCAATTTGATTTTTAGTCAGCTGATGGACCAACAAGTGGGGGAAATGGACTATGACACTAATGCACAGTTAAAGTTTGGGGCGAAATATTATCCTCAAACCCAACCTGAGGCGCACCCTGCCGATGTGGCGGACCTCCAAGCCGAAATCCTGCTCTATTGTGAACAGGATGGAGCGACAGAAGAACCTGTTCCGGATAAGGTGACGGGGCAAGTGCAATTATTGATTGCCAAGATTCAAGAATTGTGTGATGGTAGCCACCGGATTTTTGACCGAAAGACAGGTGAGATGCGACCAGTTACTTATAGTGATATCGCTATTTTGACGCGGACGCGTGGCAACAACAATACACTTATGGATTACTTCAGTCGGGCGGGCATTCCTTTATATGTCAATGATGCGGCTAATTATTTCCAAACAACTGAAATCAGAATCATGGTTTCGTTGCTAAAAATCATTGATAACCCCCGGCAGGATATCCCATTAGTAGCAGTTTTGCGTTCGCCAATTGTGGGCCTCAAGGAAAATGACTTAGCTCGGATCAGACTGACCCAAAGAGATAGTGATTATTACACGGCATTAACTAAGTATTGGCAAACTCACGATGAGCTACACCGCGAGTTGTGGGAGCGTGTCGACCAGTTTATGCGGCAGCTGACTGCCTGGCGTGATCTCGCCCGCCAGCAGGCGATTGCTGATCTAATCTGGGATATCTATGATCAGACAGGCTTTATTGATTATGTAGCCGGGATGCCTGGGGGACCCCAACGCCAAGCCAACCTGCATGCGCTGTATGACCGTGCGGCAGCTTATGAAAAGACATCATTTAAAGGACTTTTCCAATTTATTCGCTTTGTTGAACGGATGGAAGAAAATAATGATGATCTTAACGCGGCAACCACACAGAGCGTTGGCAATACGGTAACAGTGATGACTATTCACGGGAGTAAAGGGCTAGAGTTTCCGATTGTAGTCCTTTTCGATGCTACCCATCAATTTAACCTCACGGATGAGCGCCAAAGTGTGATCTTTACTCCAACCGAAGGTGCTGGTTTAACTTATGTACAACCATTAACTGATCCTGAGATTCCAGGCGTTGCCAACACGGCCACCATCAAGAGTGACTCCCTGGTTAAACTATTAGCGCAGAATAGGATTGCACGGAAAAACCGGGCTGAGGCGATGCGGCTCCTTTATGTAGCGTTGACGCGGGCTGAGCAGAAGTTGCTTATCATCGGAGCGTATGACAAACAAGATAAAGTGCTCACAAAATGGCAGGGGGCAGCGATGACCGACGCACTGGTCTTGCCAGCCGGCGCACGGGCAGCCCAAACATCTTTGATGGATTGGCTAGGAATGTGCCTAATTCGGAGCCATAAGTTTGGTTACCCACTTGATACGAACTTGCCTGAGCCGACATTTATTCAAGCTAGTGGGGCGGATTTCAGTGTTCGGTTTATTGGACCAGATCAGTTACCTCAGATTGAACATGAGCAACCGACGGATGTTGATCAGTGGTTGACAACTCAAACTGAGGCGGGGCAAGAGCATGTCAGCCCTGAGATGTTAAAAGAGATGGCGGCAGTCTTGAACCACCACTACGATCAACTTGATTTGACACGGACCACCGCCTTTCAGTCGGTATCAGATATTCGGCGCCTATTTGAAGATCCAGATACTGAGCGGATGGGACGACTGCAAAACCTTGATGGAGCTAAAAATGGGCAAGTTAATCGGTATTTGGACAATGAATTTTCATTGCCATCATTTATGCCAACAATGACCAAACCGGTATCAGCAGCCCAAATCGGGACCGCAACTCACTTGTTGTTCCAAAAAATGGATCTGCACCAGGAGGTAACTAAGGACCGGGTCCAAGCAATGTGTGAACAGTTAGTCCAGGACAATCTGCTTAGCCAAGAAGTTGCTGCGCAGATTAATCTTGATGGGATCGTTAACTTCTATCAAACCCCGGTGGGCCAGTTGGTTCTAGCCCATCCAGACCAAGTTTTCCGTGAGGTTCCGTTCTCGCTAGTAATCCAACCCGAAAAACTCTTTGCCATCACGGCAACGGCTAGCAAGCCGATCCTGGTTCACGGGATCATTGACGGGTATGTCGACACTGGGGACGAAGTGGTGATTTTTGACTACAAGACGAACCATCCATTTGGACATATGGCAGCCACTAGCCACGCAGGAGCGGTTGCTGGCGAAGATGCCCAGGCCTTTAGCGAGCGAATGAAGCGAGAATACCAGGGGCAACTTAACCTTTATCAACTGGCTTTACAACAAATGGTAGCTGCACCAGTAACCCACAAGTACCTCTATTTGACGCAGACAGGCGAAACAGTAGAGGTGTAGCGAGGGGGCAAAACATGCTAGAATGAAATTAATATTTTTAAGGAGGTAGCGAAGTGGCAGCTAAGAAAAGTCACAAAAGTTGGCTCTATCGGGTCTTGGCGCTGATTTTGGTGGTTATTGGGTTGGCCTTGGTCTTCAATGAACAGATCAAAACCATGGCGATCGGGCACATGGAAAAGTCCGCTTTAACAACCAAGATTTATAGCCCCAAGACACAAAAGGGAAATTTTGACTTTGCGACAGTTAAGGCCGTGGATAACCGCGAAGTGGTCAAGGCATCAATGGCCAAACAAAAAGCGATTGGGAAGGTGGCTATTCCTGCAGTAGGGCTGAAATTGCCGATCTTTTATGGTTTAGAAAATAGTAATTTGATTCGTGGAGCGGGGACGATGAAGGCTGACCAGCAGCTGGGGGCAGCAAATAACTATGCTTTGGCTGGGCACCACATGAAGAACGATAAGATCTTGTTTGGACCTTTGGCGCGGGTACAAAAAGGGGATAAGATCTATCTGACTGATGGGCAAAAAGTCTACACTTATACGGTTACTGTGCGCCAAAAAATCAATGAAACAGAAGTCTACTGGGTGGATAATGTGGGGCAGCAAAAGTTAGTAACATTATTCACCTGTGCTTCAGGAGAACCTGGGGAGACTAACCGGATCGTTGTGCGGGGCGAACTAACCCAAACTTCTCCAGCCACCAGCGATAATTTAAAGATATTTAACCGTTAAAAAAGTAAGACCACCATTGCAGGTAACAGCTCAGGTGGTCTCTTTTTTAGTCTAGACCTTGAAAAACTGCGGTTTTAAGTATAAAATGATAAAATGCATGAATAAATGAAGGGAGGTTTTCCTGTTATGCGTCATGATTCAACAAACGTCCATGTTGGCGTAGGTAACGACCGTCGTCCGGTTAACGCTAAAAACATCAAGAAGCGTCGTGCTCAACACCAAGCAGTTCTTGCTTTCTTAAAGGAACGCGAAGCACTTGACAAGGCTAGCAAGTAAGAAGTAGAGCAATCGTAATTACGATCGTTTGCAAATATTCGAATATTTAAAGGCTCCACATAAGACTGCTGTGTTTTGTGTGGATTTTTTATTATTCAGAAACTGACAATTAACAGAGAGAAGAGAACGATGAGCATTTTAGAAGTAACGCATTTATCCCATTCATTTGCTGATAAAACCCTCTACGAAGATGCATCCTTCCGTCTTAATAAAGAGGATCACATGGGGGTAATTGGGCAAAATGGTGCTGGTAAAAGCACCTTGATCAAACTCTTGACGGGCCAGGAACTACCAGATAAAGGTCAGATCAAATGGCAAAAGGGAGTTAAGATCGGGTATTTGGACCAGTATGCAGAATCAGCCCATGATTTAACTATTCAAACTTTTTTGCGGTCGGCATTTGCAGATCTCGACGAGATCGCAGCCAAGCAAGCAACCTGTTATGAAAAGTACGCCCAGTCGCTGGATGAACATTTGCTAGATCAAGCGGGCTACTATCAGGAGAAATTAGATGCGGCCGATTTTTATAATATCGATACCAGGATCGACCAAGTGATGATGGGGTTGGGACTAACCGCCTTAGGCAAGGACCGGCAGGTAAGTGACTGTTCTGGCGGACAGCGGTCCAAAATCATTTTGGCTAAATTATTATTAGAGCAACCAGACGTCCTCTTATTGGACGAACCGACAAATTATCTTGATACAGAACACATTGAATGGTTGCAAGACTACCTCAATGAAACCGCGGCTTGCTTTATGGTTATTTCGCATGATTACGATTTTTTGGAACAAATTACCAATACCATTATTGATGTTGCCTTCAAAAAGATCACTAAGTATACTGGGAGTTTCAAACAGGCGATGCGACAAAAAGCCGCGCGGCAGGAAAGCCAACAACGAGCATTTGAGAAACAGCAATTACAAATCGCTAAAGATGAGACCTATATCCGTAAAAATAAGGCCGGGAGTCGGTCGGCCATGGCAAAGTCACGGCAGAAGCGTCTGGACAAGTTGGTGCGGATCGATCCGCCAAGCACTAATCTGCAGGCCCATTTTAAATTTCCTTACCAGGAGATCCTGTCCGCTGAAACACTACGGGTGAACCACTTGTCAGTGGGCTACCATAAGCCTTTACTGGCGCCAGTAACATTTACCCTGAGTTATGGAGAAAAGGTTGTCTTAAAGGGCTTTAATGGGATTGGAAAATCAACGTTGATCAAGTCTTTGCTAGGAAAAATTCCTGTTTTTGCGGGGACAGCTAAGTTTGGTGATGCGGTAATCGTCAATTACTTTAGTCAGGAATTAGAGTGGGATGATCCGAACCAAACACCTCTGCAGGTAATTCAAGATGCGTATCCTTTGTTAGAGCCTAAAACAATTCGGCAGCGCTTGGCGCGGGCGGGAATTAATGCCGAAAATGCGCAAAAACCGATGCACCTTTTGAGTGGGGGAGAGCAGACTAAAGTAAAGCTTTGTCTATTAGAACTTAAACCAAGTAATTTCTTGATCTTAGACGAACCAACTAACCACTTAGATGATGAAACTAAGGTGGCGTTGCGGACAGCATTGCAACAATTTCCAGGAAATGTCCTCTTGGTAACCCACGAAGCCTCTTTTTATAATGGCTGGGTCGATAAAATATTTGACGTCGAACGGATGCGCTTGTCTCAATAAGGGGCAAAAGAGGAGCTAAAGACTAGACTCTGTGTAAGCAAGGCTAGTCGTCAGGACTAAAAAGGCGTACACTGTATGGTAAGTATTTAGTTTGGAGGGTCATAGATGACAACAGAAACGGCATGTACAACAATTCTCGTGGGCAAGAAGGCCACGATTGATGGTTCAACAATGATCGCCCGCAACGACGACACCTTCTTACCAATCACGCCCCAGCGTTTCCATATGCAGGCAGCATATAACGAAAAGGGGCGGATCTTTAAGTCTAAGAAGAATAATTTCACCGCGGAATTACCGCAGCGGGGTTTGCGGACACCATTTACCCCTAACGTTGATTTGGACAAAGAAGGTTACTATGGGGAAAGCTCCATCAATGAAGCTAATGTAGCGATGTCCTGTACGGAAAGTGTCTATGGCAATCAACGTGCGTTAGCTCATGACCCCCTGGTTCCAGACGGATTGCTAGAAGAAAGTATGCAACACATGGTTGCGCCTTATATTCATTCTGCTCGTGAAGGGGTGGAATACTTGGGACAGTTAATCAAGAAATACGGTTCGCCTGAAGGAAACGGGGTCTTGTTTGCCGACAATGATGAGGTGTGGTACATGGAAATTGTTACCGGCCACCACTGGGCTGCCACTCGGATCCCGGATGATTCCTATGCAATCGCGGCCAACCAAGTAGCCCAACAACAGATTGATTTTGATGATCCCGATAATTTTATGTGGTCAGAGGGGTTGCGTGAATTCGTAGACGCCCACCATTTGAACCCTGATCGGGAAGGATTTAATTTCCGGAAGATTTTTGGAACTGATACAGAAAAAGACCGGCACTACAATACACCGCGGGTATGGTATGGGCAAAAGTGCTTCAACCCAGAAATTGACCAGAACCCAGAATCAAGCGAATTACCATTTATCCGGAAGGCCAACCGGTTGCTGGCCCTCGAAGACTTGGAATACGTGCTGAGTTCACATTATAACGAAACACAGTTTGATCCGTTAGGTCACGGATCTGATGCGGATAAGGTCCGTTACCGGCCAATCTGCCTTAACCGGACACAAAATTCCCATATCTTACAGTTACGAAATGATGTGCCTCATGACCAAGCAGCTTTGATGTGGGTTTGCTTCGGGGTACCGGCCTTTACGCCATATGTACCGTTTTATACCAATGCTAATGACACTGATCCTTCGTGGAGCAATACACCACTAGAGTTTGACGTAAGTAGCGCTTATTGGATGTACCGGGAACTTTCAATGTTAGTTGAATCCCACCATGCACATTTCATTCAAGATGACCTGGATTATTTAACGGCAGCGCGGGAAACGAAACACCGCATGATTGCCCAAACTGATGCTGAAGCAGCGAAGTTGAGTGGTAATGATCTGACTGAATTCTTGACCAAGCAAAACTACGCGATGGTAGCAGAAATGCGCAATCGGACCATGAAGATGATCGGCCATTTCGTTACTGAAGGCTTGAAATTATCCAAATTGACCTTTAATATGGATAAGAATCTGTAGTCGACTTATGAGGAGGACGTGAAAGTAGTGGAAATTAAAGTACAAACATACCTCGATGCAGTTGATACTGGGCAATACCAGGTTCAAAACTTCACCGCGGATGCGGCTGACTTTGCTGCCCAGGAGATGGCAGCTAACCTGAGAACGATGTTTGATACATTCTCGGCTCAGGTCGCTACTGGAGCACTCGTGCATAGTGAGCTGACAATAAATGACTTTAAGGTGGAGTTAGAAACGGGGATTATTAACTTGCCGTTTGCTAACAATAACCGGGTAGATAACTTTTATGCGGACCTCAACCAGGCAGTGCCGGTAGTAGTTAATTTGATTGTTGAGGCTCCCAATTTAAACGCGTCTGCTTTTCACATTGACACTTTGGGACCAGTAGATCAAATCGGGGACGCAATGTTTGAACAGATGTGTGCGCTTGTGCAAGCAGCTTGGACAACAGCTCAAGCCCCAGCAGAAGCACCGACAACCGATGAATAATAAGTAAGTTAACACTGCTCAGCATGATCAGAAATGTTCAGGTTGAAGCAGTGTTTTTTCGTATGTGAATAATGGTATGATGGCTGTAAGAAAGCTACTCGCGAAGGGAGTTGGTGGGGATGTCACGGGTGATGACTTGGCTAACACAACGGATGTTAGATTTACAGAAACGAAGTTTTTATGTTGTTTTGCGTCAAACAATGATTGTATTGTTCCCGTTTGCCTTGGTGGGGAGTTTTGCCCGCGTATTACGAATGGCTCTTTTAGATCCGCAAGGCTTTGGGGGGACTATTTTACAGGTGACAAAATGGTTGCCTCACTACCAGGGACTGCACACGTTAGTAGGAAGTTTTGAGAGCTTGACCCTAGGCATTATCGCCGTTCTAGCAGCTTATCATGCAGCGAGCGAGACGGCTGCATTATATAAGCAAGACAAGCAGATAGCCGGAACGACGGGGTTATTAACGTATGCCCTTTTGTTTTTGACCCAGGTTTCGGCCACTGGGCAATTGAGTATAACTAGCGGTGCCTTTCATATGCAGTCACTGCTCTATGGCTTAGGCGTTGGCTATGTGGTAGGGCAGATTTTCCGTTGGTGGGGACGGCATTTATCCGTGCTTACGGATGAAGCAATTATTGCGCGGTCTTTCAGTGCTTTACCGGCAATTGGGACCTGTTTTGTCTTGTGTGCTTTTATCATGACCGGGATGTGGCTGTGGGGTGGCGCTGGCAAAGCGCAACTTGTTAGCCTTATTTTGGGATGGGAACAGCATTTGGTAACCGGACACTGGGCCTGGTTAGGAGTGATAGTATTGACGCTTTTGACGTCTTTATGCCAAATTATCGGTTTAACCGGGCCACTAACGATGAGTAACGCTCTGAGTAGTAGTGCGTTTTACGAAAATTTGGCATATGCACTACACCACAGCAATTTGCAGCACGTCCCGAACCGTTTTACGGATTACACTTTATACCAGAGTTTTGGTCGCTTTGGTGGCCCAGGAGCTACATTGGCGTTAATTATTGCAATTGTGTTAGTTAGTCGCCACCGGTCAACTAATATGCTGGCAGCCTGGGCAACAATTCCCACCCTCTTTGAGGTGGGGTTGCCCCTCATGATCGGCATTCCCCTCTTTTTGAACCCCTTATATGTTATTCCATTCGTTGTGGCACCAGTGGTTAATGTGGTTGTAGCTGCCCTCTTGATCCAAATGGGGGCGATCATTCCGGCGGTGTATCCTGTTCCGCTGGGGACACCGGGGCCATTGATTGCTTATCTGGGAACTAACGGACACTGGCTGTGCTTAATGGTGGGGGTCTTACTGTTGGTACTTGATGTGCTGATTTATTTGCCGTTTGTGCGGATTGCTGATGATGTCCAGGAACAATTACTTATTGCCAAAGTCACGGCTGAAGGAGGGAGAAGAGATGCACCAAAAACCAACTAATAGTTTTTACCGTAGCAAGCAAAGTGCCGTCATGATGTTGTTGCTAGCTGTTGTGCTTCTTGGGGGCTTGCTTTTTCCGGCCAGCCATTGGGCCCATCAGCAAACAACGGGGCTGCGCCAACGCTATAACTCGAAACTCTCACCGGTAATCATGATCCCAGGAAGTAGTGCGACCCAGAATCGGTTTGATGATTTGGTTAAAATTTTGAATAGCCACGGCAATAAAAAGCATAGTTTGCTAAAGGTGAAAGTCTATAATGACCACCGGATCACCTATGAGGGCAAGATTCGCCCGGGCGATAATGAGCCAATCATCGTGGTTGGATTTGAAAATAACAAAGATGGGTGGGAAAACATCCAAAAACAAGCATATTATTTTCACTTAGCTTTTGATCAGCTGAGTGAACGGTATAAGTTCAATAACTTTAAGGGGATCGGACATTCGAATGGAGGATTGATCTATACTACATTTTTGGAAAAATATTTTACCGATGATGATATTGTCTGTAAAAAATTAATGACGATTGCGAGTCCGTTTAATTTCTCCGAAAAAAGTATCGCGCACAAAACCCAAATGCTGGCATATTTGATCGACCACCGCCAGAAACTTCCAGCAGATATGACTGTTTATTCCCTAGCCGGAACAGAAAGCTATGAATCAGATGGACTGGTGCCTGAAGGCAGTGTCCGTGCGGGAAAATACATCTTCCAAAAGCAGGTGGCTCACTTTACGGAGATCACAGTAACGGGAGAGGGATCCCAGCACTCAGACCTACCACAGAATAAGCAAATTGTGCAGTATATCCAGCAATATATCCTCGATCTCGATCACGGTTTTGGCCGGCCTAATGGTCCGAACGTTGCTGATAACGATAGTCATAGTAACTAAAAGCAGCTTGCATAAGGATGTAAGTGTTATCATAAAAGAAAAAAGTGAAGAATACGTAATGAGGTGAGTTTTTATGCAACATCAAAGAATGCTACCCTTAGCTCGGGGGGTTAATATCCGTGAAATGGGAGGATATCCAACGGTTGACGGCCGGACAACCCGGTGGCAAAAGTTAATCCGTTCAGGAAATATGGGTCAATTAACTCCCAAGGACCTGGACTTTCTAGCTGAGTATGGGTTGCGGTATGACATTGATCTGCGTTCCGAGTCGGAAACTTGGTTTTATCAAGACCGATACCCCGTGCAGACAAAGTATATCAACCTATCGCTTTATCCGTTCGAACGAACTTTATTTGAGAATCTAGGGGTCGTTGCTGGACACCAGTTGCGTTACGGTGAGTTGGATATTGTTGATCAAACCTATGCTCAAATGATGACGGATCCTCATCCGCGGGCGCAGTTTCGGCAGATGTTCGATTATTTACTTGAAAACGATCAGCCCGACCAGAGCGTGCTTTTCCACTGTGCAGCGGGCAAAGATCGGACGGGCGCAGCAGCCTTTTTGATCTTATCGGCTTTGGGAGTTAAGGAAGAGGCTATTTTGCAGGATTATCTCTTAACTAACCTAGTTTTCCAAAACAAGACCCCCGAAGAAATCAATGGACTGCTGACAACTAGTGATGCAGATGCCTTAGCCAACGAGCTTAATAGTTACCTAGCCGTTAGTGAGCGGGGCTTCAAAACCTTCCGCCAGGTTTGTGAAACAGTGGCAGGATCGATGGAACAGTATTTTGCACGTTATTTGGATCTGGATCATGAACAACTGACACGGTTGCAAGACATCTATTTAGAATAGGTATTGGGAAAGGAAAAACTTATGCATGAACGATTAATCGAGCACTTGGGGCTGCCGGGTGCAGTAACAGCGACCTTTGTTACTGGTGGCGATGTTAATGAGGCGTATGAATTGGTGGATGGAAATCACCAGCATTACTTCTTGCTGGTGCAGCCAGGCTATGGGGCTGACTTTTACCAGGCTGAGATCGCTGGTTTAAGGCTCTTTCAAAAGTATGCGATTAATGCTCCCCAGGTCTTAGCCAATGGCGAATACCACGGTGATGCCTACCTGCTTTTGTCGTACATTGATACTGGGGTAGGATCGCAACGTGATTTGGGACGCTTAGTCGCGCACCTGCATCAGCACAACAATCCAACGGGGAAGTTTGGCTTTGACTACCCGTACCGCGGAACAACAATCAGCTTTACTAATACCTGGACGACTAGCTGGGAAGAACTCTTTGTAGACCAGCGTTTACTGTCACTAGGAGCCAAACTGCAACGATCTGGTTTTTGGAAGCCAGCTGATTACCAGCTTTTTATGCGGGCTGTGGCGGTTATTCGACAGTCTTTACAGGCACATTTGAGTCAGCCGGCCCTGTGCCATGGTGATTTATGGATCGGGAACGTTATGTTTGATCAAGCTGGCCAGCCGGCTTTGATTGATCCTAGCCCTTTATATGGTGATCGTGAATTCGACATTGGGATTACCCAGGTTTTTGGGGGCTTTGAACCTGAATTTTATGCGGGTTACAATGAAGTCTTTCCTTTAGAGCCAGGAGCTGAAGACCGGTTAGAATTCTACCGTTTGTACCTTCTGATGATTCACCTCAATAAATTTGGCACTACCTACTATAACGCGGTTAATGCAAGTCTTCATCGGGTGATTGCACATGAAAAAGAAGATTGATATTGCCTTGGCGGTCATTTTAGCTGAGGGGCGGGTATTAGTAGGGCGACGTAATTTGGACCGGATCTATGGTGGTTGGTGGGAATTCCCGGGTGGCAAGATTGAGCCGGGGGAAACACCAATTATGGCAGTTCGGCGGGAAGTAGCTGAAGAATTAGGTGATCAGCTAATGCTAGGAGCTCCAGTAATGCCCCCGATACTAGGAGAGCACGCACTAGCACAAGTGCACCTCTTCCCATACTATGCCTGTCTTACCACCCACCACTTGCGACAAGTGGCGGCCTATGATCTACGCTTTGTTACTCCCCAACAGTTGCTAACAATGCAGGTTTTAGGACCGTCTTTACCCATAGTCCAGCACCTAACTACGGTTGATTTATTGGCGGTACAAAACCAAATCGAAACTTCCAACAAAACAAAGTAGGTTAACTACTTGCAAAGTGGCTTATTTTTTCATAGACTATTAACAACTTAAAAATAAATAAAAAAGGAGAGTTGTATCTACCATGTCCAATTGGGATACTAAATTTGCTAAAAAAGGTTACACATTCGATGATGTCTTACTAATTCCCGCCGAAAGTCACGTCTTGCCAAATGAGGTCGACTTAGGCGTCCAACTTACTGATAAGATTAAGCTTAATATCCCAATTATTTCAGCCGGGATGGATACCGTTACTGAATCAGAAATGGCAATTGCAATGGCCCGCCAAGGTGGGTTAGGGGTAATCCACAAGAACATGACGATTGCCCGCCAAGCTGATGAAGTACGGAAGGTTAAGCGGTCTGAAAGTGGCGTCATCATTGATCCATTCTTTTTGACACCTGATGACAGTGTGGCTAACGCCGAAGCATTGATGAAGAAATATCGGATCAGTGGTGTTCCAATTGTAGAAACAATGGAAAACAAAAAGTTCTGTGGTATCATTACTAACCGTGATTTGCGCTTTGTTACTGATTACAGCACTAAGATCGGCAACGTGATGACTAAAGAAAACCTGGTAACAGCACCAGAAGGAACTTCACTTGAAAAGGCCGAAGAAATCTTGCAACAATACAAGATTGAAAAGTTGCCGATCGTTAATGCTGCGGGTGAATTGACTGGTTTAATCACTATCAAGGACATTGAAAAGGTAGTTGAATTCCCTAATGCTGCCAAGGATGAACATGGTCGTTTGTTGGTTGCAGCTGCTGTTGGGGTAACAAGTGATACTTTTGAACGGGCTGAAGCTTTGTTGCAAGCTGGGGTTGATGCATTGGTTATCGACTCTGCTCACGGACATTCAGCTGGTGTTATCCGGAAGATCAAAGAAATTCGGGAACACTATCCAGATGCAACTCTGATCGCAGGGAACGTTGCGACTGCCGAAGCTACTAAAGCTCTCTATGATGTTGGGGTTGACGTAGTTAAAGTCGGAATCGGACCTGGTTCTATCTGTACAACCCGGATCGTTGCTGGGGTTGGGGTACCACAATTGACTGCGATCTATGATGCAGCTACTGTGGCCCGTGAATATGGCAAGACAATTATTGCTGACGGGGGTATCAAGTACTCTGGTGATATCGTTAAGGCCTTAGCAGCCGGTGGGAACGCTGTAATGCTGGGTTCAATGTTAGCCGGAACTGAAGAAGCTCCTGGTGAAACTGAAATCTACCAAGGTCGGCGCTACAAGACTTACCGGGGGATGGGTTCATTGGCTGCTATGGATTCTACTCACGGTTCCTCTGACCGTTACTTCCAAGGCGCAGTTAACGAAGCCAACAAGTTAGTTCCTGAAGGTATCGAAGGCCGTGTGGCTTATAAGGGTGAAGTTGGCGATGTGATTTATCAAATGGATGGTGGCTTGCGTGCCGGTATGGGTTACGTCGGCGCTGCTAACCTCAACGACTTACGTGAAAATGCCCAATTCGTTGAAATCACTGGTGCTGGTTTGCGGGAATCCCACCCACACGATGTGCAAATCACCAAGGAAGCACCAAACTATTCTGCAAACTAATTTAAAAAATATTTCCCTAAAAGAGGCTGATTTTTGTCAGTCTCTTTTTTGCTAGTATAGCAGAATCCTTTAATGTTTCTTTAGGAGCAGGGCTGATAAAGTCTGGTACAATAGGAATAGTTACTATTATGATGAACGAATCAGCCCAGGAGGTTTTTACAAATGAAAATACTTGTTGTTGATGACGATAAAGATATTGTTGAACTCCTCAGCATTTATGTTAAAAACGAAGGCTATGAGGTAGAAAAAGCCTATAACGGTAAAGAGGCCTTGACTAAGTTACACACTAATCCTGACATTGCCCTAATGATTTTGGATATCATGATGCCAGAGATGGATGGGATGGAAGTGATCAAAGAAGTGCGGAAAGATTCGCAGATTCCAATTTTAGTCTTGTCTGCTAAGAGTGAGGATTTAGATAAGATTCAGGGCTTAATTCAGGGGGCAGATGATTATGTTACCAAGCCCTTTAACCCTTTGGAAGTTATGGCGCGGATCAAGTCTTTACTGCGTCGGGCTTCACATGACGTGCGTAATGATGAACCAGATCAAATCGAAGTGGGTCCACTTCTGATCAAGCGTGATTCCCATGAGGTTGAAACGGTCAACGGACAGACTATCCAACTGACAGCACTAGAATTTGGGATTTTATACCTGCTGGCAAGTCATCCTAACCGGGTCTTTTCAGCAGATGAGATCTTTGAAAGAGTTTGGCAACAAGAATCAGTTGTTTCTGCTAAAACTGTTATGGTCCATGTAAGTCACCTACGGGATAAAATCGAAGAAGCGACGGGCGGGGACCAAGTGATTCAAACAGTATGGGGTGTCGGCTATAAGATCGAGGCTCATTAGTAATCATGGAAGAACAAGAACGGATAAAATTCCAATTAACTGGAAGGGAAAAAAGTGAGCTTTTTGGTGAAGGGATAATCACGGTTTTTCTGTTATTGTTGCTGAATATGTCGTGCTATATCCTCCTCAATCAATGGGTCGAATCTAACCCAGGGCTTCAAAACGGGATCTTTCTGATCAAAATGTCCCTGGCTTTTGGTCCCAATGACGTTAAAGTATGGTCATGGAGCTGGATTGCTGCTACTATCATGCTGATTATTGACACGGTAGTAGTGTATTGGCGCTTGATGCGGCGTTATCGCCAGATGCAGCTCAGACATATTATTGCTGAGTTGCACTATATCAGCGATGGGCACTTTGATCACCGAATTCCCTTCCAGCTTCACGGTCAGATGCAGCGGGTAGTTAACAGTGTCAATGCCCTCGTAGATGCTTCGGTGCAGGCTATGGATGAAGAACGGCGGATTGAAAAGTCCAAGGATGAGTTGATTACAAATGTTAGTCATGATATTCGGACACCTTTGACTTCAATTATTGGCTATTTGGGGTTGATAGAAAATAAGCAGTACCAGACCCAAGCAGACATCC
>HHCFJ05602__coassemble_369_pt1 | contig 26203 bp, 27 predicted proteins | sample HHCFJ05602__metabat2_low_PE_014 | metagenome-assembled genome bin HHCFJ05602
GTACCAGCCGTTGCTCAACCAGTGAGCCTTAGCAGCAGACCATGAACCATAACGAGCTTGTACGTATTGGTTAGCCACGCGTTCTTGGTTAGCAGCTGAGTAGTCACCATTCAAGTATGCACGGGATAATTGGTACTTACCATAGTAGTTACCGTTAGTAGCAGTGTATGAACCACCTGATTCACGCCCTGCAATCCAAGCCTTAGCAGCTTCTTCAGAGCTAGAACCTGTAGTTACAGGTGCACTGTATGTGTTTTGAGTTTGTGTTTGAGTTTGTGTTGCAGCGTAGTTAGTTTGAGCTGAACTTGCTTGTTGTGCTGGTGCAGCTTGTGCCTGTTGCACTGGTTGTTGTACTGGTGCTTGGGCAACTGCTGTTGTAGCAGGTTGAGCTGCTTGAGCAACTGCAGTATTAGCTGCTTCACCATTTTCTTCAACGATTAACTTTTGGTCAACAAAGATCAAGTTAACGTTCTTTAAGTTGTTCAACTTTTCGATGGACTTAACAGTAGTGTTGTGGTCCTTAGCGATTTGGCTAACAGTATCCCCACTCTTAACTGTATAAGTTACTTGGTCGGCGTTAGCAGCCTTGGAACCAAAAAGGAACAAGCCACTAGCTGCTGCAACTGAAAGTAAAGTTTGTTTGAAATTCATATAGAAAATTCACTCCTATGTGTATTGTCTGTGATTATGTTATCTAATAAAAACTTTTTTCCACTCGCCCCTGCGAGCTAACAATTCTTAGTATATAAGCACCTTGTAACATTAAAATACCAGCAATTTTACGAAAATCCCCAACATCGTAACGATTATTACAATCTGTAATCTTTTGTAAAGCTTAAAAAACAAATATTTAAGCCTAGATCCCATCAACATGGGACTGACTTCCCTTTTATTTATATTTCAAAAAACGCTGTCCATCTGCATATCAATTAAATAATTAAATATACTTTCGTTAAAAAAGTTCTTTCTTTTCAAAAAAACGAACGCATTTTCGTTAAAAATCCTCTTTTATGACGAGAATGTTACACTTATTACTAAAAACTGTATTCAATTATCTTTATATAGGCGCTATATAAAGATTTTTTGAGTTGTTTCTCGTTAATTTTGTTGGTATGCTTGTATATAATAAGTAAATATTCATAGAAGGATGTTGAAGCATGCTAAAAGAATTTAAAGAATTTATTTCACGCGGTAATGTTTTAGACCTCGCCATTGGGGTTATCATCGGGTCTGCTTTTACTGCTATCGTTACTTCATTGGTAGAAAACTTAATCAACCCGTTGATTGGGATTTTCTTGGGTAAGATCGATCTTTCTAACCTCGTCTTCTCTATCGGGGAAGCCCACTTTAAGTTTGGGGCATTTTTGAACTCGGTCATTAACTTCTTGATCATTGCTTTTGTGGTCTTCTTGATCGTTAAGGCAGTTAACAAGGCATTGCCTAAGAAGGAAGAAGCACCGGCTGATCCTGAACCATCTGCTGAAGAAAAGTACTTAGAAGAAATTGTTGCTTTATTAAAGAAGCAAGATGCTAACAAGTAGTTACCCTGACTAGCAGCACATATATAAAACGCGGGATGATCAATGATCATCCCGCGTTTTTTACTTCTATCTGTATTTATATCTATATATAATAGAAACAAACTAACCAAGGGAGATTACCCATATGCTTAGAGAAGTCACCCCCGATGACAGTCGGGATATTCAACGCATCAATAATACCGAATTGAACGAAGGCTGCACCCTAGCTGACACCACTAGTTATCTAACAACTCTTTTGAAAGATCCCCACCAACATGTGCTCAGAGTTAGTGTTGACCCTTTGACTGACCAGGTTCTAGCTTACCTCCATGCTGAACTCCTCACCCTTACCTATACGCAGCCAATGTTCATCATCACTACCCTTGCTGTTAGTGGTGCTTATGACTATGATAAGCACGCTTCTGCATTGTTGACTTCCCTCATCAACCTAGCCCGACGCCGCCGGATGACCACAGTTCGGCTCGGCTTTATTCCCGATCCAGCTACCACGGCCTTTTGGACCCAAGCTGGGTTTATCCCGCAATCTCATGGTCTTTGGGATTGCACTATATAAGAAGAAAAAATCAAATAAATTTTTCAGTAAATTCTAACTTATATCAAAATTTTATTTTTGTTAAGATAATCATCAGTTTCCAAAAAACAACATTAAGTTAGAAAGAGGAATTATTTGTGGAAAATAATACACGTCATAAAGTTTATACCCAAGCAGAGATCAAGCATCCCTGGTTAGCGATGACCAGTATGCTGATCGGGGCGTTTGTCGGGATGCTCAGTGAAACCTCCCTCAACATTGCCCTGCCAACGCTCGGTAAAGTTTTTGGAGTAGAAGCCAGCTCCTTACAATGGCTGGTTACCGGCTACATGCTCATCATTGGGATCGTTTTGCCATTACTAGTATCATCTTTAAATGGTTCACTACCCGACAAATTATCTTCTTTGCCATAGCCGATTTTGCTGTTGGGGCACTGATTTCCGACTTTGCTTCGTCCTTTAGTATTCTTTTAGTTGGACGTTTGATTCAAGGGGTTGGAACCGAGTTGATTTTGCCCTTGATGTTTACCGTAGCAATGCTGATTTTCCCACCACAACGGCTCGGAGCTGTTATGGGAGTCAACGCCTTAGTCATCATGTTTGCGCCTGAATTGGACCAACCATCACTGGGATCATTCTCGGCGCTTTGTTCTGGCGCGATGTTTTTTACATTTTCGCCCTGTTATTAGCTATCGGTTTAGTTTTTGCAGTGCTTTTCTTGAAAAATGTCAGCCCGATCACCCGGCCCCATGTTGATGTCTTGTCTGTATTAGGGTCAATTATCGGGTTCTCATCCTTAGTTGCTGGAGTTAGCTTCGCCGGCAAGGACGACTGGGTCTCTCCTCGCGTTCTCGGCCTGCTTATCCTAGCAATCGTGGTCCTAACTCTTTACGCTCGCCGCCAATTAACCTTGGCAGAACCGATCCTTAACCTGTGGGTCTTCGCTAAACCAGCCTTCAGAACAGGAGAACTCTTAGTAATGATCGACTTTGGAATAATTTTTTCGGCCATATACTTACTGCCACAATTCATTCAAAATGCCATGCTTCTCCCCGTAGCTATGACTGGAATCATCATGCTCCCAGGTGGTTTAGTTAACGCGATCGTATCTGCGATCTCAGGACGGATGTATGACAGCATTGGAGCTAAAGTGCCAGCTTGCTTGGGCTTTGGTATTGCTCTAATTGGGGCAATCATGTTTATTTTTGCTTCCGCCCACGCATCAATTCCATACATCATTTGTGCTCACGTCATCATGATGATCGGTTGTCCCCTAGCAATGTCGCCATCACAGACTCACAGACTTAATGCTTTACAAGGACCAGAATCTGCCGACGGCTCCACTATCATGAACACTTTGCAACAGATTGTGGGGGCTATTGCTACTGCTGTTGCAACGAGCCTGCTCGGTGCCGGACAAGCTGCACACCACACAGCGGGACATGCAGCTGCCTTTGCGAGCGGAGTCCACTACGGCTTTTACTTTACCGTTTGTTTGGCAATCGTCGGCTTGTTGTTGGCAACGACGTTAAAAAATAAATCCAACAATTAACAAAGTCTATTTACTCCTCAAAAGTCTCCTTAATATATAGGAGGCTTTTTTGCTTATTCCGACACTAAGGACGAATTCTTGTTTTTCCCTGGTGAACCCCGTAAAATAAAACTAGATTTTTAGAAAAATTGGTGAACATTATGGAACAAAAGAAATTGTTGCTACTTTCTACCGGTGGAACCATCGCTTCAGTTATATCCGAAAGCGGACTGGTGCCCGGTGAATCAGGTGAGCAACTCATCCAAATGATGGGGAGCCTTCCCTATCAGATCGAAGTCCAGGATATCTTAAACCTTGACTCTTCCAATATCCAGCCCGAGGAATGGAAACTTATCGCTGAAAAAATTTATGCCAACCGTTATAACTATGATGGGATTGTTGTATCCCACGGGACTGATACTATGGCATATACAGCTTCCATGATGACCTTCATGTTGCAAGGGATCGAGATTCCCGTGGTCTTTACTGGCAGCCAGGTCCCGATGAACGTCGCTTTAAGCGATGCGCCCGATAACCTGAAGCTGGCCTTTGTAGCAGCTGCCCGCCTTGAACCAGACATTTACTTAGCCTTTGACGGCAAAGTCATGCGGGGCTGCCGGAGCGTCAAAGTTCGGACAACTGCCTTCAACGCTTTTGAAAGTGTTAATGTCCCGGTAGTCGCTGAAGTCACCTCTGATGGTTTTGAAATCAAGAACAAGCGTCCTCGTCCCCAAACGACTGCCTGCGTCCTCAATACCAACATTGATACCAATGTTTCTTTGGTCAAACTCTTTCCTGGCTTTGACCCTAAACTTTTACAAGCGATGGTTGATAATGGTTGTCATGGGATCGTGATTGAAGCCTACGGTCTTGGTGGAATGACCTTTATCAGACGGAATGTTGCTGCGGCGATTGGTGACTTGATCCGACAAGGTATCCCGGTTATTGCCGCTAGCCAGTGCCTCTACGAACGTAGCGACCTTACCCGTTATGAAGTTGGGCGGCAAGCCCTCCTGGAAGGGGCCATCAGTGCTCGTGATATGACTTCCGAAAGTGCTATTACCAAGCTGATGGTTGGTTTAGGTCAAGGGATGGATGTTGATGGAATCACTGCTTTCTTTAATACTGATATCGCTGGCGAAGTAACGATTAATTAACTTTTTCTATATTATTAATTTTTAAAAAGCTCCAACATTTTCACCTTAGTGTGAATAGTTGGAGCTTTTTTGTGCATTTTACTAGTAATCTTTAGGCTTATTCAGCAGTTACCAATTCACCGTAACTATATGTAGCCAATAAATTGTAGTCGGCATCTAAAACATTCAAGTCGGCATCTTTCCCGACTTGAAGTCCACCTTTACTAGTCAAACCAAATTCACGGGCTTGGTTGACTGAGCTCATCAATACTGCCTCATATAAGCCAGCCGTGGTAAACTTCATGGCATTTTGGAAGGCTGTGATGAATGGTAAAACTGACCCAGCAATTGTTCCGTCAGCCAAAGTAGCATGAATACCTTCAACAAAAACTTTCTGGCCTCCTAGTTCACTAACACCATCGCCTAAACCCTTTTTCCGCATTGAATCTGTGATTAATTCGATCTTTTCGGGTCCCTTAATACTGTATGCTAACTGCAACATATCGGGACAAATATGGTAACCATCCATGATTAGCTCTGCATACATCTCATCCTGCAGTAACGTATGACCTGCCACCCCTGGTTCACGGTGACTGAGCGGAGATTGGGCGTTGTAGAGATGGCAAGTATGGCTCACTTTACTTGTCAGCAAGTCTTGGCGCGTCGCCATACTATGCCCAACTGATGGGACAATCCCATGGTCAATGCAATAATCTTCTAGTTCCCGGGCACCATCATTTTCAGGAGCAAAGGAAATAATCTTGACCAAACCACCAGCCAGGTCATTCCACTGGTCCAATAAGGCTGCGTCTGGTTGGGTAATATACTTTTCTGGTTGCGCTCCCTTAACTTCCGCATCAATGAATGGGCCTTCCAGGTGGATTCCTTGAATCACTTTATTTTTTTTGGCAGCTTGCTTAACCCCGACCATTGCCCGTGCAATATTTTCATTACTTTGGGTAATGGTGGTACAAAAGAAGCTCGTAACTCCCTCATGATAAGCAGTGGCCCGCACCATCTTATCAATCTTTTCAGGATCCGCATCCATGGTGTCGTACCCATAACCCCCATGACAATGCACATCAATGAAGCCGGGAACAATTACTTTCCCATGGGCATAGGTCACTTCATCCCCAGCTTCATTATGAAAATCACTCATCGGGCCAACTGCCCGCACCCGGTCATCAAACCGAATATAACCATCCGTAATGATTTCCGTTCCCGTTGCAATCGTCACATTTTTGAATACTTTTGCCATACTGATTCCTCCCATACTCTGCTCACCACTGCTTTTATTCGCAGCAGTCTATCCATTAAACAATTTACCTAAATCTCCGCAATTTGTCTATACCAATCACGAAAGCGATCCCATTTATTGCCTGATTAAATTATTCCTTAGCCTAAAAAAACGGGCAGATTCTCCTAAAATTAGGAACCATCCGACCGTTCGCATCCTCATTTCGCTTAGTTAATTCTGACATATTTTTGCCGGTAAAGGTAAGACACGGCAGTTCCCTGTCCCGTCAACCGACTTTGTACTTTAAAGCCGTTCTTCACAGTTGCCTTCTGCTTGTTCAAAGTGAGATATCCCCCATTTTGCTGGCGAACTGCTAGCTTATCATTAATGATCTTGTATTTCATTGAAGCCTGCCCGCTCTCTGCATATTGACGAAAGACCTGCTTGTCGGTAGCTGCTCGTTGGGCTTCTTTAGCTGTATCAAACGCAAGGGCAGTTCCATAAAAGTTTCCTGAACCAAATACCATATAATAATTTGTGCTCGAAATCTTAACGGATTCTTTCCCCATTTGCTTTACCATTGGACCTTGAGCCTCTAAATCTGTCTGGACCCGAAAGGCATTTCCTTCGATCTGATATCTAAAACTCGTTAGATGTCTAAAAGCACCCCATGCTCCTAGGATAAAGACAATTACTGCAATTATATTAATAATTTTATATCCACGTTCTTGCTTATTTTTCTCAGCCATAATTCCACCCCATACTCGCTATAAATCATTCCTTATTCTACCACAATCCTGCATAATTATTGCGATCCGCGCGGATACAAAAATTATAAAAAATGTTATAATTAAATTATATAAATCAATACGCAGAGGGGACTTGGCTATGCAAGACAAACAACATCTGGACTTGTTACTCAGTATTGCCCAGGATTTTTATTTAAATAAACTTTCGGTCAGTGATCTCTCTGTTAAATACGATGTCAGCCGTTATTATATTTCGAAGTACTTAGAAGAAATTATTGACAACCACTTGGTTTCAATTCACATCAACACCCCCTTCGACCGCAACACTGCCATGGAGCGGGCGTTTAAACGTGAATTTGCGGTTGAAAATGTCTACATTATGAAGGAGAAGATCGACAGTATTACTAACCAAGAAGTTTTACTTACTTTCACAGCTAAGATCATCCAGGACTTGATCGCCCAGGCCCGTGTGGTTGGAATTACCTGGGGTAAATCCATTTATCAGGTACTTGATAGTTTCCAGCAAAGTGACCAGCGGAACTTAGTTTTCACTTCCTTTGTCGGTGAGCTGGGGCTCCGGAAACGGTACGCTGAACCCGTGACGCTTTTACAACGGGCAGTTAGCAAATATAATTCCGCTATGTACTTAACTATTCCTGCTCCCCTATATGTGGCTAACGATCACCTCCGGCAAACCCTAGCGGAGGAACCTGCAGTCAAGTCTGTGCTTGATGTAGCACGGAAAATCGACGTAACTTTCTCCAGTGTGGGCACTTTGAGCTCTATCGAAAACATGACCAACTTGGGCAAGAATTTCAGGACTTACTTCCCTGGGCTCCATAGTAAGAAAGTAGCTGGGGTTGTTTACGGGCGGCCTTATGACGAACATGGGCGGTTTCTGACTGCCGATAAGGATACAGTTTTCGGACTTTCTTTACCTGAGATCAAGCGTATTCCCCACCGGGTCGGTATTCTTGAAGCTATTACGCCCATCCGAACTGCCAAAGGTGCGCTTTATTCAGATGCTTTTACGGATATTATCACTTCTGAAAGCACTGCTAACAAAATTTTATGTTCACTTTAAAATAATTATCTCAAGCTTTGCTTACCGGACCAGGATCTGTGTTGGAATCCTGGTCCGTTTTTTTATTTCTGGCTTAGTAGAGTTTTTACTTGACTTACTAATTGTAAGAACATTATAATTACACATGCTAGTAGAAAAGAAATACATTATTGTAAATATGTTCTACTGAGAAAGGAGCCTGCGTTATGACGCACTTATTATCACTGGCTTCACGAGAGACCATGCGTCATCGCACTGGTTTCTCCCGTGGGCCTCAGTTGGCCTGTTGTTGCTGTTAGGTTTTGATCGTCAGTTTACATATAGGTACATTCAATTGGGGAGAATATAATTATGAAATTTAAAAAAATAATGTTGTCTGTCACTCTGGGCCTTGCAGCGATTGCTTTGGCAGCTTGCGGAAACAACAATGCTTCGGGCAAGACTGACAAGCAAACACTAAATCTTAGCGCACCTGCGCCACTGGATACGATTGATATCTCTAAAGCCACTGGCTATGGTCAAACGGGGAACGTTTTTGAAAGTTTCTACCGCCTGGGCAAAGACGGGAAGGTTACCCCAGGATTAGCCAAGAGTAGCAGCGTATCTGCTGATGGTAAGACTTGGACATTCAAACTTCGGAATGCCAAATGGTCAAATGGTGATCCTATCACTGCCCAAGACTTCGTTTATTCTTGGCGGCGGACTTTAGATCCAAAGACCAAGTCATCATATGCTTACATGTTCGATAACGTGGTTAATGCAACTGCTATTAACGAAGGAAAAACTTCCCCTGACAAATTGGGGATCGAAGCTCCTGACAAAAAAACAGTAGTTGTTCACTTAGATAAACCTGTGGCTTACTTCAAAGTCTTGATGGCTTACCCACTCTTTGGACCACAAAATCAAAAGGTTGCCGAAAAATATGGTAAGAAATACGCAACTAAGTCACAATACATGGTTTACTCCGGACCATTTAAGATTGTTGACTGGAACGGTACCGGTAACAAGTGGGCTTTCGTCAAGAATAACCAATACTGGGATAAAGATGTCGTTAGACTCCACAAGATTAATTACCGGGTAGTTGCCAACACTACTACTGGTTATGAACTCTACCAGCAAGGCAAGCTGGATATGACCCAGTTATCTAACCAACAAGTCAAGAACTTCAAGAACAATAAAAACCTCAAGAAGTATCCATATTCTTACGTTGCTTGGTTAGAATATAACTTCCAAGATCCAAACGCACTTAACAAGAAAGCCCTGAATAACAAGAACATCCGGTTGGCATTATCATTGGCAGTGGATCGGAAGACATTGACCAAGAAGGTATTAGGGGATGGCTCTGATACACCGCAAGGTTTCGTCCCATCTAAGTTGGCATACAACCCTAAGACCGACAAAGACTTTGCCCAAGAACAAAAGGTTAACAATACCGTTGATTACAACGTTAAATTAGCTAAACAATATTGGAAGAAAGGGATGCAAGAAATTGGCGCTAAGAAGTTAACGCTAACGATCTTAGCTGCCAATGACGCGAACGGGAACCAAGAAGTTACCCAATACCTGCAATCCCAATATTCTTCCGTCTTACCTGGTTTGACAGTTAAGATTGAAAGTATTCCTGGCAACAGTGCCGCAGACAAAGCCCGTAAAGGCGACTTCGACATCTTCCTTGCCGGCTGGGGTGGGGACTTCAACGATCCGTATACTTTCATGCAGATTCCAGAAACCAATACTCCTTACAACCGAGGCAAGTACAGCAACAGTGAATACGATGCTTTGATTGAAAAGGCAGAAAATGCTGATGCTAATAACCCTGAACAACGGTGGAATGATTTAGTCAAGGCAGCCCAAATCTTTAACACTGACCAAGGAATTACGCCACTGTATGAACAAACCAATGCTTTCATGCAACGGTCTAACGTCAAGGGAATTATCCACAACACTGCTGGAACCCAGTGGAATTACAAGTATGCTTATATGAAGTAATTTTCAACTGTTAAAAAGACGCTCAGATGAGCGTCTTTTTGTGTGTTCTTTACCTGTTCTTTCCTGTATAATTCTATTGATCTGTTTTTATACATTAAGGGGGAAAATATGGAAAACTCTACTACAAGTAAGCAACCTTCTTGGTTGAGTAATAAACGTAATATTATCATCGTTCTTATTGTGCTGCTGATAGGTGGCTTTGCCTTATGGCACCACCACAAAACCAAAGTAATCAATGAAGTCACGACGACAACCGTCAAATCCTTTGCAACAGACGAATTTGACACAACAGTTGACTACGGGGAAAAGACGGTGCGAGTTAAAATTAAGGATAGCGCCAAAGACGACCTGCAAAAAATCGTCCTTTATATGGCAATGGGCACCCCTGCAGCCGTCCAAACGGGACAAACCCTTGAGAACCATGTTCAAGAAGTTTCGACTTGGATCAACAAAAACGTTGGCTCTGGATGGACTGTTTCCCTCAAATATGACAACCAACTCCTCTGGCAAGCCCAAGACGGCAAGTTGACCCACAAATATGAAAACTCCCAAGACTTCAAAAAGCTAGTAAACAAGATTGAAGATGGCTCTTTTTTGAACGATCTTGCTGAGGAATTATTTGGTGATTAAAATTTTATTGCCTACGTTATCCGTGCGCTATTAGTGAAATAAGGCTGGTGAGAAAACAAAGTTTTCTCCCAGCCTTTTTATGTTACTCCTAATAAATAGCAATCGTATAATCGCCAGCGAACTTTGCTCCAATTGCCAGCATATTGTTAGCAAACTTATGGGTAAAATCTTGGTCAGTCGTGACTGTGTCATCAATCCCCCACCACGGTTCAATACAAACAAACGGTCCTGCAGCCGGATAGGTCGACCAAACACCCCAGTAACGAACATTGGTCGAGCTGATCCGCACCCCTGCCGTCCGCTTCCGATCAAAAAGCGCCACGCTTGCTTTCCGATCAGCAAACTCATAAATATGGGCATCATTAGCAAATGCCTGCCGTGTCAAAGCCCACTGCGTCTGGTTTCCAGCAACTTTTTGTGCCGGCCGGGCTAACCCGCTGAACGGATCAAGGTTTATTTCATTGTAGGGACCAGAGAGTTCTACTTGGTAATCTGTAAATTTCTGGTTTTTTTGTAGCGGCACATTGAAGCCCGGATGCCCACCTAGAGAAAAGTATATTGCTTGCTCATCGCGATTCTCAACCCGGTACTGCACCTGGAGTTTATTCCGCTGTAAATAATAAGTGATCTCTAAGCGAAACTTGTAGGGAAACATGGTTCGCGTCGTGGCATTATCTGTCAACGCTAAAGTAACTTGCGTTGGTGTCTGGGCTACTACCATAAATTGTGTATGACGCCCAAACCCATGTTGTTGCATGTGAAACGCTTTGTCATCGACAAACATCGTGTCATTTTTGAGTTTGCCAATGATCGGAAAAAGCTGGGGTGCCTGCCATTTCCAATACCGTTCGTCTCCCTGCCACAGATATTCTGTTTCCGTTCCCTTATTCCAAATGCTCTGTGGTTGGGCTCCTTTGAGTCCTATTGTGACTTTGAGATAATCGTTCTCTATTGTTACTGTCATGTGCTCACCTACTCTTTACGAAAACCTTTTCCTTATTAAACCCCATTGTATCACTAACCATGAGTGCATAAAGACCGAGGCTGGAAGAAAATAGTGTTTTCTCCCAGCCTCGTCGTTCTAATTATTTTTTGTGTTAATTAATTTTCTACCGCTGATCACTAGGAAGATAACCGCTGCTATTCCCACTGCTAACCCCACTAAACTCCAATAAAAACCTGCCGGAACACCCTGGCGGTTAATCAGCGTAGCAACAAGTGCAATCCCAATTCCGCCTGAGTATTGTTGGGCCGTGTTGAGGAGGGCATTGGCATCTGCTGTTTCTGTCGTTGCAACTGCTTGGATACTAGTCGTCATCAGGTTACTGATCGCTAATGCCAAACCCGCATTGTAGAGGACATACACCCCAACTAGCAATCCAACCTGAACGGACCCGTGGGCGAGATGCCCCAGGATCAACATGCTGACGCCAACCACGGTGGTTCCCCCATAGATTAGATGCTGACCCAACCCCTTGTGATTCAAGTGATCGAACCACTTGCCGGCCAGAGGCATTAATCCTATTCGGATCAACAATCCCGGTAACATTGCGCTTCCAGCAATAAATGCTGATTGGTGCCAAACTAATTGGAGAAAATTAGGAATGAGAAAACCACCCAGAGCAACATTTACAGCTTGCAGAATGAAATAAGCAGTGAAATATATCCCAAAACGCCGGTTAGTAAATAACGTCGCTGCTAATACTGGCTGGGGCTGACGCTGAATATGGCGCCAACATCCGCTTACCATTCCCCCACAAAGAACTAATAGGAGAATGAAGATCAGTTTATTTTTTCTACCCCCACTAGTAACTAAGAGTTGGAAAGTCGTCAACAACAATACCAGCCAAACAAAACCTTTAATATCGAAGTTCTGATTTGGAGCATTGATTTGTTCCCTAGGTAGTGCGACTAATGCAAGCAACCAGCCTCCCAGAACTAGGGGCAAGGATAGCAGGAAAATCCATCGCCAATTGAAAAAACGCAATACTATTCCCCCATAGGTTGGGCCCAAGGCTGGTGCCAGGGCGGTAATGGTTACCCCAACTGCCATGAAAAAGCCCAGTCGAGACCGTGGAGCATAACGGGTGATCACCGTAAAGAGGAGGGGGATACAGATCCCCATACAAACACCACTCAGTATTCGCCCGCCAAAAAGATAAGGAAAGCTTGGTGCCAGACTGCAGATTACTAAGCTTACAAGAAAACCACCCGTTCCCACTCCTAAGAGGAAACGGAGGCTATAACGCTGAACCAGACGGGCATTGATGATCATCATCCAGGACGAAACCAAGAGATAACCGGTTGTCAACCACTGAACAGTTGTCAGGCTCACACTAAACTGTGTCATCATCGCCGGCAGGGTCACGTTGAGTGCGGTTTCCATCAAAGTTCCAATAAAAGCAATCAACCCTACTCCAACCAGTGCTAGCCTTAGCTGGCCTGATCTCATCCTGGTCTGTTTACTTGTCATGATTAATCACCGATTGGTGCCCGTCCTCTCCCCATATCAATACCTGTTTTTTGTGTCAACTGATCTTTCAAGTAAACATACAATTGATGATGGTCTATCTCATCAACCCCATCTTGGTGAGCAAACTTCACCGTTGGATCCTTGACTAACTGCTTGAACCAATCCTGCATTTCCACTGGGTATAGATTTCCACCAATCGAGGAGATTCGGGTATAGCCAACCTTAACCTTATCGGCAATAAAATGTTCGCCCCCGGCATAAATTACGATCTTTCGCGGTGCTTTTTGTAACAGTTCTGGCGCTCTATGCCAGTCACCAGTTTCTTTAATTCCGACAATATTTGGTAAGGCAGCTACCAAGCGGGTAAAAGTATCCACCGCAATGTCAAACCCGGTCTGTTCAGGGTTATTGTAGATAATCAGTGCTTTGCTAGGCATCGCTTGCCCTAAGTGCATCACATACTGGTAAGCTTCGTCTTGGGTTGGTTGAATATATGGCGGAAATCCTAACAGGACACCCTTAACAACCGGGCTTTCTTCAACCCGATGGGCTAACCGCATTGCTTCCCTTTCTCGAATGCTAGCTACGCCAAAGATCACTTCAAAATCATCGGCCAGTTCCGGATGACGGTCGATCTCATCTACTAAAGCAATCTTTTCATCAGCTGTCATGCTATGTTGTTCCCCAGTTGTGCCAGAAACCATAGCTGACTCAACCCCCTGTGCCTTCAAATAGCACATATATTTAATAGTATTAACAGCATTTAAACTCTCATCAGCATTGAAAGCAGTTGGCATTGCAATATGATATGATGCGTGTAATTCAGTTGTCATTGATTTTCACCTCATAAAAATATTTGATACAGTTCCCTTTCTCTCACTAGCCTAGTCGAGCGTTACTGGCGCTTGTTGTTCGGGCGTAATAGTGGCAGTCTGCAAAACAGTTGCGCCCATGACATGTTCCATCTTTTGAACCAATTCAGTCATAGCCTGATCTGCTCGTTGGGCTTGAGCCTCATTTACTGATTCCATAAAGGCAATCACTGTGGTTGACTCGTCTGTCAACATCGTCCGTGCCCCTTCCCGCCAGTTCAAACTCCGGCAGATAGCACCAGTATCGTCGCTATAAATCAATTCACCTGCGCGCGCCGGATCATCCTTTTCTGCGCCCAAAGGCCAGAATGACTCTCCACCTTGAGCCAAACCTAACTTCATAGTCCCATCTACCTTAGCGCAATCTTCCATCCCGCAAGGCACACCATACGTCAGTGAGATGCTGTTGTAGATATCAACTAAGGGACTAATAGGATCAAAGGTCCGCCCCTGATCAACCCGCTTTAACAAAGCTTCGATCGAAGACCGTGCTCCTTTCTTCTTTTTGAACTGCTGATAAGCCTGACGCCATTCTTGAACTACTTGATTTTGGGCAAATTGCTCTGCGGTCAAGAACTTCTGCGCTGCCTGACTAGCAGTTGTTAGTAATCCCTCCCGTACTTCGGGTGCTAAAGCTGAATCGTGATTATCAACGTTAGTAAACACCGCAACATTGATTTGTCCTTTGGGAAACAGTTCCCAAAAGGATGGTTCTACAACAAAATTCTTCATTCCCATAATTGACTCTCCTTAATTAGATAGTTTTTTTAGTACAATATTGTCTATTTGATGATCGGTTCCTAAAATAAATTCGTGCTGTCCCACTTGGACAAAGCCGTACTGCTGGTAAAAGGCCTGGGCTTTCCGATTTTGATTCCAAACTCCCAACCAAACTGCTTTACGCTGGCACTGTTGTGCTCGCTGAAGGGCAAAATCCATCAGTGTCCGCCCCACTCCCATGTGCTGAGCCTTTTGACAAACATAAAGCCGTTGAATTTCTAATGCGTTAGGAGCCACATCTTCTGTTTGTGCTCCTGCCTGATTGAGTTTGAGGTAACCAACGATTTCGTCCTCAATCAACGCAAAATAAAACTCACTCCCCGGCGTCAGCAGTTCTTGCAACAGCTGCTCCTGAGCAAAGGCTCGCTGTAAATACGTCGCCATATCTTGGGAAGTGTTAACTGACCCAAAGGTTTCCACAAATGTTCGCCGACTAAGCGCTTGTAGGGTTTTCAAATCTGTTTGGTCTACGCGTCGAATTGTTATCTTTGTCATTAATACTCGCGGTGTCCTCCTTTTTTTACGAAATCCCAACTTTTGTCAGTATTGTGACGCATCCGCACTAACATATCATGGAGCTGGGCAACCTCATCTGCACTAAAACCGGCTAATGAGATGCGATTGGAGTATTCATTTTCCCGTAAGATGAAGGGGTAAATTTCAGCTCCTTTATCCGTAACATATAAACGCTTGATCTTTTTGTTTTCGGGATCATTACGCCGCTCAATAATACCTTTTTTCTCAAGTTGTTGGAGGGAGCGCGCGACTGTCGTGCGGTCAACTTTGATCATCCCTGCCAGCTGTTCAGCGATAATACCGGGATTTTCATAGATCCGGACCAGGTAAAGGTATTGTCCCCGGGTTAACTGCACATCCTTAAACTCGATATTGGCAATTGAATCTAGTGCTCGGGCAATCATCCCGATCTCACGCAAAACATCCTGCATATCATCACCTCTTTCACTTTAAGTATAATTATTTTTGTTGCAAATGCAACAAAAAACAACAGAATACCTCACTAAACTTTCTATACCCGATACGTTATACTATCAATAAACAAACCATCAAAAGGTAAGTGATTTTAATGGATAAACAACTACTACGCGATCAAATCATCGCTGATATGCACCGGCGGTACGCCACCAAGAAATACGACCCCACTAAAAGATTAGATCCTAAAGATTGGGCAACTATCTTTGAAGTCGGCCGACTTTCACCTAGTTCTTATGGGTATGAACCCTGGAAATTTGTTCTTTTAGACACAAAAACCAAGCATGATATTTATGACTTTGCTTGGGGGGCCCAGGCTAGTATCGACGGGGCTGACAAAGTTATTGCCATCCTGGTGCGGAAAGATATTACTTACAATAGCCCTTACGTTCAACACCTAGTCAGTGACATCAAACACCATGATTTTGACCCCAACTCACCCCGGTCTCAACGGTTCAAACAGTTCCAAGAACACGACCTCAACCTCGACACTCCTCGCGCGCGTTTCGATTGGGCTTGTCGGCAAACCTACATTGCTTTAGGTAACATGCTGACAGCTGCCGGCCGGTTGGACATTGATTCCTGTCCGATCGAAGGTTTTGACCATGCCAAAATGGACCAATACTTTGCTGATCATGGCTTGATGGATCCTGAACACTGGGGCGTAGCAGTTATGGCTAGTTTTGGTTACCGGGCACAAGAAATTACACCGAAAAAGCGGCAACCTTTAGCTGACATTTATCAGGAACTCTGACTTTTAGTAAGTATTTTATTTATTGACGCTTTCTTAGCGTTCTATACTGATATATGTATATGAATATATTAATGATAGGAGTGTTACGTTAATGCAAAACGTCAATATTGGACAAAGCAACTGGTCTGCTTCAAACGTTGCCCTCGGGATCATGCGAATGGCAGCCCTTACCCCTGAACAGGCTGCCAGTTCATTACAAGCTGCAATGGACGCTGGTATTAATTTCATTGACTCGGCTGACATTTATGGAAATGGCAAATCCGAAACGGTCTTTGGTCAAGCCCTCAAGTCAGCTGGAATTAACCGTGACCAGCTTTTCATCCAATCCAAGGGCGGGATCGTCTTAAATCCCCAAAGAAGTCGGGGTGACCTTGTTTTCGGACAACGGTATGACTTCTCCAAACAACACTTACTCGCAACAGTGGATGGAATCTTATCCCGAATGGGGATTGACTACTTGGATGCCTTCTTGCTCCACCGGCCTGATCCCCTAATGGAACTCGATGAAGTTGCGGCTGCTTTTGATGAACTCGAAACCAGCGGTAAGGTCCGCCACTTTGGGGTTTCCAACTTCAATCCTCGGCAAATTGAGATGTTAAAAACAGCCGTTAAACAGCCCTTATTGATCAACCAAGTACAATTCTCGGTAGCTCACTCGGGGATGATTGACTTTGGAATCCATACCAATATGCGTGACGAAGGTTCTATCAACCGTGATGGTGGCATTATTGAGTATGCACGGCAATATGGAATGACTTTGCAAGCTTGGTCACCATTCCAGTACGGAATGTTTGATGGGATGTATATTAATGACGATGAACATTATCCTGAATTAAACCAAAAATTGGCTGAACTAGCTACAAAGTACGGTGTTTCTAAGAATGCCATCGCTGTTGCTTGGATTCTCCGGCATCCAGCCCATATGCAAGTGCTGTTGGGGACGATGAACCCTGACCATATCAAGGATAGTGCCGCTGGAAGCGATGTAACTTTGACTAAGCAAGAATGGTATGACCTCTACTTTGCTGCAGGCAATACCTTGCCATAAAATTTTTCAAAGAAAACAAAAAGGAGTACGCCCCATCACGCGTACTCCTTTTTTATCAGCAATATTTCTTAAGCCAACTTACCAACTACTGGTAACTTCTTCAAGACACCTTTACCATGCGGTGAATGTTCAATCGCAGCCGAGAGTTCGTTCCCTGCCACATTACCATGGTGTTTGCCGCCAGCCCATGGACCAACGTTAGAAACATCATACACCACACCGTCAATGGCTACATAAGCTGGCTGTCCGTTTTCCCCATTGTATTGAGCTAATTCTTCTTTAGTAAAAATCTTTTCTGCCATTAGTACTCACTCCTTATCAATTATACTTTTCTAATCTCACTTTACCATGTTAGCTAATAAAAAGTAACTAATTTGGCTTCTTACAGTTGGCGTAAGTTAGGCATCCATGCTTGTACCCGACTGGCTACCATTACAACCAAGGCGATCTTGATCAGGCCCGGAATGATGAACGGTACACAACCCGCCAACAATGCACCAGTAAGGGTCAAGTGGTTAAATGGCACCATCCATATGGATCCTAGTACCAGTTGGATCAAAGCCCCCACCATGTTGGCCCAAGTCAATGTCCACCAGCCTGTCCCCCGTAGTTTAATAATTCCTGCCGTTACCAGGACATAAATTACAAAACCAAAGATGTAACCACCCAAAGGCCCAGCTAAAACAGCTACCCCGCCTGCCATACCAGCAAAAACAGGGAGACCAACCATTCCTAATAAAATATAGGCGGCCAACACCTCAACTCCTGCTGTCAGTGGCAGTAAGGTTGCAATAATCCCCACTGCAAAAGTTTGCAATGTCAACGGGACTAAGGGGAGTGGAATTGTGAGCTGTGAACAAACAACCAAGAGCGCTAGCATCATGGCATTCAATGTTAATCTTCTTGTTTTCATTAACCTTATCATCCTTCGGTATCTTATTCTCTCTATAAGAGTTACTCATATTCTACCATTAGTTTTCCATTCCGAACGCAAAATTCCATACTTTACTGAATCATAGTACCGTCCTTGCCAGTACCTAACTTGGCGGATCCGGGCTTCTTGCTGCATTCCTAACCTTTCTGCTAGCCGCATCATCCGAATATTTCCCGACCAAGTTGTTAACCCAATATGGGGCAGGTCAATTTGAGCGAATAATTTATCCACCCACAAGCTCAGGGCTATCCGGCCAATCCCTTGTCCCCATTGGGTACTGGTATAAACCGTAATGCCAACATCCAACCAGCGTTTGAGGTCCCCATCTTCATACCGGGCCGATACTGATCCTACCATCTGACCATCAACCCAGATTACTTGGCGTAAAGGGTTGTTGAGGTAACGCTGGGCAGCGCCCGCTAGCCATTCTTCACGACTGGGATAATGGTCATTAAAATACGGTCCATCCCACTGGCGCCACTCTGCATTGGAGTCAGCAAATGCTAATTCCCAAAAAGCCAGCGCATCTTGTTTCGTTAATGGTCGTAAAGTTACTTGCATATTACTCCCCCTTACCAAAAAAGCTGAGTTATACTCAGCTACAACTACTATATACTAATTGCTTGGTAAAACATTCAAAACGTACAACAGAATGATGAAGACCGCTAACAAAATCCACATCACCCCATTGACTTCCTTGCGTCTTCCTGCAGCTGTCATTGCCACCGGATAGATCAAAAAGCCAAAAGCAATCCCATATGAAATGTTATAGGTCAACGGCATGCCAATAATTGTTACAAATGCAGGGAAAGCAATCTCAAAACGATCCCATTGGATTTCCCGCAAAGATGATGCCATCAAAGATCCAACAACAATTAGGACTGGAGCAGTTACCTGACTAGTCACAACTGTCAATAACGGCGAGAAAAACATTGACAACCCAAAGAGAATTGCCGTTACCAATGAAGTCAATCCCGTCTTACCTCCCATAGCAATCCCAGCTGACGATTCAACATAGGTTGCTGAAGGAGTCGTTCCCATTATCGCGCCCCCAAGCATTGACAATGAATCAGCCATCAACGCCCGCCCTAAACGAGGCATCTTCCCATTTTTGGCCAAACCCGCTTGTTGCACCAAGCCGATCAAAGTCCCAGCAGTATCAAAGAACGCTACCAATAGTAAGACGAGGACGACTGCCCACATCTGCGGGTCAGTCATCGCGGGAAGCTCTTTGATCCCAACTGCAAACGTTGATTTCATGCTTGGAGCAAGGGCCACAATGTGGGTTGGCATTTTAATCAGTCCCGTTGCCAATCCTAAGAGCGTTGTGGCAACAATCCCGTAAAAGATAGAGCCTGGAACCTGACGGGCCATCAAAATCACCACCACAAAGATTCCAAAAATAGTTAACCAAGTGGTTGGGACTGTAAATGAGCCGATCCCAATCAAAGAGGACTTGTTAGCCACTACCAGGCCCCCACCCTTCAAACCAACAAAAGCAATGAAAATTCCGATCCCTGCAGCCATGGCCAGCTTGAGATCGTACGGAATTGCGTCAATCACTATTTCCCGAACTTTCATACACGAAAGGAGGGTAAAAATCACTGAAGCAACGAACACTCCTGCCATTGCTTTCTGCCAGGGGATTCCCATCGCTAAAACCACTGAATAAGTGAAAAACGCATTATCACCCAAGCCGGGAGCGACTGCCACTGGATAGTTAGCCAGAAAAGCCATCAACCCACAACCGAGGATCGCCGATAATGCCGTAGCGGTAAAAGCTGCCCCCTTATCCATCCCTGCTTCTCCCAGAATCGTTGGGATCACAAAGAGGATATATGCCATCGAAACAAACGTTGTTAAGCCAGCGATTGTCTCCCGTTTAATTGAAGTATTATTTTCTGAAAGATGGAACCACCTTTCCATGATATTATTCATAAAAAACAAACCTCGCTCTTTTGTACATTTCTAAATATTATGCCATTGTCGCCCCTGTTGTTCAAGGTTATTTTTCGGTTTTTACGGCTTGACAGGAAAACAAAGAGTGTTAATATTTAGATACAGATAGTTAAACACGAACAATTAACAAAACGGAGGTCTATCTAATGGCTACAGAAGTTACACCGGAATTTACGCAAAATTTACCAAAAGCCGAACTTCACGTTCACATTGAAGGGACTTTGGAACCTGAATTAAAGCTCAAATTAGCTAAGCGTAACCATGTTGATATTGGTCAAGAAAGCATCGAGGATGTGCGTGCTACTTACCAATATGATGACCTAGCTTCTTTCTTAGCTGTTTATTATCCAGCTATGAACGTCTTGCAACACGAACAAGACTTCTATGACCTGGCAATGGATTATTTACAACGGGCTGCTAAAAATAACGTACGCCACGTCGAAATCTTCTTCGATCCTCAGGCTCACACAAGCCGGGGCATTGCCTTTGAAACAGTAATCAACGGTCTTTACCGGGCAACAGTTGACGCCCGCGCTTTAAACGTTGATGCTCAACTGATCATGTGCTTCCTCCGTGACTTCTCCCGTGATTCTGCACGCGAAACCTTGGAAGAAGCCCTTAACTACAAGGACAAGTTCATTGGTGTCGGGTTAGACTCAGACGAACATAACAACCCACCAATGAAGTTCTTCCACCAATTTGCCAAGGCATCTGCTGAAGGTTTGCACTTAACTGCTCACGCTGATATCGATCAAAAGGATTCTATCGAACACATCCGCGAACTGCTCGAAGTAATCGGTGTAGAACGGGTTGACCACGGGACAAACATCGTAGAAGATCCTGACTTGGTAGAATTTGCAGCTAAGAACAAGATCGGCTTTACTTCTTGCCCATTATCCAACTCTTTCGTTTCCCCATTCATGAAGGGTGACGAAATCTTGGAATTATTGTCCAAAGATGTCCTAGTTTCTATCCACTCCGATGATCCTGCTTACTTCGGTGGTTATATTGGGGATAACTACTATGCTTTTGCTGACAAGTACAACTTGACCAAGGAACAAGTTGTAACCTTGGCCAAGAACTCCTTTGAAGCTTCCTGGATCAGCCGGGAACAAAAGGATCTTTACTTGAAGGAACTTGACGAATACGCCCAAAACAACTAAAATAACCAACTAAACACTACTGATGACACCAAAAAGGCGAGCTGGAATTATTCCAACTCGCCTTTTATATTTGCCATCTTTTCGTTACCTAAAAAACATTAGCAACTAAAGACCGAGACTGGGAGAAAACATTCTTTTTCTCCCAGCCTCTTGAAAAAGCATATATTAAAGGATTGAGTGATTGTGGAACAATGGCCTAGATCACTAGCGTTGTTCCTAATTATTTTTGTTGTGCTTGGAAAGCTTCCCAGTCAGCAGCAAAGCTTGCCAAACCTTTATCTGTCAATGGGTGTGACCATAACTTGCCAAAGACCTTAGCTGGAATAGTCGCGATGTCTGAGCCAGCTAAAGCAGCTTGCTTCACATGGTCAGCGCCCCGGACACTAGCAGCAATGATTTCTGTCTTGAAACCATAGTTGTCCAAAACATCCCGCAAATCAGCTACTAACTCGATCCCAGAACCACCGATGTCATCTAAGCGGCCTAAGAATGGGGAGATGTAAGTTGCCCCAGCCTTAGCAGCCAAGAGTCCTTGGGCAACAGAGAAGATCAAAGTTACATTGGTCTTGATTCCTTCTTCACTCAGTGTCTTAACTGCCCGCAAACCAGCTTCTGTCATCGGGATTTTAACCACGATGTTGTCAGCCCACTTGGCAATGTCATGTGCTTGGGCGACCATTTCTTCATAGGTAGTCCCGGTAACTTCGGCAGAAACTGGGCCAGAAACGATCGTTGTGATTTCTTTAACAACAGTTTCAAAGTCGCGTCCTTCCTTAGAAACTAGCGTTGGGTTGGTTGTTACCCCATCCACGAGTCCTAATTGGGCATAGCGCTTAATATCATCAACGTTTGCTGTATCTAAAAAGAATTTCATAATTCAACTTACCCTCTCTTTTTCTTCTTATTCCTAAATTACTTTGTTGCAGCTTTCTTGTCGCGTGCGTTCAAGTAAGCACTCAACAATACTACGGCAAGAACGAAGGCAGCAATCCCACAGATCAAAGCTAACTTACCAGCTTGACCGATGTAGCCTAAGGCCAAACCTGGGATCAAGTAGTCAGTATCAGCGAAAGTAGAAGCAGCTAACTTCAATTCACCCAGCAATGGTAGGATGAACAGTGGCAACCAACTTAACAGTAACCCGTTGAAGGCAGAACCTAAAACGGCACCACGCCGACCACCAGTTGCGTTACCATAAACCCCAGCAGCTGCCCCACAGAAGAAGTGACCAACCACACCAGGAATGATAACTGTTGTGTGCATTGCGATCATTGCAAACATGGAGATAGTCCCCATGATGAAACTAGTAAAGAATCCAATCAAAACAGCGTTTGGTGCATAAGGGAAGATGATTGGCACGTCCAAGGCTGGCTTGGAACCTGGAACCCACTTCTTAGCGATCCCTTGGAAGGCTGGTACGATTTCGGCCAAGATCATCCGCACACCTTGTAACACGATTACGAAACCAGCAGTAAATGTCCCGGCCTGAGTAATAGCATAAACAAAGGCTTCAGTCCCGTTAGATAATTTATGTTCAACATAGCTTGGACCAGCAGCAATAGCTAAACCAATGTAAACAACTGACATCAGTAACATGATGGAAATAGTAGAGTCACGTAAGAAACTCCAGTTCTTGGAAATGTTAACTTCTTCAGTAGACTTTTCTTTGTTACCAAACCACTTACCAATCAAACCAGCAGAAGCATAACCGATGTTCCCGGTGTGCCCCATAGCCACGCTATCATTACCAGTAATTTGCCGCATAAATGGTTGACACAAAGCTGGAGTAACTGTCAACAGTGTCCCTTCAAAGATCCCCCCTAAGAGAATCATAGTGAAGTCTGTTCCGAAACCTGCACTAACCAGGATAACTGCGGTCAAGCAAGAAACATAAAGCATAGCTTGCCCAGTTAAGAAGATGTACTTAAAGCGGGTAAATCGAGCCAACAAGATGTTAACTACCATCCCAATTGCCATAATCAAGGCTGTTGGTGTTCCGAAGTGTTGGAGCGCAATCGCTACTACGGCTTCGTTACTTGGCACAACCCCTTGAGTATGCAAGGCTGTTTGGAACATGCTAGCAAATGGTGTCAAAGCTCCTGATAAAACGCCGGCACCACCAGTCAAAACCAAGAATCCGATCATGGTCTTAACAGTTCCAGAGATAACATCTGATGTCTTTTTCTTTTGTAAAAGCAACCCACACAAGGCGAGCAAGGAAACAAGAATTGCTGGCGTTCCTACGATTGATAGAAATAAGCTCATTATCACTTTCATATTTTTTCCTCCCAATATCTATCCCCAACTAATTAGTTGTGGGCGATCCCATTGTTATCCAAAATTTCAATCACATGTTCTTTGACTTCTTCAGCGTCAATAATGGACTTTAATGGCACAATTTTTTCTTCTGGAATACGGGATAATGCTGGCACCAGTGTACTTTCAACAAAGAAGTAATCTGCCATATCAGCACTCACACTCCCTGAATCAGTGTGGTCAACAGCGAAATCATCCATGTTTACTCCCAAATCATTCAGGGAATTTTCAATGTTCATTTGCACCATAAAACTTGTTCCTAAACCACTTTGGCAAACTGCTGTAAACTTCATTATGCTTCGTCCCCTTCATTAATAATTGCTAATAATTCATCAACTGACTGTGCGGAAGTTAATCTTTGGAGCACGTCTTTTTGGGATAGTAATTTGGTTAGGCTAGCCAATGCCCGTAAGTGAGCGTCATTGTCTACCGCTGCCAAACAGATAAAGAGATTAACTGGGTGTTTTTCATCATCTAAGAGGTTGACATCGTTAGTTAATTTCAATAATGCCATCCCCACTTCGTTGACCCCATCTTCGGGCCGGGCATGTGGCATCGCCACATGATCCCCGATATTGATGAATGGTCCGAAATTCTTCACCTTATCAATCATACTATCGATATAACGGGCTTCGATCTTCCCTTGTTTAAGTAATGGTTGGGCGCTTAACGTGATTGCGTCCTCCCAGGATAAGTCGTGGTTATCAACCACTTGAATTGTATCTGCGGTTAAAAGTTCTGCTAACATCGGTCGTGTATCCTCCTCTCGTCTTAGCCACTGGGTCATGCGTTTATTTAGCACTTTATAGAGTTTCTCTTTATTAACTCCAGGTTTAAACTCGATATATGGTTCCAAAGCGCGCACGATTTCGGCAACGTTTGGCAATGACATCCCTGGAATAAACCAATCTTTTTGGACCCGATTGAGGAGCTCGTTTTTTTCGAGCTGCGACATGATCGGTCGAACAACATATAGTTTTTTGGTTGTTTCTACCTTGATGGTTGAAAACAAAATGTCATAATCATCTGGCGCAACTGTTTCTAAGTCCGCCACAGTTGTCGCCTTTTTAAAGTTAATCGTTGGAAAAAGGCGGGCCAGTTCCGTCTGTAAGATCAGCGATGAACTTACTCCGTTAGGGCAGATCACATACGCTGTTAGGTCTGCCCGCGGTGCGTTAGCACTAGCACTCATCAACGCCCCACCAAATAGGATAGTGAATAAAGAAACCTCTGCTTCTGGGATTTCCTTACCAGTCAGGTGCCGCAGTGGCCCTAATGACTTATCAGTTAACCGGTAGATCGCAGCGTATTCATGCTTGATGCTTGCCACTGCTACATTATTCACCTGAATCCCATGTTTGATCCGAAAATAAGCCGGTACCAAGTGACTGAAGATATTGAACATCAGCTCCCGGTAATTAGTAAACTTGATTGCCGCCCGTGATTCAAAGTCATTGATGATATTAACCACACACTGCAACAGGAAATTAAACTCTTCATCCTGAATCTTGCCTTCACTGATTGTGATCAGATAGATCGCAAAAAGATTAATCTCATTGAATTCAATCTTAGGTCCAAGCAATGCCGTTAGCGTTGCTTGACTTGTCTGGTAGGCTGTTACTTTTTGCAGGTCAACCGCCTCATCGTGATATTCAAGTTCAGAATGATTAAACCTCTTCCAAGTCAACGCCGTAGCAATAACCATCCCTGCTTCGCGACTTGGAACCAACTTTAAACCATCTTCCGCCATCTTCTGGGCCAACGTATCTTTGATCCGCGCCACAAAATCAAACGGATAGTTCTCTCCTAGCCAATAATGCAATAAAGCATGACAATTTTTCTGTGTCAGGAGTGCACTCACATAGTTCCAGGCGATCAGCCTGATTGTGAGTTCAACTCCCCGAACATAAAATCCCTCCTTACGGTCATAGGCCAACTCGATTCCTTGATCTGCTAAACTTTGCCGCAACACCTTGATGTCGTGGAGAACTGTTCCTTTAGAAACATTTAATAATTGCTGAAAATAGAATACTGACAGGTGAGTAAAGTTTGAATAGGCAAATAGGTAGATAAGTTTCACCCGTTCTTCTTCATTAAAGACCAGTTCATTTAGTTCGACATTATCAAAGAACCTGAGCCACTCAACAGTAGTGACAGACTTCATCTTGAAGGAAAGACCCGAATCCTCCGTGATCCAGGCAGCCAAATCTCGTTGGATAACCTGGGGGTCAGCCCCCGTAATCTTAGCTGCCTGTGTATACGTCACTGGCTCACGCGTGTAATTAGCCAGCAAGTAATTGTACTTGTAGTTCATTGCCCTTCCTCCTACGTTTATATCTTACAATGTATCCCCTTACATTTTTGGTGCAGTTGGGTACAAATTCCATTTAGGAAATCGCTTTCTATTGTACCGAAGTCATTTAACAGAATTTTTTACATATATTTTAATAAAACGCCGTTTGTAAAATTAAGTTAGAAAAATAAAAAGCCATTTGTGATAGACTTTT
>HHCFJ05602__coassemble_378_pt1 | contig 25010 bp, 26 predicted proteins | sample HHCFJ05602__metabat2_low_PE_014 | metagenome-assembled genome bin HHCFJ05602
ATAGTTCGCATTTTCTTAGTTAGAAGCTAGAAAATAATAGTTAATTCCCAGCCTCTTCTATTGCTTATTGTTCGACTTTTTTGTAACTCAAACCGAGATCAGGAAGATATGTCAGCTGATAGTTGTCTAAAAGGACGCTTACAATACTTTTAAACAGTCGTATTGATAGCCGATTGTATTTTTTGCAACAGTTTATCAAAAAACTAGTTTTTTTTAGTGATAAGCGAAAAATAAAAATACCGGTATGACGGGCTTTTTAACACCCACCAACACCGGCAAAAACATAAAATATGGAGATGGCGGGAGTCGAACCCGCGTCCAAGCATATCGCCACCTAAACCTCTACGTTCATAGTCATGTTATTTAAATTTCGCTAGCAGCTCCGCCACACAACCCGGCTAACACTACTAACTATCCTGATGATCTCTTTTTGCTACTGCAGGTGGAAGTAAGCAAACGTAGTCCACTTAGTATAAAACCCAGCACCACAACATGGACGATCGTGGGTGGATTTACGCTAAGCTGTTTTTAGGCAGCTACTGCGTAAGAGTAGTTATTATTTTTTGCAGTTATATTTAACTGAGCGTTTTAAGGTAGTCGCAACCTACCAAACGCAATTTAGGCTCGACCTATACCTGTCGAATCCATAACATCCCCGTAATGCTACTAATTATAGCATAGATAATTAATAGCACCAAAAAATTTACTCAGTATACAATAACTGGTTCATTCTGAACTAAATTCCCATAGGCCTTAGCCATCTCAGCTGGTTGGGTATTGGCACAACCACCTGAACCATGATTCAAATATGCTTTAGGTGACCAATCTTTCCGCCAACCAGCATCATGAAACCCGCAACCACTGTCCGTAAACTGTGCCCAGTAACTTACTTTCTGCTCATACTTTCCACGGTTAGCAGCATAACCCCGCAGAACTGACGGCGATTGCTTATACATAATGTAGTACACGCCTGTTGGCGTATCCTCATGCGTTGCCTGATTTCCCGTTACTACTCGGAAACTCTGCACCATCTGCCCATCCCGGTACAGCCAAGCACGTTGTTCAGCAATCGAAATCACTGCATAGGTCGTACCCAGTCCATTATTATCTAAACCATAGCCCAAGCCACCAGTATTATATCCTAAACCATAAATATCTTGCCGACCGTCTACTTGCTTTTTCCCGGTTAGTAGTGCTTGAGAAAGGGTCTTACGTGCCTTAGTGGTGCTCAACTCCCACCCATAGGACTCATTTTGAACGGTTATAGTGCTTCCACCAGGAGTAGTGAAATCATAGCGTTTATGCAGAGTTCCCTGCTCATTATTAATCTTGGTAATGAGCTTACGTAGCGGGACATCATCATAATCATACTTACCATTATGATAAGTAACCTTGCTAAATGCATCCGCCACTGTGATAGTGTGCTTCTTATCCACAACTGTATATTCAACTTGGCGATCGACCAGTTTATCCAGCTTACGTTGTTGCCTTTTAACAGTTGCACTTGTTGCCGTTACAGGTTGCACGATTTTCTTTTTAAGTCTAATCGTTGCTTGATATAGTTGGTGATCATACTCCTGCATGATCTTAGCAACGTTATACTGGTTACCCTTTCGCGCAGGAACAACCGTCACTTTATTATTTACTAATTGAGCATATGCATCTTGGGCCGGATTTCGTTTTTGATTTAGTTGCTCCAATTTTGTTTGTAGAGCTTGGCGTAAAACATTCTCCCGGTAACTATTCTTTTGTTGTGGTTGGAGGTGGTAATTATGGTTTACCTTATGGGGAAAGAAGCTATATTGTTGCTGCATAATTTTCTCTAGTGCTGGTAAATCTGCCTGTGAAATATGCGCACTTGTCGTTTTCCCAGTCACTATGAGGGTCTGACCTACGTAGACTTGATTACTCCACTGTACCTTTTTCAAACGTGCCAATGCCTCATCTGCAGTCAGCCCCCCAACGTCGATCCCATTGATCTTGACGCTATGGTTGAAATGTGTACGTTGGTGGCGATTCATCACAAAACCCCCGATGCCGATAACAATAATCACTAATGCTAGCAGCAATACCCATATGTTACTCCGTGTCTGTTTACGATGTGTTCGCTTCATACTAAAATCATTCCTTTTTATCGACACTTATCTCAATAAGATGCCATTTGGTCCATCGTCTTGTTCAGTAACTGATCAACAAAAACATTTCCACTATTATTTGCATGTCCTTTAGTCCATGACCACTGCAAGTGGGTAAATTGTGGCAATAGCTGACTAACAATTTCCCACAAAGGCTGGTTTAGAACTGGCGTACCATCGCTCTTGCGCCAACCGCGTCGTTGCCAACTTTGTAGCCAGCCCTTTTCAATAGCGTTTAGCACATAGCGTGAATCTAACACCAAGGTGATCGGGGCATCTTTTTGCCCCAATTCTAATAACCTAGTCAGGGCAGCTACCAGTGCCATAATCTCCATCCGATTATTGGTACTCCCATATTCGCCCCCAGTATCACTAACATGCTGACCATCAGGGAGAATGATCAGGTATGCCCAGGCAGCCTTATCATCTGCCTTGACGTGCTGCCCCTTTACGTTTCCATGGTTCCGTGAACCACCATCAGTATATACGAACACCTCTCCGGGTCGCTTAGCTGGCACTGCCGATTGCTTCTTAGATGGCGTCGGTCTCTCTGGCGAAGCGCCATTAAGCCAGGCTTCTGCTGCAGCTCTACTGCTAAAACTCTTATAGCTAGCTTTAGGAAAACCACTAACCATCGCTTGGCATTCAGACCAGGTCAGATATATTCCTGGCTTCCGCCCACGAGCAACTGCATAGAATTTTCGTGCCATCATTCCACCTCATTTCTTTAAATTTATTATACTAAAAAAATCCCTGCTAACCAATGCGGGGACTTTAGTATCTAGTAGTGATAATCATTCTACAGCTACTTCCTGATGTAGATCGTGAATAACTTTTTCTAAACGCGATAATGGCTGCTCTAAAGTCAGGTAATAGAAACTTTGCAGTCCATTTTTCTTAAACGAAACCAAATTAGCTTCGCGAAGAATTTTTAAATGGTGCGACACTGCCGGCTGTGTAATTGACATTTGCCGTGTGATTTCTGTCACTGTCATTCCATCATCCATATGGTGGAAAAGCAGAATAATAATTCGTTGGCGGTTGCGGTCAGCTAGAGCATTAATAATATCAAAGTTATCAACAAAGTTATTCAATGCTTCATCCCTGGTAATGCTGGCATTAACTGTAGGCATAGTAACACACTCCTTTCGAATATTATCCTTACACCCCAACTGAAATGTATCATTAAAAGCAATGAATATCAAATATAATGAATTATTCCCTAAATATACAAGTATAATGAAAAAAACATGCTAGTAGCCCCTGCTAGTACAAATAAGTGCCACAACACATGACTATACCGCCCCCACTTGCGACTATATATCCAAGCACCAACTGTATACAAGATACCCCCACTAACTAGTAACAATAATCCAGTCATTCCCAAAGATTGGAACAACTGGCGTCCACCACATAGGCACAGCCACCCCATTCCAATATAAATTAATGTTTCGATTGCTTGTGACCGGTTGTTACCAATAATATGGTAAAGAGCACCACCAATCCCCAAGCTCCAAATCATGATCAAAATGACGATCCCTTTCAGCCCCGGGATAGCAAGCAAACAATACGGTGTATAGGTTCCAACAATTAATAAGTAGATGCTACAATGATCCAAGATCTGAAAAAATCGTGCTGCCCGCGTAAAGTACAAGCTGTGAAATAGCGTTGAAAATAAAAACAATAAAATTAACGTTACCCCATAAACAGCAAAAACAGTTGCTTGCAGGGGCGCATGATTGCCAGCCGCTTTAATTTCCAAAAGTACTAAAGCAGCAATCGCCAATGCCACTCCTACTCCATGGGTAATGGCACTCCAAACTTCATTGATAATTTGCTCGCGTTTTGTTAGCATCCTATCTCCTTCTTTATTTTTTAAGTTTATTATATCTAGTTTTTAAATCTAGTTCAAGGGAACTTTAATATAATAAACTTTTACTCTCAATTAAGGTGGTATAATATTAACTAAGAATATCGGAGGTAAAGATCATGCCTGAAACCAATATTACAACTATCTTGACTGAACTTAAGAAACATCAATTGCCATTGTGGCACGAATTCCCAGATTTTAATTTGTATATGGATCAATTAGTCAGTCTCAGCAATCGTTATATTGAGCCTTTGACTGGAAATAAAATCACCCCCTCGATGGTTAATAGCTATGTAAAAAAGAAGATTATGTCTAAACCCCTCAAAAAGAAATACCAAGCTGAACATATGGCGGAATTGCTAGTGATCAGTTTGCTCAAAACAGTATATGCTCTTGATACGGTCCGAACAGGTCTTCAATTTACCAAGGCTAAGTACGGCAGTGCAATTGCATATGATCACTTTGCTAATTATTTTAATGAGCTCCTTTCAACGATCACTATTGTCGATGATGACATCAGCAACATTTCTCCTAAGGACTCCATTCCCGTTGTAGAACAATTCGCGATCCAAGCTGTTTTATACAAAAAAATTGGTGAGAAGCTTATCAGCGACCTTCCCCAAGGATAGCCGTATATGCAAAACGAGGCTAGAAGAAAGCAAAACTTTCTTCTAGCCTCGTTTTTATTCATTAAATAGCTCACAGATACCAGAAAAATAACTGCAAGTCCAAACCATAAGTACGAGCAAAAGTTATTCCTACTCATATTTTTCTATATTAATTGGCCAACGTAATAGTGAATTGCCATCGTGATAATCCCGATCACAATATTTCTGAGCATAGCGCGGAACATATTGGCTTTTCCCAACTTAGCACTGATTAACCCGGTCAAAGCTACTGATACTACCACAGCCAAGATAGTTGTTTGCCACCGTAAATTTGCCGGAGCATAAAGCATTGCTGCCAGGGGAAAAATTCCGCCCAGCGCTGCTGAGAACAGTGATGAGAAAGCAGCAGCCCACGGGCTTAAATACTGGTCTAACTCAAACCCATTTCTAACGTTGACCATTACTGCTAAGGCGCGATCACTTGCCAATAACTCATCAGCAATTGCTACTGCCGTATGGTGACTAACTCCTTTGTCCACATAATATTCAACTAGTTCCGTATGTTCTTGAGTAGGATCATTCTGCAAACGGAGTCTTTCTTCAGCCACCGCCACTTTTTCAGTATCACGCTGCACACTAACCGAAGCATATTCCCCAGCTGCCATTGATAAGGCACACGCTACTAAAGCAGATAAGCCTGCCAGCAGAATCGTAAATCTATCAGTTGTTGCAGCTGCGACTGAGAATAACACTCCCACCACGGATAAGATTCCGTCATTTGAACCAAGCACTCCCGCCCGAAGTGCGTTCATCTCTTCTTCCATTGTCTTTTCCGCATCTTTTTTCATGTTAATCCTCCTAGCTGCTAGAACATTCTACCCAAAAAGTAGGTCACAAACATCGTTAACATTCCTGATACCACGTTGCGGATCGTCCCGTGTAACTTACTGGAATGGCTCAAAACAGCGGCAAAATAACCAGTCAAAATTAGAGCAATAACCACTGCTACCATCGTTCCTAAAATCCGATATGTAGTTGGAATAACCAAAATGGCCAATAATGGCAGGGCCGCCCCAGTTGGAAATGCAATCATTGATGCTAATGCAGCGGCATAAGCACTGATTTTCTTTTCTAAGTCAAAACCATATTTCTCGCGTACAATTGCTTTCAGAGGCGTCTTGGCTAACATCTCTGCCACTGCCGCCTCCGCCAAATGAGAACTGATCCCCGTTTGTAACAATTTATCTTTTAAAAATTGTTCTTGGCCGGAAAAATCTATATCTAGTGCATGTTGCTCTCGCGCAACAGCTGCAATTTGTGCATCACGTTGCGAGTGTATCGACACATATTCTCCCATCGCCATCGAAATTGATCCAGCTAACATGCCAGCAAGACCAGAGATCAAGATTCCCCATTTACTGATACTGGCTCCGGCAACCCCTAAAACAATTCCGGCAACAGAGATAATGCCATCATTGGCCCCCATCACAGCAGCTCGAAGAACATTAATTTTTTCTGCTAAAGTGCTTTTCTCTTTGCCCATACATCCCGCTCCTTAATTTATAAAAAATATAATCTACTACAAATTATAAATTAATCATTGATAATTACAAGAGCAAATTAAAAAAGAGTCGTTTAAAAACGACTCTTTTAGCAACTGCTAGCAATAATTATTTAACTGATGGTGTACCTAACCAGCCAATAATTTCCTTGACAGTATCAACGATTGCTTGCTTACCTGGTGCAAGTAACTTACGTGGGTCGTAACCCTTGCCTTCTTGGTCCTTGCCAGCTTCGATGTACTTACGAGTTGCTGCAGCAAATGCCAATTGGTTTTCAGTGTTGATGTTAACCTTGGAAATACCAAGCTTGATTGCCTTTTCGATTTGTTCTTGTGGAATACCAGAACCACCGTGCAATACTAATGGAGTGTCGATTGCTTCAGCGATTTCTTGTAAGCGGTCAAAGTGCAGACCCTTCCAGTTTTCTGGGTATTGGCCGTGGATGTTACCGATACCGCAAGCCAAGTAGTCAACGCCTAAAGCAGCGATTTGCTTAGCTTCTTCAACGCTAGCTAATTCACCTTCACCAACAACACCGTCTTCTTCACCACCGATTGAACCAACTTCGGCTTCAACAGAAATGCCCTTAGCATGTGCTAACTTAACGATTTCTGCAGTCTTTTCCAAGTTTTCTTCGAATGGCAAGTCGTGGCCGTCGAACATAACTGAAGAATAGCCTGCTTCGATACATGCCTTAGCTGCTTCGTAGTTACCGTGGTCTAAGTGCATGATAACTGGAACAGTGATCCCCATGATGCGGATTTGTTCTTCAACTAAAGTCTTAACAAACTTGTAGTCACCCATGTACTTAGCAGCACCCATTGATACTTGGATCAATACAGGTGTGTTAGTTTCTTGGGCAGCTTGAAGAATAGCTTGAGTCCATTCCAAGTTGTTAGTGTTGAATGCACCAACTGCGTAGTGACCTTCACGAGCAGCTTGGTAAATAGCATTACCGTTTACGAATACTGACATAAAACAGCCTCCTAAAAAAATTCACATCTAAACTTACTCTAATGAGTACATGTTCATTCTACCACAATTATTTTGAAAATAGAGAATAATTTACAAAAGATGCTTACAAACAACTAAATTAATCCGCTTTTATCAGGTTTATTAAGCAATATGATTTTCGCGAAGAATCTTTTCAACGATTTCATCCATTTCCGACGTCCGTTTCCAGCGTTCAAAATGATCCAGATTTTCATCCGGCATGAAAAAGTTTTCATTAATATACCGCTCATATGTTATCACATTTTGTGATCGGGGAATATTCAACTGGAGGATCCGAACTTGCTTGATGTATCCGCGGGCAGCTGCTAGCTCAGCCCGCCCATTTTGAACCATATTCGAAACTTCATAGTACTTTTCTCCATCGTTAAGGGTTATTTCCTCAATTAGGGTCAAAATTTCATGACTCTTTAGTTTCTTTTCACTCTGCATTATCTAACCTCTTCTCAGCATTTATCTGCATCTATTATACCTATTTTGATAACAAACCAAAATCATCCCAAAAAGAAAACCACTGTACAAGTACAGTGGTTGGCATAAGAGAGAAAGAGAATTGATTCGTAAAGAGAGTAACCATCACGGCTATCCCTCCTACGCTTTATACTATACCCCTTAAAGAAAGCGCTGTCAATGCAATAAACATAAATTTATATTATTCTCCTGAAATAATTCCTGGTACAATAAATGTATGATTATTCACTAGGGAGCAGTTTTTATGATTAACAAAAAACAATTCAAGTTCAGTCTCTGCGTAGGGATCTTTGCCACTATTATTTATGCAATCAAGTTATTATTTAAACATAAATCTGTTTTCAGCCCTTTGATGACCCTAATGCTCCAAACTGGCTACTGGTATATTATTCCCGTATATTTATTGGTCATCTTTTTCTTAGACAGTTCCATCTGCTATCTCTGTTTACGGGTCCTAAACTTTGGGATTAACATCTTACGTGAACGTTACGAATAGTTGAATATAAAAAGGAAGTTGATAACTCAACTTCCTTTTTTGCTTATTCAACTGTAACACTCTTGGCTAAGTTACGGGGCTTATCTATATCATAGCCTCGGTTCTTACTTGTATAGTATGCCAGTAACTGTGCTGGAACGATAGAAACTAGTGGTGTCAACAATGGGTGCACATCTTCTAAGATAATTTGATCACCTGGTTGGGCTAATTCACCCGCTACAATGGTAATTACATTAGCTCCCCGAGCAATCACTTCTTGGACATTACTCCGAGTATGAGCAGCAGTTGCTTTATTTGTGATAATTGCAATCACCGGAGTACCTTCTTCAATCAACGCAATTGTCCCATGCTTTAATTCTCCTGAAGCAAAGCCTTCTGTTTGCACATAAGAAACTTCCTTCAACTTCAAAGCAGCTTCAATGGCCACATCATAGTCAATTGCCCGACCAATATAGAAGGCATTTCTAGTCGTAGCTAAGTAGTCGGCAGCCAACTTTTCCACTTGATGCTTTTGGTCAACAGCTGTTTGCATAGCATTAGCCACTTTAGTCAGTTCGCTCTTAACATCAAAACTAGTGGCCGTTTCTAATTCCTGGTATTCAGCTAAAGCCTTAGTCAAGATTGCTTCCACAGCAATCTGTGCTGTATAAGCCTTAGTTGAAGCTACGGCAATTTCTGGACCAGCATACAATAATAATGTATGGCTAGCTTCGCGTGAAAGAGTGGAGTTTGGCACATTAGTGATGGTCAAACTTGGGTAGCCCCACTTATTAACTTGCTTTAAAACTTCCCGGCTGTCTGCTGTTTCCCCACTTTGCGTTAAAAAGATAAAGAATGGTTTAGGAGCCAGCAATGGTGGATTATAAGCGAATTCTGAAGCAACGTGAACTTCTGTTGGGATCCGGGTAATCTTTTCGAATAATTCCTTACCAACTAACCCAGCATGATAACTAGTCCCAGCAGCTACGATGTATAAACGATCAGCTGCGGTCATTTCTGCCAGTAACTTTTCGTCAATCTGCACGTTTCCTGCTTCATCAAAATATTCAGCCTGTAACTTATGCATTACTGCTGGTTGCTCATCAATTTCTTTCAACATATAGAATTCATAAGCGCCCTTGTCAGAAGCAGAAGCGTCTTCATCCACATGGAATTGGTTACGTTCTACTGACTTACCATTTTCGTCTTCGATCTTGATTTTAGAAGCAGTGATTTCAACTACATCCCCGTCTTCTAGTTCAATAAAGTCATGGGTTACGTTAAGCATTGCCATTGCATCACTGCAGACCACATTAAAGCCTTCGCCAATCCCAATCAAGAGTGGGCTCTTCTTTTTAGCCACAAAAATTTTGCCTGGTTCTTCCCGGTCCATCAAGACAAAAGCATATGATGAAGAATCATCAAGCAGGCTAATTGCCTTCTTGAAAGCAGCCTTGGCGTCAAGGTGGTCCTTTTTAGCCAAGTAACCGATCAATTGAACAACGACTTCAGTATCTGTTTCACTCTTAAAGTCAACATCGTGGAGGTATTCTTCACGCAACTGTTTGAAGTTACCAATCACCCCGTTGTGAACCAGATAGAAGCGCTTATCCGCTGAAAAATGAGGATGGGCATTATCCTTATTAGGAATCCCATGAGTAGCCCACCGCGTGTGTCCGATCCCGGCTAACCCGTGCACTTCAGGGCCAATTTCTGCCCGCAAATCGGCAATTTTACCTTTTTCTTTAATTAAGTAGTCAGCGCCTTGTTCATCACTGACATAGATTCCTGCTGAATCATAGCCCCGGTATTCTAGCTTTTCTAAACCATGGAGTAAAATTTCCACAGTATCTTCTCTACCTGTAACTCCTACAATTCCACACATATCTTATCGTTTCCTTTTCTATATATTAACCATATCCAAAATTGGTCTAGTTCAATACAAGCGATAATCACCCGCTTGCGACCCCAATAATATACAATTTATAGATATCCATGTCAACCTTTTTAAAGATTGGTCTAGATTATTGGTCTAGTTTTCTTTTCATCGTATATCATTGTATACAAAAAGACTGGATGGAAACTTTGTTCTCACCCAGTCCAACAATCATTCTAAATAAATTTACTTAACGCCCATTTCGCGTTCAACAACGGCTACAATTTCACTGACATAGTCGTGAACCAATTCTGGAGTTTTAGCTTCTGCCATGACCCGAAGCAAGTCTTGTGTCCCACTAGGACGCACCAAGACCCGACCTTCACCGGCCATCCGCTTTTCGACATCAGCAATAACATCTTTGATCGCTTGATTATCCAAGGCAGCCTTCTTGTCGGTCACCTTAACATTGATTAATTCCTGAGGATATGTTGGCACTTCAGCTGCTAGTTCTGAAAGTGGCTTGCCAGTTTGCTTGATAACATTGAGCAATTGTAATGCTGTCAGCATCCCATCTCCAGTTGTATTGAAATCTAAAAAGACCACGTGACCAGATTGTTCGCCCCCAACGTTGTAACCACTCTTGCGCATTTCTTCCACAACATACCGGTCACCTACTTTAGTCTTAACCGAGTGTAATCCATGCTCTTCCATGGCTTTGTACAAGCCTAGGTTGGACATCACAGTTGTTACAATTGTATCCTTTTTCAGACGTCCACGTTCACTCATGTACTTCCCACAGATGTACATAATCTTGTCACCATCGATGATATTGCCCTTTTCATCCACGGCAATGCACCGGTCACCATCACCATCAAACGCCACCCCAACTTGGGCTTCAGTTTCTAAGACAAATTTAGCCAGTGCTTCTGGGTGGGTTGAACCAACCCCTTTATTGATATTCAAACCGTCAGGGTTAACCGCCATTGTTTCAAAGTCAGCATTGAGGTCAGCAAACAAACGTGAAACTAAGGCAGACGTAGACCCGTTGGCCCCATCAACCGCGATCCGCATGCCTTCTAAATCATCAGGAATCGTTTGTTCTAAGAATTGTGTATATTTAAGAGCCCCTTCACGATAATCATTGAGAACCCCTAAACCTTCAGCTTGTGGCCGTGGTAAGTCATCGGTTTCCTTTTCCAAGAGGGCTTCAATTTCTTCTTCTTGGTCATCTGACAGCTTATAGCCATCGCCCCCGAAAAACTTGATTCCGTTGTCTTCAGCAGGGTTGTGGGAAGCTGAAATCATAATTCCAGCATCAGCATCTTGCAACCGAACCAGATAAGCCACACTAGGAGTCGTAATCACCCCTAATGAAAAGACTTCAATCCCCACAGAAAGTAAGCCTGAAATTAGTGCTTGTTCTAACATTTGTCCAGAAATCCGGGTATCACGGGCTACTAAAACACGAGGTGCACGCTTATCATCCTTAGCGTGCTGAGTCAAAACATAACCCCCACACCGACCTAAACGAAAGGCCAATTCCGGTGTTAACGTCTTATTGGCAATCCCTCTGACACCATCTGTACCAAAATACTTCATAACTCATTTACTCCTTAAAATTCAATTATCATTACTAGTGCTACCAGATGTACCACTAGTCGTTGTATCTTCTGTTGCTGAACTACTGCCACTATCTTTGGTGCCGCTATTGGCTTTATCGGCAGAAGTTGTAGCTGCCACGATATCGCTACCACTATCACTGACACTAATTTTAACAGAAATGCTCCCAGGTTCAACTGTCGTTATCCCATCTTTTCTTGGATCCAGCTGAACTGTCTGCGTAACTGTATGACTAATACCATTGATTGAAACAGGCACCTCAAGTACATCAATCTTTTGCAGGGCCGCTTTGGTTCCATGTAGTGTAACCTTTGTCGTCGCTGAAGTTAAGTCATATTGTTTACCAGCAATTCCCTGGCCACTAGTAACCAGTTTAATATTTACTTCCTTGGTGCTAGCTGCGCGATAAACCTGTACCGTCACTCGTGCAGTTTCAGGCGCAATGTTGACGTTTAAGGTCTTACCATTCGCGTCTAAGGCCCGCAGCATGACGCTCCGTGAGTAGTTATCTTTGAGCCCACTTGGCAAGGCTATATCGGCAACAATGCTGTCAATCCGGTTCACATCACTAACTGCCCCAGTCACCTGAGCTACTTGCGTATTAGCGTATGCCTTGCTGACTGCATACCCCTTAGCGATCTGATCATCATCGTAGCGAACTTGGATTGGCAGAGTAACCGACTTGCGTTTACGAATATTAAAAGTTACTTCTTCAGGAATCACTTTAACATTGAGTTCCTGGTTTAAACCAGAAGTCTTCAACTTAACCGTATGTCTCCCAATCCCTAAGTCATTCAAGTCAGCATAGACATCAAAATTACGGGTGTTTTGAACTGTCTTGACCATAGCAGCTGGCCCAGTAATCTTGACCTTAACTTTTTCTGGATAGTCACTAACAAAATATTTGTCGCTATCGAGATTAACTTTGAGATCTGTCGTCAATGTAACTGATTTAGTTGACATCAGCATCCCATCGGTTCCCGTCCCGGTATTGTTAGCATCTCTGGTCGAACTCAAGTGACCGAAATTAACATATACAAATAGCAAGATCGCGAAAATCAAGGCAACAATCCGATAAAAGAGCCGGGTGTTAAAAATACTCATACGGTGTTTCATCGTCTGCGCCCTCCTTTGAATACCCCTTCAATAAAGCGGGTCAAACCGTTACTATTCCGCTCATCCTCTTTAGGAATAAGCTCATTTTTGAGGAGTTTAAGATAATCATTTCGGGTCAAATCCCGTAGTAATTCGCTATTCTTGGTAATCGTAACTCCCCCAGTTTCTTCCGAAACCACAATTGTCAACGCATCCGTCACTTCACTGATTCCGACGGCTGCTCGGTGCCTAGTTCCCAATTCTTTGGGAATCAAGTTACTTTCGGATAAAGGTAGGTATGCAGCTGCAACCGCAATCTTGTTATCCTTGATAATAACCGCCCCGTCATGTAATGGTGTATTCGGAATGAAAGTATTAATCAACAGCGCACCTGAAATATCAGCATCTAACCGAATTCCAGTTTCGATATATTCATCTAAGCCCGTATTAATTTGAATGGTGATCAAAGCCCCGATCCGCCGCTTCGACATATATTGAATTGCCTGGTCCAAGGCGTCAACCATATGAACTTCAACGGCATTCCCCCGGCGGGATTTAACAAAAAGTGAGCCCCGTCCGAGATGTTCCAACCCGCGCCGAATTTCAGGCTGGAAAATAACGATGATTGCAATAATCCCCCAGTTGATTATCTGGTCCATAATCCACGAAACCGTTTCTAAGTTAAAATACCAGGCAATCAATTTGATTACTAAAATAACCACAACACCCTTAAAGAGTTGGACAGCTTTAGTCCCGCGTAGGAGCATCATCAGTTTGTAAATGACGTACCACACGACCATGATGTCCACTAAATTGACTAGGGTATGCCAATTTAAAATGCTGTTCCAATCAATAGCCATGACCTTCCCTCCAATTTTATCTTTCATCATTATAGCACGGAACATGACAGCCTATATGACAATCTTAAAAATCCCGCTAAGACCAAGCTAATTATGGTAACTAATCTAAAAATTCTGCTACAATGATCATAATAAGTCTTGCTAATGAGGTGGTATTTATGAAGCAGACTAGTCAATGGTTAGTAAGAACGATCTTTGTTGTTTACATGATTTACATTTACTTTTTTGTTTATCGGGTCAACTCGTTTTATAGCTTCTTATTGCTCAATACTTTTCTGGCATATATTCCTATTGAGTTAGCTATGCACATGCATAGCAAACAAAACCGCTGGGTATTCTGGCTGTTCTTTTTGGTATGGGCGCTCTTTTATCCCAACGCACCGTACTTGTTAACTGACCTCTACCACCTTGCCCGAGTCAATCCATACGACCCGCAGACTAATTTGATGATGTTCCACTTTGATCTATGGAAAAACTTTGCTGACCTGGTTTTAGCAGCCCTCGGCTGTACCCTAATGGGGATGTGGAGCCTTGATTATGTTGCCCACCTCGTTGCCATCCGTTTACATCAGCCTAGTCGTTTGTTTTGTTACAGCTTGGTAGCTATTTTCAATTTTTTCTCTGCCATTGGGGTCTTCATCGGACGGTTTCTTCGCCTCCATTCTATTTATCTGATTTTTGAACCACAATGGGCTCTCCAAAAAATTGCACAAATGTGGGATCTAAAGGCATTAATTTTCATCGTAAGTTTCTTTATTATCCAAATGGCTGTTTGGATTTGTATGGAAATTTATCGGCATTCGTTACAACAATTCAATTAATAATAAAGGCGTGCTCACTTCAGAACACGCCTTTTATTATTTATCGCTCCCAATAATGCGAACTTCGGTTTCCAAATCAACATCAAATTTTTCTTTGATCACCGCTTGGATATGGTGAATAACGTCAATATAGTCTTGGCCCGTAGCTCCAGCTACATTCACGATAAAGCCTGCATGCTTAGTCGACACTTGGGCCCCGCCAATTTGAAAGCCCTGCAACCCAGCATCATGGATCAATTTTCCGGTATAATGTCCCACTGGTCGTTTGAAAACGCTCCCGCAAGAAGGATATTCCAACGGTTGTTTAGATGCCCGCAAGAAGTTCAACCGATCCATTTCCGCCCGAATATCTTCTTTACAACCAGGACTTAACTTAAAAGTGGCTGCCAAAACGATGTCATTTTCTTCTTGAATCCGCGAATGCCGGTACCCAAAATCAAGTTCTTCATTTCGATAAGTTACTACTTTGCCTGCTGGTGTCAAGGCAGTTACAGTTGCGACCACCTCTTTGATCTCACCACCGTAAGCCCCAGCATTCATAAAGACGGCACCTCCGACACTCCCCGGAATACCGGCCGCAAATTCCAAACCGGTCAGTCCAGCACGGTAAGCTCGTTCGGTAGTCGCAATTAGAGATGCTCCTGCTTGGGCAGTAACAATATCTCCTTGGACCATAATCTGGTTCATCTCCGTCAAAATCAAAACTAAACCACGAATCCCACCATCACGGACGATTAAATTGCTGGCATTTCCCAGGATCGTCAGTGGTAAATCCGCCTCGTTCGCCATTACTAATAGTTGCTTAACTTCTGCTACACTCTTAGGAAAAGCCAAGTAATCAGCTGGTCCACCCGTTTTAGTATTAGTATATTTCGACAATAATTCGTCTTGTTTGATATCAATTGTTTTAATTAACTCATTGTAAATTACTTCAGCTTGCTTCATTATTACTTAATTCCTCATCATATCGATCTTATGCATGATCAATTTTAGCACAGTACCGTTATCTTATCACATCTATGTCTGCTTGCGCTTAAATCTTTACAGTTCTTTAGTTATTGTTTCCATGTTATTATATAAACAATATTGTCAGAAAGGAAGAACGCCATGAACTTTGTTGCCTTAGACTTTGAAACTGCTAACCCTAAGCGCAATAGCCCCTGTTCTATTGCATTAACAATTGTCCGCAATAGTCAAATTGTCGATCAATTTTATTCACTAATCAAACCCCAGGGGGATTTTTTCTGGCGCAATACCCGCGTTCACGGGATCACTGCCGCCGATGTTGCTAAGGCACCATCATTTGTAGAATTGTGGCCCCACATTCAGGGACTATTTACACCAGATAATTTAATCGTTGCCCACAATGCTCCCTTTGATGTCAGTGTCCTTAAAGCCACGACTAACCTCTACAATATTCCTGAACCGCATTTTCTTACCTTGGATACCGTCAAGACTAGTAAATTCTTTTTCCCTGACTTACCCAACCACAAACTGCCTACGATCACAAAGCAATTAAGCATCGAGCTTACTAACCACCACAATGCCCTGGACGACTGTCACGCTTGTGCTGCCATCCTGCTCTACCAGGCCCAACACTTTGATCCTCAGATCATTCAAAACTTTATCAAGCCTGCCTAGTAGCTACACCACACATAAACGACTGAGAGGTTGGAAAAACAAAGTTTTCCAACCTCTTTTTTAATTCGTATGCAATTGTTGTGCTAACTGGTCTACCAGAGTAGCATACCTATCCCCATGTGGAGTAAAAATGATCTTGCGCCGGTCAAAATCATCGTCATCTTTTTGGAGACGAATCATCAAAAAATCCTGGGGGAGATCTTCAGCAACAAACTGTGACCATTCAACTAAAGAAACCCCTGATCCGTTAAAGTATTCCTGCAATCCCAAATCAGCACCGCCAACCCCTTCAAGCCGGTAGACATCCATATGGTACAACGGTAACCGTCCTTGATGATATTCCTTGATCAAGTTAAACGTTGGGCTCTTAATATTGCGGTGAATACCTAAACCAGCTGCTACTCCCTTTGTAAAAGTCGTCTTGCCCGCACCTAAGTCTCCATCCAGCAAGATCACATCACCAGCTTGAAGTAAGGGGGCTAGCGCAGCTCCTACTGCTTGGGTACTTGCTGCATCCGTAGTCGTATATTCCATTCGTCACGCTCCCGTTATATCTACATCAATGACTGGGCAGCCGTCAAAATTGCTACCTTGTAGACATCCTCTGTACTTGCTCCTCGGGAAAGATCAGATACTGGTTTAGCCATCCCCTGCAAAATTGGTCCAATGGCTTCAAATCCCCCTAAGCGCTGAGCAATCTTATAACCAATGTTACCCGACTGTAATTCGGGGAAAATAAATACATTAGCGTGTCCCGCGACCGTTGAACCTGGTGCCTTCCGCTCGCCCACACTTGGAACAAAGGCAGCATCAAACTGTAATTCACCGTCGAGTTGTAGTTCAGGATCCATTTCTTGAGCTAATTTGGTTGCTTCTTGAACCTTGGTTACCATTGGTGCTTGCGCTGAACCTTTGGTTGAAAAACTCAGCATTGCCACGCGGGGCTCCATTCCAAACAACTTTGCAGTTGCAGCACTTTGGAGGGCTATTTCAGCTAGTTCCTGGGCATTGGGGTCAACGTTAATCGCCGCATCCCCCATGATGTATTTTTCTTGTTCATCGTTACGCATCATCAAGAACGAAGAGCTAATCCGACTTGCCCCTGGCTGCGTCTTGATGATCTGCAAAGCCGGACGAACAGTATCACCAGTGGAATGAACAGCACCAGAAACTAAGCCATCAGCTTGCCCCATGTACACCAGCATCGTCCCAAAGTAGGTTTCATCCCGTAAAATTTTTTCTGCTTCAGCAGGCGTATTCTTGCCCTTCCGTCGCTCAACAAAAGCCGTTACCATTGCTTGATAAGCTTCTTCTGGATAAGTCTGTGGATCAATAATCGCACTTTGCTCTAAACCTGGTAGAGCCAATTTTTCTGCCGCAGCAGTAATTGCAGCCTTGTTGCCCAACAACATCGGACGGACCAAACCGTCGGCTGCTAAGCGCAAAGCAGCCGCTAACACCCGGGGTTCTGTTCCTTCCGGAAATACGATCCGTGGCTGCACTGGTTTAATCTTCGCTTTTAAAGTATCAAAAAGTTTCATTGTTTTATCTCCTTAAATAAAAATATCGTTAATGTTTATTACCCCACTGGCAAGTCCACATGCTCCGGTAACTGCCAGTCAATTGGTTCTTTCCCCATTGCCACTAACGCAGCGTTAGTCTTAGAAAATGGACGTGAGCCAAAGAAACCGCGGTACGCCGACAAGGGACTCGGATGAGCTGATTCAATCACAACGTTGCGTTGGGTATCAATCAAGCTAATCTTATTGCGGGCGGCCCGTCCCCACAGAATAAAAACTACGGGATCAGGACGCTCGGATAAAAGTTGGATTGCTCGGTCAGTCAGCTGCTCCCAACCTTTCCCCCGATGTGAAAAAGCCTGACCATTGCGCACTGTAAGAACCGAGTTAAGCATCAAGACCCCTTGGCGAGCCCATTTTTCTAGGTAACCATGGTTAACCGGCTTGATCCCCAGATCATTTTCCAGTTCTTGATAGATATTGACCAGTGATGGCGGGATCTTGACCCCTGGTAGAACAGAAAAACTTAGTCCATGGGCCTGGTGGGGTTCATGGTACGGATCCTGACCTAAAATGACTACTTTTACCTGGGAAAAAGGTGTCAGTTCAAACGCTTCAAAAATATGATACATGTCAGGATGAATCAAATAATGTTGGTACTCACTCTTCAAAAAATCATGTAATTTTGCATAATATGCTTTAGCAAATTCTGGCCCTAAAACTTCCTGCCAGTCGTTATGGATTAATTCTTTCAAGCTACCACCTCGCTCCTCATTCTACCACATGCCGTGCTATGATTTTAGCACATTAGTATGGACCGCCAAACTGTTATCATCAATACAATCCAGGAAAGAAAAGACCAACTATTATTTGTGGTAGAATGAAGGTAAGCATTAATTCAGAGAAAAGAAGCGAGGCGTTAGTATGATTCAGATTATTGCATCGGATATGGACGGAACTTTATTAAATGATAAGATGACCATTTCACCCCAAAATGCGGCTGCTATCAAAAAAGCCCAAGCTCAAGGGGTCCACTTCGTAGTTGCAACTGGGCGGGAGCGTAAAGAAGCTTGGCCTCTCCTTCAGGAAGCTGGGATCACTTGTCCTATGATTACCATCAACGGGGCCCAGGTTTTTGATGAAGCAGGTAAGCAACTCTCAGCTACTCCGATTCCAAAAGAACTAGCTGCCCGGATTATTCGGAGTTTTAAGAAAAAACATCTTTATTGCGAAGTGGTGACCTCTAGGGGAACCTATTCTGATAATAAAGCCAGTCGGATCGAAAACTTCGCTCAACTGCTAGCTAACGTCAACGTAGACACGCCTTTCAAACTAGCTGTTTCCCTGGCTTCTGCACGGATGGAAATCATGAACATCCAGTACACAGATAGCTACTTTGATCTCTTGGCCGACCCGCATCTTTCTATTCTCAAAATTGTTGGTTTCAGTGCTGATGGCCCCCAAGTTTTGGATCCAATCAAGCAAGAAATGTTAACATTTGGACCTTTATCCATCACCTCATCATCATCCAACAACATCGAGGTCAATATCAAAGATGCCAATAAGGGGTACGCCCTAGCTACATTTGCCGATAGTCTCAATATCCCGTTGGATAACGTGATGGCAGTTGGCGACAACAACAATGATGTTCCCATGCTCAAAGTAGCCGGGGTCAGTTTTGCAATGGGGAATGGCTCAACTGAAGTTAAAAAAATAGCTAACTACATTACAGATATTAATACTGCTGACGGAGTAGCCAAGGCCATTGAAAAAGCTCTGACACTCGACTAATAGCCACGGATGAAGAGGAGGTGACGCTATGCGCCAACTTTATGCACGCCGGAGACAGTTTTCATTACAGAGAACTACCGTGGTGAAGGACAGCAATAATAACGTCATCTATACTTTGATGGGAGCCTGGGGTTCACGTCAAGGAGTGCTGTCTCTCTACCATATTGACGGACGTCTCGCCGCAGAGATTAAGCAATGCTCTTTAGGTGTCTTTCCCAAATTTGAATTATATCAAGGTAACCGCCAAATTGGTTCCTTACGCCGTCATTATGGTGTTGGACGGGATATGCTTTTTGTTAAACAACTTAACTGGTTGGTAATTGGTAACTTAATGACCTTCAACTACCGTGTTTTCCATGGCCGTGAACTCATCATGCAGATTACAGAAGTTGCTGGTACGAGTGGGACTGACCTTGAATTTACCATTACCCATGAGGAAGATGAACCTTTCTGCCTATGTATTGCTGCTATTCTAGACTACTGGGCTCACAGTGGTAAGCGCCAAACCAAATCCATTAAGAGTCATCATTGGCGCGCAAGTTTTAACTAATGCTAATACCTATAAACCAGGTGCCACGGCATGAACCATGGCACCTGGTTTTGCTTTATATTATATTTTCTTTTGCTCTTTCTAATTCATGGTTAATCCCTACCAGCTTCTAAAAATAAATAGCGGCATTATTTCCCAAGAAATAATACCGTTATCCGACTTTAATATCTTAATTAGTCAATTACTCTTACTTATTACGATTCTTTTCAATTCCACTCAAACCTAAAGCACTCATAATCAGAGCTGTACCAATTCCAAATTCAAGCGATGCTTGTTCATCCCCTGTCTGTGGCAACCGTTGTTTTTCAGTTATCGGAGCTAACACTCGGTGTTGTACTTTTACATTAGGCTTCTTCGCCTCAGCTATTATCATCGTCTACATACTGGATTGGCACGGTGTGGTCACTGACAAAATTCATAACAACCGTGTGGTCAAAAATTGTTTGGTTGCCACTAATGTCACCCTGAGTTCCACTAAAGGTATAGTTGGAGTACATTGCCTTGATCTGAGTAATAACATTGGTCAAATCATAGCTGGGACCCGTAACACCATTTACACTATAAGTTTTACTTTCCTTGCCATCAATTTTTACTGTAATAAAGTACTTACCATAGTGAGCACGAGCCACTATAATACTTCTGTTCGTATATGGTGTATGCCCTGCCTCGCGTCCAACGTTACCCAAGTAAACTAGGTCCCGTTGCTTAGCAGTAGCAATGATTCCATTGATTGCCTCTGTAAAGTCAAAACTACCATTGGTTCTACCACCACTAAGGTTAACATTGGCGCTAACATTATGTGCAATAACCTTAGGTGTCGTGATTTTTTCATCATTATCATCTGAACCAGTTGCAGTTCCGTCAAAATGGTATACGTAAGTCACATTAGTAGTGGTGTTCGTCCCGTATTGAAGCTGGTCAGGTGCCCCGTTAAGGTCACCACTAGCATTGGTGGGTAACTGGGTAGTATCTAAGGTATAGTGGGGCACATCTAGTGCCCGGGTGGTATATTGGTCTCCTTCCCACTCGTAATATGGGTTCAAACCAGCTGGCAAGGCATAAGTTGTCGGGAGAGTATACCGATAAAGAACATTGCCTTTTTCGTCCACCCCGGTGACTACTATGTCCTTGAAACGAGCATACTGAATGTAGTAAGTATCAGGTTCTTCAGCAAATTAATATCCTGATAAGACACAGCCGGACCATCAATACTCCCCTTGGTGATCTTTAACAAGCCATAACCATGTTGAATCGGGATAAAATTATCAGGCGAAGCAGCAACTCCGCCCCAATATGGGTAGACATTAGCAACATGAAATTCCCCGTTAGTTGGAGGATACCCCCAATCAAGTTCGTCAAAGCCTGCTTGGATATTTTCCCCATAGTTAACATTGAACGCCTGACCGGTGTTGGCATCAACACACTTCAAAATCACGCTATCCTGATAAGCCGCAAAACTAATATCTTTGGTGGTAGTGATCCCATCCTGGTAAGTGATAACTAAGGTTGCCTTTACATTCCCAGGTTTGAGATTAGTAAAAACACTAGGATCCTGCCAGGTAACGCTAGCAACATTGTGCAAGTTCGCATAGTTACTTACATAAGCTGTTGGATCTGTGGAAGCATGTCCAATCCAGAATGCTTGCCACGGTGTTACCGTAACTTCTTGCTGGTTGTCAGGAGTGGCGGTTGCCACAGCTGTTGTCCCAGTTGTCGTGTCATTAGTAGCCGGGCTTTCAGTAGCTGCGGTTGCCTTCTGCATAATCGTACTAGCGGTCGTTGTCACCCTACTAGTGCTGCCACTATTGGCGTTCGTAATAGCCGAACTAGAAGTAGCAGCACTGGATGTTACTGGGTTCTCAGAATTCGAACTACTTGTTGCCGTGGGAGTGACTGGAGTATGGGCCATAGTGCTAGTACTACTAGCAGTTGTCCCAGTCGGTATCTCCGCTGCGTGGGCCGGATGGCCTACTCCCCAAAAGAGCGTCACTCCTATCAAAACTGATGTCACACCAAAACTAAGCTTGCGTAGCCCGTACCGTGGTTTAGTATGAGCCTGTCTTTGTTGCCGTAAATAATGATTATTGCGCGAAAGCATAGTGACTTGCCCTCTTTCAATTACAAGTGTTTCACCTACATTATATGCTTTTCACTTACGAAATTATAGCAACTGTGTTGAATAAGTTTGATAAGCTCAAAATGAACTTGACGTCATCAAAGCCACTTTTTTTCCTCTTTTCATCCGCCAAACTTTCCGAACTTGCCGCATATGAAGTTGCCAAAAACAAACCTGAACAAAGGCACCATTTTGAGTCCACTCGCCTCTATGAGGGGTCACATCAAAGATGCGCTGCCATGATTTACGCTTTACCTGCTCTTGTTTCTTTAAGGGAAGATTCTCGAACCATGCAAATTCGGCTTCGAACTCTTCTTCATTAGTTACAAAGGGATTATAAAAATCGTTCAACACGGTATGCCAGTCATCAAAATCGCTCAAGAGGGCCTGCTCATCTGGCATCTCTAACTCCAAGCACACTTGATCGTCATAATCATGCATCGTTCGAAAATCAGGATGCTTATGCTAAAAATCCCACCGATACCACGCCCAGATCGGGTGTGTCACTCCTGTTGGTGGGAGACCTATTTGTTTTATCATTTGCTTAACCATCCACGAATAAGCCACCCTAAATTCTTCGTCCTGCAGATTTTGTGACTGGCGCGGATCGCAAGAAAATATTTGCTGCTGTTGTAACTGCTGATAGACACTGTATGGTTGGATAGTCCAAACAATCATAGCTTTGCTCCTTTAGTTTAAAGTGCACTAAGTGTACCTGATCACATGGCAGTAATCAGGGAAATTTTCTGTACTTCGTTCATAAAAATCAATTTTTTGCCGTTAAAATTTTTACCTGGGACTCTTCTTTCTCCCTGACACGATATATAAAAAAATATATGCCACTCATAAACCGCAACAAATCACTGTTTTAATTTTTGACGGACGCATAGCTACTTATATGTCGTGTGTCATTTAACAAACCAGAACGTTCTTATTTGGTTGCTTCTAAAGAATAATTTTTGCTTTAAACAGACTAGTTTATAAAAAATCCCCATCCACGATGGATAGGGAAGTGATCTCTATTAACTTATTTTTACAATAATCACTATTCAATACTACAAGATATCTTTAGGACCCTCTTCTTTTCTTAAATAATGTCTATTTCCCAACTCATCAATATTAGCTTTCAATATTACATATCCAGGTTTGCTAAAACTCCGTTCTATAATCCCAGCGTTGCTTGCCTTTCTATAAATCTTAACTGCCTCGTAGCTATTAAACAGTGCCCTATCAATTGGCTTTAAAATCACCTTATTTCTTTGAGTTTTACTGGATCCAAAGCGTAATTCAATATCTTCTCCATCATTAATAACTTTAATTATTGAATTTCTATATAGTGAAAAACAAAATTCTACTTTGTCATTACCAACTTGCTTTCTCAATAATTGATTATAGTGTTCCCTTTTAATTCCCTTTAGATCATTCACTTCAGAAATGTCATTATACTTCAATCCAATTACTTCATAATTATTTTTCGTATGATTGAAATATACGTCACTCCGCCATGGTTTTAAACTCAATAATACGCTACGCTTATTTTTAGCATCTTCAGGTGTTATATCAATGCAACTGTTGACTTTTTTATCATAATACTTAATTTCAGTTATTTCAGGACCGTTATTTTTCTTAGCGTATTTCCTAACTTTTCCATTCTCCCGCCGATATAATTCGAAGGGACTAACATCCTTTTTATCTATCTTATCTGGATAAATATCCATAATTTCTTGTAGAATAGCAAAAGTCTTCGGATCATGATGATACATTAGTATTTTATCAGGCGTTTTAGTTATCAATTTTTTTAATGTTTTATAGTCCTTTAAGTTATAAATGTTTAATTTACCTAATCTGTAAGGTTCATTTTTTCTATCACTAGATAACTTTACATCCCTAACCGAATAAATAGTTGCGTCTGACAGTTTACGATTCATTTTCATGTCTGCCGTATGTTTAATTTTAATAACCCGGTCCATTCTTCTTACATTTTTAACAAAACCAGTAAATGGTTCACTATACATATAGCTGTTAAACTTGTTTTCAGAAATAATCTCACCTGTATCGATGTCGACCATTCCTTCCCCTACTTGCTTAGGCACCATCTTATAATTATTCTTTTTCCAAATATCTAAATATGGCGTTACAGCAATAATTGCTGCATCCTTAGCATGATGATAATAAGTATCCCTAGTTTTATAGATTTGCCATTCTCTACGTAATCTCGCAGTAAATTTTCCCCGAACTACACTTACTTTTGTAGCTAATCCCTTAGCTTTAACAAAGTCCTGTAATTCATTAAATACTACCCGCGAAGCCCATCTGGTATCCACTAAATTTCTTGCAATAAATCTCTTTCTAGTTTCCAGGTCATTTATATCGATTCGCGTTTCTAAGTTATGCTTTTTTTGTTTAGATAGGCGTTTATTATTTTTTAACATGTGACACATTTGAGTATATCCCTGTCCAAACCCATCATTGAACATTGCCCATGGTATTCTGTTTCCTTTTCTCTGATTCATTTCTCCAAGACATAAAGTTTTATTATTAAGGCTATCGTCAAAGGAAACTGAGATCGGAATAATATGGTCAATATCATAAGCTTCCGAATTATTTAACAATTCAATTGCCGGAATTGTTTCGCCACTGTAGAGGCATCTCCCCTCTTGTTGATACCAAAGCCTGACTTTAGTCGCTAATTTTCTGTTTTTATGGAAGAAAACATCTAACTCCTTAGTACTCTTACCTAACTTATCAGCAAATGCTTTCATTGCTAAATCTTTCTCATTGAAGCTATCTTTTTGAAACTTTTGTATACTCTTCTTCTCTTCGGCTGAGTTGCGATCACGTGGTAATTCTATAACTACATATTCAATATTCGTATATTTTTTTACGATGACATTAAACATCCTAATAGCGTGACGAACTGATCTCTTAACAACTGGATTATATATGTCCTTAAGGATGTGGTCGACATCTATTTTATTTTTTAAT
>HHCFJ05602__coassemble_386_pt1 | contig 23484 bp, 22 predicted proteins | sample HHCFJ05602__metabat2_low_PE_014 | metagenome-assembled genome bin HHCFJ05602
TAACGCCGAAAGTAGTTAGGGGAACGCCCCTTGTGAGGATAGGAAGTTGCCACGCGATTAAAGCGATCTGCAATTGCAGGTCGCTTTTTTATGTATTAGTAAATAAATATTTTGCGTTTCATTCAAGGGCAAAAATCTTGCCTCTAAGGATGGTTGGTATCTGTTAGAATTATCTTTAATGAGTGGATAGAATGGGAGGAAATGAAATTGTTATTTGTCCAAATCGCCCGTAATCGCCGTAACACGTGGATTGCCTTGGCGGTATATATCTGCATTTTGATAGCTGTGACTCTGGTAATTGGAATGTCTAGTCCGCAACTAGGAAAATGGATCGCAATTGGTAGCATTATTTATTTTGTATGGGATTTTATCCGCATGGGATGGCTCAGCTATCGTGGTCTTGCTGGATACGAGCTAACAACGGAAAATGCGCCCGAGATTATCGAGCTAGTAGAAGGCCTATGCTTAGCAGCCGGCATTCCTCAACCCAAAGTGCTATTTGATCCGGATCCTCTTCCCAACGCCTACGCCCTGGGCTGGGATCCAAAGCATGCTAGTATAACTTTGACCAAAGGCTTATTGGAGATCATGGATAAACAGGAATTAGAGGGAGTTATTGCCCATGAATTAGCACATATTCGCAATTACGATACACGGTTAACCATAACCACCAACTTAATTTTGAACCTCATTGTAGGTATTTCTTTGGGGGGTTTACTGATTGGGGCTGGTATGGTGGTTAATAAGAGTCGGGGGCTAATTGCTCTAGTATTTAGAGTCTTAGGGTTGGGCTTAGTAATTCTTTTCGGGCTTATTACGCTGGTAGCGATCCCCTTAGGAAAAATTTTTTACTTCATGATTTCTCGCCAAAGAGAATATCTCGCTGATGCAGGTTCTGCAGAATTAACCCGCAATCCCGACGGACTTATTTCAGCTCTTTCCAAACTCAAGGATCCTGCGTTGGCTATGCCACCATCGCATAATATGGTTCTTAACGCTGCTTATATCAATGGTCCCAAGATGAATTCACTGTTAGAATTGTTTTCCGATCATCCTACTTTGGATAAGCGTATTTTGAAGTTACAAGAAGCTTTTGGTGTCAACAATGGGAAGCAGTAAGGATGAATGCAGGCTGGGGCATGATCTAGTGAATGCTTCTTTGGTATAATTAGCTAAACAGGAATGTGATAAGCAAATTAAAAGGGGTGGTAGGTATGGTAACAAGAAAACAACTTAAGCAAGAAGCACGGCAAGAACTATCTGGTAATTGGTGGACAGCGATCAAAGTGATGATTATTCCTTATTTGTTGCTGGCGGTAGTGTTAACCATTATCGGAATTGCTACATTTGCCACGTTAAAAGCAAATTGGACAGCTGGTATTAGTGAGGGCGCAACAATGCATCATTCACATGGAACTGGGGGCAGTTCTGGTGCTAGCATCATTGCCAATCTTTTCTTGATCGGAGTGCAGTTTACTTTCTTGGACTGGTTGCGGCAACACCAAGCTCCGTTGCACCCAGTAAGAAGTGGGCTCCAAGTGTTCACAGGCAAACATTTCTTTTCAGTCTTAATTATCTTCATTGTGCGCAATATCTTTATTTTCCTGTGGAGTCTATTATTAGTGATCCCAGGTATTATCAAAGGATATTCATATTCCCAAGCATTCTTTATTTACAAAGATATTAAAGATCGGGGTGAAAGTGATAAGTATAGTTATTTAGACTACATCACCTTGAGCCGGAAACTAATGGATGGTCATAAGATGGAATTTTTTGTCTTACAGCTAAGTTTCATTGGTTGGGATTTATTGGGAATGCTTACCTTAGGAATTGGGTATTTATGGATTTCTCCGTACAAGCAGATGACATTTGTTAACTATTATCGTCATTTGACTAGTGAACAATAATAAGAAAAGTGCCAGGCGTTGAATTTTTTCAACACCTGGCACTTTTTACATAGTTAGAATTAGCTTAATTTTGGTATGGTTCGTAGATCAAATGTTCATTGATAAAGGCATTCATACCTAAGTGACTCAATTCACGGCCATAACCAGAATTTTTGATCCCACCGAATGGTAGCTCTGGTAAGGAGGCCCAACCAGCGTTGATCCAGGACATACCAGTTTCAATCTGGGCGGCCACTTCTTTGGCGTGAGCAACATCACTGCTAAAGACAGTGTTTCCTAAACCGTAGCTTGATTTGTTTGCTAGGGCAATAGCTTCAGCTTCACTGTGAACTTTGTAAATAACTGCAACTGGACCGAATAATTCTTGATCAAAGATCGGATTGTCTTCCGTAATATCAGTTAGAATGGTTGGCTTAAAGAAGAATCCTGGTCCTTCAACTGGTTCGTTGCCGTATACAACAGTTGCACCATGATCAACAGCAGTTTGAACTTGGGCAGTTAACTTTTCGAGCGTACCCTTAGAACTTAATGGGGCGACAACAGTTTCTGGGTCCATCGGATCACCAAGTTTAGCATGAGAAAATGCTTCTTTCATCATAGCAACAAAGTCGTCATAGAGGTTGTCCATCACGATGAAACGCTTGGACGATGTGCAGACCTGACCAGCATTATAAAGCCGAGCTTGCGGAGCAACTTTCTTCAAGAGGTCCCAATCTGCGTCACCCAAAACGATGAAAGCATCATTTCCGCCCAGTTCAAGGGTAGTCTTTTTGAGTGCTTTGCCGGCTTCTTGGGCAACAGCTGCTCCCCCGCGTTCAGAACCAGTGAGGCAAACACCGGCAACCCGAGGATCGTTGATGGCGGCGCTAACTTGGTCATAACTAATAAATAAATTGGTTAGACTGCCAACTGGTGCACCAGCTTCCAGAACTAGGTCGGCAAAAGCTTGGGCCGATGAAGGACATGAAGAAGCATCTTTAAGGATCATCGGGTTCCCCACCATAAAGTTGGGTGCAAAGACCCGCATGATTTGGTAGAATGGGAAATTCCATGGTTCAACGGCGACAATTACCCCCGTTGATTGTTTGAGGTAGTAGGCTTTGCCACTATCAGAAGGAAGATCAACTGGTTGGAGGAGTTCTTCGCCATGATCAGCATAATAATCTGCAATGTCAGCACATAGGTCAACTTCGCCTGCAGCTTCAGTTAGAAGTTTCCCCATATCTTGGGTCATAATCCGCGCCATTTCAGTCCGTTTTTCACGTAAAAGGGTTGCCAAGCGGTGCAGGACTGGTTTTCTAGTGGCCGGTTTTTCCTGGCGCCACTGTTGATAAAGACGGTGGGCAACCGTTAGGGTTTCTTCTAATTTTTCATCACTTGCATTGGGAAATTCATGTAAAACTTTACCCGTATAAGGGTAGATTGTTTGATATGCCATAATAAAATCCTCCTCAATCTAAATGAATACAAGTTTAATTATAGTGGGAAACGATTTCATTTGCTAATTTAAAGCATTTTGGCAACTGCAAAGAAATGAAGTACAATAGAAAAAGAAATTTATGATGGAATTGAGGTTGGCAACATGGATCAGGCAGCATTGTATCACCGGCCGGATAGTGAAATGGCTTTTATCTACACACGCAATGAATATCACATTTATCTAAGAACCAAGCATGGAGATGTTGCGCAGGTCAAACTGCTTTTTGGGGATCCATATGACTTTGAATTTGATGAAAAAGGTCAACGTAAATGGAATTATCAAGAAGTAGCAATGATTAAAGATGCCGAAACACTGAACCATGATTATTGGAAACTGGCAATTAACATCCCGCAACGGCGGTTGCAGTACGCCTTTTGGGTAGAAGGTAAAGACGGCGAACAAGTTATTTATGATGACCGCCGAATCATGTCATACAATGAGCAGAACTTAGCGCGGATGGATTGTTTTATTGTTCCTTTTGTACACTTGAGTGACGAAAAGTGGGCGCCTAACTGGGTTCGGCAAACGGTTTGGTACCAACTATTTGCTGATCGTTTTGCCAATGGTAATGTCAAAAATGACCCGCCGGCAACCCTGCCTTGGGGGGATCAAGCGGTTCATCCGAACGCATGTTTCGGGGGTGACTTGGCTGGTTTGATTAAACGCTTGGACTACCTCAAAGATTTAGGGGTTAATGGAATTTACTTGATGCCAATCTTTACCGCATATAGTAGTACCAAGTTCGATACAGTAGATTATTTTAGTATTGACCCTAGCCTCGGCACTAAGGCGGAATTTAAGCAGTTAGTGGATGAGCTACATAAGCGTAACATGCGGATCATGCTGGACGGGGTTTTCAGTTACATGAGTGATACCTCTTTGCAATGGCAAGATGTGCAAGAGAAAGGTCGGGCTTCCCGGTTTGCAGATTGGTTCCAAATTCGTCGGTTCCCGGTAGGCTATAAACCAACAGACAATCCAGATATTGCGTACGACCTAACGTATAACGTTCACGGAAATAACCCGCATATGCCCCAGCTAAACACTGCTAACCCGGCAGTGCGGAAGTATTTACTAGGGGTAGCAGCTTATTGGACAAGAGAATTCAATATTGATGGCTGGCACCTAGAATACGCCGCTGAGGTTGACCAAAAGTTCTGGCGCGAATTTGCAACAACTGTCCGAGAAATTAACCCAGAAATCTATTTGGTAGGAGAAGTTAAGCATAGTAACCAACGCATTGTTCAACCGGGTAAACTAGATGGAGTGGTTAACTATCCAGTTACCGAAGCTATTACTAGGTTTGCTGCTAATAAAGAGCTGTCCGTTGCGGAGCTGATTTCGGTAATCAATGATCAGATGGCCTTGTACCGTGATCAAACTAACGAAGTGATGTTTAACGCAGTGGAGAGCCATGTGACCCAACGGTTATTAGCTACTTGTCATGGAGACAGCTCATTGGTGCGGATGATTTTGGCATTAACTTTCTTACAAATCGGAACGCCAAGTCTTTTCTATGGGACAGAAGTGGGGATGACCAACCAGCAAGCCCCTCGGATTTACCAGAGTATGATTTGGGATGAAGATAAGCAGGATAAAAAAATGTTACGGTTTGTGAAAGTTCTGACACACTTCCGGCGTAATTTTGCTAAGTTGTTAAGCTATGGTGATTTCCAATGGGGACCACGATCCAATAAATACAATTACTTGAGCTTGACCCGGCAGTTAGGCAAACATCAGGTTTTTGCCCTCTTCAATTTTGGCTATACAGCAATTAAGTTTGTGCGCCCGCAAAACTCACGCATAATTCTGTCGCAGAATTTGCTAGACCATGAGGAAAAGATTGGTTCTAATGGTTTCTTGATTATTGAATTGACGACCTAAGGGTAGTAAATTAAGACAAAAAACGCGGAATAACTCACAAAGTGGGGACCAGCTAAACGCTGGCTCCCATTTCTTTTTTAGCTTAATACGCAATATAGTGAGAATATAATGAGAAAAAAACCAAAAAAAGGGCGGATGATCGGTGCCTTTTTCCGGCTTTAAACGTGATTAAATGTGCTTATATTACATATTTTGAATACTACACAGTGAAAACAGTCAAAGCGATGATTAGTTCTAGCTTAGAAATGTATTTGAGTATATTGAACTTTACTTATTCAGGTATATAATTAAAGTGTGCCTGGAAGCGTTACATTCATATGAAGGATGCGACTTGTATGGGAACAAGTCATTGGAAATGGTATTGAGAGGTTGGTACCTGATGGCAAATGGTGAGGGTCATCATTCCAAGCATCCGTCTTGTGAATACGCTTTTGCGTAGTTTACATGCATGGTTAAAGAACAAGGCCGGTTCTTTAGGCGTGCTTCTTTACTAAGGAGGAACAAAATGAAATTATTGAGTATCGCAGCTTCAGAAGATGCTAAACAGTATTTCTCTACTAAGCGTAGCATTGTTGATGCTTACACAGACGCTGATTTCACAGATGTTGCAGCCGTAGTTATTACTGATGAAGACCAAGAATTAGTTGACAAAGTTTACAATACATACTTTGGCATTCCTGTATTCATGGTTATGACTGGTAAGGTTGAAGTGCCTGCTGAAACTCGTCGTAAGGTATTCCACTTTATCGACAACGATAAGGCATACCGTAACATCTACGATGGCGAAATCGAAAGCGCAGCTGAAGAATACGAAGAAAAGATGTTACCACCGTTCTTCAAGAACTTGGTTGAATATTCTCAAAAAGGTAAGTTGAGTTTTACAACACCAGGTCACCACAACGGTAAGTCATTCTTGAAGCACCCAGCTGGTCGTCTTTTTGTTGATTACTTCGGTGAAAACTTGTTCCGTTCTGACTTAAGTATTTCTGACCCAGAAGTTGGGGATCTTTTGACTCACGGTGGCGCCGCATTAGACGCTGAACAACATGCTGCTAAGGTATTTAACGCTGACAAGACTTACTTTGCTGTTAACGGTACATCCACTTCTAACTCCATCGTTACAAACGCTGCAGTTACACCTGGCGACTTAGTATTGTTCGACCGGAACAACCACAAGTCAATGTACATTTCAGCACTGGAAGAAACTGGTGGTATTCCTGTTTACCTGCAAACTGAAAGAGATGCTTTCGGTTACATCGGTGGTATTTCTGACCATGTTCTTAACGAAGATCACATTCGTGCAGAAATCGCCAAGGTAGCACCAGGTCGTGAAAATGAAGAACGTCCTATCCGGTTGGCTGTTATTGAATTAGGTACTTACGATGGTACTATCTACAATGCACGCCAAGTTGTCGACAGAATTGGTCACTTATGCGATTATATTTTATTCGACTCTGCATGGGTTGGTTACGAGCAATTTATTCCAATGATGAAGAATGGTTCTCCATTACTTCTCGAATTAGGACCTAACGATCCTGGTATCTTCGTGACCCAATCTGTTCACAAGCAACAATCTGGTTTATCACAAGCTTCACAAATTCACAAGAAGGATAGCCACATTAAGGGTCAAAAGCGCTACATCACTCACAAGCGCATGAATAACTCTTACATGAAGTTTACTTCAACTTCTCCATTCTACCCATTGTATGCATCCTTGGACGTTAACGCATACCTCCAAGAAGGCAAGCATGGTGCTAAGATGTGGGAAGACACAGTTAAGTTAGCTATCTACGCTCGGAAGAGAATCTTGAAGGAATCCAAGATGTTCATCCCTCTTGTACCACCTGTAGTAAATGGTCAAAAGTGGGAAGATGTTGATACTGACATCTTAGCTACAAACATTGACTACTGGAAGTTCGACAAGGGTGGCAAGTGGCACGGTTTCGAAGGCTACGGCGACGATCAATACTACGTTGATCCATTGAAGATCATCTTCAGAACTCCTGGTATCATCATGGAAACTGGTGAATACGACAAGACTGGTATTCCAGCAAACATCTTAGCAAACTACCTGCGTGAACACGGTATTGTTCCAGAAAAGAGTGACTTGAACTCAATCGAATTCTTAATCACTCCTGCTGAAACTAAGACTAAGATCGATAACTTAATTAATTCCATCCTTCGTTTCGAAGACTTAGTAAACGAAAATGCTGATTTGAAGGATGTCCTTCCAGAAATCTATGCAGAAAACGCAGACCGTTACAAGGGTTATAAGGTTCAAGATCTCTGCTTAGAAATGCACAACTTCTATAAGGAAAACGATGCTAAGACATACCAAAAGCGTGCCTTCTTAGAAGATTACTTCCCAGAAAGAGCAATGACTCCATTCGATGCTGATAAGGAATTAATCCGGAACAACGCTGAATTGGTACCATTGGATGAAATCGAAGGCCGTGTAGCCCTCGAAGGTGGTTTACCATACCCTCCAGGAATCTTCATGATTGCACCAGGTGAACGTTGGAACGAATCAGTTACTAAGTACTTCTTGATTCTTCAAGATGGTATTAACAAGTTCCCTGGCTTCGCTCCTGAAATTCAAGGGGTCTACAACGAACCACAACCAAATGGTAAGGTACGTGCCTTTGGTTATGTCTTAAAGGACGAATCAGTTTTAGACAAGAAATAGTTTATAAATTACTGGATTGAGGTGGAGAAAATGGCTGAATCTTCAAGCCAAAAGATGACAGTTACTCAATTAACTATCATCACTGCTGTTAACATGATGGGTTCAGGTATCATCATGTTACCATCCAAACTTGCCCAAGTAGGTACTGAATCAGTTCTTTCTTGGTTAGTTACTCTGGGTGGTGCTTTGTGCCTGTCCTATGGTTTCGCTCGCTGTGGTATGTTCAGTGAAAACACATCCAACGGTATGGGTGGTTATGCTGAATATGCTTTCGGTAAGAATGGTAACTTCATGGCAAACTTTACTTATGCTTTGTCATTAGTTATCGCTAACGTTGCCATCGGTGTTTCTGCCGTTGGTTACGGTGCCGTTTGCTTGGGTATTGAATTGAATGCCGTACAAACTTCCCTGGCAACTATGGCATTGGTTATTATCACTACTTTAGCTAACTTCTGGGGTCCAAGTATCACTGGTAAGATTGGTTCCGTCACTGTTTGGGGCGTTATCATCCCAGTTGTCTTGATCTCTGTTGTTGGTTGGTTCTTCTTCAGCGGTCACAAGTATGCTGCTGCATGGAATCCACACCACTTGAGTTTCGGCAAAGCAATTGGTTCTTCTATTCCTATTACTTTGTGGTCATTCCTTGGTTTGGAATCTGCTGCTGCTAACGGTGATGCCGTAGACAACCCACAAAAGAACGTGCCAATCGCTATCTTGAGCGGTACAATCGTTGCTGGTATCATCTACATTGCTTCTACTAACGTTATGGCTGGTATCGTTGATAACAAGGATCTTGTTACTTCAACTGCTCCATTCGGTTTAGCATTCGCAACTATGTTCCACAGTGCAATGGCTGGTAAGATCGTTATGGCATTAATGACCTTAGCATGTATCGGTTCATTACTTGGTTGGCAATTTACTGTTGCCGAAGTGTTCCGTTCTTCTGCAAACGCTGGTTACTTCCCAGCTGTCTTCAAGAAGCTCAACAAGCACGACGCACCAGTTGCAGGTATGACTATCTTAATGATCGTTCAATTGATTCTGTCATTAATGACTATGAGTCCAAACTTGAACGAACAGTTCAACCAATTAGTTAACATTGCCGTTATCACTAACTTAGTTCCATACGTACTTTGCATGGCTGCGGTTAAGATTATCCAAATCCGTGCAGGTCAAACTGATAGCAAGGCTAAGACTGCCAATGCAATTGCATTTGTAGCTGGTCTTTACAGCTTGTACTCCATGTACGCTTGTGGTGCCGAATCAATGTTAATCGGTGCTATCATTGCCTTCTTCGGCTGGACAGTTTGGGGCTTCATCGCTCACAACTTCATGCCACTTGGCAAGGAAAGCAAATAATCATTTGATTATTGCCGAGCTGAATTAGCTTAACAGAAACCCCACGAGGTTTTCCTCGTGGGGTTTTTTGTCTACATATTTTCACGTTGCCTTGGCTACCACTATTTTCATAGCATTTTAATGTGAAAATGTTTCAGATGAGCAAGGTGCTCATTCACAATTGACTCTAGCTACATGTTCAGGTAATTTATAAGAGTTATAAATTAAGGAGGAGATAGTAGTGAAGAAGCAACAACTGTTCATCGGGTTGATCAGTTTGCTGCTATTTGCATTTACCCTGGGTAATTACTCTGTCCATGCTGATATGGGACGTAATATTAGTGATCACATCACTAATTTGAAAATTTCCGACCGTGATCAAGGAAAGCAGGATACTTATCAACATGGAGCTTACCTGAACGTAAAGGGAACATTTAGTGATCAATGCGGTGAAATTCACGGTGGCGATTATATTTTAGTTAATTGGTCGACTCAAAGTGAAAATGCGCACGCATTTTTGCAAGGGTTTAATGGAAAAAAAGACCTGTACATTGATGGTACAATGGTTGCAACCTATACGGTAGATGCCACGGGAGCCAAGTTACTTTTTAATGATAATGTCAATAATTTACAGAATATCAATGGTAGTTTTACATTTACTGTTCAAGCGTTTAATGATACCTCGAATAATCGGGTGTTAAACATTGGTTCTGGAACAGTGAATGTCGATGTCACGATGCAGGCAGGAGCTAGTGATGGTCATGAAATAACCCACCATCAGTCGTGGGCAGGGTCTAAGACCGGTGCGGTCCAGAGTTATGCTGGCAAAAACTGGGTCAACTGGGGCGTATACTTTAACTCTAACGCTGCGGACTTGACGGGCTAGATCACTTTTACGGATCAAATTCCTGCCGGTTTAAGCTTGGATCCAAACCGAATCAATATTTGGCTTGATGGTACGGAATACATTCCGCTGGCTGACTTTAAGGCCCGGTTTCCACAATCGGCAATCAAGGTTGAGGGATCAGTGATTACTGCCACCTTTGCTGGAACAGAATTTTCCGGTCATAGTTTTTCTCTAGGCTATTTAACGGAAATAACGGACCCAACTGCGGTCAGTTTCACCAATACGGCCACTGGTTCCTACCAGCTAGCTGGCCAAACACCCCAAGACTATGACTTCGCTGCGACGGTGCGCAATGTCAATTTTGATGCTAGTGTGACTGGTACTAAGCCAGGAGAACTAAAAATCATTAAATATTATGACGAGAACGGATCGCGCAAGTTCTTACCAGGGGTAACTTTTGAAATCACGGCGCAAACTGGGAAAAAATGGCAGGCAACAACAGACGCTCATGGCGTTATTAGCTTAAAGAATATGATCGCAGGGACTTATTCTGTTCGTGAAATTGCGGCGCCAGACTGGATTGACTTAGATGAAGTAAGGGACCGTACCTGGCAGGTTGCGGTATTAAGCAGTAGTGAGGGGCAAGCGTTGGAAATTATCAACCATAAAAAGCCCGCTCCAGAAGAACCAGCAAATCCAGGCGATAAAGAACCGCTGGCAGAAGATCCTAAAGTTCCAATGAATCCCGATGAAAAGGAACCACTGGAAGAACCTAAGACTCCGGAAAATCCGGACGAGATGGACCTACCAAAGGATCCAGAAAAACCAACATTACCAATGGAATTGCCATCCATGGGTGACCAGGAACCAGCGTTGGGTACAAAGACAACAGGCAAGGAAATAGGCTTGCAAATAACACCTAAACCTGCAGAAGTGAATGCAGCAGAGAAAAAGAAAAGACAGCAATAGACGACCGCTAAAGCTACTCCGGTTAATACGAAGTTACCGCAAACAGGAGCGGGAGTTTCCTTAGTGGTATATGGATTAATCATATTAGTGGGAACAGTGTTGGGGTTCCAAAGAAAGTTATTCTAAATACTTAAATTGATGAATATAAAAAGGCTACACCGTATAGGATGTAGCCTTTTTATGATGTAATTGTTTGTTCTTAGTTTACATGAACAGCAAATGATGGCATGTAGTAAGCCATGTTACCATAGCTGACGTTTTGGCCTTCTTGAGGAGCAGCAATATAGGTGTTATTACCAGCATAGATTGCGACGTGGTAAGTATTCCCCTTGCTTCCCCAGAAAAGTAAGTCCCCAGGTTGAGCTTGACTCACAGCAATCTGTGTCCCGGCAGATTCTTGAGCAATGGTATTCCGCCCGATGCTCTTGCCTAACTGAGCGTAAACGTATTGGGTAAAACCAGAGCAGTCAAAGCCGCTTGGAGTAGTTCCGCCCCAAACATATGGTGTACCAAGGTACTTTTGAGCGATGGTTACAGCAGCGGCATTGCTTGCTGAACTAACAGGGTTAGTTGCGGCTTGCTTGTAATCCGTAGCTGTTGGTGCCGTTGATTGAGCTGATTCATGCACAGTAGGAGTTGCTGCAGTGGTATTTGCTTGCTGACTAGTAACAGCGGTAGTAGCTGGTGCTGTTTGGGTGGTAGTACTTGTTTGGCTAGGAGCTGGTGTAGCAGCAACACTAGTTTCGTCTTTAGCATCAGTACTACTGCTGGTAGTTGTTGTAGTAGCTTCCGTAGAAGAACTGGTAGCAACTGTTGGGGCAGTTGTAGTTGGTTGCTGAGTAGCTGAAGTCGTTGTGCTTGAAGAAGTAGCTACGGAACTTGCACTAGATGTTTGTGCACTGCTAGTTTGACTTTCAGTTGTAGTAGTTGTTGCAGGTGTAGGGGTTGCAGCTTGTTGCGTTGTAGCGACAGCCGCACTCTTAGCAGGAACAACTTGTGGTGTACGTTCAGTCACGCTGGTTGCTGTCTGAGTAGTAGCAGCAGCTGCACCAGGAGTAGTATGAGCTTTAGCCACAACAGATAATGTTTGTCCAGCAATGATAAGGTCATTATCACTAGCAATGTTGTTCATTGAACGTAGGCTATCGACACTCATGTTGTGCGCGCGAGCGATGGACCAGAGGGTATCCCCAGTCTTAACTACGTATGTATTAGTGACAGGCTTAGTGCTGGTTTGCTTAGGAGTAGCTGCCTTGTTAGCAGTTGGAATCTCCAATGATGCACCAGCATAAATTAGGTGGGTATCAGAATTAATCTTGTTTAATGTTTCGATTGATTGGATGGAGACACCGTACTTTTGAGCGAAATGCCATACAGAGTCACCAGGTTGGATCTTTACAGTGGTATTAGCGCTAGCAGGCTGAGCAGAAACAGCTAATAAACCAGCTGCTCCCACAGTTCCAGCTAACAGGGTTTTTGTCTTATTGTTCATGCTCTCACTCCCGTCTATCTCCAGATAGTAATATTGACACTTCCTATTGTATAGCAAATCGGTTACAATCCCTACGGCTTAAATGTTACAATTAGTTTTCTTTTTGTAATATATTTGTTAAGTGGCGTCGGTATTTGTTTTGTTCAGGATAAGCAGCAATAAGTAAGTTTGCAAAAAGCTAAAAAGATTTCTTTTTTTGCAAAAAAAGAATCCGTGCGTTAGCACGGATTTGATGAGTAAGCTAATATTCATGATGTTTGTGTTCGATCCAATTTTCCAAATGGCGATATATTAAACCAAAGGCAACAGTTAACAAGATCCCCTTAATAACATTAAATGGAGCGACAACTGTTAGTACATAGCGTCCAATGCTGAATGGCAGTTGCAAACCAATAACCCGCATATAGAGGGGAGTGACAACTGCCCAGTTGGCTAAGCTCATCACAACAGTGAGTGCAATGGTAGCAATAGCACCCGCCATAATGATGTTTGTTACGCTTTTATCCCGCGCCGCTAGGAAGCGATATAAGCTAAACACAAATGTTACAGTTGCCAGAAAACCAGCTGCAATCCCAATAAAGTTGGCTGCATCAAAGCCGGTTAAAACAAAATATAACAAGGACCGCAAAACTGCGACCAAAAGCCCATCAGCTGGACCAAGGATAAAGAAAGCTAACAAGATCGGTAAATCCGAAAAGTCGACTTTCATCCAAGTAAACCCCGGAATGACGGGGAAAGAAATATAATACAAAAGATATGCTAGTCCAGCCAAAGCAGCGGCGACTACATACTTTCTAGTTCTGGTTTGCACCATAGTAAAACCTCCTAAAGATGAGGAACACCTTCCATGGACTGGATCAAACAAAAAAATCCTCCCACTTCAAGGAGGATTTAGGTATGCTAAAATCCATCTTCTACCATCTAGACTATAACTATCGGCCTTGGAATCACACCAAGTCAGTCCCAATAATGGGAGTCGCGGGCTTTACCGCCGGTCGGGAATTACACCCTGCCCTGAAGATAAACCAAAAATATTTAATTACGCTAAAACTATACAACAAGTTAATAGTAGTCACAAGTCCAGCGATTAATTGAAAAGCCGGAATTGTTCATCCTTGGCCAGCTTTGGCTTGTCTTCAGCTGGAGCTTCGATAGAGCCAAATGGCATTTGTGCACGCAATTGCCAACCAGCTGGTAAGTCAAATTCAGTGCGAATGGCATCATCAATTAGTGGGTTGTAGTGTTGGAGACTAGCACCAATTCCTTGTTCTGCCAAGGCAACCCAAACAGCTTGTTGTGCCCCACCAATTGCTTGTTCTGCCCATGGCTTGAAGTTGTCAGCATAGAGCTTAAAATCATTTTCAAGCTTTTCAACAGTTGGCATATCAGTGAAGTACAGAATTGTTCCGGCTCCGGCACGGAAACTTGCGATCTTGTCAGCAGTAGACTGGAAGTTTTCTGCTGGTACAATCTTCCGTAAAGTTTCTTCAACGATGTCCCAAACACGGTTTGACTTTTCGCCGAAGAGCACAACGGCACGGACTGTTTGGCTATTGAAAGCAGTTGGTGAAGATTGAATAGTATCAGTTACCAATTCATAAACTTCATTTTGAGTGAGTGGTAAGTTTTCGCCTAGCGCGTAAATAGAATGTCTTTTTTTGTTTAATTCAACTAATTTAGATTCCATAATGATTACCTCCAAAACAATATGTAATTAACTTGTTGTTTTTAGTATAACTTGCTTACTAAAAATAAGCAAGTTAAAAATAATATTTTTTTGTGGGTAGAAATGGATATAGGTTGGAGCAGGAAGATAAGTTTAATAAAAAGAACGAAGGATACTTCAAAGAAGTACCCTTCGTTCAATTGATTACTATAAAAATGCTAATGGTTATTTAGTTAAGTCGATCCGTTCACTAATCAAGTAAACTAAAATAGCGCCAACGGCCATGGCCCCGAGTTCGCCGGCTGCAACTGAAATGTACGAAGCCCAGAATGGTAGGTGCATAACATAAAATAGTTCTAGGGCAATGATCCATGACATAGCAGCACAGATGATGACAGTTGCGACCAGTTTGCCGACTTTGCTTGAGATGTGTTGGCTTACCCAGTAACTCAGAGCTGTCATCAGGAGGGTTTCGGTGGTTCCAAAAACCATATCGACAACTCCCAAACTGGAATTGATATTGGCTACTGCACATCCCAGGGTTAATGCCCAAATATAGCGTTTGTTGAAAACAACCAAATTGTTGAGCATTTCTGAGACACGAAACTGAACTGCTCCGTAACTTAGCGGATTAATCAAAGTTAAAGCAATGTATAAAGCAGCGATCAGGGCGGCTTTAACTAGGCTCACTAACCGTGTGTGACTAGATGTATTTTCCATATTAAATCTCTCCTTAGTTTTTTATAAAGGTGGGATGGTTGCGAACCACCTGTGTTTCAAGAAACACATGCTAGTATAGCAGATTTATTAAGGTTTGTGGGGAACAATCTGCAAACCAAGAACATTTGGTATAATGAAAGGTATTGACTATAACGGAATAAATTTAAGAGAGGACAAAAATATGGATTTGGATGAAATTCGTCAGCTAATGCGGGATTTTGAACAAATGACAGTGCGTGAACTAGAGATTGATAATGGTGATTTCCATTTACGCTTGAGTAAGAACAAGAGCTCACAAATATCGGCACCTATCGAAAGTGAGACCCCCCCAACGGACCCGGCATTAGTTGCTAAAGCTGAAACGCAAACGGTCACTGCACCACTGGTCGGTGTAGTCTATTTGCGTCCCCAACCCGATCAACCACCATATGTACAAGTGGGTGATCAAGTTGAGGAAGGGACAACTGTTTGTATTATTGAAGCTATGAAGATGGTAACGGAGATAAAAAGTCAACATGCCGGTCAAGTGGCGGCGATTGCTGTTCAAGATGGTGAGTTAGTTGAATTTGGGCAACCCTTGATGGAAGTGGCAGAGAGCAGGTGAAACAATGTTTACAAAGGTTCTAGTCGCTAACCGAGGTGAAATTGCAGTACGGATCATTCGCTCATTACAAGAATTAGGAATTCAAACAGTGGCGATTTATTCAACTGCTGATCGGGATAGTTTACATGTTCAATTGGCAGATGAAGCGGTCTGTGTAGGACCTGCGCAACCCCAAAACTCTTACTTGAATATGCAAAATATTATTGCAGCAGCAGTGGGTGTTGGAGCACAAGCAATCCACCCCGGATATGGTTTTTTGGCCGAGAATGCCGAATTTGCTAACTTGTGTACACAATGCGGCCTAACTTTTATTGGCCCCCGAGCAACGACGATTGATTTGATGGGAAACAAGGAGCATGCGCGGCAAGAAATGCGGCAAAACGGGATTCCAGTAGTCCCTGGAAGCAAGGGGCGGATTACGACCCTGGGAGTAGCGCAGCAAGCCGCTAGTGAATTAGGCTATCCAGTAATGCTAAAAGCAATTGCCGGTGGTGGTGGCAAGGGCATCCGCCGTGTCGAAAGTGAACAAGAATTGGAACGTGTCTTTACCCGAGCCCAAAAAGAAGCACTATTATCCTTTGGAGACCAGGGAATGTATCTGGAAAAGATACTGATGGGGGTCAGACATATCGAAGTCCAAGTTTTTGCTGACCACCAGGGGAACCAAGTTTATTTTCCAGAGCGTGATTGCTCAGTTCAGCGCAATAAACAAAAATTGGTTGAAGAGAGTCCAGCCCCTGGATTGACCTCAGCGGAGAGAAAATACTTGGGGCAGCTTGCCCTCCGAGTAATGGATGTGATTGCCTATACCAATACGGGAACGATTGAATTTTTGATGGATCAGGACCACCATTTTTATTTCATTGAAATGAATACCCGGCTCCAGGTGGAACATACCGTGACAGAGATGATCACGGGGATAGACTTGGTCAAAGAACAGGTGCGGGTGGCAGCGGGCTTACCCCTGTCATTTACGCAGGATGATATTCAAGCACACGGACATGCGATCGAGTGTCGCATCAATGCGGAAGATCCGACCCACGACTTCCGCCCAGTTGCTGGTCAGGTGACAATGGTGCATCTTCCAGCAGGAAACTTGGGAGTGCGGATTGATACGGCGTTATATCCGGGGGATGTGGTCACACCTTTTTATGATTCACTGATTGCTAAAGTAATTGCACAAGGATCTGACCGTGAAGAAGCCCGGGTCAAGGTCCAACGTTTAGTAAACGAATTGGTGGTTCGGGGAGTCACGACCAATCAAGCATTGCAGCAGGCAATTCTTGCAGACCCGCTTTTTGTTGGCGGGCAGGCGACGATCACAACGTTGGAAAAAGAAATTCTTCCCGCTTGGAAAGGAACGGATATGTAATGGCTTTGTATGATAAAAAGAATACTCTCAGCGAGCGTCATATTCAGGCAGATAAAAAAGCTATGCAGCGAGTTCCGGATGACTTATGGGAGAAGTGTCATTATTGTCATGGCACTTGGTCCAAAGTGGCAACTAATCGTTATGGCACTTGTCCTCACTGTGGTGCAGGCAAGCGGCAAGCGGCACGTCAGCGTTTAGCGTGGCTGGTAGACGAATTTACAGAGATGGATGCTGAGCTGACAACTGTTGTGGGGAGAGATTTTCCAGGTTATATTGAAAAGATAACGGCTGCCCAAGCGCAAACACAGCTTAACGATGCAGTTTTAACAGGAAAAGCAACTATTGGGCGAACCCCATTTGCTTTAGGGATCATGGATCCGCTGTTCATCATGGGGTCATTGGGAACTGTGGCAGGTGAAAAAATCACCCGCCTGTTTGAATATGCAACAGCCCACCAACTCCCAGTTGTACTGGTAACGGCTTCGGGGGGTGCACGGATGCAAGAAGGAATCCATTCGTTAATGCAGATGGCGAAAATTTCGCAGGCCATAGCAGCCCACCACCGTGCAGGCTTGCTATATATAACGATTTTGACGGACCCAACAACAGGGGGTGTGACGGCTAGTTTTGCGATGGATGGTGATATTATCCTGGCTGAACCACATGCCTTAATTGGTTTTGCAGGGCGACGAGTAATTGAACAAACCATTCAAACCGCAGTAACGCCGGACTTGCAGACGGCAGAAAATGTCCTTCGACATGGTTTTATTGATCAAATTGTGCAACGTGAAGATGAAAAAAAGGTTCTCGGGTGGTTATTGAAAAATGGAGGTGGAAATGATGTCCAAGCTTGATGCAGATCAGGTTGTAAAACGCGCCCGGCGGGCGGATAAGATTACGGCGCAGGAGCTAATCACACATTTGTTTCCTGATTTTTTTGAGCTTCATGGTGACCGAGTGGGGGGAGATGATCCTGCAATCATCGGTGGTTGGGCGACTTTTCACGACCAGCCGGTAACTGTCATCATAACCAACCGGGGCCAAGACCTGGCAGAACGTCAACAAACACATTTTGGAAGTCCGATGCCAGCGGGTTATCGCAAGGCTTTGCGCCTGATGCAACAAGCAGCCCACTTTAACCGCCCAGTGTTGTTATTTGTTAATACCCCGGGAGCATACCCTAGTCCGGAAGCAGAAGAACAAGGGCAGGGTTCAGCATTGGCTCAGAGTATTTTGGCAATGGGAGAACTTGAAGTCCCTGTGATCACTGTGATTTATGGTGAAGGAGGGAGTGGCGGTGCGTTAGCTTTAGCTGTTAGTGATCAAGTTTGGATGTTGGAGTATAGTACTTATGCAATCCTTTCCCCAGAAGGTTTTGCTGCTATCCTGTGGAAAGACAGTAAAAAGGCGGGGTTAGCGGCAGAGCAGATGCAATTAACCCCCCAAGCATTGCTGAAGCAACAGGTAATAGAGGGGATAATCCCTGAACCAGACGATCATAAGGAAGTATGCACTAATATTGATCAAGTGTTATGGGAACAATTACAAAAGTTACGCGCCTTACCAGGGAATGAACTGGTGCGCCAACGCCATGCGCGTTTTCGGAAGTTTTAAGAAGTACATGGCAGGGATGCTAGCTTGTTTCAAGGGTAAAAATCATTTATTATGGTTTTAAAACATTTAGCCCGACCAGTTTAGCGTCCGTGCTAGCAAATCTAAGGAGAATAACAATAAAAATTATGAAAGTCGGAGATAATTTAGCATTACTGACAGACCTCTATGAGTTCACTATGTCAGCTGGTTTCCAACGTGCTCTAGACCGTGAACAACGTGGGGTATTTGACATTTTTTATCGTCAAGTCCCAGATAATGGGAGCTTTGTGATTGCTGCTGGGCTCCAACAGGCTTTGGAAGAAATCCAAAACATGCACTTTGCTAAAGAGGATATTGCTTATTTACGTTCATTGAACATATTTGATGAAGAGTTTTTGACTTATTTGCAGAATTTCAAAAACACATGTGATATCTGGGCAGTGCCAGAAGGAACCCCAATTTTTCCGCGGGAACCATTGATGACCATTCGTGGCCCGTTGATGGAAGCACAATTATATGAGACTTTCTTGCTCAATATTTTAAATCACCAGACGCTAATTGCTTCCAAGGCACGGCGGATTACTGCTGCCGCTGCTGGGTTGCCAGTGATGGAGTTCGGTGCTCGTCGGGCTCAAGGACCAAGTTCAGCACTCTTTGGAGCGCGGGCCGCAATCATTGGTGGGGCAGTGGCTACTTCCAACGTATTGGCGGGGAAAAAATTTGATATTCCAGTTTCTGGAACGATGGCCCACAGTTGGATTGAGGCATTCGACTCTGAAATCGATGCTTTCAATGCATGGGCGGATATTTATCCAGATAATTGTTCTTTGTTGGTTGATACTTACGATATCCTGAATTCAGGAGTTCCTAATGCCATCAAGACATTTCAGCGGTTGAAAGGAGAAGGGCATAGCTCTTTTGGGATTCGGATTGATTCGGGGGACATTACCTCTCTTTCACGGCAAGCGCGGAAGATGCTGGATGAAGCAGGGTTCCCCGATGCTAAAATTACCATTTCCAACTCACTCAACGAAGAAATCATTTCTTCATTATTACACCAAGGTGCCCAAATTGACGCCTTGGGGGTAGGGGAAGAGTTGATTACCAGTTCTTCATCACCCGTGTTGAGTGGGGTATACAAATTAGCGGCGGTTGAACGCGATGGTGAATTGATTCCTAAGATTAAGTTGTCTGCTAGCCGGGGTAAACTAACATTACCAGGTTTGAAACAGGTCTATCGCCTCTATCACAAAGGAACTAATGAAGCCTTTGCTGATCTAATTGCGTTGAAAGATGAACGCTTGCCAATCGTTATTCATGCGGTGACAGCTGATCCGATGGCGATTAAACAAAATAAGTTACTGAATAATTTTGAAGCACGTCCATTACAAACAGAGGTAATGAACGGTACGAAACTTTTGACCAATACACCGGATGTGTTTGCAATTCAAAAGTTCAGTAAGCAACAGTTAGCAGAGCTACCAGAAGTAACCCAGCGACGGTTGAATCCAGATGAGTTTCCAGTGTATATCACACCGCAACTATATGCTTTGCAGCAAGCAGTTATCAGTCAATATACAGAAAATTACTAAACAAAAAAACGTCCAGTTCAAAAACTGGGCGTTTTTTACTTGTTATTAAGGAGGCGGTCTTTGAGTAAAGCGACACCGTAAAACAGTGCTTCAAGCACTGTGATGAAGAAACTAGCTGGCCAATTAGTCCAATAGCTCAACGTAAGTCCAAGCCAGATGCCGATCAAGACGAAACTAAAGGTCAGCCCGATCATCTTGGGGAGAGAACTGGCAAAAAATTTAGCTGCCGAAGCGGGGATGGTCAGGAGAACAAAGATTAATAAGGCCCCGATAATTTGGGCTGTAATACTAACAGTCAAAGCTAACATTAATAAGAAAATTATTGAAACTAAGCGGTTGCCCCGTTGGTTGAACTCAGCTCCCTGCGCGTCAAAAGAATTATAAGCTAAACGGCGGAACAAGAAGAAGGCTACCACTAACAGCAAGATGCTCAGCCAGATAAGGGTCCGGAGATTAGGGGCGGTGATCCCGATGATGCTTCCAAAGAGGATATTAGTGGCGTAACTTGCTTGCTTTTCAGAAAGGGATAAGAAGAGAATCCCCAATCCTAAGAATAAGCCTGAAAAGACACTAATTGATGCTTCACGGCGTCCGAGCTTTTCACCAGAAAAGCCGATAAATAAGGCGCTGGTACAAGTGAAAAGGAGCATTCCTAAAATTGGCTCGAAACCGGCAAAAATAGCAAAGGAAGCGCCAGAAAAGCCAATTTCAGATAGAGTATGGGTAAAGAATGAGGTTTGTCTAGCGACAACAAAGACCCCCATGAAACTACAGATAACAGCGATGAAGATTCCGGCAATAAATGCGTACCGCATAAAGTCGTAGTAAAACATTAATTTTGCGCCTCCTTTTTAGTCAAGTGACCGGTCTGGTTTGCAAGGTGAAGTTCGTAATCAGCATAAGTAGTAATTAATTCAGGATCGTGAGTAATAAAAATAACCGTTAGATTGCGTTGAGGCATGATACGTTTAAGCAAACGAAGAAGTTCATGCTTTGATTCTTGGTCCAAGTTGGCAGTTGCCTCGTCCATGATTAGTAATTGTGGTTCAGCGCAAAGAGCTTGTGCCAGGTAGGCGCGTTGCTTTTCACCACCTGATGCCTTACCGAGTGGTTGGCGCGCAATCTTGGTTAGATTAGTTTCGTGTAAGAGGTCAGCCACGGTTTGTTTCATCCGTGGGGTATTCCAAGGGAGGAGTCGGTGTTTAAAACCAAGCGCTACGAAATCAGCAACACTTAAAGGGTAGTCATCATCAATATTCCGTAACTGCGGAACGTATTGTACCTGGTCAGGAGTGAGGTTGATGGTTACAGTGGCCGATTCCCGGTTGATATGACGCAGGAGGTATTTGATTAAGGTAGTCTTGCCGACACCATTTTCACCCGTGATACAAGTTAAAGCTCCTTGGGGAATCCCAAAGGATAGATCTTTAAATAGTTGCCGTTGAGGGATTCTAAGATCTAAATGATCAACTTGTAAAATATAATCCATAACTGCTTAATCAATTCCTTTCTGTATATTGCGAACTTGCATGAATTCATCTTTCATCCAGGAGAGATAATTCTTGCCCGCGGGTACTGTTTCTGTGACCTGGACCACCGGAACATGATACTGGTGGCACAGCTTGACCAGTTGGTTAATGACTGGAGCGTCACTTTGGGTATTTTCAACGAAGAAGGCGATTCGGTGATGACGGATGTCAGCCTGGAGCTGGGCGATATCGTCATACGAAGGATCGGTTCCCTCTTCGATGGCTTGGGCAAAGTGCTGATTAATAACTTTGTAACCCATCGTCGCTAGTGCATAATCAAAAACTGGTTCACTAACGGCCACTTTTCCCCCTTGGTTGTGGCGCTTAATCGTAGCTAAAAGGTCAGTTAGTTGCGATAGTTGTTGATTATAGGCTTTGGCATTGGCATAAAAGGCAGCGCGATGTTGCGGTTGAATCTGACTGAATTCAGCTGCTAATTTCAGCGTTACTTTTTTCATTAGATCAGGCCGGTACCAGAGGTGTTCATTGGCGCCGGGAGAAATATGGGCGATATCTTCGCCAACAGTAATATGGCGTTTGCTCGTCACTTTAGTAACCCAGGTGTCATAGCCGACCCCGTTAGACAAGACCAAATCACTATCTTTAATCTTTTGAGTTGGTTTGATGGTGAGATCATATTCATGGGGATCAACGTTGGCACTATCAATAATCGAGTAGACCTGCCCGTGATCTTTTAGGACAGCCTGTTCTAATTCACCATAAAAATTGGTGGTTGCTACCGCTTGAATCTTAGTCGTAGATTTAGCAGGTTTTTGCAAGCTACAACCGCTGATGATGATAGCACTAACTACCAGGAGCAAATTCAACCAGACAAAACGTATATATCGCAAGGGGATACCTCCTCATAAAATAAGTTTAAAATAAGTTCGAATTAAATAGTAAATATTACTATTTAAATTGTCAATAGGGACATTTATCAAGAAAAAGGACAATTACGCTTTAGAACGGGGCTAAGGACAACAAAACCAGCAATTGAATGCTGGTGATTACGATTTAAATTATTTTTGGCCAGCCCATTCAGCATGAAATTCGGCGAGGAATTCTTGCATGAAGCGGTGGCGGTGAGCAGCCATTTTTCGCCCGGTAGGGGTATTGAGCATAGCAGAGATTTTAAACAGCTTTTCATCAAAATGATTGATGATCGTTTCATGGTCGAGGTTACGGTACTCTTCTTTGGACATATTATGCCGCGGTGGCATTGCAGGATCGTGGATTTTTTCACCATGAGCCCCACCAAAATAGACTGCCCGGATAATGCCGATTGCGCCGATAGCATCAAGCCAGTCCGCATCTTGAACAATTTGGCCCTCTAATGACAGGGAGGGGGTGTCTTTGTTTAAAGTGCTGGCGAAAGACATATTGGTAATGATTACCATGATTTGTTCTACTTCAGTTGGGGTTAATCCAGTTGTACTTAGAAAAGTACGAACATGGGCTTGAGCTGCCTGGGGGTCAGCGACGAGTTTATCATCGATCACATCGTGAAGGTAAGCAGCTGCTAGAGTAATAAATAGGTTGGCTTGTTCTTGAGTAGCAATTTGCCGTGCAATCGCCACAACTCGTTGGATATGGTCGAAACCGTGACCAGTTTTATCGGCTTGGAGTTGGGCATGGGCATATTTTTGGATCGTGTTTAGTTGGACTTGATTCATCAGGACCACTCCTTCGATATAGATTAGGTCAATTATGGATAATCCCAGGGGTTAAATCAAGTAGTTTACAATTTTTATAATCGCCGTTTGTAAAATTAAGTTAGAAAAATAAAAAGCCATTTGTGATAGACT
>HHCFJ05602__coassemble_388_pt1 | contig 23275 bp, 18 predicted proteins | sample HHCFJ05602__metabat2_low_PE_014 | metagenome-assembled genome bin HHCFJ05602
CTGCGTCATTAAATTTGTTCAAGTTATTTATTGCAATCTACCAAAATTAAAAAAACGTGCTAAGTATTGGATTTAATCCAGTTACTTAGCACGTTTTTCTATTGTTAAGGGGTCAAATTACCAATTTGCGAACAGTAGCAATAGCCCCCTGTGTTTCTTCATCCAACACGAATGAACCATTGGAATGTTTATCAGAAATAGAATAATCAGCAACAATTACGTTTACATTGGCTCCATCGACAGTCTGAATGAGCACTTGATCATGACTAGTGATACTATCCATAAAGATCACCTTGTGCGGGCGCGTCTTGAGTGGACGGAGTACTTTAATGCCACGAATGGCGCGGTTCTTTAGCTCAACCTCGCTAACTTTCATTCGTTTGAAGGCACCGCGTTGGGTCACCATAGCAACCTGATCATCCTCTTGGACGAGAGCTGCCCCAGCAACAAAATCATCATCTTTAAGATTTACTGCCTTGACCCCGGCGGCTTTAGCACCACTAACAGGAACATCCGTCAACTGATACCGTAAACCATAACCTGCATGCGTCACAACAAAGACCTGCTTTGTAGCTAAATCTGCTTCAGGAACATATGTTGCCAAGATAACTTCATTGTCTTCGCCTTTCAAGTTGATGTACTTGCTAGCGCGAGAACGGTAGGTTTTTCCAGGTTTCATATCAGTAAAGTCGGTTTGCTTAATGTTACCTTGTTTACTTGCAAAAACAAATCGTCCTTTTTGTTGTAAGTCAGCAAAACAAAAGGCTGTCAGAATACTTTCGTCACTATCCAGTCCGACTGTTTGTGAAAGGTGTTCTCCAGTATCCTTCCACTTAGTTTCAACTAATTCATGGACAGGACGATATATCATATTACCCTTGTTAGTGAAGATCAGTAAGTGTTGGAGTGTATTAACAGTTTCCTCAAAAATTGGGTAGTCAACTTCTTTTAAGCCATTTTCAGCCGGGTCCGAGGCCTTATAAGAACGAAGAGAGGAACGTTTGATATAACCATCATGTGAAATTAACACTTTGACCTCTTCGTCAGCCACCGTAACGCTCGTTGCGATCTTGAGTGACTGTACTTCTGCTTGAATCTCAGTTTTTCGGGGCGTCCCGTACTGTTTTTTGACAGCCAGGAGTTCCGTTTGGATGACCTGATCCAACTTGTTAGCGTCACCCAGGATGCTTTGGAAGCGTTGAATTTTAGCCTGCAAGTCAGCTGCTTCCTGTTGTAAAGCAGTAATGTCAGTGTTGGTTAAACGATAGAGTTGGAGCGAGACGATGGCTTCAGCCTGCTTATTGGTAAAGCCAAATTCCGCTACTAAGTTATTTTGAGCATCTTTTTTGTTTTCAGAAGCCCGAATAACACGAATTACATCATCAAGGATCGACAAAGCTTTAATCAACCCACTAACAATATGTTCCCGTTCCTGTGCCCGGTTTAAATCAAACTGAATTCGCTTGGTAGTTACAATCCGGCGGTGGTCAATATAAGCCTGCAAAATTTGTTTTAAGCCAACATGTTCAGGCCGCTTATTGTTGATTGCCACCATGTTGAAGTTATAAGAAACTTGTAAGTCTGTATTTTTATATAGGTAGTTTAAAATCCCCTGTGCGTTGGCATTCCGCTTGAGTTCAACAACTATTCGCAAACCTTCACGGTCAGATTCATCACGGACTTCAGCCAAACCTTCGACCTTTTTGAGGAGACGAATTTCATCGATCTTTTTGACTAAGCCAGCTTTATTGACTTCATAAGGGATTTCAGTAATCACGATTTGTTGCTTACCACCCTTAATAGGCTCGATGGTTGTTTTCGACCGGAGAACAGCACGTCCCCGTCCTGTCTGGTAAGCTTTCTTGATTCCGTCAAGTCCCTGCATGATGCCCCCGGTTGGGAAATCAGGTCCCTTAACAAAAGTCATCAGCTCATCTAAAGATGCTGCTGGATGTTTCAATAAGTGGATAGCGGCATCAATTGTTTCACTCAGATTATGGGTTGGGATCGCAGTCGCATAACCAGCCGAGATCCCCGTGGCCCCGTTGACCAATAAGTTGGGGAAACCTGCTGGCAAAACGGTAGGTTCATACTCAGTGTCATCGAAATTTAGCACCATATCGACGGTTTTTTTGTCGATATCGCGGAGCATTTCGGTAGCAATCTTAGACAAGCGAGCTTCTGTATACCGCATAGCAGCCGGTGGATCACCATCCATAGACCCATTGTTACCATGCATTTCAATCAGCGGTTCACGCAGTTTCCAATGTTGACTCAGACGAACCATTGCTTCGTAGATGGAACTATCACCATGCGGGTGGTAGTTCCCCATGACATTTCCTACTGACTTAGCGGATTTACGAAATGGCTTATCAAAAGTATTGCGGTCCTCGTTCATCGCAAATAAGATCCGGCGTTGCACAGGCTTTAAACCATCACGGATGTCGGGTAAAGCCCGCTCTTGGATGATGTATTTAGAATAACGGCTAAAGCGTTCGCCCATAACCATTTCCAAAGAGAGTTCTTGGATCTTCTCTTGGTTGTTAGTCATCTATGCTCACTCTTTCTATAAAATTAATAATTTTTATTTTGACGTAATTTTTCATCAATGGCAGCACTATCCGTCAAGCCATGAGCTTCTTCAGCGATAGCATTATCCAAAAGGCTACCTTCTTCTTCTAAAGTAAACTTAACGTTTTGTTCGATCCATTTACGCCGGGGTTCAACCTTGTCTCCCATCAAAGTGGTTACCCGCTTTTCAGCTAAGGCAGCATCATCGATGGTCACCCGTACTAAGGTCCGAGTGGCAGGATTCATCGTTGTTTCCCAAAGTTGATCGGCATTCATTTCACCTAATCCCTTGAAGCGTTGGAGTTGATAGCCTGTACCTAACTCATTAATTGTTTGTTCGAGTTCACCATCGGTCCAGGCATAGCGTACAGACTGTTTCCCGCGGGTATTTTTTTGCAATTTATACAAAGGTGGCAATGCAATATAAACCTTACCGCTCGTCAGCATTGGGCGCATATATTTGTAGAAAAAGGTCAGCAAAAGAGTTTGAATATGTGCCCCGTCATTATCAGCATCCGTCATGATAATAATCTTGTCATAGTTAGCGTCCGCAATATTAAAGTCGGGTCCAACGCCAGCACCAATGGTATAAATCATGGTATTAATTTCTTCATTCTTGCTGATGTCTTCAAGACTTGCCTTTTCAGTGTTTAACACCTTACCCCGCAATGGTAAGATTGCTTGGAACTTTCGGTCACGTCCCTGCTTTGCAGAACCACCCGCTGAATCGCCTTCGACAAGGAAAAGTTCATTTTTCTTAGCATTTTTAGATTGCGCTGGAGTTAACTTACCGGAAAGAAGACGTTCTTTCTTTTTGTGTTTCTTACCACTTCGGCTGGCATCGCGAGCTTTCCGAGCTGCTTCCCGCGCCTCGCGGGCTTTTATAGCTTTGCGGACTAAGTCTTGAGCAAATTCGCCATTTTCCATCAGGTAGTAAGTTAACTGCTTGTTGACGATATTGTCAACCACTTGGCGCGCCTCGGCTGTACCTAGTTTTCCCTTTGTTTGGCCTTCAAATTGAAGGAGTTTTTCAGGAACACGGACCGAAACTACTGCTGACAGTCCTTCACGGACATCAGAACCTTCGAGATTCTTGTCACTTTCTTTAAGCAGTTTTACCTTCCGTGCGTATTCGTTGAAAGCTTTAGTCCACGCAGTTTTCATACCTACTTCATGCGTACCACCATCCTTAGTTCGGACATTGTTAACAAAGGAGAGGATGGTCTCGGTGTAGCGGTCATTGTATTGGGCAGCAACTTCAACCTCGATTCCGTCTTTTTTGCCTTCGAAATACATGATACTGCCGATAGTATCCTTATCTTCATTTAAGTAGGTAATGAATTCTTTGATGCCTTCATCAAATTGGAAGATCTCTGCTTGCCCTGTTCGCTCATCAGTAAGGGTAATTTTTATCCCTTTAAGTAGAAAAGCTGATTCCCGCAAGCGTTCAGCTAGAACAGAGAATTTGTAATGGGTAGTCGAGAAGATAGCTGGGTCAGGTTTGAAGGTTACGGTTGTGCCGCTCTTTTTTTTCGTCTTTCCGATCCGCCGTAATGTGCCAACCGGTTGCCCACCATTGACGAAATCTTCTTCGTATTCCACACCGTCACGGACAGTATTAACAGTTAGTTTAGTCGACAAAGCATTTACAACCGATGCCCCTACACCGTGGAGGCCACCAGAAGTTTTATAGTCCCCTTGACCAAACTTTCCCCCTGCATGGAGAACAGTAAAAATCACTTCAACAGTAGGAATCCCTGTTTCATGCATCCCAACAGGCATTCCCCGACCGTTATCTACCACGGTAATTGCATCATCTTTGTGAATTACAACATTGATTTCTTTACCATATCCTGATAATGCCTCATCAATTGCGTTATCAACTATTTCATAGACCAAATGATGAAGCCCCTTAGAGTCAGTGGAACCTATGTACATTCCGGGGCGCTTACGAACAGCTTCAAGTCCCTTTAGAACTTGAATTGAATTATCATCATAATTTGGTGTAGTCATAAATTGAAGCCCCTTTATTATTAATTTTGAGAACTAATCAATAGTATATAAAAAAGATTAATTCGTAAAGTCTTAATGTTTATTATAACATAGCGAATATATGTTCTAAAATCGATATTTACCAACCGCTTAGGTCATCTTGTGATAGAATTGTACTATTAGTGTTTTTATTAATAAAGACACTGATAGTGACCGACTGTCTGATGTCAGAAAAAGTCGGGCTCGTGGTGTTTTTTCAAAGGAGAAATTAATAGCACTGTTAACATTCTATTTAATTAGTAAAAGTTACTGGCTCTGTACGTAACTTATTAAAGGAGGCTACTCACTTTATGAGTATCGATCTAAAAATAATCATTATGATTATTATTGGATATCTACTGGGATCAATCCCTTCAGGAGTATGGATCGGAAAGTATTTTTTTAATAAAGATATCCGTAACTACGGTAGTGGGAATATGGGAACAACCAACACTTTTCGTGTCTTAGGCAAAAAAGCTGGTATTACTGTTTTGCTTTTGGATATGTTAAAGGGTAGTTTGACCGCTTTACTTCCCTTTTTCTTCGGCGTTCATGTCAATGCTCTGTTAATCGGTTTATCTGCGATCTTAGGTCATGCTTTCCCAATTTTTGCAGGGTTTAAAGGGGGTAAAGCCGTAGCAACTAGTGTTGGGGTTTTACTCGTCTATAATCCCCTCTTCTTTGTCATTGCATGGGCATTCTTTTTAACTACCCTTTATTTGACAAGCATGGTTAGTGTAGCTAGCATGGTAGGTTTCACCTTACTAAGTATCGTATCCTTTTTCTTCCAAGACCGTCTGCTGACAACAGTTGCACTGGTATTGACTATTTTTGTTTTTATTCGTCATTGGAGCAACATCGAGCGAATAAAGAATGGGACCGAAAACATGGTACCGTTTGGGTTAGGTTACAAAAAAAGGCATAATTAAAAAAAGATCATTTAGTGAATTTGTATCACTGAATGATCTTTTTTATTCGCTTAATTCTACTTCAAAATATAGCGCTCCATAGCCTGAGCAACACCATCATCATCGTTGGATGGTGTCAAAACATCAGCAGTCTTTTTGACTAGGTCATTTCCGTTAGCCATTGCCACGCCGATACCGGCTTTTTCTAGCATAGTTAAATCATTGTTCTGGTCGCCAATAGCCATGGTTTCAGCGGGGTCAATTCCTAAATACTCACATAAATCCATTAGGGCATTCCCCTTGGAAGCATCTTTATTCATGAATTCAAATGACCATGATCCTGTTCGCACAGCATAGTAGTCGGTTAAGATTTCTTTCGGAAGTTGACCGCCTAACTTACTAATGCGAGTAGGGTCGTCAACAAACATGATCTTAGCAATTTCAATATCAGGACTAATCAGATCTGCGGGACGATACTTAATTTGCATGTTGGTATTAAAAGCATCACGCACTGTATACTTGCTGATATTAGCTGAAGTTGTGAAAATTTCAGATTTTAACGTTACAACTTGCATCCCAAAACCGAGTTTTTGGGCTAAGTCATGAAACTTAACAAAATCATCATAGCCCAACGGATGCGTCTTGATCACTTTAGTGTTAGTGACGTTGGATGATTTAGCCCCATTGAACGTGATCACGTAGTTGTCGTGGTCTGTTAAGCCTAATTTCTTCAGGTGAGGCATCACCCCACTAACAGGACGGCCTGAACATAAAACCACATGCACACCCATTTGTTTGAGTTTTTCGACTGTTTCGATTGTCCGGTATGAGATTTTTTTGTCACTATTCAACAAAGTACCGTCAATATCACTAGCTACTAACTTAATTTGCGCCATTTCTAGTCCTCCGAATATATGCTTTTCCATTTTAATCTATCAAAAACTTGCCCACATAACAATGATTCTAATAAGACGCTCAGAAAAACCTGCTAATTATTAGAGGGATTTTTTCAAAGAATAAAAAAACAGGAAACTAACCAATGCTAGTTTCCTGTAAAAATTTAACTATCAGCCTAGGAGCTGGGTTTTAGTCCATTGATAAATATGCAGCCACAACGTTTTCAACTGTGAAGCCATATTCAGCTAAGACCTTTTCACCTGGTGCGGATGTGCCAAATTTGTCAATTCCTAGAGATTTGCCGGCAGTGCCAACAAATTCACCCCAACCAAATGTGGAGCCTGCTTCGATGCTCAAACGTTTAGTAATGGTAGCTGGCAATACACTGTTACGATATTCTGCACTTTGGGCTTTGAAGCGATCGAAACTTGGCAGTGACACAACGGAAACCGCGTGACCTTGAGCAGCCAATTCCTTTTGAGCAGCTAAAGCCAAGTTAACTTCTGATCCAGTTGCCAACAAGATCCCTTCTTGGGTACCTTGAGCAGGTGAAACAACATAACCACCCATGCGCATTCCTGCCAAAGCATTAGCAAAGTTTTGTGGTAATGTTGCTAAGTTTTGCCGACTTAAAACAAGAACAGTTGGCTTATCAGTTGTTTCAAGTGCAGTTAACCAAGCTGCTGATGTTTCATTTCCATCAGCTGGGCGAAGAACTTGCACATTTGGCATTGCCCGCAAGCTTGCTAATTGTTCAATCGGTTCATGAGTTGGGCCGTCTTCACCGACAGCAACAGAATCGTGAGTCAAAACATAGATTGCTGGGATGTGTTGCAGGGCTGATAAGCGAATTGCTGCCCGCAAGTAATCCGTAAATACAAAGAAAGTTCCGCCAAAGACCCGTGTTCCACCATGGAGTAAGATCCCGTTCATAGCGCAAGCCATTCCAAATTCACGTACCCCGAACCAGATGTTCCGGCCAGCATATGAATCTGGTTGGAAGTCACCACTACCAGAGATCATAGTCTTGTTAGAACTTGAAAGATCAGCTGCCCCACCCCAGAGATTATCCATCTCTTGAGCAATAGCATTGATTGCATTTGCACTTGCAGCCCGTGAAGCAATACTTTCAGTAGTGTAGGTTGGTACAGCGCTAGCTAAGTTAGCTGGTAATTCGTTTGTAAAGGATGCCTTGAATGCTTGGGCCAATTCTGGATATTCAGCAGCATATTTAGCAAACATTTCGTTCCAAGCAGCTTCTTGTTGAGCGCCGGCTTCAGCAATATCACGTTTGAAACGTGCATATACTTCATCAGGAACTGTAAATTCTGGATAATCCCAGTTTAAAGCGGCCTTAGTTTCCTTGACACCTTCAGCGCCTAATGGTGCACCGTGGACAGCATTAGTCCCCGCTTTAGGAGCCCCAAAGCCAATAACAGTCTTAACTTCAATTAAAGTAGGCTTGCTTGTTTCTTGCTTAGCTTCTTCAATAGCAGCATTAATTGCAGCGAGATCATTGCCATCCTTAACCACAATGTGTTGCCAACCATAAGCTTCAAAGCGTTGCCCCACGTTTTCAGTGAAAGCAGCAGATGTTGGGCCATCAAGAGAGATATCATTTGAGTCGTAAAGAGCGATCAACTTCCCTAATTTAAGGTGCCCTGCCAATGAAGCTGCTTCATGAGAAACACCTTCCATTAAGTCGCCATCACCGCATAAAGTGAAAGTATAGTGGTCCATTACAGGGAAGTTTGGCTTATTAAACTTAGCAGCTAAATGAGCTTCAGCCATTGCCATCCCAACTGCCATGGAAATCCCTTGGCCTAAAGGACCAGTAGTAGCTTCGACCCCATCAGTGTGACCATATTCTGGGTGACCAGGGGTCTTGCTTTGCCATTGTCTGAAATTCTTGAGATCATCAATTGAAACTTCATAGCCAGCCAGGTGTAACAAACTATAAAGCATAGATGAACCGTGACCAGCAGACAGGATAAACCGGTCGCGGTTAACCCAATTCAGATGGGTTGCAGGATTAATATTCATTTGCTTAGCCCAGAGGACATAAGCCATAGGGGCAGCCCCTAATGGTAACCCTGGGTGACCAGAGTTAGCCTTTTGAATTGCATCGATACTAAGTGTTCTAATAGCATTAACGCTTAATTCATCAATTTTATCAAACACGGAAATCTCTCCTTACAATAGTGATAGCTATTTGCCTATTCGAATCTACTATAAACTAAAATGAACGAGGTTACCAGCAATATTAGTAGGACAGCAGGAAATTCCCTATTTCGTAATATATTTTGTTGTAGGTTAAAGTAACTTTTTATTATGAATTTAGTTTAAAAATAAGACCAACCTGTGTATACAAAAAGAGCCAACCATTCAGGTTGACTCTTTTACGTCTATAAAATATAGCGGCTAAGATCCTTGTCTTTAACAATATTGCCGATCTTCTCAGTAACATATGCTTCAGTTACCGTAATCTCGCCCATTTCCATATCTGGTCCCTCATACAGAATATCTTCTAATAATTTTTCAAGAATCGTATGCAAACGCCGAGCACCGATATTTTCAGTTTCGTGATTCACTTGGTAGGCAATTTGTGCCATCTTGTGAATTGACTCGATAGTAAACGTCACTTTGATGTTATCTGTGCCAATCATAGCTATATATTGCTTAATCAATGCGTTATTTGGTTCTGTAAGAATCTTTACGAAATCTTCTTCAGTCAAATCATCTAATTCAACCCGAATTGGGAACCGTCCTTGCAATTCTGCGATCAAGTCACTTGGCTTAGACTCATGGAAAGCCCCTGAAGCAATAAATAAGATATGGTCGGTATTAACTAGGCCATACTTTGTCTTGATCTGTGATCCTTCCACAATCGGCAAAATGTCTCGTTGAACCCCTTCGCGGGAGACACTCCCGTTATTATTACTATTCTTAGAAGTGATCTTATCAATTTCATCGATAAAAATAATGCCTGTATTTTCAGCTTTCTTGATAGCTGCATCCGCCAAATCGGCACTGTTGACTAATTTAGCCGATTCTTCTCGGATTAAATATTCGCGGGCTTCAGCTACTGTCATAGTCCGTTCAACCTTCTTTTGGGGCATCATAGCGCCCAAAGTATCAGACAAATCTATCCCCATCTGTCCTAGCATCCCAGCTTCATTTTTAAATTTTTGACTAGGATCATCAACCAATAGTGTCACTTCTTGCTGTTCTAGTAAGCCATTTCGTAACTGCTCAGCCACGGACATTCGTTGATTCTTGATTTCATCCGTTACAGTTCCTTCATCTTCTTGATTTTTTGCTCCCATCCAGGGATTTTGTCCATTCTGGATACTTTGCTGCATTTCTTGCATCATCTTGAAGAAATCATTGGTTGAATTACTATTTGTATTTTGCTTTTGTGCCGGAACCAAAAGCTTGACTAGGCGGTTATTGGCTTTCTTGAGAGCTTGCCCCCGAACTTCCTTGTACATAGACTTCTCAACCAAACCGTATGCAACTTCAACCAAGTCCCTAACCATTGATTCAACATCCCGGCCCACATAGCCTACTTCAGTGAACTTAGTTGCTTCTACCTTAACAAACGGTGCGTTAACAATTTTAGCTAAGCGACGTGCAATTTCTGTCTTCCCTACCCCAGTAGGTCCAATCATCAAAAGGTTCTTAGGCGTGATCTCATCTTGCAAGTCTTTAGCTAACTGTAACCGCCGATACCGGTTGCGTAAGGCCACAGCAATGGCTTTTTTAGCTGCCGTTTGTCCAACAATAAACTGATCTAATTCAGCAACAATTTGCTTTGGCGTTTTATCAATTGGATTCATCGTATCCCATCCTTTGTCTGTTTATAGCGTCTCACTAATAATGTTGTGGTTAGTGAAGATATCAATATCGCCTGCTATCCCAATAGCTTCTCGAGCAATGTCTTCAGCGGACATAGTAGCAGCATGGCGGACCATAGCTTTAGCAGCCGCTAAAGCATAATTACCTCCTGACCCAATGGCCAGAATGCCATCGTCTGGTTCGATAACCTCCCCTGATCCAGAAACCAACAGTAAGTTATCTTTATCCATTACAATTAATAATGCTTCTAGCTTCTGTAAGGTTTGGTCACTTCGCCATTCTTGAGCTAACTCGACCGCTGCCCGTTGAAGGTTACCACTATACTCACTGAGCTTTTTTTCAAAACGTTCTTCTAAATTAAAAGCGTCAGCAACACTACCAGCAAAGCCTACTACTACATTGCCATTGTAAATTCGCCTAACCTTTTTGGCGGTCCCCTTCATAATTACTTTTTCACCCATCGTTACTTGACCGTCTCCAGCCATAGCCGTGTGTCCGGCATGCTTTACCGCACAAATAGTGGTCGCATGAAATGATACGCTCATATATATTCCCCTTTCTGGTTACTTTCGTTTAAAATATTTTTGATAATCACGTTGCAAGTGTTCAGTTGTGATGTGAGTGTATATCTGAGTAGTCGATAAGCTACTGTGACCTAGTAGCTCCTGTACACTACGCAGATCAGCCCCGTTGTTCATCATATGGGTTGCAAAAGTGTGGCGCAGTTCGTGGGGGTGAATACTTGTTGTCAACGAACTACGTTCAATAATCTTCTGCAAAACATATGTTACTCCTGCAGCTGTTATTGGATCCCCATAGTGGTTGATGAAAACATAGTCATGTTCCTTGTGATACTTCTGCATCACTGGTGCACGGTAAGTTTGAAAATACTTCTGCAATGCCTCCGCACAATAACTACCAAAGGGAACATACCGCTCTTTGTTTCCTTTCCCATGCAACAGCATAGAATGAGTATTAAAGTCAATTGCTGCTAGGGTCAGACCAGTACACTCACTGACCCGCATCCCAGTCCCATACAAGGTTTCTAACAAAGCACGGTCGCGAGTCAATACTGGATCATCCCCAGTAGTAGCATCGAAAAGTGCCTGCATCTCTTGCATATAAAAGAAACGTGGCAGACTCCGTGGTTGGCGCTTCAATTGAACATAAGCAAACAGATTATCCTGGCAATAGCCGTTTTTGTCCAGAAAATGGTAAAAGGACCGTAAACTTGATACCATTCGTGAAACGGTCGTTATTCGATAATGCTGGTCATATAAATAACTCATATAAACATGGACATCAAATTTACCAACATTAGCAAAAGAACTACTACCACCATTAGCCTGCAAAAAATCACTGAAGTGTTTAATATCCTTCAGATAAGCCGTAGCAGTATTGTCTGAGTATTGGCGCTCAACCAATAGATAACGTTTAAATTCATTAAGCCACTCTTTTTCCATGAATTCACCCACTTTCTAGTCATTTTCTAACTTTGGTCAAGGTTAGTCAAGAAAATAATAAGCCCTTTTAACTTTTTTAAACACCACTTAGCAAACGTTTGTTCGCAAACAATTATAACATATCCAGATTACAAATTAAAAAACATGGAGTGGCTTCACTTCCATGTTTTTAGCCATTATTTAATTTTCCTGCAATGCTTCTTCGTAGTCACCATTAGGACATTTAACTTGCATTCCTTTCTTGGTCTTTTTGTAGATCAAGAAATGCTGACACCGTGGACAGTCGCGTCCAACTGGCTTATCCCATGAAACAAAGTCACAGTCAGGATAGCGCGAACAACCATAGAAAGTCCGGTTCTTCTTGGACTTGCGTTCAACAACGTCGCCTTTATGACATTTTGGACAAGTAATTCCAATCTTTTTAATAATTGGCTTAGTATTCCGACAGTCTGGGAACCGACTGCAAGCATAGAACTTTCCAAAACGGCCTAATTTAATTACCATCGGTGCACCACAAATGTCGCAATCAATGTGGGCTGGCTCATCTTTAATCTTAACCTTTTCGAGCTTTTTCTCTGCTGTTGCGACTTCCTTAGCAAACGGTTGGTAGAAGCTATCAATAACTTTAATCCACTCTTGTTTACCATCTTCAATTTCATCTAACTTGCTTTCCAAGTCAGCTGTAAACGCAACATTCAAGATATCAGGGAAACAATCTTCGATCATTTTATTGACAATTTCCCCTAATTCAGTTGGTTCAAACTTACGGGTAACTAACCGCACATAATAACGTTTTTGAATAGTGCTCAAAGTTGGTGCATAAGTTGAAGGACGCCCAACCCCATTGCTTTCCAATGTTTTAATCAACGTTGCTTCAGTATAGCGGGCTGGTGGCGTTGTGAACAATTGGTTGGGACTAGTTTTAACCAACTCTACTTCGTCGCCTTCATTGAGTTCAGGGAGAATATTATCTTTGTGCTTTGAAACAGTGTATACCTTACTAAAGCCCGGAAACTTGAGTTTTGACCCATTAGCCCGGAAAGTAACGCCATTTTGAGTAATATCAACCGTCATCGTATCGTAGACCGCTGGCGTCATCTGTGAAGCAACAAAACGCGACCATATCAATGAATAAAGCTTCATCTGGTCTTTGCTTAGGTACTTTTCAAGTTCCTGTGGTGTCCGCATCACTGAAGAAGGCCGAATAGCTTCGTGGGCATCCTGAGCCCCTTCAGGTAACTTCCCTTTGCGTGGACTATTAGCTGCATATTCTGCCCCTAAGTTTTCATGAATATAGGTGGCCGCCTCATGCTTAGCCACAGAGGCAATCCGTGTTGAATCCGTCCGCATATAAGTAATCAGCCCTACTGTTCCGGACCCGATATTGATACCTTCATACAGCTGTTGGGCAACCATCATCGTTTTGGCTGTTCTAAACTTCAAGATATTGTTAGCCGCTTGTTGCATGGTGGAAGTAGTAAACGGTAAGGGAGCTTGTCGCTTGCGTTCCTTGCGTTTGACGGTGGCAACGGTAAATGGTTGTTGCTTATCAATCCGTTGTAAAACTGTTTGAACATCCTCATTGGTGTGAAGTTTCTTCAGAGCACCATCCAGATCATGATAATCGGCTGCAAACTTAGTTTTACCCTTCTTAAATTCACTATCAATCTTCCAGTATTCTTCTGGTTTAAATTCTTTGATTTCGCGTTCCCGCTTGATAATCAAGTTTAAAGCGATAGATTGCACCCGCCCAGCTGACAGGCCTTTTTTGATTTTAGCCCATAGTAATGGCGAGATAGAATAACCTACCAAGCGGTCTAAAACCCGCCGTGCTTGTTGGGCATCAACCAAATTCATATCAATTGAGCGGGGATTCTTAAAGGCATTTTTAACGGTGTCTTTCGTGATTTCGTTAAAGACAACCCGGTTTTTTCCGTTTGGATCCAAGCCTAAAAGGTAAGACAAGTGCCATGCGATAGCTTCCCCTTCACGGTCCGGGTCAGATGCCAAGTATACATGGGCTGCTTTTTTGGCTTCCTTGCGTAGCTCTTTAATTACGTCACCCTTACCACGAATAGAAATATAATGTGGTTCGTAATTATTTTCAATATCGACCCCCATCTTGCTCTTAGGAAGGTCGCGAATATGGCCTAAACTAGCCATTACTTTGTAGCGTGAACCTAGATACTTGCCGATCGTCTTAGCTTTGGAAGGTGATTCGACAATAACTAGATTCTTCCGAGGTTTTTTACGTTTCTTTTGGGTCGTTGGCATTAACCCAACTCCTTTTCTTTCTTTAATAATTTTAATCAATGTTCAAATCGATATATATCGTATGGATTTACCCGTCTTTTGTCAAGCATGCCCCCTCAATTATATGTTAGTTTTCTTCGCGCTGGCGCCCAAATTCCAGATACTCGTTGGCCTGATCTTGCAGCTCGTCCATACTTATGAGAGTCAGTTGATAGTCCGTCTTTTCCTGTTCAATGTAACGTTTGACATACTTAAAATCATACTGCGCTTTGCCCGGATACTGGGGATCATAAATCAGCAGACACCGATCAGTATGCTCCACCATAAATTGCTGGTACTGCCGTAGTTGCTGGGGGTTATTATAGGGAGCCTGAACTACCGCTTCATTGAAGTCTACTTGACGCCGTAAATCTGCCAGGTGGAGTTGCTTATTCTCCTGCCACCTATTCCCAAAATCTAAAAATGGTTCCATTAGGGCCACCTTTAACTCCGAATACTCTTTTTTCATTGCTAAGGCAGTTTCAACAGCCCACTGTTCAACTCCTAACTGTCCTCCTGTAAGAACCCATTCCAAGCCATCATCTAACTGATCAACCAGAGCGTTGCGCAAAACATATTTAATCACCGCAATTTTTTCGTCTTTTTCCTGAAAGACTCCCAGCTCATAACTTCGATAACCAGTAATCCATAACCGCATCAAGGTTCCTCCTTTGAATACTATTAATTATATACATTTCAAAAACATCGTTCTCATCATAACAAAAATCAACTTTTATAAAAGACTTTTTAAGCAAAAGAATTTTGCAAACACTAGCACAGTGCGCGCAACTAAAACAATTTAGGCGTTCTCACGGTTAATTGTGGTATAATTCCAATCGATAGGGAGGGATGCGAGTGGCAATCCGATATCCTGGCGGAAGGCTCTTTCATGAGTCTGATCATTCCGCAAAGAAAAAATCAGTTTCATCACAAGTTATTTATGGTAACCGGGGGATGTCACTGGAACAAGAGATCAACGCTAGTAATCAATACTACCTGACTCACGGCATTGCTGTTGTCCATAAAAAACCAATACCCGTCCAAATAGTTGATGTTAATTACCCCAAGCGAAGCGCGGCAGTAATCAAAGAGGCATATTTTAAGACGCCATCGACGACCGATTACAATGGTGTATATAAAGGAAAGTATATTGACTTTGAAGCCAAAGAGACCAAAAACAAGACTTCATTTCCGCTAAAAAACTTTCACGAACATCAAGTGCAGCACATGCGGGCATGTGTAGCCCAGGGAGGAATTTGTTTCACTATAATTAAATTCACACAAACTCAAGAGATTTTCTTACTTCCAGCACGGGTTTTATTTGAATATTGGCAACAACAAGCCACAGGTAGAAAATCTATCCCTAAGCAAGCCATTATCCAGGCAGGCTATGCGATTCAATATCATATCAACCCTACGGTGCCCTACCTGGATGCAGTGGATAAATTTATGGCAACGATCCAATAATAAGGAGATTTAATCAATATGGCAGATAACGATCCTAAGTATTCGCGTGTTGCACGGCGACACGAAGAGGAAAAAAACCGACGAGGCGCAAAAAAACCGGCAAATAAGAGCCTCGCCAAAAAGATAATCCTAGGTGTTTTAGCTTTCATACTCTTAATGGTAGTCGGAGGAGCGACATTGTTTTTTGTTTACGCATCACAAGCCCCCCGGTTAACTGCAACCCGTCTTGAAAGTTCAGGTTCAACTATTATTTATGACGCTAGCAATCACAAGATCACTTCACTAGGTACGGAAAATCGGGATTATGCTCATAGTAATGAGATCCCACAACAACTTAAAAACGCTGTGGTTTCTATCGAAGACAAACGCTTCTACAAGAGCCACGGGGTTGATCCTTTCCGAATTGCTGGAGCTGCCTGGGCCAACCTCACTGGGGGTTCCAATGGTCTTCAAGGTGGTAGTACGTTAGAACAACAGCTGATCAAGTTATCATACTTCTCAACTAAGCGGTCTGATCAAACATTAAAGCGGAAAGCTCAAGAAGCTTGGCTAGCTTTGCAACTTGACCGTATGTATGACAAAGATCAAATCTTGACATTCTATGTCAACAAGGTCTTTATGGGGAACGGATGTTACGGGATGCAGACAGCTTCGCGCTATTACTATGGTAAGAGCTTGAAGAATCTCGATTTAGCTCAAACAGCCCTGATCGCTGGTATCCCTAATGCACCAACTGACTATAACCCATACTCCAACAAGCAGCTGGCTACCCAACGGCGGAATGAAGTTCTAGATGCAATGGCAAACAATGGCAAAATCACTGCCGCGCAAGCTGCCCAAGCCAAGCAGGAAAGTATTACCTATGGCTTGAAGAAACAACGCCCTGCATCGCAGGTTTCTAAAAAGGCAAAGATCGCCGATCCTTACCTCAAACAAGTTATTGCTGATGCTAAGGCTAAGGGATATGATCCATACTCAGGAAGTTTACGGATTTATACTAACCTCAATATGGACTACCAAAAGAAGCTCTATAATTTAGCTAATGATGATACGAGCTTCATTTTCCCGGATAACAAGTTCCAAATCGCAGCAACGGTTGTCAACCCACGTAACGGTGCGGTTATTGCTATGCTGGGGGGACGAAAGACCGGTAATGTAACTTATGGTTTGAACCGGGCTGTCCAGACGGATCGAACTAATGGTTCGACTGCAAAACCGCTGATGGATTATGGGCCAGCTATCGAATACCTTGACTGGGCAACATACCATGTTTTGGACGATAGTAAGTACGTTTACCCAGGGACTAATATCCAACTGAACGACTTTGATCACTCTTATAAAGGGAAGATGACTATGCGCCAAGCATTGATCGAATCCCGTAATATCCCGGCTATTAGAGCTTTGCAATCTGTCGGGATCACCCGATCTCAAGATTTTATCCAGAAACTTGGTTTTTCTTATAAAAAAGATCTGGAATTCCAAAACGGGATTGGGATGCCTTCCTCTACGTTGCAAAATGCTGCTGCCTACGCTGCTTTTGCTAACGGAGGAACATACTACAAGCCTTCTTACATTAGAACAATTGTTACTGCTGATGGTGATGTTAAGAATTATTCTAGTTCCGGAACACGGGCAATGAAGAGTTCCACAGCTTACATGATCACAGACATGCTTAAGCAAGTTATCACCAAAGGGACCGGGACTGGTGCCCGGATTGCCGGAATCTACCAAGCCGGTAAAACGGGGACTAACGCTTACCCAGATGATGTTGCAAGCCAATTCCCTGCTAGTGCTGATATGGATTCATGGTTTAATGGCTATACTAAACAGTACTCGATGTCCATTTGGACTGGGTATGATCATCCATATGAACCAGGAAATTATCTCAACCCTTCTGCGTCACGACTTGCTAGTCAATTCTACCAGCAGATGATGGCTTATATGATGCAAGACAAAGAAAGCACGGACTGGACTAAGCCGAGTGATGTTTATGTTAAATACGTTCGCGGTAACCGCGAATTGTACTTGGCTGGATCAGGACCTGTCTTATCTATTGATAACGATGATAAGAAGAAAGAATCCTCCAGTTCATCGAGTTCATCAAGCTCTGACAAGTCCTCTAGTTCATCTGATGACAGCAGTTCGAGTTCATCAGATAGCTCGAGTTCGTCATCATCTTCAGCAGCTACTACTGCTTCAAGTACCCAGTCCAGCAGTAGTTCTACCCCGGCATCAAATTCAACCCCGCCGACTACCCCCAGCAACAATGGGAATAACGGCCACTCATGATGCTCATCAGCAAATTGCTAAACTAGCATAAAATAAACCCCCATAGTTGGATCAAATCCAATTATGGGGGTTTTCTTTGGCTACATTAACTTTGCTGAACTAGGTATTTAAGCCTGCTAACTGTATTATTTCACTTGTTCTTGCCCATACGCGCAAATATTGAGCAAGGGACAAGTTGTACAATGTGGCTGTCGTGCAGTACACCAGTACCGTCCCCAAAAGATCAACGCATGGTGCGCATCAAGCCACTTTTCTGGGGGTAGGCTATCCATAAATTTTCTTTCTATCTGGGTCACTGAAGCGTCTGCTGCAACGATCTGCAGGCGTTTGGCAATCCGACTAACGTGGGTATCAACCGCAAATGCCGGGACACCAAACCGTTCAGATAAGACTACATTTGCGGTTTTCCGCCCTACACCGGGCAACTTTACTAGCTCCTCTCGCTGTGCCGGCACTACTCCTCCGTAGTCAGTAACCAGTTTTTGCGCACAAGCCACTAGGTACCGGGCCTTGTTTCGGTATAAACCGATTGTCTTGATGTATGGTTCGACATCAGTCGCTGTGACCTGGGCTAAGTCATTGGGCGTAGGAAAACGGGCAAATAAGGCCGGAGTAACTAAGTTTACCGACTTATCTGTTGCCTGGGCACTCAAAATCACAGCGAGGAGAAAGTGAAAATCTGTATCGGCAACCAACGATGTCCGAGCTTGGGGATACTTCTCCCACATGGTCGCAATAGCTAATTCAATTTGATCTTTACTTAGCATTTTTATCACCTTGATCATCTGACCAGTGGATTAGTGGAATTGGTGGCAGTTTTTCTGCACTGCTTTGTGGCGATGCTGGCTGCGCAAAGCTTTGCGCTTGGTGCCTCTTTTTAAGATAGTCAGCCGCCGCTTTAGCAGTTTTGATATTTTTCTTTTCCCAATTCATTAAAATTTGGTCAATATAGCGTAAGCTCAAGGCACTATTAATGACCGCTTCCTTCAAAGCCGCCAAAATCAAGTCGGGTTGATAGTGGTCTTCTGTCAACCACCCATCAATAGTTTGAATCTCCATTGGGCTAAAATCACGGCCAAATTCAACTTCAAACCGGTTAAAGACATCGACTTTTGATAAACGACGGTCATCTTTGACAGTCGTTAGTTCCGGACGCTCAGCTGCCGTAAGCACCTTAAACAGTTCGGTATATAGCTGACTAAAATCATATTGATCATGCTTTTTTCCCTCTGTATCTTCAACTGGTGCGATAGTTAACAACTTTTTTTCCACCATTCCGTATAACAACGTAAAGACTTTTTCTGAGGGGATTTCCATATTTTGCGCGATCTTATCGATATCAACTTCTTGTTGTCCAAATTGAAATTGTTCTTGGAGCTGCAAAAAGAGGACTAATTCTGTTTCACTTAACCCTATTTTGCGATAATTATTGACTAGTAAGCGGGAGACTGTGACTGTCCCTGCTGCTAAATATTGTCTTAATTGCGCATCCATTTGCTTCATTCCTTTACTACTCTCTCTTAATTAAGTATCGACTCTTAGAGAAATTACGTCAACCTAAACCCTGCTGTAAACATGTTTTTTTATATTATAGTTAAAGTAACATTCTATTGTTGTTTTTGGATAAAATAAATAAACACGCTCAGCATCGTCACTGAACGTGTTTATTACTTTCTATTGTAGGTGTTGCTGAACAAATTTATCTAAACGTTTAACTGCTTCCATGAGGTTTTCCATGCTAGTTGCATAGCTCAAGCGAATATGTTCATCCATCCCGAAGGCAACCCCAGGAACAACTGCTACGTGGGCTTGTTCGAGCAATGCCGTACAGAAATCACTCACGGTCGAATAACCACACATTGTGGCGGTCTTTTTGACATTAGGGAACATATAAAATGCACCGGCGGGCTTTTGGAGATCTACCCCAGGGATCGCACTTAACAACGGATAAATAGTATTGAGCCGTTGCTCGTACTGAAGGCGCATTTCTTCCACGCAGGTTTGTGGTCCAGTAGCGGCTGCTAAGGCTGCATATTGACTAACTGCTGCAATATTGCTGGTAGTATGCCCGATAAAGCTTCCTAGTTTCTTGATGAACCACTGGGGCGCAACGGTGTACCCCACCCGCCAGCCAGTCATCGCATAAGTCTTGGAAAAACCACTGACTAAAATAGTTTGTTCACGAATAGCCGCTGAAAGTTGCCAAATGGATGTGAATTGGTTGCCATTATAAATCAACTCACTGTACATATCGTCAGCAATAATCACAATATCATGTTCAACGGCCCAGTCACCAATCGCTTGCAACTCTTCCCGAGTATAAACTAACCCAGCTGGGTTTTGGGGACTATTGATGATCAGCAGCTTGGTCCGGTCAGTCCGGTTAGCCTCTAAGTCCGCCACACTAACCCGACCGGTGGCAGCAGTTGGACGAACGAACACAGGCTTTCCTGCAGCTAATTTTACTTGTTCGCCATAGCTCACCCAGTATGGCAAAGGAATTAGCACTTCATCACCAGCGCTAATTACCGCTTGAGTTACGGCATAAAGGGAAAACTTCCCCCCTGCTGTGACGGCTACTTGGTCAGCTGAAGTTGGAACTCCTAACATCTTGGTCACCTTAGTGGCGATTGCTGACCGGAGTTCTTTGATTCCCAAAGCCGGTGTGTAAAAGTCCGACTTCCCAGCAGTGATAGCCGCAATAGCTGCTTGCTTAATGTGCTCAGGTGTATTGAAATCAGGTTCACCGATTGATAAATTGATCACGTCAATTCCTTGCGCCTGCATCTCCTTAGCTTTGGTTGACAAAGCCAGGGTGGCTGATGGTGCGATAGCGTTGATCTTGTCAGTAATGTTAATTCCCATACCAATTACCTCTTTTTAAATATTTTGAATTGATTTAATTAAACTACCATTTTTAAACGTTAGCAAGTCGTATGCCAGGCGACCATTTTTGTTGGTATACGTTACTTCCCAGGCGATCTTTTTGTCGTATACTCCCAGAGCGACATGCTTGATAGCCCGCGCTTGGCGGTCTTTTTTCACGATGGCTTGAGCCCGACTCGCACTGATTCCATCCTTGGCATTAGTAACTAAAATCTGCCCTTTAGGAGAGATGATGACATACATGTGGCGGCCTTTTTTATCAGTTCCTGCGACAGTGTAGTACGTTGCCTTGCGGTTGAACCAATAAAAATCTTGGGGGTGTACCAGAGCCGTTTTCTTCTTGGCCAAGGCAACCGCTTCACTGCGGGCTTCCCGTACTGGCGCCTGCGCCCGCATATAAAATATCCACCCTACAACTACCAAAGCAATCACTACAACCAGGGTGATTGTCCCGGTAAGACGGTATATCCTATTTCTTTTTTGTCTTTGCATTACTCAATTCCTCTATCCAAAGTTTTCATGTATTAATTTTAACGGAATTCTGTAATCAAACAAGAGTATTAATCAATAATTTAACAAATTAAACTCCGCTCGCAGTCCCATTTCGCTTGATAAAACTATTTTTGCTTTCGAGGTGCCCAGTACTGGAACAAGTCAGTCCGTAGTGAACCATTATAGAGCTTGCGGCGCTTATCAGCTTTTTGACCATAGAACTTCTCAAATTCCAGGTCACTAGTCAAAATGTATTTGCCCCAGGTCTTCAATGGTCTATACGTTGTCCCCATTTGGTGGTAGAGCTGGCGAACTTGCTCTTGGTCGCTTAACCGTTCCCCATATGGTGGGTTGGCAACAATTGTTCCGTAAGTCTTGTCGGTCTTAAAATCCTTAGCTGCCATCTGTTTGAAGGTGATATCATCAGCTAAACCCACTTCAGCTGCGTTTTGCCGGGCAATTTCAATCATGCGCCCATCAATATCATAACCAGTTATATCCAACGTCCGGTCATAGTCGGCTAATTCATCGGCCTTAGCCCGCATTTTTTCGCTAATATTTGCTGGAATCCAATCCCATGTTTCACAGATAAAGTCCCGGTTAAAGCCTGGGGCAATGTTACGTCCAATCATCGCTGCTTCAATTGGCAATGTTCCTGAACCACAAACTGGGTCAACAAATGGCCGTTCTGGGTACCAGTGTGCCAATAAAATCAGGGCTGCCGCCATGTTTTCTTTCAGGGGAGCTTCCCCCTTCGCTACCCGATAGCCCCGTTTAAATAAGCTGGTTCCAGAAGTGTCTAAGGTCAATATCACGTGGTTTTTATTGATGCTGACTTCAAGCGGGTATTTAGCTCCTGTTTCTGGAAAACGGGTCCGCCGGTGGTAAACTGCACTTAATTTCGCTACAATTGCCTTTTTTACGATTGATTGAACTGATGGCACATGGTGCAAAATAGATTTTTGTGACTTTCCTTCAACTGGAAAAGCAGCATCCATTGGCAAATAGTCTTCCCATGCTACGCGTTCGGTTTTATTGAATAGTTCTTCAAACGAGCGGGCTTCAAACTCTGCTACCACTATTTTGACCCGGTCAGTGGTCCGAAGCCACAGGTTGGTCCAAATAATGTCTTCAATTGTGCCGTGGTATCGAACACGACTGTTCTCAACCTGGACATCATAGCCCAAGTGGCGTAACTCATTGCCAACGATTGATTCAATCCCCGCAGCTGCGGTTGCAATCAAATTATATGTTTTCATCTTATTCTCCTTGAATTGTTTCTCAAAAATAAAAAAACTAGGATGATAGTAACCTACAATCCTAGTTCCCTGTTATGTAATCCTCTATAAGCCACGTTCCGTACGTCATCCAGCCCAGGAAGCTAGAATCGGTGGTAATCATCTATCTCCGAATACCACTAGGATATTCGCCCCCATGATTAGTTCATTTCCGTCATGAAGCGCCCCTACCAAAGTTTGGGTTACCTGCTCGCAGGGTTTACCTCGTTCCACTTAGGAATGTTTCCATTCCTCCTCGTCTCTGTGGCACTTTTCAAGACTACTTAAGCATAGTAAAAACCTTAGCTCTTTTGTCTGCCGTCACCATAATGGTGCCTTGCCTTATTTTTTCAGCAAGTACGATCACTACAGGCATCGCAGCCTGTGCAAGCTTGGACTTTCCTCAGACTATAAAAATAGCCCGCGATTACCAGAAAATTACACATAATATTAACTTAAATTAAAAACGATTACTTTGATCGTCATCATTGTTGAGTTGCGTACCAAACACATGTCGCTCCAAATTAGATAAACGCTTTAAAATATCCATATTGGTCATGTTATTAGCAGGTCTAGATGCTTGTCCTGACTTTCCAACAGCAACTTGCTTGGTTAACTCATCAACCTTGCTCCGCAAACGATCATTTTCCATCTCTAATTGCTGAGTATTCTTAGCATACAATCCATAATCCTGAATCACAATGTCTAAAAATTCGTCAACTTCGGCAGGATCATACCCGCGCACTTTTGACTTAAACCGTTTGCTAACAATAGCTTTAGGTGAAAGTTTAACTTTATCCATAGTAAGCACCTCATCTACATTTGGAACTTAACCCATAACGTT
>HHCFJ05602__coassemble_392_pt1 | contig 22848 bp, 23 predicted proteins | sample HHCFJ05602__metabat2_low_PE_014 | metagenome-assembled genome bin HHCFJ05602
AGTCTATCACAAATGGCTTTTTATTTTTCTAACTTAATTTTACAAACGGCGATTAAATAAAAATTGCAATTTTTTGCACTTTTAATTTAATTTTAATCAAATGGTATGGTATTATGGGAACATAACTTAATTAATGGGAAATAGAAAGAGGTGAGAAATGATGATGTTGATGATGAAAAAGCAATTAGATGTTGGTTCTTTATTGATAAATCATGTTCTTACCTCGACTCTCGTGATGAAACAGGCGCTTCAGGGTTATTTTGCTAGCAAACGATACTATCCCATCTTTATGGATGGGGAATAATTAGTATGCTCTGAATTGTTAGGCAGTTTAGGGTAAAAATAACGCAGAACAAAATAATTAAAAGTTTCACGGGGAGTGACAAATATGACAAAAGTTCGATTCAGTGAAGCAGTCACTATTTTATTGGTAATGATTGCTATTTTGGGGACCGCAGTTATTAAGTTTGGAGTTAGTCCAGAGATGCCGGTACTACTAGTGATCGCATTGGTAATCCTATGGGCCAAGTTGCGGCGGGCAAGTTGGGACGATATTCATGCGGGCATTATTGATGGGATCAACACAGCAATTATTCCTATCTTTATTTTTATCTTGATTGGGATTTTAATTGCTGTTTGGATTCAGGCGGGAATTATTCCTGCCTTGATGGTAGTAGGCTTTAAGATGATTAGCATTAAGTTCTTTGTTCCATCGGTGTTTATTGTGTGTGCCTTAGTTGGGGTTTCAATTGGGAGTGCCTTTACGACTATTTCGACAGTAGGGATCGCCTTGTTTGGAATGGGATTGACAATGCAGATTAATCCTGCTCTCGTTGCCGGGGCAGTTGTATCGGGGGCAATCTTTGGGGATAAGACCTCTCCGCTATCTGATTCAACTAACTTGGCATCTGCAATCGCTGGGGCCGATTTATTTGAGCACATCAAGAATTTAATGTGGACGACTATCCCCGCCTTTGTCATTTCATTGGTATTATTTTTCCTATTAGGCCAGGCACATCATCGTCCTGATTTTTCACGGATTCAAACGACGACCGCAATATTAGCCCACCATTTCAGTATTACCTGGTGGGCGGCTTTACCGGTAGTGTTAATGTTCTTGTGTGCTTGGATTAAGATGCCTGCAATTCCAACTTTATTTACGAATATCTTTGTAACAATCGTAATGATTTTTGTTCAAAAGCCAACAACGTCATTGTCTGACCTGGCAGCTTTAATCCAGGATGGTTTTGTTGCTCATACCCACAATGCAGCTGTGGATGCATTGCTGACCCGTGGGGGGATTGCTAGCATGATGGGAACTGTATCCTTAATCATCACAACCTTGGCACTGGGCGGACTGTTGATGCAGTTTGATGTCATTCAAATTGCCATGGAGCCCTTAATTGCGCGTTTAAAGACACCGGGAAGTCTTATCACTTGTACCATTTTAGCTGGTATCGGGGTAAACCTCTTTGTAGGGGAACAATACTTATCCGTAATTTTACCCGGGAAAGCTTTCAAATTAGCCTTTGACCGGATCGGGTTGTCACCATTGGCATTGGGACGTGCGCTCGAAGACGGAGGTAGTGTAATCAACTACTTAGTACCTTGGGGAGTAGCTGCTTCCTTTGCGGCTTCAACCCTCAATGTTTCGGTATTACATTTCTTGCCGTTTACCTTCTTTAGCCTTTTGTCACCAGTCTTTTCAATCCTATCAGGCTGGACTAAGATCGGACTAAAGTGGCAAGACACTAAAAAAACTGTATAATGATCGCGCCTCATGTTGGGACATCATGTTCTAACATGGGGTTTTATTTTGAAAATAAGATTCTTGCTGGCATTGGTAAACGACTATGCCAGTTTTTTAATGCTCAAAATAAGACGTGTAAATTATTAATTTTAAGCCTACACACGAAATTTACACAAAATTTACATAAGCACCGCATTTTAACCACAATCACTTTTTATACTTTAGTTGTTGAATAAAGATGGAATCAGGTGAGAAAATGCGGGGAAAATTAAAATTTATTATCGGCATCCTCTTAGCTGTTACTGTGCTGACAGGGTGTGGCCGAAAAACCGATAAAGTGACGATTGTTGGTTCGTCTGCAATGCAGTTGTTGGCGGAACAGGCAGGAAATGATTATCGTTTGCAGCACAAAGAGGTCAATATTACCGTTCAAGGTGGGGGCTCCGGGACGGGGTTAAGCCAGGTGCAAGAACGGGCCGTAGCCATTGGCACTTCCGATATTTTTGCAGAGCAAAAGAAAGGGATCAACGCAGCGCAACTCCAGGATCATAAGATTGCGGTGATTGGAATTACCCCTATCGCCAACAAGGAGGTAGGCGTGAAAAACATCACCCGAACTAATTTACAAAAGATCTTTACGGGGAAAATCACGAATTGGAAGCAAGTCGGCGGGGATAATCTTCCGATTACGGTAATCAACCGGAGTAAAGGAAGCGGAACTCGGACAAGCTTTGAAAGTGTGATTTTACCAGGTTTAGTGCCCATCAAGGCACAAGAACAAGATTCTAACGGTGCGGTGAAAAAGATTGTTGCTTCAACACCTGGGGCAATCAGCTACATTGCTTTTCCGTATGCGGAAGGTAATGCGGTCCAAAAATTAGCCATTGACGGAATCGCACCAACGAATACCAATGTTAAACAAAACAAATGGAAGTTATGGTCTTATGAACATATGTACACCCAAAAACATCCACAAGCGCGGACCCAAGCTTTCATCAATTATATGCAAGGAACCCATGTTCAACGCGATTTGATTCCTAAGTTAGGCTATATCAGTGTGCATGATATGGAATACGAACGCGATGCCCAGGGAAACGACAAGCTAGTACGGAAGGGAGGAAAGCAAGATGTCGGATAAGAAGCATACGCACACACACCAACTGCAACAAGCATCGCGAGAAACACGGCACGAATGGTATGGCAAGACCATCACTTTAGCTAGCGTAGTTGGTATCATCATTTTAGTGGTAGCAATTATTTATTTTATCGGGCAACGGGGCTTAGCTGCCTTTACGACTGACCATGTTAAAGTGACAGACTTTTTATTTTCGGCTGACTGGAATCCCTTAGATGGGGAGCAATACGTTGGGGCAGCGGCGATGATTGTGACTTCTTTTTTGGTAATGATCTTAGCCACCCTTTTAGCTGTACCATTTGCGCTAGCATTAGGGATTTTTATGACAGAATTTGCGAAAAACCGACTAACTAAATACCTGCAAATAATGATTGAACTCTTAGCCGGAATTCCCTCAGTTGTTTATGGTTTCTTAGGGGTTACGATTATTGTACCGGCAATCCGAACGGTATTTGGCGGAGCAGGGTTTGGGATCTTAGCGGGGATCTTGGTTCTCTTTGTGATGGTTTTACCAACCATCACTTCACTAACAATTGATGCCCTCAAGGGGGTCCCCGCACAGTACCGGCAGGCATCGTTAGCCCTAGGAGCTACCTGGTGGCAAACGACATCTAAGGTCATCCTCAGGGCGGCTACTCCAGGAATTTTGACCGCAATCATTTTTGGGATGGCGCGCGCCTTTGGGGAGGCGCTAGCAGTCCAAATGGTGATTGGAAACGCAGTCTTAATGCCACATAACTTGATCAGTCCAGCGGCTACTTTAACCAGTCAGTTAACTAGTCAGTTGGGGAATACAGTTAATGGGACGTTAGCCAACAATGCTTTGTGGTCCTTAGCACTATTCTTATTACTGATGTCCCTGGCATTTAACCTAGTGGTTAGAATAATTGGAAAACGGAAGGGATGAAGCAAAAGTGAAGCGTAAAAACAATGCTAAACTACAAAATAAAATAGCTATGATTACTATTTACTGCCTGGTTGGGACTGTTTGTCTTATCCTATTAGGAATTTTGGGCTATATTCTAGGCACTGGTTTACCGCACGTATCATGGCATTTTCTGACGAGTGAGTCATCGTCTTTCCAAGCCCATGGGGGGGTTAGGGATCAATTATTTAATTCGCTCTATCTTTTAGTATTGACGCTCATCATTTCAGTGCCAATTGCACTGGGGGCAGCGATCTATTTGACAGAGTATGCCCGGGATAACTGGCTAACCAACTTATTACGGACGATGATTGAGGTCTTGTCCTCACTTCCGTCAATCGTTGTTGGTTTATTCGGTTACTCATTGTTTGTAATTAAATTCGAGCTGAGTTTCTCAATTTTGGCAGGCGCTTTAACCCTGACTTTTTTCAACCTACCGTTGTTAACGCGCAACATTGAAGAAGCGTTGCGAACGGTTCCTGCAACGCAACGGGAAGCAGGACTGGCTCTCGGTTTGTCTTATTGGAAAACGGTTTACGGTGTCGTTCTTCCCTCGGCCTTACCAGGTATTATTACAGGAATTGTGTTAAGTGCAGGTAGGATATTTGGGGAAGCGGCCGCATTGATCTATACAGCGGGGCAAAGCAATGCGACCGTTAGCTATACCGACTGGAATCCCTTTAGTCCAACGAGCTTTTTGAACGTGATGCGGCCCGCAGAAACTCTGGCCGTGCATATTTGGAAAGTTAATAGTGAAGGGTTAATCCCTGATGCGACGCTTGTCGCTAGTGCGACGGCAGCCATTTTAGTGATTGTTGTCCTGATTTTCAATGTTTCAGCGCGGGCATTAGGCAATTTTATCTATAAAAAGATCACTTCAGCGAGGTAAAACATGGAACAATATCTTACACAAATTGCGCCAGAACAGCGCAGTTTAGAAACTAAAAATTTAAATGTTTATTATGGAGGAACCATCCATAAGCTCCATGATGTGAGCTTGCAGATCCCACAAAATGCGATTACGGCCTTAATCGGGGCGTCAGGTTCAAGTAAATCAACTTTTTTACGCAGCTTGAACCGGATGAACGATAAGGTAGCAAAGGTAACTGGTCAAATAATCTATGCTGGGATTGACATCAACCACAAAGATATCAATGTCTACCAGCTGCGCAAACAGATCGGGATGGTGTTTCAGCGGCCTAATCCCTTTGCCAAGTCGATCTATGACAACATTACCTATGCATTAAAAGCTAACGGGGTTAAAGACTCCGCGGTTTTGGACCAGGCCGTTGAAGACAGTTTGAGGGCCGCTGCCCTTTGGGATGAAGTCAAAGATTCATTGCATAAAAGTGCCTTAGCATTGTCAGGGGGGCAGCAACAACGGCTATGCATTGCCCGGGCTTTAGCGATGAAACCAGATATTTTGTTGCTGGATGAGCCGGCCAGTGCCTTAGACCCGGTATCAACTGCTAAGCTAGAGGAGACATTGAAACAGTTGCGGGACCAGTACACGATGGTAATGGTAACCCATAATATGCAGCAGGCTTCACGGATCAGTGATTATACCGTCTTTTTCCATATGGGAAATATTGTCGAATATGATAGGACCGAAAAAATTTTTACGACTCCACGGGTGACACTGACAGAACAGTACATTAACGGTAGTTTTGGTTAGACAGGAGGGAGGCACAGGGATGAGCGAAGCAATTATTGATGTTAAAGATTTAAAGGTTGCCTACGGAAAAAATGAAGTGCTCCACGGTGTTTCGTTAGCCTTTCCTGCTGGTGACTTGGTCGCACTGGTAGGGCCGTCTGGGTGCGGAAAGTCAACCTTTTTACGGAGTCTTAACCGAATGAACGATGAGGTGGGCAATGTGAATATCCAAGGAACAATTAAGTTTAAGGGTCAAGATATTTATGCTGATGGCAGTGACTTGGTAGCCTTACGCAGTGCAATTGGGATGGTGTTTCAGCAACCAGTTCCTTTTCCATTTTCTATTTATGACAATGTCGCATACGGACTGCGGGTCGCTGGTTACACTGAACGAGAATATCTTGACCAGCGCGTTGAGGAAAGCCTGCGGCAAGCAGCAATCTGGGACGAAGTCAAAGACGACCTCAAAAAGAGTGCACTGGCACTTTCCGGGGGGCAACAACAACGGGTATGTATTGCCCGCCAGTTAGCGGTTCGGCCCCAGGTCATTTTGTTGGATGAACCTACCAGTGCGCTGGACCCAATTTCAAGTAGTGAAATCGAAGAAACTTTACTGACATTAAAGCGCGACTATACTTTGATTATGGTGACCCACAATCTCCAACAGGCAAGTAGAATTTCAGATAGGACAGCTTTTTTTCTTAACGGAAATCTAGTAGAATATGGCAGAACAGAGGAAATGTTTTTACGTCCGCAGCAAGAAGTAACGAGTGAATATTTGAACGGACGGTTTGGATAGGTAAAGGGGTGGCAGAATGCACGCAATTTTTTTAGAAGAGCTTGAAAAATTGAATAAACGTTTCATTGATCTGGGGTTGCAGGTGAGTGAGCAAATTTATTTAGCAACCAAGAGTTTTATTGATCATGACCGTGATTTAGCTAAACAAGTTATTGAAACGGATCAAAAGATTAATGACCGGCAGATAGCAATCGTTGAAGAATCGTTGAAACTGATTGCACTCCAGCAGCCAGTAGCGACTGATTTTCGTAAAATTATTGCCATTTCTAATGCTAGTACGGACTTGGAACGCTTGAGTGATCACGCTGAAAGTATCGCCCGAGAAACTATCCGGGTAAAGGGTGAACAGCGCATTATTCAGATTGAAACAGAAATCGAAGCGATGGCATTACAAGTCCGCCGGATGTTAGAGCAAGTTTTGGAAGCATACCTACGGGGGGACCAGGATCTGGCACGAGATATTGCCCGCCTGGATACTGAGGTCGACCGGCGTCACCATCAGCTGTACAATTTGATTGTGGGAGCGATGAAGCGCGATGCTAAGACTGTGACGGCGGATACGTCTTATTTAACGGTTATTCGTTTGTTAGAACGGATTGGAGATCACATCATTAATGTAGCTGAATGGGTTATTTATCGCGAAACAGGAAAGATTACAGAATTAGCCTTTAAAGAGGATAGCAAATAAGTGAGCGGAAATAGCCTTTTTGGCAAAGTTATCTGTGCCGTTCATGAATAAATAATAAGGCTGGTGAGAAAATTTTGCTTTCTCACCAGCCTTGTTTGTTAACTAATGTTTCGTAGATAACGAGGGGAATAATCGCAAGTCTAGTATCTAAGTATCAACGAAAGTCGCCGCACTTGCGTCAACTGTCATCTGAGGTTGGTTCAACGCCTGGTTGCAGAGCTTATTTCCCCTCACTTGTCTGTTATTAAAGTTTCTTGAGTGGTCCTTCAAAGGAGTAGCCAAAGCCACGGACGGTTTTGATCCAGCGCGGGTGATCAGGATCAACTTCGATTTTGTCACGGAGATGAGAGATATGCATATCGACAATCCGCGAGCTGCCGAGCGTATCATAGCCCCAAACTCCTTGTAGGAGTTGCTCCCGGCTCAAAACTTGACTGTGATGTTTGATCAAATACCACAAAAGGCGGAATTCTTTAGGGGTTAACCCAATATCAGTTCCATTATGGGTGACCCGATAATGATCCCGATCAATCAATAAGTGTTCCAAATAATATCCCCGCTTAGGGGCAGTTTCTGCGGTCAGATTCGCAGTGATTAGTTTATCACCTGCAAACCAGAGTTGCTGGAGAAGTTGAGCAAAAATGATGCGGTAGTCTAGAGGTTTGCAAAAATAGCCATTGATCAAGGCTTGTGTGTAAAGTTCATAAGCATGCTCAGGATCGGTTTTCGTTGTGAGGGCAAAAATGGGACGGCGAAAATCTTGGCGTACCTGCTTGATCAAAGCAATATCTTGTTGGTAATCCTGCAAAACATCCATATCCCAAAAGATTGCAGTGATTTTTTTCTCTTTTAAAATAGTCTGCACTTCAGCAGGACCCATAACGTTTTGAATGATCCATCCTTCTTCATTGAAAAAAGTGTTGAACTCAATGAAGATTTCAAGATTTTTAGTTAGCAAAAGAACTCGATTGGCCATCCTTATCCCTCCTCAGCCCAATTATATATATATTTTAACAAACCAAATAGATCTTCACCAAGTTCAAAACGCCTCCCAAATAAACAATTTATCGACAACAATAGTGCGAAAAAGTCCCTGAACATACTGGCATTTAAGTACATAATCGTATATCGTAAATAGTGAGAAAAGTAGGAAAGAAGGATGCTTATGGACAAAATTTCATTGGAGCCAGCTGTTAGGACATTGTGCAGTGATGAGCGCCGACGCTTTATTCCCACAACAATTGGCATCCGTGCGCTACGTAAACGACTCCAGATGCAACAAGAGGGGCCGGTCTACCAGCATCCTGCTTCTTTTACAACTAAAAAGGTAGTGGTGCCAGGAAGAACCGAACCGCTAAATATTCATTTTGTTTATCCCCGGCAGCCTGCAACAGCTCAACTCCCGGTATTATTTTATATTCATGGGGGACAGTTTATTACAGGTGATCTCCAAGTTTACAATAAGTTTATTCGGGAACTGGCAGTGAGAGCACAAGTAATGGTAGTTTTTCCCGAATACAGTTTAGCTCCTGAAGCACAGGCACCAGATCAGATCAAGCAACTGCAACATGCCTTAGCTGCTTTACCTCAATTCGGGGAAGAATTTAACCTTGATTTAGAGCGGGTGATTATTGGAGCGGATGATGTGGGAGCCAAATTCGCTGCTCAGCTAATTGCTGATCCGGATATAAAGCAAGTTGCAATATACAAAATGGCGTGGCTTTGCCCGGTAACTAATTATAATTTTGACACAGCATCTTATTACGAATTTGCTGGTGGATATGATCTAACCAGGGAACAGATGAAGTTTGCTTGGCGCCAATATCTAGGGCAGTTAACGGAGCAACCACCATTGCGGGAAATGCCACTGCGCTATTCTTCTGAACTCTTAGCGACTTTTCCAGAAACATTGATCATTACCGCCGAAGCTGACGTTGTCCGCGATGAAGGGGAAGCGATGGCTCGCAAGATGCGGGATGCAGGAGTTTCGGTAGCCCAAATCAGGATGCAAGGCACTATCCATAATTTTGTAATATACAATGAACTTGATATTACTAGTTCTTGTCGGTTAGCAATGAATGTTTTAGTTGATTGGATTAAAAAGAGAGGGTGAAAAAGGATGCAATATTATGATTATTTCTGGGATTTTGATGGAAATTTGTATAATACATATCCAGTGATGACAACAGCCCTCCACCAAACTTTAGCTACTTGGGGACTAGATGTTGCTGAGGCTGAACTATACCGGGCGATGCGGCGGACATCAGTTGGGCAAACAATTAAATCGTATGCCCAGCAAGTACCAGTGACGGCGACCACAATTAGACAAAAATATGCCACCATTGAAGCACCACAAATCGGGCAAGCCCGACCATTTCCTTATGTTAGGGAGGTATGCCAAGCGGTAGTTCAAGCCGGCGGCCGGAACTTTTTGTTGACCCACCGGAACCAAGTCGCTAAGCAACTGTTAACTCGGGATCACTTGGTGCAGTATTTTACAGATTTTATAACAGGTGATGATGATTTCCCACGTAAGCCAGATCCGGCTTCGTTAAATTACTTATGCACTAAGCATAATGTGGTTCGCCATACAGCGGTAATGGTGGGTGACCGAACATTAGATATTGAAGCGGGGCACAATGCTGGTTTAGCAGGAATCTTGTTTGATTTTGACGACCTCATTGCAGATCATGCGACTGCAGATCAGGTTATACACTGCTTCCGGGAATTGTTGGTGGATTAAAAAATATAAATATTCATGCCATATGGGCCTAAAAAGCCGGGTTAAATCAAAACGATTTAGCCCGGCTTTACATATTATTTTCTTTTGGCTAGCCTGCTTGCTTGGTTAATATTTTTTGCATTGGCTGTAACAGTTGAATAAGGACCAGCAGCGATCAGGCGACCATGGTCGTGGGTCAAAGCAAAGACATAGGTCTTATTAACGAGTGGAAATTGGTCGTTATGATAAAGGTAGACACTCCCGGTCTGGGGATTACGACCACCTTTTTTAGCAATGGTTAAGGTCTGTGGTAGTTTAGTGGCAGTGAGGTTTTGCTTAACCCGTAAGCGAAAAACAGTGGTTGGGATACCCTTGGAGGTGGTGGTTTTAACTTGTTGTTTGACTTGGGCGACTAGCAAAACATCAGCGTGCTGAAACTTACTTTGCTGACTTATTTTGGGACTAGTTAGGTACTTGGTTTGCGGACGGCTGCGCGTATAGATTGTCATTCCAGTGACCACCACCAGCAGGACTAATGCACCTATTAAACCATATAAGAAATAGCGTTGTTTTTTACGTGTATTCATTATTCCTACTCCTGTTCAAAAAATTTGGCGATTCCAGTGGTCATTTCTGTTGTAACCTGGTCTTGGTAAGTAGTTGATCTGATTTTTTTGAAATCTTTTTTAGTATTGATATAACCTAGTTCATTGAGAACGGCAGGTACTGTATTGTCCCGAATTACTAGGTAGTCTCCAAATTCAACCCCCTTATTATCTAATCCGTGGGGGTTGAGACTACTATTAATATCTTTGGCTAAACGATAAGAGGCTCCTTGGTGGTAATAATAAGTAGTAAAACCTGATCCTTGGTTTTCGTCTGGTGAAGAATCAAAGTGAAAACTGATGAAGGCATCGGCATGGACTCGTTCAGCTAAAGCGGGGCGGGCGGCCAAGCCAACAAAAGAGTCATTCTTACGGGTCATATAAACCTTGGCTCCTTGGGCTTCGAGTTTATCAGCCAGTTTTTGCGCAAAAATCAGAGTATATTTTTTTTCTTGCTTACCACTGATCGAAAGGGCTCCTGAATCACTACCACCGTGCCCAGCGTCAATTACAATAGTAGCCTGAGAAAGCTTAGTAACGGGGTTAGGATGTGAAAAATACCAATCAGCAATCCAGCCTGTTTTATGGTCAGGCGTTCGGACCTGTTTCCAGTGATATTTGCTCCGGATAACTGCTACCCGGGCGTTAGGTTGGAGGGAAGTGATTTTTTTGTATTCAATCCCTGGACCAGAACGCACATTAACTGCCTGGGTTACTACCTGTTTATGGGTATAAAGATATGTTCTTCCCCCTACAACCACAAGGAGGATCACGATGATTCCCCAAAGGATCTTGAGATGGTTGGGGATAGCTTTATCAAAATGACGCGCGTGTTTCATTATCAATCAGCCTCTAAAATCAAATTCTAATAAATATTGTAACAAAGTTAAGCCGCCAAACTCTAGCTATTATTATACGCGGACTTAAATGTTATATAAAAAATAACTTAAATGGACGGAACGCTTTTTAGTGTTTAAGAAGACTCTGAAGTTTACCAGGTGACCGGGAGCAAATATAAGCAAAACTTTTGCGGAAATTCATAGGTGTGGCTTGACTTTGCAATATGAGCAAAGTATTCTTAAATAAAGAATATTGAACCGGAAATGAGAGATGAGTAGGTGACTGAAAGCCTTTAGCGAGTGAACGCTGGTGGGAGGTTCATGGTGGTAGGTCACTGAAGACACTTTCTAGGTGCATACTTGTTGAAAGTATGCCGTCAGCGACGTTACCCTGAAGAAAAAAGCTAAGGTGGTACCGTGCAGTTTGCGCCCTTGCTGGTCGTTTTGAGACTAGTGAGGGCTTTTTTATTCCGGCGTTAAAGCATAAGGAGGAACTGGTTATTATGAAGAGATATCAACGACCTAAGGGAACAGCCGACATTGTCCCTGGGGAATCCGAAAAATGGCAATATGTTGAAGCCAAAGCCCGAGAGGTGTTTGCCCACTACCGTTATCATGAAATTCGCACGCCTATTTTTGAAAATTATGACGTGTTTGCGCGGACATCCGGGGATACATCTGACATTGTTACCAAGGAAATGTATGATTTCCACGATAAAGGTGACCGCCACGTTGCCCTGCGCCCGGAAGGAACAGCCGGTGTTGTTCGGGCTTTCATCGAAAATAAATTCTTTGGTCCAGAAGTACCGAAGCCATTCAAGGTGTTCTACATGGGGCCAATGTTTCGTTATGAACGGCCCCAGTCTGGCCGGATGCGGCAATTCCACCAAATTGGGGTTGAAGCCTTTGGATCTGATGCACCAGCTTTAGATGTTGAAGTTATTGCCATGGCAGTTGATTACCTCAAACAGTTAGGTCTAACTGATCTCAAGGTGACAATTAACAGTTTGGGTGATGCTGAATCGCGGGCAGCTTATCGGCAAGCTTTATTAGATTATTTAGAACCATTAGCTGAACAATTAAGTCCAGATTCACAGACGCGGTTACACAAAAACCCATTGCGGATTTTGGATAGTAAGGATGATCAAGATCAAGACATCATTGCCCATGCACCATCAATTCTTGACTACCTCACACCGGCTGCAACTGAACATTTGACAGTCGTTAAGCAGTTATTGGACCAACTAGGAATCGAATATGTAGTTGATTCTGAGATGGTCCGGGGCTTGGACTACTACAACCACACTATTTTTGAAATCATGAGTAACTCGCAAGCCTTTGGCGGCAAATGGACAACTGTTTGTGCTGGGGGTCGTTACAGTGGCTTAGTAGCGGAACTAGGCGGTCCTGATATTGCCGGAGTTGGCTTTGGTCTAGGGGTTGAACGGTTGTTATTGGTATTAGAAGCAGAAGACAAGCAATTAGCTGCGCCAGATCCATTAGATGCTTATGTTGTTGGTATTGGTAACAGCCCTGAAGTCAACACTGCATCATTGGTTGTAGTGCAAGCACTACGGCAGCAAGGGTACAATGCTGAACGGGATTACTTGAATAAAAAGCCTAAGGCCCAGTTCAAAACTGCTAATAAACTAGGAGCCCGTTACACTGTAACTATTGGTGAAGCCGAATTAGCTAACCACCAGGTGAACGTTAAGGATATGGTTGCCAATCAAGAAATTACTGTGCCATTGGCTACTATCACAAACGATTTTAAGAGCATTAGTGCCAAGTTTTAGTTAAAGAAGGAGAAGTACTATGAAACGAACAACATACTGTGGCTTAGTCAATGAGTCATATATTGGTCAAGAAGTAACCCTCAAGGGTTGGGTGCAAAAACGACGGAGCTTGGGGAACCTAATTTTCGTTGACTTGCGGGACATTGATGGAATTGTCCAACTAGTATTTAGTCAGGAATTTGGGCCTGATGCACTTGCAGTTGCTGAAAAATTGCGGAGTGAATATGTGATTGAAGCCCACGGTCGGGTAGTAGCCCGAGCTGAAGGGGCGATCAACCCGGATATGAAGACAGGGAAGGTTGAAGTTGAAGTTACTGCTGTCACTGTATTGAATGAAGCTAAGGTAACACCATTTAACATTCAAGATGATATTGATGCTTCTGATGACCTGCGGTTGAAATACCGTTACTTAGATTTACGGCGGCCAGAAATGCAAAAGGGATTATTGATTCGGAACCGGATCACCCAGGCGGTTCACAGTTACTTGGATGAAAATCACTTTATTGATATTGAAACCCCGAACTTGACCCGGTCTACGCCAGAAGGGGCGCGGGATTATTTGGTACCATCGCGGGTATATCCAGGTACATTCTATGCCTTACCTCAATCACCACAGTTGTTTAAGCAATTGCTGATGGGGGCGGGGTTTGACCGGTATTATCAAATTGCTCGTTGTTTCCGGGATGAAGACTTGCGGGGAGACAGGCAACCAGAATTTACCCAAATTGATATGGAAACTTCCTTCATGGACCAAGACGAAATTATGGAAATGACGGAAGGCTTATTGAAGCGGGTCATGAAAGAAGCAGTTAACTATGATTTAGCTGATCCAATTCCGCGGATTACTTGGGATGAAGCTATGGACCGCTTTGGTTCAGATAAACCAGATATCCGGTTTGGCATGGAGCTCAAGGATGTTGCAGCTGCCGTTCAAGGTGCTGGTTTCCGGGTCTTTGATGCCACATTAGATAATGGTGGTCAGGTCAAAGCGATTGCGGTTCCTGGTGGTGCTGACCACTACTCCCGTAAGAAGATTGAAGAAAAGCAAGAATACATCAAACGGTTCGGAGCTAAGGGCCTAGCCTGGATGAAAGTTACTGCCGACGGTTTCTCCGGTCCAATCGCTAAGTTCTTTGCTGATGATCGGGTAGCTGCGATTAAAGAAGCTACTGGTGCCCAAGTTGGTGACTTGTTATTGTTTGTTGCCGACAGTCGCAAAGTGGTTGCGGATGCACTGGGTTATTTGCGGACAAGCATTGCCAAGGAATTGGGCATGATTGATGAATCAAAGTTTGCTTTTGTTTGGGTAGTAGATTGGCCATTGTTTGAATACAGTGAAGACTTCCAACGTTATATTGCTGCTCACCACCCATTTACTATGCCAAATGAAGAAGATATCCCGCTGTTGGCTACTGATCCCCACAAGTGCCATGCCCAAAGTTACGATATCGTATTGAATGGGTATGAACTGGGAGGCGGTTCAATCCGTATTCATAAGCGTGAGATCCAAGAAGCGATGTTCAAGGCTTTAGGTTTCACTAAGGAAAAGGCTGCTGACCGCTTTGGTTGGTTTATGGATGCGTTGGACTACGGCTTCCCTCCGCATGGTGGTTTGGCTATTGGCTTGGATCGGTTTGCAATGCTGTTGTCCCATAAGGAAAATATTCGGGAAGTAATTGCCTTCCCTAAGAATTCCAAGGCAACTGAACCATTGACCCATGCGCCAAGTGAAGTTGATCCTAAGCAATTAGACGAATTGCACATCGCTACAGTTGAACAAGACTAAAAGATAAAAGTCGGCTGCGAGCCGGCTTTTTCTATATCATTATGGGGATAGTTGCTAGCAAATTAGCACCATATTATAATAGAGAATAGAATTTATGAGAAAGTAGGAATTCTGGATGGATTTAAAAGAAATGCAGGATCGCCAGCAACATACACGTAATTTTTCGATAGTGGCACACATTGATCATGGTAAATCAACGCTTGCCGATCGAATTTTGGAACTAACTGATACTGTTTCAAAACGGGAAATGAAAAATCAATTATTGGATTCGATGGACCTGGAACGGGAACGGGGAATCACGATCAAGCTCAACGCCGTGGAACTGCACTATCAAGCTAAAGATGGAGAAACGTATATTTTCCACTTGATTGATACTCCCGGTCACGTCGATTTCACGTATGAAGTATCCCGGTCACTAGCAGCGTGTGAAGGGGCTGTATTGGTAGTTGATGCTGCGCAAGGGGTTGAAGCTCAAACTTTGGCCAATGTGTACTTGGCATTGGATGATGATTTGGAAATCTTACCGGTTATCAACAAGATTGACCTGCCTTCAGCCCAACCAGAGGTCGTCAAGCAAGAAATCGAAGACGTGATTGGCCTCGATGGGGATGACGCTGTTTGCACCAGTGCGAAGACAGGAATGGGGGTCGATGAATTACTTGAAAAAATCGTCCAAGAAGTCCCAGCTCCAAGTGGGGACCTTGAAGCGCCCCTAAAAGCGTTGATCTTTGATTCGATCTATGATGATTACCGTGGTGTGGTTCTCAGTGTTCGGGTCGTTGATGGGACAGTTAAGGCCGGCGATCGGATTAAGTTGATGAATAGTGGGGCAGAATACGAAGTAACTGAAGTTGGGGTGAACTCACCTAAGCCACTGAAACGGGACATCTTGATTGCAGGAGATGTTGGTTATATCACTGCTAGTATCAAGGATATCCAAGATACCCGGGTGGGGGATACGGTTACTAATGCGGACCACCCAACAGATAAGCCGTTAGCTGGCTACCGCGAAATGAACCCTATGGTATATGCTGGGTTGTACCCAACTGACAACGCTAAATACAATGATTTACGGGAAGCATTGGAGAAATTACAGTTAAACGATGCGGCCTTAGAATTTGAACCGGAAACTTCTCAGGCCCTAGGTTTTGGGTTCCGGTGCGGATTCTTGGGGTTGTTGCATATGGATGTGGTCCAGGAACGTTTGGAAAGAGAATTCAACATGGATTTGATTACCACTGCTCCTTCGGTAACCTACGATGTTGAACTAACCAACGGTGAGCATAAACAAGTATCGAATCCATCAGAAATGCCTGAAGTTTCTGCTATTAGAGAGATCAATGAACCGGTTGTGAAGGCAACTATTATGGTGCCGAACGATTATGTAGGGCCAGTTATGGAACTGTGCCAGCGTAAGCGGGGTGTTTTCGATACGATGGAATACTTAGATGATTCCCGGGTCAATGTGATCTACCATATTCCATTGTCAGAAATTATTTTTGATTTCTTTGATAAGTTGAAGTCTGGAACCCGGGGATATGCTTCGTTGGACTACGAATTGGATGGCTATCGGCCAAGCGATCTGGTCAAGATCGACATTCTGCTCAATTCCGACAAAGTGGATGCTTTGAGTTTTATTTCTCACCGGCAATTTGCCCAGGAACGGGCTCGGGTGATCACACGGAAACTCAAGGATATTATTCCGCGGCAAAACTTTGAAATTCCAATCCAAGCAGCGATTGGAGCCAAGATTATTTCACGAACTAATATCAAGGCTTACCGGAAGGATGTTACTGCGCGGATCCATACGGGGGACCCTGACCGGCGGGCCAAGCTTTTAGATAAGCAAAAACGGGGGAAGAAGCGGATGAAGGCTGTGGGGACTGTTGAAGTGCCACAGGCGGCCTTTATGGCAGTTCTCAAGACAGACGAAGAAATTGAAGGACGTTAGTTCGTGATGAACTAACAGAAAGTAAGCGGAAAATAATTTTGTAGCCAGCCGTTGCACTAAGCGCGAATGATAGTTGCGCAAAATGCGACGGTCTTTGCGCGTACTTAGACTAGATTTTTAGTTATTTTCCTTGTTATCTGTGAAACATTATTAGTCAATAAAGATCGAAGCTGGTGAAAAGATGCTGTTTTCTCACCGGCTTTTTGTATAGCTTCGGACCATAATAGAACTTGAAGCTGGGGCTAAATTAGCAATTCGATTAGAAAAAAATTTAGATTTAAAGTGAACGGGGAATTGCACTTTTATAATTATTGGTTCCATGTTAGAATAACGGAATTAAAAGGAATTATCGGTTTAAGGAGATATACAAATGGATGAACTCCAGAAGATTTGGAAAAGACACCAGCTGGTTGCACGCGCTTCGACAGCCTTTATTTATGGGATTTTAGTGGCGATTGCCATGAACTTTTTTTGGGATCCAGGGAAGATTTATTCTTCAGGGATCACAGGGTTGGCGCAGCTGATTGCAACATTAACCGCTCATACTCCGATTCACCTCTCAGCAGCCCTGATGTTGTTTGTGTTGAATGTCCCTCTTTTTGTCCTATCATGGCGGGCAATTGGCCACCGGTTTACATTCTTTACTATTTTGGCAGTTGTGTTCTCAAGTGTTATGATCAAAACGATTCATCCGGTTACCCTGACCAACGACCCGATCATCTGTGCGATCTTTGGTGGGGCGGTAAACGGCTTTGGGACCGGGACTTGCCTCAAAAATGGGATCTCGACTGGGGGATTGGATATTTTAGGTTTGACCCTACGGAAGCGAACGGGAAAAAGTATTGGGACCATTAATATCATTTTTAATGCTTTCATCGTTTTATCAGCTGGGGCAATGTACGGCTGGCCCCACGCCTTTTATTCGGCTATCGGTTTGATCGTCAACGCCAAGGTAATTGACATGGTTTATACCCAGCAACAAAAGATGCAGGTAATGATTGTCACGACACGGCCCAACAGTGTGATTGACTGTATTCAAAACCATATTCGACGTGGAATTACCATTGTTCATGGTGCTGAAGGGGCATACCGGCATGACAAGAAGACAATCCTGTTTACGGTTGTTTCGCGGTACGAACAATATGAACTAAAAAAGGCAATGCAAGAGTCTGATCCGCATGCCTTTGTAAGTATTGCTGAAAATGTCCATATTATGGGTCATTTTTATGAGCCGGAACCATAGGAGTACATAGTTTTTGCCTCTCAGTATTTTATGCTCAGCAATAAAAGCCCAGTACGATAATTTATAAAAAATTAGCAAGGGAGTGTCCTACACTATTAGTCAGTCTAATATTTGTAGGGCATTTTTTGTGTGGTGAAAATATTCGGATTAAAGGCATGGCCTGCATGTGGTGCCGTGGTCTGGAAGGTCCCGACCATATGCTGGATGATATAATTGGGATAGAAAAATTAAAAGGAAAATAGCTGATAATAATACTATTTAAACTACCAGATAAATGTTTCATATCGTATAATCTCAACGATTATAAACTGATTCAATGCACCCCTAAATAGGAGGAAAACCATGTTTGGCTTGACTAATGATGAATTAGAATTTTTAAAAAATGCAGTGATAATATAAAAACACTAATAGATAACAAAAATCTTGACGAGTTACAAACTGAGATAGCCTGGTACTTAACAAGCGAAGACTGCATGTATTATGATGAAGATGGAGAAAACTGGTACACTAAAAAAGGTAAATATGTTCAAAATCTATATGATAAAATAATTGACTGGAAATATGATATAAAAAATTAATTACAACAATGTTTTGGCATTCAATCAAAGTTAATTTGGTTGAATGCTATTTTTATACTCCATCAATACGGTCGGAAAATTTCACTTTGGGCAACAAACACACGGTAAATAGTAAAATATGTGTTTATTTCAAGAGATAAACCTTGATTTAACAAGGTTTTGTCTTTGCGCCAATATATAAATATGTCGTGTGCGGGCAGAAAAACGAGCATCGCATAAAGTTTATACAGCCAATTGTTCAAAAGAAAAAGCCACGCAAAAAATGCGTGGCAACAATTCTCCTCCTCAAATAGTATTAGTTATCGCCTTCGCCAAGCGATTCTAAAATGAGGGTAGCAGTTTCTTCGATTGATTTTTGAGCAGTGTTGATCACTAAGCAGCCCAGTTTACGATAAAGCTGGTTAGCGTTGTTAAGTTCATCACGGACCTGTGCCATGCTGGAGTAGTTGGAGTCTGGATCCAAACCGTAAGCAATCATCCGTTCGCGCCGGTATTTGTTGAGCACTTCAGGAGTGGTGGTCAAACCAATAATTTTGGCTGGATCAACCCGGTAAATTTCATCAGGAATGCGGGTTTTAGGTACCAGGGGTAAGTTAGCGACCTTATAGCCAAGGTTAGCCAGGTACAAAGATAACGGGGTCTTGGAAGTCCGTGACACCCCCAGCAAGACGATATCGGCTTTGAGGAAACCAGATGGGTCCTTACCGTCATCGTATTCGACAGCGAACTCCATTGCTTTGATCTTGTCGAAATATTTACTGTTCATGTTGTGGTTGATCCCTGCTTCTTCGATTGGCTCATGGTGGGTCACTTCGGAAAGAGTTTTGATCAGGTTAACCATGGCATCGATGTGGGGCATATTGTGGTCTTCACAGAACTTTTGGGCAAACTCAGCCAATTGGGAGTTGGCAAAAGTATAAACAATAACGGCTTGTTCCCGTTCACCTTTTTTCAAGATCCCTTGGAGCAATGACTCTGTACGTGTCAGTGGGTAGCGTTCAATTTTGAACTCATCATTTGGAAATTGCACAACAGCAGCCTGCACCAATCCGTTACCAGTTACCCCGAGTGAGTCGGAGATAATATAAATTTTCATAGCGGATTCCCCCTAGAAATATATTGATGGATAATCCACCTAACCCTGCTAGGTTATATGGATTGAGCGTTTTATATCAGTCAGGATATGAAAACGATTTTACAATTTAATAATACCATTCGCACCCCAAAAAGAAAAAAGGTAAATTATTGGTGATGACACCCGGGGGCTCCTGCTGTACAATATGACCAATAATTTGGTGCGAGGTGAGATAGATGCGGCGCATAGGTATCTTTTGGCGGTGGAGTTGTTATTGGATGACGGGGACTTGGGCCTTGGTAATTATTTTCCTGTATCAAGGATGGTTACGGTTAGATCCGTGGCAGTATGTGTTTACTCCGGTCCAGTTTTACCTGGGGGTCAACTGGCTTTTGTTACCATTTTTTCGCTACCGCCATCCAGGGTGGTTTATTGCCCCTACGGATGATTTCAAATCCAATAAGACCCGGGCTCTGGAGAATTATCACCGTGACTTAGCACAGCATGCGACCCATAAAAAATGGTCTGTCAACGGGACTAACCTCAATCCGTATGAGTATACTTCGCCGTATACGATGGCATATGATAATTCGCTAGCTTGGACATATAGTTTGGCGAAAGCTTTAGTGGTGAGTGGTTTCTTTCTTGTCCTAAGCCCCGTGTTTTATCTACGGGGATATTTAAAAAAGTAAATAAAAAAATCGAGGCTGGTGAGAAAGCAGAGCTTTCTTCCAGCCTCGTTTGGTATTAAGGTAGAAAAACGATTTGGGCGGGCGCAAAGTAAGCCATGAACTGCTGTTGATCAGCTGGGCCAAGCTGCTGGGGTTGGACCGCCAGTTGGTTTAAGATGTTGGGGCTTGTTTGCTGGCGGAAGTCCCAGTCGGGCTGGGTAGCTACCTGGACTAGATTAGCAATTGGTTCAGCGATGTTCGCGGGTGCAACAAAGGAATGGGCCTGGTAGTAAGCAATAACCGGTGCGAATGGGGGCTGCCAGGTAACATTAAAGTGATGTTGCTGAGCGGTTTTGGCTAGTTGCAGGACTTGGTCAATCTTCCAGGGATTGATCGCAAAGGTTGTGGTGGTTGTAGTGGCTGCTAACAGCTTGGTAAGGTGCTTTTGCCAGCCCCGGTAGGTCATTAGGGGTGTTGGCTCGTTGCTAAACATGGATTGCCCTAGGAGCAGGTAGCTGATGTTGCTGGCTTTTAACCATTTCTTCCATTTTTTGATGCGCTTATTATGGATTCCCCCCTGATCAAAACGGAAACAATAGCCAATTTTTTGCTGGTCAGGTCCGGTTAACAAGAGCACCAGGGCCCCATAGAGTCCGTCTTCATTAGCCTTGGCCGTGATGGTCCACCCATCATGGTGAAGCGGATAGGTGTAGGGGATGATTTTTAGGTGGTGCTTGAGTGGGGGCAGGAGATCGGTGGCGGTTAGTTTTTGGAGGAGGGTAAACAACTCTTGGGAAATGTACAGGGGACAAGGCAAGGGTTGGGGATCAAAGAGCACACTATTAGTTGTTAAACTAGTGATGATGATCAACTTGGCTTGGGAGCAGTCATCGCCCCGTTGGGGATCAAGGATGATCTGCCCAGTCGGAGTGGTGATGGTGGTCCCTTGTGGGGTGGAAAAGATATCAGCAGTGATAGTTTTTTTCATAAGTAAAACCTCGAAAAAATAATTTACTTCTAGTCTACCAAAAATAATTGGGATCGACCTGGAGAAACTAGTAACTACCATGACGATCCTGAAAGTGGTGGTTAAGATAAGGCGACGCTGTTAACTGTTTCTTTTGGATGGAACACATGCTGACGAAATCTGCCAGAATGCTAAGGAAGTCAAATACTCCCAAGGTAAGGTTGATTCCTGAGAGCAAACGATATGGATACTTTGCTTCTATGCAACTGACATATTTATTTATAATGATTCCTATTCCATTTGTGGGTGTGTTGTTTACTATCTGCAAATGAAAATGGAAAGACTCAATCTTAATGAGTCGATAGAAGCTAGTGCAATGATGAGATTAGCAAAAAACAGATACAAGTATTTGTTAATGGTTGGAGCGCTACCAACAATCGTAGTTACTGTGGTGACAGTACTTTACACTCAATACTAACAAGAGAAATATTGGTTTTACGGGTTAATAAGAATGAATTAGACATTACGCCGTTCAACTTATTAGCCATGTTAAATAGTAAAGCTGTAAGAAAACAGTTAAATAATCTGATTCTAATGGATACAACACTACCAAATATTGGTGATAGATGGAAAGATATTAACCTTGATATATCGGATCCATTAAAATTGCAATACTTAGATGAACAAGTGAAAAATATGTACCAAAAAAGAAAAATGTTTTGTTCTGAGTATGCTAATATTTTTGGAATAAACGGGTAATCGGTTGCAAAAAAGAAAACTGTGACTACACAACCGTTACCGGGGTGCCACCTGGTCGACACGAGAAAGATCAGATCTCTCAGAAATGAGGGGTCTGTTTTTTATTGCTTTGATTCTCATAATTAAGACTTCATTTGCGTTCTTGTGTGTTATAATATAACTATAATATTTAGGAGGGATTAAAATGGCACTGGCAACCAAATCAACTACTATTCGCTTTGATAAAAGTGTTCTGGAACTCATTCATAAACAAGCAAAATTAGATGGGGTAACTTCAACAGACTTTATGCGTCAAGCTGTATTAGAAAAGCTTGAAGATAGTTTAGATTATCAAGATGCGGTTAAAAATATCCGTAATTCTGGTGGGAAAACAATCTCTCGTGATGAGGTCAAGCGTCAGTTAGGATTATCAAAATGAAATATACATGGTCTTTTGATTCAAAAGCCTTAAAAGAGTTCAAAAAGAACCTTGATAAGCCTGTACAGGTGAGAATTATTAAATGGCTTGATTCGCATATTGAGGGGTCAAATAATCCTCGGGTATGGGGTAAAGCCTTGGAAGGTGAATTAGGAACACTTTGGCGTTATCGTGTGGGTAGTTATCGCATAATTGCTGATATTCAAGATGATATTTTTACAGTTGTTGTTGTAAAAGCAGGTAAAAGAAATGATGTTTATAAGCGACGGTAAGTTAGCCGTAAAAGCTGGAAAGATATAAAGATCTTATACAAAAACGGTCTTGAGTCCTTGTGAAGATAGTATATAGTTTGGAGGATAGATTAATGGCACAGCACAGCACAGCACAGCACAGCACAGCACAGCACAAAAATCAGCCCCGCGCCCCGCGCTTTGCCCTTGGACAGCGCGCCATCCACCGCGAAGGCGCGGCCATGGTCCTGGGGCAG
>HHCFJ05602__coassemble_402_pt1 | contig 21701 bp, 18 predicted proteins | sample HHCFJ05602__metabat2_low_PE_014 | metagenome-assembled genome bin HHCFJ05602
CGGGTTATTTTGATCGGAACACGCAACAAGCTCAATACCTTGACTTACACCTGGTTCATGGTAATGAAGTAGTAACCAATAATAAAACTCCCGGTCAACTGATCAACCCAGCTGATCCTAACTCACCAACCTATCCAACAGCAGCCCAAGATGTAATGCGACCAGTTAGTCAGCGGATCACATATAGTGGGGCTGGAACAGCAACACCTTCTGATAAGGTAACGACAGTACCAGAGGCTTTGAAGCGGACAGTAACAGTGGATAAAGTGACTGGTGAAATAGTACAAACTACTCCATGGTCAACGTATACATTCAGTAATGTATCCAGTCCGAAGATCCCAGGGTATACAGCTGATCAAACGCAAGCTGGTGCGGGAACGGCCACGGCTGAGCAACCAGAAGTTTCTGCACACGTAAATTATGCACCTGATTATCAGGAAGTAATCATTCGGGCATACGATGTTAATAACCCAGAACATGTAACGATGATCACTGTCCCGGTAGGGTTAGCAACCAAGATTGCAGGGCATACGGGGGAAGTAATAACTGTGGATGCCACTGTTACAGCCATAAAGTCCGCCTTGACTCAGGCCGGCTATGTTTTTGTAAAGCAAACGCAACCTGCGCAGTTAATTTTTGATAATACCACTAATACTGGGACAGGTGACCAAGAACCACAGTATATTGACCTAGAATTTGTTCATGGAAGCCAAAATCTGGATCACAACCTAGACACAAGATCTGATCTTCATGGACAAATTAGCCGTCAAATTCGGTACGTATATGGAGCTGATGTTCCCCAAAAGCGAGCTGGGAGCATGGCGGCACCAACTGTTGTTCAAACGTTAGCAACATATCGTGACGGGCAACAGGACTTGGTAACTGGCCAGATCACATATACGCCATGGCAAGTTGAAGCTGACCAATTTGCAGGCCAAACTTCCCCAGAACTGCCAGGTTATATTGCTGACCAGACATTTGTTGATCCTGCAGAAGTTCAAAGCTTGGCTGGGCAGCCGCAAGATGGTAATGAAGTAGTAGTGACATATACGGCTACTGATCCGGAAACTTTCATTAAATATGTGGATGATGATAATAACGGTGAACAAGTGGGGGCTAAGGTTCGGCTAGTGGGGCGGACGCTTGAAACAATCACTCCGCATTATGCTATTCCGGCTGGTTATGAATATGTTGGTGGAAAGCAGGCAACATACACCTTTACTGCAACGGAAAACCCAGAAATAGTAGTGCATTTACGTCACCAGCGTCAAACGACGACAGAGATGACTTACCACCACAGAACAGTTCACTATCAAACAACAGATGGAACAGAAGCTCCGCAAGATGTGGTTCAAACCTCAACCTGGACCCGCACAGTTACTGTGGACTTAGTTACTGGACAGGTAGTAACACAGACATCATGGCAACCAACTACAACAGAATATGCTACGGTGGTCACGCCAAACCGTACCGGTTATATGCCTGACCGTTTAGCAGTTGCTAACCAAGCGGTTGTTCCAACTGATATGGCAGTTACTGTAACTTATACACCAATTGCTAAGCAGACCCAGGTGACACCAACTAATAGGAACGTAGTACCACAACAGGTGGTTACCACAGAAGCACCACAACCAACCAAACAAGTTAAGCAAGCAGTGAGAGCAAAAGTGGCACTGCCACAAACGGGTGCTAAAACTAATACAATGACGGCCGTTTACGGCTTAGCAATGGCGATGATTGGAACTATTTGGGGACTGTTTAGTTGGAAGCAAAGCCAAAAGAAGCATGATCGTTAAACTGAAATATGCAGAGTGGTAAAATAATTGCAGATGAAGATTAATAGATATGGGGAGGAAAACGATGACGATTTTAGTGAAGATCCTCGGGACATTGGTTGCACTGGAATTCTTTTACATCATGTACTTGGAGACATTTGCGACCACTTCAGCCAAAACGGCGCAAGTTTTTCAGATGGAAGTCAGTGAACTGCAGCGCCCAACGGTAAATACGTTGTTCAAAAACCAGGGGATTTACAATGGTTTATTAGCAGTATTGATCTTACTAGCCTTATATGTCTTTGTAAGCAAGGTGGCCGTAATGATTCTTATGGGATATATCATCCTAGTGGCGCTATATGGCAGTGTTACTAGCAATCCCAAAATCATTGTGATGCAAGGAGGCTTAGCAATTCTCACTTTGATTGCCGGCCTTATATAAGATATTTACATTGGAAAAGAAGGTACCAGAAAGTGTGATGTGACTTGTGGTATCTTCTTTTTTGTTAGGAGAAAATATTCCCTGACCAAGATAAAATGAAATAAAAAATAGATGAGAGAATAACGAAAAAATGTCCCCTAGTGTGGTGATTTTTCCTCATAAACGGACAAAAAATCACTTTTTAAACCTTGCAAATGACTTGCAATATGCCTTACGGATGTGCTTAAATTAACCAAAATTTAGGTCTAAAATAGGGAGAAAAGTGAATATATTACTAAATGATAAGACAGAATTTTTAAAATATTTCAAGGATGATGATTATGGTTGAATTTTATTTAGCGCAAGCCCCAGATTTAGCCCGTATTGTGGAGATCTATAATCAAAGTATTCCAACCCGGTTGGCCACTGCAGACCTTACACCAGTGACGGTTAACCAGAAAAAGGATTGATTTGCTTCATTTACGGCCACTCATCCATTGTGGGTGATAAAGCAGGAGGCAAAGATTGTGGGATGGATCGGGTTGGAACCCTTTTACGGGCGTCCTGCTTATGAACATACAGCAGAAGTAGCAATCTATATTGATAGTCATTACCACCATCAGGGATTGGGTAAGCAGGCAGTGGCTTTTGTATTGGAACAAGCGCCACGCCTAGGTTTAACGGCTTTAGTAGCATATGTTTTTGGACATAACCTGCCTAGTCAAAAACTATTTGCTCATTTTGGGTTCAAACCATGGGGGCACTTACCAGGTGTGGCGGTTTTGGATGGTCAAGAACGGGCTCTCGATATTTTGGGTTTATCGTTTTGTTTAACCCAGATTAAGTTAATTGAACGCTAAAGAGGCGGGGAGAATCTTATTTTTCTCCCCGCCTCTTGGGCTAGAAATTATTTTTTAGCTTTGTCTAATGTTGACCTTTGATAACGATCTGACGGACAGGTAAAGCGATCAAAGGTGCCAATATAGCTGTAGTTATCATTTCGATCATGCCATTGGAACCAGCAATTGTCATTAATACGGTTCCAAGAGCAGTTACATCGGTATGGTAGAAACTAGCAACTGAACTGGTCCGGGCAAAAATGTAAATCCCGCCTAAGACTAAAACCGTATTAGTTAAAGCCCCTAGGCCACCGGCTAACATCGCTCCCCACCGGGGAAAACGGTTCTTTAAAAACAGGAAGGTATAGCCGGCAACTACCCCAACTAAAATCCGTGGCAAAATTGCAATTAGAGGGTTAGTAAAGACCAGGGGTGCGAGGGGACTAGAGGGATAGGTAAAAGCCCGGACCCAAGTCAAAACACCCCAGAATCCTCCTAAGAAAGCACCCTCCCCAGGGCCAAGGATGATCGCAACAACGGTTACTGTAATTGGTAAGGTTGTAATTGATAGTGGCCCTAAAGGAATGTTTCCCAGCAGGGGGAGAAAGTCCTGTAGGAGGACCAAAGCTACTAGTAATCCCCGCCGGGTTAAGCGTTTAATGCGTAATTGTTGTGTCATTAGTAGTATCGTACCTTTATCTTTTTTAGGTACGATACCATAAAATTATGGGAAATGCGAATCAAATAGCATCATCCTCATTTAAGAGAACCCGGAGAACTTCAATCCGGTGTTGTAATGCCTTACCGGTATCAGTATCGGCAACTTTTTTACGGCGCTCGACCTGGTTAACGGTTTTTATTTTAGAGAGATTATCGTGCCGTTTTTCAATGATTTCTTGTTTTGAGGTAAATGGATGGTGGGTTACCAATTGCAAACCATATGAGTTATAGAGCAAAGTGCAGCCACCAATTCCAGTTGTATGGTGATAGGCTTTAGAGTAACCACCGTCGATAACAAGCATCTTGGTGTGGGCCATGATACCACTCTGCCCTTTTTTAATCGGGGTATGGCCATTGATAATATGACCACTGTGCGGATCAAGATCGAACTCAACCAGAATGTTTTGGCAGAATTTTTCATCTTTACGCAGGTCAAAGTAGGCATTTTTTTCTTCGTGGTGCGTTTTCTTATCTTTGATGAAATAGCGCTCAAAGGTGGTCATTTTCTTTTTACCAAATAGGGGGGAATGCTCGCCTTCCCAAAGATACCAGAGTAAGTCAGTAGCAAAATCGTCAGTTTGATCCGGATGGGCATAGGCCGTTTCAATTTGTTCTTGGCAAAAATCAAGCAACTGTTTACCAGCATAGGTGTGGCCGTTGAAAACTACTTTTTGCCATTTTCCATCCGCAGTGACAGGGAGGCAACCATGGACTAAAAGATTACCGTTATAGCATTTATACAAACTTCCCTTGTGGAGCATAAAATCAAGATGACGTTTAAGTTTAGTTGAGTTTTGGAATGAAAGCAATAACGAATTGATGATCTCGTTTTCTTCCGGTGTCAGTTTGTTAGGATTTTTTGGATCAATCATCTGGAAACAAGTATTTTCCAAGGGATAGGTCTTGCCATCGATGGCTAGAGTTTGCTGCTTGTAATTGATTTGCCGGAGTAGATTGCGGGCGTCCATTTTAAACTCTGGTCGGCGTTCAATCGTTTGTCCTTCCAGCTTGAACTGCATGATGGCAATTGCCTGGTGAATCCGCGTTAGTTGCTCTTTTTCCCCAGTAAAGGAATAACTGTCACCGGGAACAAGTTTAGGGCAAAAACTAGGATTTTCACCATAGTGTTGTTCGGCAAATGCTACCAGATGGCGGAGATTGATCCCATAAGCATCCTCAACGATATTCAAGTTATTGTAGCGGGCACAGATCCGCAACAAAGTTAACATGCACAGCTTAGAGCCTGCCATTGCTCCTAGCCACAAGATGTCATGATTTCCCCATTGGATATCCACTGAAGGATAGGCGATCAAGCGTTCCATGATTTTATCGGGCTGATCACCACGGTCGTAAACATCACCTACAACGTGGAGGTGGTCAACGACTAAGCGTTGGATGCTATAACAAGTAGCGATGATAAATGGTTCTGCCTGGTGCAAAGACAGCATGTCGGTCAAGAGTTGGCTTGAATACTCATGCTTGTTAAAATCACGGGCATCATTGTAGAGGAACTCCTCGGTAATATAGGCAAAGTTAGGATCGAGGGCCTTCCGCACTTTAGACCGCGTATATTTGCTAGCGGCTGCCTGGAGTAGGGTTAGAAGCCGAGAAACAACATCCAGATACCATTGATCAAGGACATCGCCATGGAGATGCTTTTTTTGATGGTCAATTTCATCTTCGGGATAATAAACGAGGATTGCGAGATCTTCGATGTGGCGTGGAGTTAAAAAACCATCCATGTGAGCATGAATTTTTTGTTTAATACTGCCGGAACCATTTCGCAAAACATAGTCGAAGGCATCGAATTCGCCGTGCAAATCGCTGACAAAATGTTCAGTTGCTTTAGGTAAATGGAGGATAGCCTTCAAGTTCATGATTTCAGTAATGACCGCCTGTTTGGTCGGGAATTTTTGTCTGATCAAACGGGCTGAAAATGCGTCAATGTGCGAATTAATACTTGGTTGTTCCATATTCTTTCACCTTGATACTTACAAATGCTTAAATAAAATTCTTATAAAATACAGCTTATAAGCGATTTTTATCATAGAAATAATGAAATGTCAAAAACGGGTAATGAAAAGTGCATTAGTGTGCACTTCTATGCAAAATTATGCCAAGCAGATGCACGTTGCCAGCAAAAATTAAGCTTTCTCATTAGCAAAATATCAATGAAAATATTTCTCATCGTTTTTTTATCAGAAAAAACTAATCATAAAATTAAAAGGTTGACTATTTATTCAGTTTGATTAATGATAGGGGTGTTGAAAGTAACCGCTTTCAAATGCAAGAAAGTCTACTCAGAAAGAGGAGTTAATTTAACATGAATAAAGAAAAAGCTAATGTTCTTTGGTTTGATGATTTACATCGTACTGATGTTGATCTTGTTGGTGGGAAGTCATCTTCCTTAGGGGAAATGACCTCATCAACCAATATCCCAGTTCCATATGGATTTGCAACCACCGCACGTGGCTACCGCTACTTTATGGAAAAGACAGGGATCAATGACAAGGTTAATGAACTCCTTGCTAGCATCAAGGATTACGAAAATTCTGATGAATTACATAAAACTTGTGTGGAAATTCGGCGGATGATTGTAGAAGCTGAAATGCCAAAAGATTTAGCGGATGATATCAAGCATGCCTACGATAAGTTGGGTAAAAAGATGGGGCAAAAGAACCCATTCGTAGCGGTTCGTTCTAGTGCCACTGCTGAAGACTTACCAGATGCTTCGTTTGCCGGGCAACAAGAATCATATTTAAATGTTGTAGGACGTGACGATGTGGTCAAGAAGGTACAAGAATGTTATTCTTCCTTGTTTACTGATCGGGCAACATACTATCGGCAGAAGCAAGGCTTCCCCCACGAAAAGGTCGCTTTGTCAGCTGCAGTCCAAATGATGGTCTTCTCTGAAGCATCCGGGATTATGTTCTCAGTTAACGTTGCCAATGGGGATGACAGCAAGATCACCATTGATGCTATCTGGGGCTTGGGTGAATATATTGTTTTAGGGAAAGTAACCCCTGATCATTATTTAGTAGATAAAGAAACAATGAAGATTACTTCCAAGTCTGTTACCGACAAGCAAGTCCAATTGCTACGGAAAGAAGATGGTGGGGTAGTAGAAGCTCCCGTACCAAAGGAATTGGTAAGTAAACAAGTATTGACTGATGAACAAATCATCGAACTGGCTGGCTATGCAAAGCAAATTGAAGAGCACTATGGTTGCTACATGGATATGGAATTTGCTTTAGACAAGAATACCCAAAAGTTATGGTTAGTTCAGGCGCGGCCAGAGACTGTATGGTCCATCAAGAATAAAGAAGTTAAACGGGAAGATTCCGCCGTACAAGTAGCTGATGTCAGTGACGCTAAGGTACTGGTAAAAGGTTTACCAGCTAGCCCAGGAGTGGCTTCCGGGACGGTGCACGTGATTGCTAGTCCGGATGACATCGACCAATTTAATGAAGGGGAAATCCTGGTTACTATGATGACTTCACCTGACTGGGTTCCTGCGATGAAGAAAGCTAAAGCAATCATTACCAACAATGGGGGGATGACTTGCCACGCCGCAATCGTTTCGCGGGAGATGCAGATTCCATGTATCGTGGGGACTAATAGTCGTGGTGTAGCTGCCATGGACGTTCTCAAGACCGGCGATCAAGTAACAGTTGATGCCAAGAACGGGGTTGTTTATTCGGGTCATGTTGAAGCTATTGTTGCTCCACATACAAAAGAAAAAGAACAACAAACTGCAGTAGCAGAATACTTTGCTCCAACTGCTACCCGGGTAATGATGAACTTGGGGGATCCTGATTTGGTAAACAAGTATGCTTCCCTACCTGCTGATGGGATCGGGTTGATGCGTGAAGAGTTCATTTGGACAACATACATTCACGAACACCCATTGTACCTTTTAGAAAAAGGACAACCAGAAAAAGTAGTAGATATGTTAGCTAACGGGATCAGTAAAGTGGCCCGGGCAATGGCTCCGCGGCCAGTGGTACTGCGGTTCTCTGACTTCAAATCCAGCGAATACCGGAACTTGAAGGGTGGGGACAAGTATGAACCGCACGAACCATCAGATCTGCTTGGTTGGCGGGGAGCATCTCGGTACTATGATCCGAAGTATATTGAAGCCTTCAAGTTAGAATTGGCTGCAGTTCGGCGGGTTCGTGAAGACTTCTCCTTAAAGAACTTGCACGTTATGATCCCATTTGTCCGGACAGTTGCTGAAGCAGAAAAAGTTACGGCTATTATGCGTGATGCAGGCTTGGTTCGTTCTGCTGACTTTAAGGTATACATGATGGCTGAAATTCCAGCTAACATTATCTTGGCTGACCAGTTCAACAAGTACATTGATGGGTATTCAATCGGCTCCAATGATTTAACTATGCTATTATTGGGTTGTGATCGGAACAACGATACGGTAGCTAGCCTCTTTGATGAACGGAACTTAGTAGTTAAGCGGGCTATCCGGCATTTAATTCAGACAGCACATAAGGATGGCAAGACGGTTTCAATCTGTGGTCAGGCCCCATCCGAATATCCAGAGTTTACTGAATTCTTGATTAGAAGCGGGATTGACTATGTTTCAGTTAACCCAGATATGGTGAAGTTGACTAAGCGTAATGTCGCCCACTTCGAACAACGGATCATGTTAGACAAGGCAACAGGTCTGGGTAAGAAAGAAGCAGAAGATTTAGAATGGTAATCAATAATTAAATACCGGTGGTAGTTAATACTACCAAACAACAAAGGTCCAGAAGCTGGCAATGCCAGGGTCTGGACCTTTGTTGTTCTCTAGTCAGTAAGGTAAACTAGGTATGAGGTGGTAAAGCAATGCAAGAATTGATGAACTACACCAGTCCCTTTGGTCCCTTAACAGTTGCAGCGGATGACCAGGGAATAGTAGGTACTTGGTGGGATACAGATCGTTATTATGGTGATATACTGGAAGCTAATGCGCGCCAAGTTTCACCCCAAGCCAATACTTTTCTCAGGCACGCGCAAGTGTGGTTGACAGAATATTTTGCAGGGGAAATTCCTGGTAAACTTCCCCCGCTCCACCTGGTAGGGACACCTTTTCAAAGGGAAGTTTGGCAGGTGTTGTTGACGATTCCCTATGGGCAAACTATGACTTATGGTATGATTGCTCATGTTTTGGAGCAAAGACGAAAGAAACCAATGTCAGCACAGGCTGTGGGAACGGCAGTTGGGCGGAACCACGTGAGCTTATTCGTGCCCTGTCACCGGGTTGTGGGGCAAAGGACAGGTGCCAAACGCTTTTTATATGCAGCTGGACCGGATAAAAAGCGGGCCTTATTGGAATGGGAAGCTACTGTATGGACAAAAGCAGAGGACAAAGCTGAATAGGAACTCACCGGCTATAAAGATAAAAGCGATCTAGTCAGACCAACTCTGGTAAAATTAAAGTAACACGAAGACAGAAAGGTGGCACTTCTATGATCAACTTTGGAATTATTGGAACTAATTTCATTACCAAGCAATTCATTGCGGCCGCAGAAAATACGGGACGGATGCGGTTAACCGCTGTATATTCGCGTACCCAAGCTAAAGCACAGATGTTTGCTTCTGCTTACCGGTATGTAACAGTGATCCATGATGACTTGGCAGATTTTTTGGCTGATGACAGTTTTTCAACGGTTTATATTGCTTCACCGAATAGTTTGCACTTTGACCAGGCCTGCCAGGCAATTACTGCGGGAAAAAATGTTATTTTGGAAAAACCAGCGACAACTTCACCTGCCCAAATGCAAGTCATTCAGGACTTACTTCAAGCTCATCCACAAGTGCACTTCTTTGAAGCAGCCCGGCACATTCATGAACCAAACTTTAAGGTTGTCCAAGAACAAGTAGTAAAGTTTGACCAAGTTCAAGGGGCCAACCTAACCTATGAGAAATATTCATCTAAGTTTGATAGTTACTTGGCAGGTAATAACCCTAACGTCTTTACCCTAGAGTTTGCTGGCGGCGCCCTGCAAGATTTAGGTGTCTATTTGGTTTATGAAGCAGTGGCTTTATTTGGAATGCCCCAGGCTAGCACGTATGCTGCCCAAAAACTGGAAAGTGGCGTGGATGGAAAAGGAACTGCAATCCTTGATTATGGGGACTTTAAGGTAGTGCTCAATATGGGGAAGATGAATAATTCGTACCTCCCGGGTGAAATTTATGCGGGCAAACAGACATTGATTTTAGCTAATAATGCAGCTGATATGGAAAAGATCAGCTTGGTGGATGCCCAGGGACAAGTACATGTTTTGGCTAATAACCGTCCTAATAATCCGATGACAGCAGAAATCAATGATTTTGCGGATGTGTTAGAAAATCCAACTGCTTTGGCTAACCAGCAAAAGGAACAAGCATGGTTCCAACTAGCTGTTCAGGTTAATCAAGTAATGTATGATTTGCGGCAGAGTGCCCAAATTGAATTTCCAACAGATAATAAGTAAAAGGAGAAAAAATGAATAGTAATTTTGAAAGAGAATTTGAGCGTCAAGGCTTTACTCAGTTAACTGCCATTCAAGAGGCAGTTTATCAGCCTTTGGCAGCAGGACGTAGTGTTCTAGGATTGGCGCCAACCGGTTCAGGCAAAACCCTGGCTTATGCTTGGCCTTTGCTGGAAAATTTGCTGCCACATGATGGTGTCCAGTTAGTCATTATGGCACCTTCACAAGAGTTAGCAATGCAAATCACGGATGTCCTGCGGGAGTGGGTCAAATTGGTTGATCTGCAAGTTACACCATTGATCGGGGGAGCAAACCTTAAACGGCAGATCGAAAAACTCAAAAAACATCCTGAAGTGGTTGTTGGGACGCCAGGACGGATTTTGAATTTAATTAACCAACGTAAGTTGAAGATGCACAAGGTCCAAGCGGTCGTGATCGATGAAGCCGATGAGATGTTAGATTCAGAAAAAATGCCGATTTGCCGGGAGATTATCGGGCACACTGTGGCCGATGTCCAACTAGCATTCTTCTCAGCCACTGATGCACCGATTTTGCATAAAATCCACCAGTGGTTTGGGGTCGAACCCCAGATTATTGATGTGCGCACTAGCGATGATTCACAAGGGCACGTTGATCACTATCTGATTGAAACACCGACGCGCAAGCGGGCTGACATGTTACGGCGCTTAGCTCACGTCAAAAAAATGCGGGGGCTAGTCTTCTTCAACCAAGCAGCGGTGGCTAATGAAGTAACACAAAAATTATTGCACAGCCATGTCAAGGTGGCATTATTGTCTGGGGATGAACATAAAGCCCAACGGGTGCAGGCCTTAAAGCAACTTCGCCAGGGCAAGATTACGTTTCTTTTGACGACTGACGTGGCAGCACGGGGATTGGATATTCCAGACCTGCCGGCAGTTATCAACTTTGATTTGCCTAAGGATATGAATACTTATATTCACCGGGTAGGGCGAACAGGTCGAATGGGTGCTTCCGGGATGGTAGTTAACTTAGGGAATGAACATGACCTGCGGCAGTTCAAACAGTTAATGCGACCAGCTGCTGTGCAACCAGTTACAGCATATATCTTTGAAAATCAAATTGTGACGACCAAACCAGAAACACCCGTAAAAAAACGGACTCCACGCCAAGGTTACCGTTCTAGACTTAACAATAATGGCGCTAAAAAACCTAAAAAGAAACGCCGTTTACGTGATCAAAAGAATAAGGGAAAGAGAAAGAAAAAGTAAAGAGTTCAGGATTGCTTGGCAGAAAATGAACGCAGAGGTTATAGTTAAATTAACCTATTGAAAAGAGGCGGTTAGGATGAAATTAACTACAAGAATCAATGTTTCAGCTGACTATTTATTTACGCGGTTGGTCGATGTTCTTTTGTATGATATTTTGCGACAAACTAACCGTGCATTAACTCTGAATGACTTGGAAGGCTTTGAATATAAAACTGATTATGGGACTGAACGTGTTGTTACCCGGATCAGTAACGTGCAACCCGGCAGGGGTTATCGTATCGACATGCGGGATAGTCAAGGGCAAGTCAAATTCATCGAACGGTTGAAACTGCGGGCCTTACGCCCAGACCAAGTCGAAGTTCAGTTGTCCAAAGCTACTCCTACTACCTGGTATAACCCGGTACGGTGGGGGCAAGAACTCCTGTACCGCCACAATCTTAAAAAGATGTTACGAACATTTGAATATGGTTACTAAATAGCGACTGTTTAAGGAAGATGACCAGTTTGACAAACAAAAAAGGGGCATCTATACTTAAATAGTTGTTTTGTGCTCGTAGCTCAGCAGGATAGAGCAACTGCCTCCTAAGCAGTAGGTCATCGGTTCAATTCCGATCGAGCACATTAGTACAATGATTCCCGTTAGCACAGGTTTGGTCTGAGCTAGCGGGTTTTTTACAAGAGAAAAGAGGGACTCAAGATGAAGCAACATGATTATTGGAACCAGGTAGCAGCGACAAAACAGTTTACAACTCCCTTTCAAGCAGATGTTTTTGCTCAGTACGTTGAGCCATCCGCCCAAATTTTAGACGTTGGTTGTGGATACGGACGAACGTTACACCAACTAGCAACCGCTGGTTTTACTAACCTGCTCGGAGTGGACTTTGCCGAGGAGATGATCCAACTGGGCCAGACCCAGTATCCAGACCTTGACTTGCGAGTTATGGCGCCAGGTGTGTTGCCGTTAGCAACTGCTAGTTGTGATGCAGTGATCTTGTTTGCTGTCTTGACTTGTATCGCAAATGATCAGGAGCAAGAACAACTCATAGCAGAGATTCAGCGGGTTCTCAAGCCTGGGGGGATCTTGTACGTCAATGACTTTTTGCTGAATTCTGATGTTCGTAACCAGCAACGCTACCAGCAGTATAAAAGCCAACATGGGGGGCCTTATGGGGTTTTTGAGTTGCCGGAAGGAGCTGTTTGTCGGCACCATGATCCGCAGTGGATAAAGCATTTATTGCATTCGTTTACCCAACTTGAGTACCACCCCTTAACTTTTACCACAATGAATGGACATCAATCCAACGGTTTTTATTACTTAGGGCGGAACAAATAAAAAGCTGTGCTTACTAGCTTTGTGAAAGCTAATAAGCACAGCTTTTTGTGTGGGCAATTTAGGCCCAATCACCATTTCTAAAGACTGGAACCACAGTTCCGTCAGCTTTGATCCCGTCAATATTCATGTCAGCTGAGCCAACCATGAAATCAACATGGGTGTGGCTGGTATTGATACCATGGGCCCGGAGTTCTTCTTCGGACATCTTAGTTCCCTCTTGAATCGAGAAGGAGTATGCCTCACCGAGGGCTAAGTGGTTGCTGGCATTTTCATCGAAAAGTGTTTCCAAGAAAGTGATCTTGGATTGGGAAATTGGTGAAGGATCAGGGACTAAAGCAACTTCTCCCAAGAAGCGAGCACTATCATCACTGTCAAGGAGATGGTCGATCACTTCCTGACCGCTGCTAGCAGTAGCCTTGACTACCCGACCGTCCTTGAATTCAAAACGCAAATCGCGCAGTACCGTTCCTCCATAGTTGAGGGGCTTAGTCGCACTGACATAGCCATTAACACGGCGGAAATCAGGTGCGGTAAATACTTCTTCGGTTGGCATGTTGGCAAAGAAACGGGTCCCCGCAGCATCTAAACTACTTGCCCCTTCCCAGTTGTGGTTTTTAGGAAGACCAATGGTCAAATCCGTAACTGGTGAAGTGTAATGGAGGGCAGTAAATTGTTCGCGGTTGAGCCAGGCAGCTTTCTCATGCAAGACTTGGTCATGCTGGTCCCAAGCGGCAACTGGATCAGGCGTATTGATCCGGGTAGTAGTAAAGATTTCTTCCCAAAGCTTGGCGACAGCTGCTGTTTCATCTAGTTCAGGGAAGACCTTAGTTGCCCAAGGAGCACTCGCAGCTGCTACAACGGTCCAAGTTAAATCATTGTCGGTAGTAGCCTTCATCATCGGACGTTTAGCCAAACTCATCGCCTTTTGGTGCGCAGCAATTCGTTGATTATCTAACCCGACTAAGGCTTCGGGGTCAGAAGAAATAACTGAGATTCGTGCCGCTCGCTTATCGGCAATATACTGGGCTTCACTTTTAATATAATCGGGAATGTTGGTCAGCCGGTCTGCGCTCGCATGTGCGATAAATTGGCGCATTAAGAAGTCATCTTGCCATTTAACAATCACATCAGCAGCCCCAGCTTGGTAGGCAGCAGCGACGATAAGGTGGGCCAGTTCCTGTTGTTCAATGCCAATGGTTAATACCACGGTCTGTCCAGGTTGCACGTTAACCCCAGTTGTGACGATCAAGTTGGCGTATTTTTCTAATTTAGTATGCAAATCTTCAGCCATTGCAAACGCTCCTTTACATTATGATTGATTGCAGTATATCACATTCGTCTTTTTTGCGGGAGGATAAAAGTTTGCAAGAAAAAATGTGAATGGGAGATAACCTTTACAGTAAGTTGTTACGCTAAACTTGAGCGAAGGTTAGCCGAAATGCGATGACTTTTATTCATGCTTAGATATTAGACTCACAGCTATTTTTTACGTTATCTGAGAAATATTAGTCAATAAAGAGCGATGCAGGGAGAAAACATTGTTTTCTCCCTGCATCATTGGAATAGCTAAAAAGTAATCAAGTTAGGCATTACGTCTACGGAATATCCAAAAGCCCCATCGGATCAAGCCCCAGCTGAGGAGGACCAATGTAGTTCCCAATGAGATCCATGTGCCTAGTTTGAGCCATGGAGTGTGGTAAACAAACCGAACTTTGTGTTTGCCTTGGGGAACTTTGACCCCGACAAAGGCCCGATTAGTCCGTAAGGTTGAAACTTTGTGACCATCAATATAAGTGGTCCAGCCATCAGAATATGGGATGGAGGAAGTAAGCACACCGGCTTGGGAGTGGTTACTAATTCCTGTGACTGTATCCCGTCCGACCTTGAGGTGGGATAGCTGATTCTTTTGGATGGTTTGAACATGCTTTTGGTAAGTCTTACCCAGGGGTTCAGCATACACCTTGAGCTTGAAGTTGTACCGCCCGATTCGGGATAGGTTGAGCATGATTTTGTTGGGCATCGTCGTGAAATACCCCAGGTTGAGGGTTGTTTTTGTTAGTGGATAGTAAAACGACGTGTCGCTAGTTGGAAGCTGGCGGACTGCGACAGTATTCTTTTTAGCAGTAGCCGTCAACGTGAAGTTGTGGTCGGACTTCATTTTAGTGATGTAATTCCGTGTGCCCTTGATCTCATCATTGAGTGTATTGAACGGAATGGTATTGGTTAAGTTTTCTTGAGCATGGTAATCATTGTTAGCTTGAATCGTTTCACTCCGGGTCAGGGGTTCAAATTTGATGTCCGTTAGCTCAAGGTGCACTTCCATGTTCTTGTATTTCTTGTAGTCGGGGATAGTGATGTAGTATTGTTCATTCGTATTTTGCTTGACGATTGCCTGACCAGTGATGTTTCCTGGGTCATCACTTTGTGGATCAGTAGGGATCGTCGTGTACAGGCTATAAGGCACATCTGCCACGGGGGCTTTTTTGGCCCGCGGTAATCCCTGGGCAGACTTGGTGGAAGGCATGACTACCCCAGTCGTAAGTTGGGCTTCCTTAGCAGTTGCATTCAGCTGGTGGTAAGTTTTAGGGGTGACTACCTTTCCTTGCCAGTAGACCAGCGGAAAGTTGTTGGCACTGTCGTAGCGGACAACTTGCCCTGGTAATTGGTTCCCATAAAGATCAGTGTATAGCGGTGTTTGCGCGGTTGCTGAGAACCCATATGGAATCTTACTACTGTTAGGATTATTTGTTTTGCCAAAGATGTATTTAGTCCCTAAAAGATTGGTGAGGATAGTACGGTCGTCTGCCTGTCCTACTGGAATATTTCCCAAAGTTTGCCGGTTTTGCAATTCTTGCATCAACTGCCCAATGTATTTATTCTGGAGCGAATAAAAAGAATTGATGCTATTGATTCCCGTATAGATGGGATTAGCAATGGCTAAGTTTTGGGGAGTACTACTGGAAGGTCCCCCTAGCAAGTAGTTATCACTGATCGTTGATGACCGGTAAAAACTCTTTTGATCCAGATCAGTCGTCAAGCCCTTGTAAAAATCAGTTGTCAAAGCTTCGTAGCCTCCAATAGGGAGGAAGCTGGTAGCAAAGTTATTGTTAAACGGAGCAGCAAAATAAACACAGTTTAAAATAACGTTAGCAAGAACTGTTCCCACCAATAACCGGCGTCCATGAACCACTTGGTGGAAGTTAACCCAGTATAGGATAAACAGGGTCCCCCAAAGGAAAATGATCGGTACAAACAGTTCATCAGCGTTTTGAATAAAGAATAGGACCACCAAAATGACGGTATAACCACTGGTGATCAGGGTTAGCCGGCGCAGGGTCTGGCTATCCAGTGCCCGAACGTTATGGACTAAAAGCATCGTAGCGACCGCCCCAATGAGGTACAAAACAAAAGTCCACCGGTTAGACGGGGACATCATCCCATTCAAAGTGGCTGCTACCGCCGGGAAGAGGAGGGCGATCAGGCTACCAATAATGCTGATTGTGAGGAGCTTGAGTTGCTTGTAGTTAAGGAGAACGTAGGCAAAACCAAAGAAAGCGATCGCTGCGAACCCCAAACTAGTCCAATACAGTTGGTTATTGGTTGTTCCTTCGATCAGCTTACTTGGCAAGAGTAAGTAATAATACAGCGGGTAAACTTTTAACCCGTTAGCAAAGCTTGACTCACTTCTGGTTGAGTGCAAGACATCATAGATTTCCGGCAGTAACACAACGGCTGATAGTAACAAGGAAATCAGGGTTGCCTTGGCAAACTGCCAGATTGTTGCCAGGATAGGACGTTGTTTCCGGTAGTATAACCAATAACGAAGAACCAAGAACACGATTGCCCCAATTCCAAGCATATAGGCAAAATAGAAGTTATTAATCAACATCCAAGTAAAAACGAAAGTCAACCGCCGGTAAGTCCGTGTTTGAAGTGTACGTTCAATTTCTAAAACCAGCAATGGGAAGAGAATAAACGCCGTTGTAAACATCGGTTGGGCGAGTGAGGCGTACTCGAGGTAGGAGTTAAAGAGGTAAACTAGACTCCCAGCTGTGATTGATGCCACCCCGAAAGGACGATTTTTCCAGGTGAGGTGAGCAGCAAAATAACAAAAAGCTAACCCCGCACAATAAAGGCGGATGCCTAAAATAACTTGGTACCCAACAGCAACTTTAGCTGCAGGAAATAATAAGATCAGATAAGAAAAAATATCACCAATATTGTAATAAGCATAGATTGAAAGCACATCAGCCCCCAATCCAAACTTCCATGACCACTGATCAGCTGATAGTGGATGTTTGAAAAAATCTAAGACAGATGATCTAAAACTTTGAAGAAGCGGAAGATGCTGGGTAGCGGCATCTGTCGAACGAATAAGCGTGTGACCAGTGATAAAAAAGACACCGTAGTACGCGATCACAGTGCAGATAAAGAATAAAGTATAGTAAAAAAGAATCTTTTTTATCCTGGATTTAGTCTGCTTATCAAAAGAAATAGACACAAAAAAACCCCCTTACCCAGCAATTATACAATGATCAATAGTCATTGGATAGGATAAAGCGGTATTTGTATTACTTCTTTAATTTATTATTGAAAATAAGATATTTGCTAAATAGGTAGTTAAGCAAAACGATCACTACTTGGTCAACCAGCTTCGTGAGTAGTCCGTTGGCATGAAGTAAAGAGATCCCCACAAACATAATCCCCGCGTCGAGCACATAGGAGAGAGCTCGGTAAAAGAAAAACGCCCCCAATTCAGTGAAAAAGTTACTGACCGTGGTGTAGTGTGACCCAAAAACCCAGACTTTATTGGTAAAAAAGGCAAAGAGCACGGACAAAAGCCAGGCTAAGAAGTTGGCGACTTGGTAATGGAGCAGAATCCAAGTTGTAAACAAGGCATATACTCCGAAGTTGACTAAGGTCGTGGCTCCGCCAAAAAAGAGGTAGGCGAGGATAGCCCGATACTTATGAACTAAGGTTAAGATTTTATCCATGGATTAATTATTGTACCTTGGCAGCCAATTCAGCAGCAAAAGCATCGAGTTTTTGAATATCCGCGTCTTCATCAGGTGCGAGGTTGATCATGACTGGGGCTGCGCCTCGGGTCCCGTTGGCTTGGGCGAGTTGTTGGTCAAAATCAATGACTGCTTTGCAGTAGTCGTCGCCATAGAAAGTGTCGCCTGATCCAGCTACCCCGAAAACTAATCCGTTGAGGTCAGTATCGGCTAGTTCTTCATAAAAGTCTAATCCTTCATCAGGAAGTGAACCTTCATCATAAGTATATGGACAGATGACGCAGATATCATAATCTAAGATCTCACTCACTTCGACCATTGAAATATCATCGACCTCAGTGGCAATCCCGTTATTTTCTAGTGCTTCTGCAACAATATCAGCAATATCTTCATTATTACCAGTAATTGATGCAAAGAGGACTTTGGCTTGAGCCATTGTATCCCTTCCTTCCAGTATTTATGCTGCTATTATAGTAGCATAGTTTAGAATAGTTTTCTGGTTAATTTTCAGTAACTAATGTGTAAAACTAACTATTTGTTGCGAATTAGGATATAATAGGGCGTGTTATATATTGGATAAATGGAGGCAACGATTTAATGATTACTTTGAAATCACCGCGTGAAATTAAAGCGATGGCTGAGTCAGGGGCAATCCTGGCGGGAATGTTAAATGGATTGAAAGACATTATTAAGCCGGGGATTTCTAGTTGGGAAATTGAAAAATTTGCTCGGAAATATTTTAAAGAACACGATGCGATCCCAGCTGAGATGGGGTTTGAAGGCTATAAATATGCAACCTGTGTCAGTGTCAATGATGAAATCTGCCATGGTTTCCCACGGAAAAATTTGCTCCTTAAAAATCACGATGTGGTTAAGGTGGATACAGTGGTGGACTACCACGGAGCAATGAGTGATTCTTGCATGACCTATGTTGTCGGGGAGTCAACTCCTGAAATCGATAAATTAGTAGAAGTGACGGAAAAAGCACTCTATATCGGGATTGACCAAGCAGTGATTGGTAACCGAATCGGTGATATTGGAGCAGCTATCCAGCACTATGTTGAAGATGAGAACGGTTTTGGTGATGTGCGGGAATACATCGGCCACGGGATTGGACCAACAATGCACGAAGCCCCAGATGTTCCTCACTTTGGTGAAGCTGGGCATGGGGTCCGGCTCCGTGAGGGCATGACGATCACTATTGAACCCATGGTTAATGCTGGCGATTGGCGGGCTGACTCCAGTGCTCCGGATGGATGGACCGTCAAAACGATGGATGGCAGCTTGTCAGCCCAGTTTGAACATACGATTGTGATTACCAAGGATGGTCCTAAGATCTTGACTTCACGCGACAAGGTTAAAGATGCCAAGTACCTAATGGATTTTGATCAGTTGGGCTAAAAAGATAGGTAATACAGAATGGAAGATGAATTGTTAGCATCTTCCTTTTTTTGTGCGTACTGTTTGTCTCTGTAATTTATATTGTTTGGGGCAGACTTCCCCTAAAAATCTGGGAGATCTCTGCTATAATCGAACTAGGAAAATAGCGGAACAATGGAGGCTGGCTATGAAATTATTAATGATTGAAGACAATAAGTCCGTTGTTGAGATGATGGCAATCTTCTTCAAGAAAGAACAGTGGGAAGTAACCTATGTTTATGATGGGATCACTGCTGTTGAAGAATTCAATAAAGATCCGCAGGGATGGGATATTATTACCCTGGACCTTAACTTACCTGGCAAAGATGGGATGGAAGTTGCAGCCGAGATCCGCAAGGTGTCGCAGACAGTTCCTTTGATTATCATCACAGCCCGCGATACTGATAGTGATCAGGTGCTGGGCTTGGAGATGGGGGCAGATGACTATGTGGTCAAGCCATTTTCGCCAATTACTTTAATTGCCCGAATTAAGGCGCTCCACCGCCGGGCTGAATTACCGCGAACTAGCGAGGGAGGAGGCAGCAGTGCGGAGGCAAGTGTTGCCTTTGATGTTACTACCGCCAACTTCCAGCTCAACAGCAAAACGCGGGAAGCCTACTTGAACGAGCATGAAATCCCCGACCTAACCCCCAAAGAGTTTGACTTACTCAAGACGATGGCCCAAAAACCTAAACAGGTTTTTTCACGGGAACAACTCCTGCAACTGGTCTGGGGCTATGAATATTATGGAGATGAGCGGACGGTAGATGCCCATATCAAGAAGTTGCGACGGAAGATTGAAAACGTTGGCCCCCAAGTTATCAAGACCGTCTGGGGCGTGGGGTACAAGTTTGATGATACTGAGGAATAAACTATGAAAATCCTTTATCGAAACATGCTAATCTTTTTTGCGGTAATCTTTGCGATTCTGTCGATAGTGCTCTTCGCCTTTTTCCATGTTTCGCGGCAAGTAGTTTATCAGGAAGCCTGGAACCGGCTCGAAAACTACGCCAAAAGCATTGCTACCCAGTCATTACGGGTTGATCTTGATGGTGACTTGGAAATTGATCCCACCAGTTTGGTGACTACAGACCGTTTTTTGCGCGACCAGCACACCAACATTACGATCTACCAGAGTCCTAAGACAGTGATCTTTCCTGTGCGGAGTTACCGCTTTCCGATCGGTCAAGCAGACTGGCAACGGTTGAAAAAAGGGGAAATAATCCGCCGGAAACGGGACAACGGTCAGCGGGTTAAGCTTAATACGCGGGTGGTTAAAAAGCCAGCCTTGGAGGATAACTTGGTTAACAAAGTGACCCAAAATGTTTCTGGCGAGATGACAGATGTTTTCTATCCTTACCGTGATCGCAATGGTCGCTTGCTGGCTGTGATCGGGGTAGGGACAATGGTTTCCAATGTGGAAGCCAACTTTCAACAGGTCCAGCAAAACCTGATCTTTATCCTCTTGGTAATGGGGATCTTGAGCGTGACGGTTTCGTATGTACTGGCCTACCTCACGACTAAAAGGTTGGACCAGATGCGAATTGCTGCCCGCAAGGTGGCTAATGGTGACTTCAGTGTACGTCTCCCAGTAAAAAATGCCACTGGGGGCTCAGAATTGGATAATCTTACCCAGGATTTTAACAAGATGGTCCAGTCCCTTAAATCATCCCAAGAAGAGATTATGCGCCAAGAAGAACGGCGCAAACGCTTTATGGCGGATGTCGCCCATGAAATGCGGACACCCCTGACAACGATCAACGGTTTGTTAGAAGGTTTGGCCTATGATGCGATCCCAGAGGAAAGTAAGGGGCAAAGTGTAGAGCTGATGCGCAATGAAACTAAGCGCTTGATCAGATTGGTCAACGAAAACCTGGACTATGAAAAAATTCGGGCTGGCCAGATCATTATGTTCAAGAAAACCTTCGACAGTGTGGCAGTCCTCAAAAATATTGTCGAACAATTGGACCAGAAAGCCCAGGAAGCAGGGGATCACTTTGAGTTGAACTTACCTAGTGAATTGCCAGTATATGCCGATTATGACCGCTTCATCCAGGTCATGTTTAATATCATGCAAAATGCAGTTCAGTTTACTAGTAACGGTAAGATCTATGTTTCGGCAGAACGCGGTTACCAGCAATCAATTTTTAGGATTACAGATGAAGGGATCGGGATGACGCCAGATCAAGTTAAAAATATTTGGGAGCGTTACTATAAAGCGGACTTGTCGCGAACCAACACAAAGTATGGGGAATCCGGCTTGGGCCTGGCTATCGTTCAAGAGCTCATGCAGCTCCATGGCGGTAAAGTCGAAGTAACCAGCAAGCCTGGTAAAGGCTCAACTTTTACGATCATCTTCCCGGATGAAAAACCAGTAGAGCAATAAGAAAAAACCTGGTGGCAATTTGAAGTGCGTCATAATTGTTAGACAAAAGTCTTAACGATTGTGAGGCACTTTT